>Ga0074044_10004182_pt1 | contig 12033 bp, 6 predicted proteins | sample BogForMeECP23OM1_FD_94443 | JGI IMG/M metagenome (GOLD analysis project Ga0074044, IMG submission 94443) | Bog forest soil microbial communities from Calvert Island, British Columbia, Canada - Bog Forest MetaG ECP23OM1 | ecosystem: Environmental > Terrestrial > Soil > Wetlands ...
TCGAATTTGAACGGGCCGATGGCCGCGCCGGTGCGCAAGACCTGATATATTTTCGCGCCGAGCGATTGCGGCAAATCGGTGAACTCCAGTTCGCCGCTGCGCTCGTTTTTCCGGCCGAAATGCCGGCGGGCGGCCTTATTGGCGTGGAGCACTTTCAGGTCGCGTCCCACAACGATGCACGCACTGCTGAGTTCGCGCAGCACTTCGGTCATCATCTCGTGGTTGCCGGCGAGCTGGTCGTAAAGCCAGATGTTGCGAAGCGCCAGCCCGACCTGTTCGAGCAAATGGAAAATCAGTTCCAATTCGTCGTTGGCGAGCGGCTCGCCGGTAACGCGGCCGTCGAAAACGGCAATCCCGACGATGGTTTCGCGGTCGAGGATCGGCACGGCGATTTGCACGCCGAGCAGTTCAAATTCCTTCTGCGTCCCCGCATCCGCACGCGCCTCGTCGCTGTTGCGGCGCAGAATCCGGCCCAGGCTCGCCAGTTGGGCGCCGATGCCGGAATCGGGTGACAGTTCAAAATGTTCGAGCAGCCCCGGCGCGATGCCGATGGCGGACGCGGCGCGCAAGTGGCGGCCTCCCTCCTCCGAGGGCGGTTCAACGGGCAGTGAATGGGGGCGGTTCAGGAAAATCGCGGCGCGGTTGACCCCGAGGGTTTCGCGCAGGAAAAGCAGGAATTGCTTGAGCATCAACTCGGCGTTGAGCGAATGCATGAGGATGGACGAAAAATCGCGCAGCACGCCGAGGGTTTGCGACGCGCCGACAAACCGCGGCGCAGGAGGTTCCACGGTCCGGGGAAACGGCGGTGAAATGGGCGCAAGCGGCGGCGTTTGGATGGCGCTGCGCGGCACTGCCCATAAACGGTCCAGTAGCTCGCTCAGAAGCCGGATACGCACGGGTTTGGCCAGAACATGGGTCGCGCCGTGCAGGTACGCTTCCTCTTCCCATTCGGATTTCTTGGCGGCGGTGTAGGCGATGACCGGGCACTCGGCGTCGTGCCGGCGAAGTTTTTCAATGGCCCAAATGCCCTGAACGCCTAGCAGTTCGAGATCCAAAATGCACGCGCTGGCCAAGCGATGTGCCAGCAGCGGCTCGGCTTCCTGCGCGTCGGCGCGATGGACGACGCGATACTGCTCCGGGCTCAGACCCGCGCGAATCGTTTCGGCGAAATCCGGATGAGCGGCCAAAACCAAAAGCGTTTTCATCTCGTTGCCGTTCCGAATGGACCAAACCTGTTCTCGGTTGGCGTCACTACCACCGGATTATCCACGGCTTCTGGCTTCAGGTCAATTCATTATTGGCTGGAGGCTTGCGACAAAATTGCCGGAAAACGGGCATTTTTTACGAAATACCGCTCCCTCTATTCAGACGAAATCAGTTTTTCCCACAATTCCTCGTTGAGGAGGACCTTTTGGAGAAATTCCTGTTCGCTGGGCGTCGCGGCGTGTTCGGGATTGAGCGGCAGGGAAATCGTGAAGGTGGTGCCGCAGCCTGGCTGGCTTTTGGCGTCAATTTTCCCGCCGTGGTGATAAACAATAAAGAAACACGCCATGAGGTGAATGCCGTATTCGGACGGCGTGTCACTGCGCACGACGAACGGATCAAACACGACGCGCAACGCTTCCTGGGGCAGGCCCGGCCCATTGTCGCTGATTCGAACAAGGATCTCCGGCCTGGCGTCGTCTTTTTGCAGTTCCGCCGTCAGTGTGACGCGGCTGCCCGCCGGCAGGCTGGCCAGTTCGTCCTTCAGCAACAGCTCGAACAACCGGTAAAATTTCGGCTTGTCCGCCTGCAGCGCCGGCAACGAATCAGGAATCCGGTTGTCAACCTGGATGCGCCGCGCGGCGAATTGATCCTCAAACGATTTGAGGGCCGCGCTGATGGCTTCGTGCATAAACACTTTGTCGGTGAAATGAAACGATGGCGTTCCGGACGCCGTCCACAAATCCTTGAGCAAGCCGTTGATTTTTTCGATCTGCGACTGAACGTTCTGGTGGTATTCCTTCCAAAAATCGGGATTGCGCAACCCTTTCATGGCCGATTTTTCCTCGGCCATTTTTACCGGCGCAAGGTCGAGAAACGTCTTCACCGCCACGAGCGAATTGCGGATGTGATGGCTGAGGCCCGCGGCCAGCAGGCCCAGGCTCACAATCCGGTCGGCGATCATCATGTTGCGAATCACCGACATTTTTTCCGTGAGCAACTGGTCGCGCTCCAGCCGCACCATGAAATATTCCAGGCCGCGTTTGAGCGTTTGTTCGAGCTGCGGCGGGTCCCACGGCTTGGTGACGTATTTGTAAATCGCGCCGTTGTTGACGGCGGCGATGGCGGCGTCCATGTCCGCGTAAGCGGTGACCAATACCCGAATCATGTTGGGGCGAAGTTTTCGCGCGCGCTCCAAAAGCCACACGCCTTTTTCGCCGGGCATCCGCTGGTCGGTCATCAACAGGCCGATTTCATCGGCGTGCTGTTCGAGCAGCTTCAGGCCGTCCTGCGCGCTGGACGCCGTAAAGATGTGAAATTGATCCCCGTACGCGCGGGAAAAATTGGCCAGCGATTTTTCCTCGTCGTCCACGTAAAGGACCGCAAATCTTTTATAGTTGTACAAATTCTCCATGCCGTTGCTCCGATGACGCTGCGGGTTGACGGTTCAGGGGAAATTCGAGCGTAAACTCGCAATACTTGCCGCTTTCGGTCCTGACGGAAATGCGCCCGTCGTATTCCCGGACAATGCGATAGCAAATGCTCAAGCCCAATCCCATGCCTTCGCCCACTTCCTTCGTTGTGAAAAACGGATCAAAAATCTTGTCCAGGTGTTCGGCGTCAATGCCCGTGCCATTGTCCCGAATCACGATGAAGCTCCGCTCGTTTTCCACGCGGCCTTCAATCCAAATCGCCGGTTGCTCGCCGGCAAAATCTTTATGTCGCAACGCGTCCAGTGAATTTTGCAACAGATTCACCAGAATGTGAACCATTTTGTTGCGATTGGCCCAAACCGTCTGGTGTTCGGCCAGCCTGGTCTCAATCCGCACCTTGTCGCGCCATTCGCCGCTTAAGAACCGCAGCGACGCGCCGACCACTTCGGCCACCTCGACCTGGTCGCGTTGTTCGGTGTCGGGATGCGTGAACGTGCGGAGGTCGGACACGATGTTGCGCACGCGCTTGATGCCCTCTTCAACGTCCCTGAGAATTTCCTCGTATTCACCGCGCTGATCCGGTGCGAGCAGCTTGCTTTTGTGGCGCAAGGCGAACAGGCCGGTTGTGGCGAAATTCAGCGGATTGTTGATTTCGTGAATGATGCCGGCGCTCATGCGCCCCAGCGACGCGAGCTTCTCGGTCTGCACCAGTTGCGACTCGGTGTCCTTGAGCTGTTCGATGGTGGATTCGAGCGTCTGGTTTTGCCGGGACAACTTGCGCTGGTACCCGTGCGATTCGACAAGATTTTTGATGCGCACGTGCAATTCCGTCGTCGAAAACGGCTTCGCCAGGAAATCGCTCGCGCCGACTCCCAGTGCGGTCAATTTTGTTTCCTCGTCGGCCCGGGCGGTGAGCAGGATGACCGGAATATTTTGCGTGGGTGTGTGCGCGCGAATTTCGCGGCAGGCCTGCAAGCCGTCTTTCTCCGGCATCATCATGTCCAGCAGAATGATGTCCGGCAAAAACTGGCTTGCCTTCTCCACCGCCTGTTGTCCGTCCACCGCCTCAATCACCTCATACTGCGCGGCCAACTGCGATTTCAAAAATCGCAGCATGTCCGGCTCATCGTCGGCCACCAGCAATGTGGCGCGTCTGCCGTTGCCCGTGAACTCGACCGGCTTGATGGCCTGCTGCAACGGAGTCAATGCCGGGAACAGCTCTGCGCGCCGGTATAAGTTCGCCAGCCATTCCTCCGAAGTCACAGTCCCGCCGGTTTCCGTTTCGTCTGGAACCTTTTCGCCCGTCTCGGCCTTCTGCTCTTTTCTCATCACCTCGGACTTTTCATAAGGCAACCGCACCGTGAACGTGGTGCCCTTGCCCTCCTGGCTTTCCACGGTGACCTTGCCGTTTTGGATTTCGACCAGTTCCTTCACGAGCGCCAGACCGATGCCAACGCCCTGATATTTGCGCTTGGACGAACCGTCAGCCTGCCAGAAGCGGTCGAATATGAACGGCAGATTCTTCTCGGCGATGCCCATGCCGGTGTCGCTCACGATCAAGACGAATCCTTCGCCTTGTTTTTCGGCGCGCAAGGACACGGTCCCGCCGGCCGGTGTGAACTTGAGCGCGTTGAATACGAGGTTCAGCACGATTTTCTCCAGTTTGTCGCGATCGGCCAGCACCGTGCCCAGCGCCGGATCCACAAACGTTTCGAGCTTGATGCGCTTGTCGTCGGCCACCTGCCGCGCCGCGCTGGCTAAGCCCTTGACGAATTCCGTGACTTCGAGCGGCTCGTGCTTGACTTCCATGCGGCCGGATTCGAGACGGACGAGATCGAGCAAATCGTTGATGAGCTTGAGCAGCCTCATGCCGTTGGCGTGCATGGTACCGAGCAGGTTGCGCGTGTCCTCGTCGAATGCGCGGTTGAAGCGCTGCATCAGCGATTCCAGCGGCGCGAGCAGCAACGTGAGCGGCGTGCGCAACTCGTGGCTGATGTTGGCGAAAAAGCGGCTTTTGATCTGGTCAAGTTCGAGGAGCTTGCGATTGCTTTCTTCGAGCGCCGCGCGGTTTTTGTCCAGTTCAAAGCGCAAGGCGAACTCGCGGAAACGAAGCCGATTGTAGAAATGGCTACCGATTATGACGAACACGCCTGTTACAAATAAAAAATAGGCGTTGTTGAAAAAAATGCTCCTGCTTGAAATCGGGCCATGCAGAAGGCATGCCGCGAGATATAATCCCATCACTTCCAAGAAGACGACCACGCTGTCCAACAATGTCCATCGAAGAATGATTGCTGCTCCGAGCAGTACGAGATTTAATCCGGCGTAATAGGGGGAGTTTGATCCATCCGTGTCATAGATCATCAATGAAATGAAAAACGTTGGCAGTGCGGGTAATATCCAGCCAAGTATTCGATAATACCGCCCGCCAATCGGCGTTTTGACAAACCACCATATAAACAGCAGCAGCGCCGAACAAATCAGGCGCAGTTTGAAAAACTCGCCGAAGTCTTGCGGATACATGAAAGCATCCAGGCTGCTCCCGACGGGAATGAAGACAAACGCCAAAAGGGAGGCCACGCGAAAATTACGAATCCATACGCCACGCTCGTTCTCCGAATAGGCTCGGCGAATTTCCTGTCCGTTTTGTAGGGCTGGATTAAGCATGTTCGGGCTTGACCACTTCGAGGAAAATATTCACACCCGTCGGTTCGGTGACGATACGAGCATTGTCCGGCAACGATGATTTGGGAATGTGCGCGGCCATTTGTCGAGTGTTACGATAAATCAAATGCCAATCAACCACATGCTCCATCCAACCGCGGGAGGGGTTGCCTAAAGTGACATTGGTGCCAATGAATAATCCGCCTGGGGCCACCCAGTCGTACAGGATGCTTGTCAGCCGTTCGCAAACCTGGTCGGATAAATAATCGAACAGTCCTGCGCAATAAACGAAGTCATACTGTAACTCTGCCGGCAAGTTCACCGCCCTGCCGCTTTCCTTGAGAATGGTTTGCACAGATTTTTTGACATAATGGAAGGGGGTTGAACGGCGGTGCTGAATTCTGATGTCGTCCATCATGAACCGGACATGCTGAAGTGTCTCCTCGTTGAAATCGAGCAACGTGAATTCTGCTTGGGCGCTCAGGTTGTGCCCGGCCAGAAAGCGCTGGATTTCCTGTGCCGGCCCACAACCGACGCTCATAACGCGCGCCGTTCGCCCCTTGCTGGCGACACGTATCACCACCTTAAGAAGTTGTTCTGCGAGATAATCAATGCGATTGCGATGCGCCTGAACCGGCGGCTGCTGGAGAAACCAAAGATTCATGACTTTCGCGAACAACGAGCCGCCTTCGCACGGATTGCGCATCATCATGTTCACCATTTCGTAATCTCCGGCGTAGCCCAGTGGCTTGGAATAGCACCGGTAAAAAAACGGCGAACAGAGCAGCAGCGGATGAAGCTGGCGTTTGGCAAAAACCTGGTGGGCGGGGAGAAAATCTTCTTCCACACCTTTAGCTGCTCCCTCGAATTTTTCAAACAAAGCAGCGAAAGTCGGGAAAGCGGCTTCTCCCAATTCAACGGTCACTTCCTGCTCCAGTTTCAAACGGTCGCCGGACGGCATGGAACGGATTCCCAATTCCAACTGATCCACCCAAAGCCGCAGATCGGCGAAATAGCTCCGCATGTCTGCCAAAACCAATTTGTATTCGGGGCGGACCTTATAATATTTTTGCCACTCTTTGATGAATTCGTTATAATCCTTGGCGAGCTGGCTGTTGTGCTTTAGGGCGGCACCAAGGTCAACATCCATCCAATGCAATTCATCCAGCTTTGCTTCACATGTCACGGTTGAGCCATCATCCACGAAATTGCGAATGACTGCCCGGCCGGAATAAATACTCCGGCCATGCAACACGATTTTAAATTCGTCTAATACTTCGGAAGCCCGCAGCACAATGTCCGGATTGTACAATTCGAACACGACCGCGTGCCGTGTCACACGCACTGGCGCGGCGCGCAACTCCAGCCCCTCGGCGGTTTGGAACGTCACCAGGCTTTCCTTGACGCCCGAAGGCTCCGCCTCACTTGCGCTCTGCGCGATTTTCTCGAGCTGGCGAAGCTGCTGTCCATTTTCTCCGTTCCCGTTGCTGTTGGTGGCCTGATTCATTTCAAAGGAAATAAATAGACCATTTCCCACGCCAAAACAAAAGGATTATTGACCATCACCAGACCCTTGACATCAATACCTTGACATCAATAGCCGCCAACCCGTCCCACTATTTGAGTTCCTGTTTGGCACTGCCGCTGCTTTGGTTCACACTGCCGCTGAAGCTGTCCTCATGAAGGTTTAGCGGGGTTTCACTGAATTAAAACGGGCAAATCATAACCTTGTCCCGTAACAAGGCAGTCATTGTCCGAAATGCAGGAAATTAAGAATACTGAAAGCTGAAATATGCAGAACCAACTATATGGTCCGGCCACGGCGCGGCGCGCGAGAATTTGGTTTGCACTGGCGTTTTTGGTTGGCGCAAGCTTGTGTCTGATGGTTCCAGACCGGCTGGGTGCGGTTGGCTTTCGTCTGCCGAACCAAGACCCGGAAGCCATCGCGCGCGGTAACGCGTTCGCGGCCACCGCGGACAATCCATCGGCCATCTATTACAACCCGGCCGGCATCACGCAACTCGAGGGCGATAATATCCGGGCGGGAATCTATGTCATTTCTGCCGACACCAAATTCACGTCGCCCAGTGGCGCGACTGCGCAAACCGATACCTCCCTCCAAGCCGTCCCGCAATTTTACTATGTGCATTCATTTACCAACGTGCCGATTTCCGTTGGCCTTGGTGTTTATGCCCCCTATGGCCTCTCGCTGGACTGGGGAAATAATTCGCCTTTCAACACGGTGGCTGAGAGTGGCACCCTTTTGTATGCCTGCTTCAATCCGGTTGTCGCCTGGCGCGTTAGTCATACACTTTCCATCGCCGTTGGCCCGACCATCAATTATTCGCATGCGGAATTTGAACGGGCCATTGGTGTCATTCCCGGTGACCAATTCAAATTTGAAGGCGACGACACCCGCTTCGGTTTTAATGCGGGAATTTTATGGCAGCCCTATCCGATGTGGTCATTCGGCGCCAATTACCGTTCGGCCACGACGCTGGATTACCAGGGCACAGCGTCAACGTCTCCCAGCCCGCCCTATCCGGCGTCAACTTCCTCCAGCGCGTCAATCAACTTTCCGCAATTCGTCGTCGGTGGCATATCGTTCCGGCCAACAACCAACTGGAATTTCGAGTTTGATTTGGATTGGACTGAATGGAGTGACGTGAAGCAAATCACCATAAAAAACACCGCGTTTGGAAACCAGACCCTCCCATTAAATTATTGTTCGAGCTTCATGTATGAATCCGGCATTACCCGCGAATTGGGCAAGGGTTATTTCGCCAGCGTGGGTTATATTTACAGCGAGAATTCCAGCCCGGACGCAAATTTCAACCCGCTCATTCCGGATGCCAATCTGCAACTTGGCAGCGTCGGGTTTGGCCATCATGGCCGGCACTGGGATTGGGCGATTGCCTATCACTTCGCCTATAATGGCGGGCACACGGTTCAAAATGACGCCAACGCGTCCGCGAATGGAACCTACAAGACATTCAACAACGCCTTCAACGTTGCAGCCACTTTCAAGTTTTAGACCCAAGCCGGTTCGCCGGAGAGGGGTTTTAAGATGCTCGCCACGTCCATTTCGATTTCCTTGACCCAGTTCTGCATCCAATTTTGTGGGACTTTCGCATCGGTGGTGAGGTCTGGATGGGTTTGAATGGTCAGGCTCAGACGGTCTTGGAAGGTCATACAGCCGACGCCCACTTGTTGGAAACGCAGCACCGGCGGGCAAACCAGCCATCCGCCTTGGCATTTGGGTTGGGTGATTTCCTTGTCGGGATCCCAGACGCCCATGTTCGAAAATGCGCCCAAGCTCCATTCCGGTATGGCCAATTCCGTGGCCACGAGATATCTCCGCATCCCCGCAGTCAGGAACCGCCCAAGCTGATACGCCTGCCAGTTCGTCCAGTGGTCGCCCCGGCACAGCGCGGTATAGATGTTCCGATGGACGTCATGTACGGTCTCGTAGGATTGCACCTTGACTCTGACATAACTCGTGTAGTTTGCAGTGTCCCTCCCCTCCTTTACCTTGCCGCGCACGTTGATGGGAATCATCCAGGGCACCGCCGCAGATTGGTCTTCGAGAAATGGGCGAATCGCCTTCGTAAGATGCTTCAGGAGAAAAGAGTTCACCGTGACCTCGACATTTCTGCAGACGCGGCGTATTTGGGTGGTGGCTTCTTCATCGAAAAGATGCCAGGCCACTGCTGACGGCGGCTTCGAACAATCGCGTGTGCCAGAACCTCGTTCGAGCGGTCCCCATTTGAGGCGATGTCGCGGTTTTAAATACTTCGGCAAATTTCGCAGCACCGCCAGCTTTGCAGGAGGGGCCGGATGTCTGATTGTTGGCAGGCGCTCCAACACGACGCCGTTCCGTCTGAGATTTTCCGCAAACCATCCGACCCCATCGTAGTCAGCGTGGCGGGGGAACATCCATTCCGGCTCGGTTGCCCCTGGCGCGATGCGCCCAAACCGCATCCCAATGAAGTCCCCCAGCTCCTCCAGCGCGAGGAACCACAGCTTCATTACGTCAGTTTTTTCTTTGGGCATAAATTACTCCGGCCTTTTACACTTTTTGCGCCCAAGCGTCAACCGAGGCAGCCTGGGCGCTGCCCTTTTGAAGCTTTTCCAATGCCAAAAATGGCGCACTTAACCCCGCTCGTCGCCGGATTACGGGGGCGGTTAGAAGTGCAGCCCCGCCGTCACGAAAATCGCCGAGCTGAAAAAATGATACGTGCCGTCGGCCGTTTGGTTATTGTTTATCCCTGATATTGATGACGGGGTGCTGCCGCTGACCGTGTGCGCCGGGCCGTATCCCAATTGATAGGTGATGTCGAAGTCGAAATGCTTGCCTTTGTGCCCGGCCCCGGCACTGAAAAAATACCGATCTAGGTCCGCCGCCAGCGGGGTGTAATAGGCATTCGGAACCGAGTTCTCATTGTAAACGAAGCCCGCACTGGCGTGCCAGCCATCATCAAAATAGCGCGTCACGCCAAACTCGTACATCCAGCTCGCCTGCCAGTCGAGTGTCACCGGGGGATTCTGCGTTCCGCCTGGCGGAGGGTTGCCTTGTTGGTAGATGGTTGTGCTCCCAAAGCTGCTCCAATCCGTGTAATCCGCGTCAAATTCCAGATTCCATTTTGGCGTGGGCCGGTATGAAAGCCCGCAAACCACGGTCAGGGGAAACGTGAAGTCCATGCTTGCGGGCAGGCTTGTGGTCTGAACGAGTGGTTGCTCTTCGAATTCCGTGCTGCCATTCAAAGTGACACTCGCCGGACTGCGAAAGGTCGCACCGAAGGAAATCTGGTCAATCGGTTGCCAGAGCAGACCCAGATTATATCCCACGCTCCAACCGTTGCCTTTAAACTGATAGAAATTGGCGAGAGGTTGTGCGAAAGGGCGAAGGCCTTGTTCCAAATCCAAGTTCACATAGTTCACCATCGGTCCGGCGGCGATAGAAAGCGAAGGCAGTATTCTCCAAGCCACCACGGGATTGATCGTCACATAAGTCAGCTTGCCGGACGTGGCGACCGTACGGAAACCGGTGTCCTGTGGCCAGCTTATGTTCCCGCCATAAGGCGCATAAACACCCAATCCGAAACTAAGGGGCAGATTCTCTAGCGTGTATGCGTAAAAGAACTGGGGAACTGCGGCATAATTGTCCGAACTGGAGTAGGTGTTCCCGCTGTTGGCAGCGTTGCCCGGGGGGTTGAAGCTGGGATCAAGATAGATTCCATCAATACCAAGGCGAACATTGTTGCCTGCAAGCTGGGTGATGCCCGCCGGGTCGTAGTAAATGGCCGACGGATTGTCCGCCGTGGCCACAAATGCCTCACCACGCGCGGTCGCAAAGGCGTCCTGACTCGGCAACCGAAAGCCGTTCGCCGAAAGCGTCAACGGCAGACCGGCCAGGACTGCTGCTGCCAGGAGCTTCAATGGGTTGCGTCGGTTCATAATCGGCAATTCATGGGCTCAACGACTGAACGAGCACTGTACGAACGCATGAGGTGCGCCTGAACCAGCATGTTACTTGCCGCTTTGCGTCACGCCAGTATTTTCCCCCGTAAGATGGACTTTGCGAATCTCCGGTGAAACACCGCACTTTTGCGGGCACCGGTATCGTTTGGTGGGGCGAGGCTCCTGACGAGCCGGTTCCCGCATGCCTGAGAAAAGCGAAAGCGGCTCGCGAGGACGCTCGCCCCACCGAAAAATGCGAATCGAGTCACTACCCTCTCATGCGCTCACTTTACTTTTGGTTCTGGATGATGCAGACTGCATACGATGCAATCCCGGAAGGCGAAAATTTTGATCCGGTTTTCAGTTGGTATTTTGTTGTTCGGACTTGCCGTTATCCCGACACAGGCTGCATTTACGTCGCTTTATATTTTTGGCGATGGCGTTTGCACCACGACCAACAACTCGGCGCCATTTCCATACTCAACAAATTTTTACGGCAAACGCTTTTCGAACGGCCGGGTCTGGGTTGAAGTATTAGCGCAGCGGCAGGGGCTGGGCGCTAATTCCATTACCAACGTCAACTGGTCCAATTCCAGCAACAACTGGTCTTACTACGGACAGTACAGCAGCAATGTGGTAGCAACTCTCACCAACTTTCCTGTGCGACCGGATGCAAATACCTCGTTGTTTGTCGTGTGGGCCAACGACGCAGATTTTGTCAGTTATATGGGTAGTATTTACCCTTCCACGAATATCGTCACGTGGACCAACGCCATGAATCAGTCCTTGAGCAACCATTGGAAGATCATCACAAATCTATTTTATGCCAAAAATGCTCGCACCTTGATCACGCCGAACGCTGTGGATATTACCGAGATCCCGAACTATGTCACCTACCCTGCGGCGAAAAAAAGTTTCATTCGCCAAAGGGTCATTGATTATAATACCGCCTTTACCGCCCTCCTGAATCACGCAAGAACGTCCCTGCCCGGGATTACAATTTACGAGCCGGACGTTTTCAGCCTACTGGACAACGTGCTGACAAACGCCGCCGCCTATGGACTGACCAATACTCTCGCTAATTATGGAAACGGTGTCATTGGGAGCATTGACGCTGTTGATGCCGTGAACTACGGCTTTCCAAGCGCATCGATCAATGGCTACGGCACAAACTACATTTTCTGGGATCCATTTGACCCGACAGCGAAGCTCCATGCGGTGCTGGCCGATGTCGCTCAGCAACTCATCTCACCCGTGCGAATCAGCCAACTCA
>Ga0074044_10004185_pt1 | contig 12030 bp, 7 predicted proteins | sample BogForMeECP23OM1_FD_94443 | JGI IMG/M metagenome (GOLD analysis project Ga0074044, IMG submission 94443) | Bog forest soil microbial communities from Calvert Island, British Columbia, Canada - Bog Forest MetaG ECP23OM1 | ecosystem: Environmental > Terrestrial > Soil > Wetlands ...
CGCCGTCCAATTAGCATCGGTGAACTCCATCGCCTGGCTTTTGCCGTCATTCCAGCCCAGACGCGAAAACATGCCGACGTTCTTCGCGACTTCCTGTTCCCAGTTCAACCCAAAGCCGTATTTGTAGCGGTAGGCGCGCGCTGCTGAGATGTCCGCTCCCGGACCGTTAGCCTCCAGAATGGGAATTGCGGCTTGGTAGCTTGCAAAGTCAGCTTCGTCGAGCCATGCCAGAAACCGAATTGCGCCGGGATGGGCGTTGATGCTGTAACGGCGCTCGAATTCTGCCGCCATTGCCCAAGCACGCAAGAAAGGGCCATAGGCTCCGCCGGAGGGCCACTTCAGAAATCGGTCGTCACCTGTGAAACCATTCTTGTCACGCGGCATTTGGAAAAATCCGCAGCGCAAAGCCCATTTCGGCTGATTTAATTCCACGGCAAATCCGGTGGTGTACCCGACAGTATCCTGCCCGTAATCCCAGGTGAGGTTGCCCATCATCGCCCAATTCATGAACTGCGTGTGGGGGTCGCTGGCGTAGGTGTTGTTGTCGCAAATGTCCAGGGGGCTGAACCGGCCGAGGGTGAAGGTGAGCCGCGAAACGTCCAGTTTTCCGGCGAGCGTGAGCGCGCCGTCGGGCACGTCCTCCTGTTCGCCGCCCAAGCCGATGGTTTGACGAATAAACAGACGCGCAACCATAACGTCGGGAGTCTCGGTGCCGGCTTTGTAGCCGTCGCCGTTTGGAAAGGCCTCGACGCCAAACGTCTTGCTCAATCCGAATCCCTGCCACATCAGCCCGTCAATGTGCGCCTCGGCGCCATGCCACAAGCGCACCCCGGCATACAAGTCCAGCGTAACTGTTTCCTGAACCTCGCCCTGGCTGTTCAGGCTGTTTGGGCCGGAATACTTGGCTGGAAAACCGGGGTCGCCCTGCACAATATCGGTGTTTTGAACGTGCCAGTTCCAGGTTTGCTCCGAGGCTTCCTCGGGAGCCTTAACGACGGCTTCGGACTTGGGCGGGTCGGCAGACGAACCTGGCGCACTTGCAGCCGATACAGTCGCATTCGTCGTCTCGACCGCCGTCGCAGCGCTCCAGGCGAGGGCGGCCATCGTCGCGGCTGCCGCGACCATGCGGTTCGCTTTCACTCGGTGCGCGGTCATTTCCGGGCTGCCGCTTCGTCATTTGCCACGCCAAGCATCGGGCGAGCTGGGATTTTGTTGGGCCTAATTATGTTCAGCATCCGCATTTACTAGTAGATGCCGGCTAGTATTAAGTCAAAAATAATGTTTTAAGTGGAAAACATAATCCGGCGGCGCTGAAGCACGGTTAAGAGGCCGCTGCGCCGAACTCGCGGCTGCTCGATGCTCCTCTACTCCTTGGTTGCCGCGGGCGGCGAGTTGGTCTGGACGGCCTGGGCGCCGGTGGTCGAGCCATCCTGGGTGTAGGAACCGGAGAAGACGCGCACGAACTTCAAGCCGATCAACGAGAGGAGAATCAGCAGGTAAATGCGCAGCGCCCACAGGGCAATTCGGACCATTGGGGTCGTATGAATGCGTGGCATGGCTCAGGTTCAAACGGGGAGTTCAATCTTGGCGTTTTTCATCATGTCCTTGTAGCGCACGACGCCCAGGAGGTGATCGTGCGCGTCCACGACCGGCAACATGCGGAACTGGTATTTGGCGAGCAGCGCCACCAGGTCTCCGCGCAGGCAATCCTGCTCGGCGGTAACGACAGGCGACGTCATCAATTCCCCGAGGCTGGCTTCGTCGGGCGCGATGACCAGATCGCGCAAGTCCACGACCCCGAGGAGCAATTTCTCCTCGCCCGCGACGACGTAGAGGTAGGAGATATTCCGGTGCTCACGTGGGCCAGTCCGAAGAGTTCGCAAAACCTCGCCCACGTTGGCCTCTTTGGGAAAGGCCAGGAAGCGGTCGCCCATGAGCGTGGAGGCGAGCACGTCCGCATTGGAAAGGACGGCCTGGACGCGGGCGGCGCGCGGGGGCGTCAGGCATTTCATCAGCTCGGTCACCTTCTGGTGGGGCAGGTCGGAGAAGAGGTCAGCAACCTGAGGGACGGACAAGTGGGCCAGCGCGAGGCGGGCCTTTTCCTCTCGTAGAAAGGCGATAAGCTGGCGCTTGGCCCTGGGTTCGGCTTCGACCAAGACCTCAGCCACCTTTTCTGGATCGAGCGCCCCGAACATGGCCTGCTGTTCGTCCCCGGACAATACTTCCAGCGCATCGGCCAAGTCTTCGCTGGGCAGCTCCAGGGCCTGCTCGCGGGCGACGGAGAGCGTCACGATGTCCTTGGTGTGATCCTCCACCGACAGCGGCTGGACGTAGCGCCAAGAGATCAACTGGTCCTTGCCGGACACCAGTCGTTCCAGGTGCCATTTGCGGAGAAAGCCGTTGAAGGAAATGTCCACATGGACCAGGATCATCCGCCCTTTGGAAAAGAGCAGATGCACATCATTGACGACTTCGGTGCGCCGGCCGTCAATGTCCAGGATGGTCTGGCCCATTAAGTGTTCGTTGAGCAGAATCCAACCCTTTTGATCCACAAATCGCGGATAGGGCGCCCCGCTTTCCGCGGGCGCGATATAGATGGCTTCCTCCTCAATCCGCGCGACCTTTTCCCAGGGGATCAGTTCCGAGGGATGACCTTTGCCATGCTCGATGTAGATACCAACCGCTTCGGGATAGGGCTCGGTCAATCGGAACACGAGGTCGGTGAGGCGGCCATTCTTCTTGTTGGTCCTGTCGAGGCGAATCAGGCGGTTGAGCAACCTGGAGAAATACAGAAGCTTGTACCCCTCAAAGGCGGCTGAGGGCGTCGGCGATTTAATTGCGGGAGAGTTGTTATCTTTGGCGTTATTCAATGGACGGTCCTCCTAACTACCCGAGCCAAACCACTCGGGGAATAGCACCGAGACCCCGTAAGCGGTGGAGATGACAATGACGAAGGCCGTGATGCTCCAGTTGGCGATGTTCTGCCATCGGGTGTTGACGTGCTCGCCCATGAGCGGTTTGTCGTTAAGGAGCAGGATCAGGAACATCAACGCCGCCGGCAGCAGGGTGACAGCCACAACCTGGACGAAGATGGTGATGATGTTCTGGACATCAATGGACGCGATGAGCGAGACCACACCCGCGGACATGAGCATCAGTACATAGGCGACATAGAACCAGGGCGCCTCGCGCACGGTCTTGTTCAGGGAGTGGGCCCAGCCAAACACCTCGCCCAAGGCCCAGCTTGTGGCGAGGGAGATGCAGAGCGCGCCCAGCAGCCCCGCGTCGAACAAGCCTACCGCGAACAGCACCTTGGCCCACTGCCCCCACTGGCCGTGCAGCACCTGGGGCATGGCGGCGGCGGTCTTGGCGGCGGAATCTATTTCGCGGTAGCCCTGAGTCTGGTCCGGGTTGAAATGGAACACGCCGGCAGTAGCAATGATGATGAAGGCCGCCACCACGCAGGTCATGAACGAGCCGAAGAGGGTGTCGAATTTCCCGTAATTGATATCCTTGATGTCCATGCCCTTGTCCACGACGGCCGACTGCTGGAAGAAGATCTGCCAGGGGGTGATGGTGGTGCCGATGTTGGCCATGATCAGAGTGAGCAAGGCTACTCCCGACATGCCGAAGGCGAAGTTGGGGTGGTAAAAGCCTCGCCCAACGGCGGCCCAACCTTCCTTGACGTTGCCAGTGTGCATGGCCCAGATGGCGGCGGGGATATAGACCAGGTTGAAGAGGCAAAAGAACAGGGTGATCTTCTCAAACGTCCAATAGCGGCCACTGATGACGATGCCGAGCATGAGGAAGGTCACCCCGAAGAACGTAATCCAGGGCGGGATATTGAAGAGGCTCATGGCTTGCGTCATGCCGATGTATTCCGTGACCAGCGTCAGCCAGTTGATGACGGCCAAATCGAAGATGGAGAACCAGCCCCAGAACTTGCCGAACCCATCGAAGATGGCCTCGGCGTGTCCGCGCTTGGTGACCGCGCCCAGGCGCACCGTCATCTCCTGCACGTAATAGGCCATCGGGACCAGGATGATCATGGCCCAGAGCAGGTTGAAGCCGGTCTTGGCGCCGGTCTGGGCATAGGTGGAGATGCCGCCGGCGTCGTTATCGGCAATCATAGTGATGATGCCCGGTCCCAGCGCGGCCAGGAACAGCACGGTGCTACGATTGAGCCGGCGGACCTGATGAATGCTCTTGCTAATCCAATACATGACTGTTCTCGCGGCGGCTGCCGCTCCGCGGGTCCGTTTCGCGCGAGGGGGCGCCAGCGAGTCCGCTGATAGTAGCGATGCGGGGGCGGAGGTGTTACTGAAGATTTCTTAAGACTGCGCCGGCGAGATGGACAACCCCGGGCCCCGGCCCAGTCCAGCGGTCATGGAAGCATGCGCGTCGGTTCACGTGGAAGGCATGTTTATCTCACTTTTGTATGCGATGCTTCCAACATGGTCGTGTGTCCGGCGACCACGGTTATTTCGCGTTTCCGGATTCATTGTTGCGGATGGCCTCGCGCACCAACTCGGTTGCGCTACTGAGATTGAGCTTTTCTTTTATGCGCGCGCAGTAAGCCTGGACGGTCTTGATGCTGATCCGCAGCGTCTCCGCTATCCGGCGAGTGCCGAGTCCTTGGCCAAGGAGGTCAAAGACGGCGAGTTCACGGTCGGTGAGTTGCTCGACGGGCGAGAGAGCGGGGAGCGTTTTGCCTTCGACGAATTGCGTTGTGATGAGCTGCTCCATAGCCTCGCTGAGATAGAACTTGCCCGCCAAAACTGTCCGAATTGCCTCGACCACCCGCTTGGTCGTCTCGCGTTTCATGATGTAGCCCTTGGCGCCAGCCCGAAGGGCGCGTTCGGCGTAATGGAGTTCTTCGTGCATCGAGAGAACCAGCACCAGGAGACCTGGATAGGACTGCTTCAGGTCTTTGATCAGCTCGATGCCGGAGGAATCTCTCAGTGATATGTCCACGATTGCAACCGCAGGTTTCGACACCGCGACCGCCTGGATTGCCTCCGCCGCCGCCGCGGCTTCGCCGCAGACGTTCAGGTCTGGTTGCTGGTTGATGAGGTTGGTCAGCCACTCGCGGACCAGTGGGTGATCATCCACGATGAAGACCTTTCTTTTCTCGTTGTCCGCTTCAGGTGTCATACTGGCGCCCCCGGGCCCTACCTTTCCGGTTAGTTTCTGGTCAGCTCGCCGCGGTGCCACCAGCCGCCACCGAGCGCCTGAAAGAGCGCGGCGGTGTCGGCATAGCGATTGGCCTGGGCCTGCACGAGGTTAATCGTGCTTTGCTGATAGGTCATTTCCGCGCTTAACAGCGCCAGGTAGTTGGCGTAGCCGGATTGCCACTGTTTCCGGGCCAGGTCCAGGGTAATGCCGGCGGCGTCCTTGGCGGCGGCGGCGGCCTTCAGGGCATTGGCGTCCTGCTCGAGCGCATTTAACGCATCCGCCACATTCTGAAAGGCCGTCAGGACGGTGCTGCGATACTGTTCCGCGGCCTGGACATAGGCGGCCTGGGCGGCGCGCTCCTTGTGCAGCAAGGCGCCGCCCTGGAAAATGGGTTGGGTCACACTGCCGGCCAAAGTCCAAAAGCCCGCGCCGTTGGCGAACATATTGCCGGCCTCCAAGGCCATGGTCCCGGCATCGGCGCTCAGCGTGATGCTCGGCAGGCGGTTGGCCACAGCGATGCCGATCTGGGCGCTGGCGGCGTGCAAGGTCTCCTCGGCCAGGCGCACGTCCGGGCGCTGGGCGACAAGCTGCGAGGGCAGGCACAAAGGCAATTCCTGCGGCAGTTGCAGGCGGGCAAGCTCGAACTCCTCGGGCAGACCCGCGCTGGGAAACCCACCCGAGAGCGCGGCCAGCAGGTCGCGCTGTTGGGCCAATTGCTTGAGCAGCGGCGGCAGGGTGGCGGCGACTTGCGCGAGTTGCGACTCCTGCGCGGCGACTTCGAGCCGGCTGACGTAACCTTTGGCGAACTGCCGGCGCATGATTTCGAGCATGTTGGTGTTGATCGCCAGCAGCTCGTGGGTCGCGGCAATCTGCGCCCGCAACGACGCCTCCTGGATGGCCGCCGCCGCCACATTGGCGCTGAGCGTGATATGCGTCGCCACCAGCGCAAAACGCGCCTGTTCTGCTTGCGCCTTCAAAGACTCCATGGTCCGGCGGTTGAGCCCAAACACGTCCGGCACATAGGAGACGCTGACCTGCGGGGTATAGAGACTGAAATAGAACTGATTCGCATTGGGGACCGGCGCCAGTTCCTCCGAGGTCTTCTGGCGCGAGGCGGCGAAGCCCCCCGTGAGGCTGGGGAAATAGGCGCCCTTCTGGGCCAGGACGACCTCTCTCGCAACGGTCAAGGTGGCTTGCCCTGCTTTGATGCTCGGATTGTTGGTGAGCGAGCGCTCGATCAAGTCATTGAGGGGTTTCGAGTGAAACATGGTCCACCATTCCCCAGGGATGTCGGCTCCGGCGAGAAAGCGTTGGGGCTCGCCGCCCGCTAGGTTCGTCGTTCCGCTCGTCGTCGAGAGCGGGTTAGGCGTATAGCCCTGAACTTGTGGCGCGGTGGGTTTCTTGAAATTCGGACCTACAGCGCAGCCGGCCAGGAGCAGGGGGGCGAGGAGGCCGCAGGACGCAGCGATTCCAGAAATCCGAAACCCGAGACCCGAAACCCGAAAGAAGGCCGAAGCCCGAAGGCGGAAGTTAAACGCAGAGGCGCGAAAGACATAGCGCGGCCAGGCCGCAACCGAACCTCGCGAAGCGTTTGGAGTGCGCCCGGCTTGCTGGCGCTTTCGACCATTGCCGCGAGCCCGAAAGCGGGAGCAAGCTCCGCGCACTCCAAACGCGTCGCGAGGTTCGGTTGCGGCGGCCTCGCTCCGTGGCCTTTGCGTCTCTGCGGCGAAACTCGGACCTCGGATTTCGGCATTCGGATTTCGGCTCTTATTCATGGCTTGTGGTTCATCCCGGTGCCGTTGAGCACTCCGCTGTTCTTCGCGGGCGAAAACGTGGGTCCCCCGAGGGCCGCTGGGCCCCGACCTGGGCTCGGGGCCACTGGAAGCGACGGCCTGGTGGCTGGCCTGAGGATGGGGGACAGACCCGATTGGCTGCGCAGCGGCCCCGGTATCTTGAGCGTTAATCCCTCCTTCACAGCGCCCGCGGACTTGTTCCAAGCAGGCGGATGGAAGTTAGCTCCCTCCGCGCTCCTGGCTTGGCTGACACTGGCCGGTTTCTGGTCAGGAGGCCGGGGAGCCGGCTGGGCCTGTTTAAGCCGAGCGCCGCCGGCCTTTTCCTCCGCCCCGCTAACCCCTTCCCTTCCAATCGAAGGTCTCCCATCGGCCCGCGCTCTCCCGGCTCGAGGCCGGAGGCCTTGCCCCTCGTCGGAAGGACGATTACTGGTTGGCTGAGCGCGATTCTCGGAGGGCGCGGGTTCGCGTGCCGGATCGGAGGGTTCAGCGGCGAGACCCAGCCCGAGCGCTACCGCGCCATAGCCGACTATTGTGCAAAGGAGACGCGCCGTTCTCATACCGGTTTCAGGCAGATTGAGGTTTCGGTTGTTGATTATCGTGGCCGCGGCCCAGGAAGATCATCTTCAAGGCTGGCACGACCGTCAGCAGCATGATAGGGCCGACGAGCATGCCGCCAACGATCACGGTGGCCAGCGGGCGTTGGACCTGGCTGCCGATGCCGGTGGAAATCGCAGCCGGGAACAGGCCGATGCAGGCGGAGAGGCTCGTCATCAACAGGGGCCGCATCCGAGTGGAGGCCGCGTGAAACATGGCGTCCATCGGTGTGCCGCCCCGGAGCCGGGCCTGGTTGTAATAGGTGATCAGCAGAATGCCGTTCATGACCGCCACGCCGAACGGGGAGACGAAACCGACCGCAGCCGAGATGCTGAAATTGAGGCCGGCGACATAGAGCGCCAGCACGCCGCCGGCAATCGCGAAGGGAATCCCCGACAGCGTCAGCAGACACTCCAGCAGCGAATTGAACAGGCAATAGAGCAACCCGAGGATCAGCGCGAGGCTGACCGGCACAATAATCGCCAACCGATCCTTGGCTTCCTGCAGCGCGCCGAACTCGCCGGCCCAGACCATGCGGTACCCGCTCGGCAGCTTGACATTCTTCGCCAGCCGCGCCTCGGCCTCGGCCACCGTGCTGCCGAGGTCCCGTCCCCGCACGCTGAACTTGACCGGGATGAAGCGTGGCCCTCTCTCGTGGTAAATCCAGGCCGCGCCCGTATCGAGGCTGATCGCCGCCAACTCGCTCAGCGGGATGTAGGCATTGGCGCCGCTGCCCGTCTGATAAGCCACCTTGATATTGCGAATCATCTCGACGCTGTCACGGTATTCCGGCGGGAAGCGAACGGTGAGGTTGAACTGCCGGTCGCTTTCCAGGATCGTGGTGGCCACCGCCCCGCCCAGCGCCGCCTGAATGACCGAGTTAATGTCACCCGAATTCAAGCCGTAGCGGGCCGCTTTGGCCCGATCCACCTTGAGGTTCAGGTTCGGCTGCCCCAGCACCGGGAAGATGCCCAGGTCGGTGGCTCCTCGCACCAGGCTCATTTCATCCCTGACTTGCGCGGCCAGCTTCGTCAGGATCTCCAGGTTCGGCCCGACGATCTTGACCGAATTGGCGCCTTTGACCCCCGAGGTCGCCTCCTCGATGTTGTCCTGGATGTATTGCGAGAAGTTGAAGATGACTCCCGGCAACTCTCGCTCGAACTCCGCCTGAATCTGCTCGGTGAGCTTCTCCTTGGTCAGGCCCTTGGGCCACTGGTCATAGGGCTTGAGCGGCGCGAATAGTTCGACGTTGGAGAAGGGCGACGCATCGCTGCCGTCGTCGGGCCGCCCATGCTGGGAGACCACGGTGATGACTTCCGGGTGTCTCAGCAGAATCAGACGCATCTTCCGCGCCGCGGCCTCGCCGTCTTGCAGCGAGAGGGTCATGGGCATCGAAGCGCGAATCCAGAAATTGCCTTCTTCGAGGTGAGGCAGGAACTCGCTGCCCAACCGCGGCACCAGCAGGCCGGCCACGGCGACAAAGGCGACTCCGATCACCACCATAATGGTGCGGTTGGCCAGCGAGAAACGCAGTGCCGGATTGTAAACGCGGTGCAGCAGCCGCACGACAATGGTTTCGGCCTCTTTCACATGCTGCGGAAGAAAAATACTGGCGAGCACCGGGGTGACTGTGAACGTAGCCACCAGGGCTCCCGCCAGCGCATAGCCGTAGGTGCGCGCCATGGGGCCGAAGATCTGACCCTCGATGCCCTGCATGGTGAACAGCGGCACGAAGCCGGCCACGGTAATGAGCGCGGAGAAGAACACTGCCTTATCCACCTGCATCGCGCTGATCAGGATCAGGCGCAGCCGGTCGGTCCAGCCCTGGCGGGGCGATGCGTGCAACTCCCGCGTCGGGTCTGGCCCATAAAAGCCGTCCGCCAGCCGCCGCAGCAGGCCCTCCCGCTCCTCGGCGTGCCGCTGAAAGTTGCGGAAGATATTCTCGACGAGGATGACGGCCGAATCCACGATGATGCCGAAATCCACTGCGCCGACGGACAGGAGGTTGGCGCTCTCACCTTGCACCACCAACAGGAGGATGGCGAAGAACAACGCGAAAGGGATGTTAAAGCCGACGATGAGCGCGCTGCGCAGGTCACCCAGGAAAATCCATTGGATCAGGAACACCAGCAGGCATCCGAAAACCAGGTTGTGCAGAACCGTATGGGTGGTGACGCCGACCAGCGAGGAGCGGTCGTAATAGGGAACCAGCTTGACCCCTGGTGGCAGGGAGCCGTCCATGTTCATCCGGTCAATCTCGGCTTTGACCTTCGGGATCATGTCATGGGCATGCTCGACCCGGCTCATCACCACAATCGAGCCCACCACGTCGTCCTCCCGGTCGCGGCCCAAAATCCCCAACCGCGGCACGTAGCCGACCGACACGTTGGCTACATCCTTGACCAGCACAGGCACCCCACCCGACTGGAGCAGGACCACATTCTCGATATCATCCAGCCGGCAGCCCTGGGTCAAATCATCGCTGCCGCCGTCATCAATGAGCCCCACGCCGCGGATGTTGATGGACTGCTGGCCGATGCGGATTTCGCGTCCCCCAACGTTGATGTTCGCGTTGCCCAGGGCCGTCAGCACCTGGGGCACCGTGACGTTGTAGGTCTCCAGCTTGTGCGGATCAGCCTCGACCTCGAATTCCTTGGTGGGGCCGCCCCAACTGTTGACGGCCACGATGCCGGGGATAGTCAACAGCCGGCGCCGGACGATCCAGTCCTGCACCGTGCGCAGATTGGTCACGCCGAAATGCTTCGGGCCGACCACCTGGTAACGATAGATTTCACCAGTCGAGCTGTTCTGCTGGATGGTGGGCACCAGCCCCCCCGGGAGGCTGACATTTTGCTGCAGCGCGATTGCCGCCTGGCCGTAGGCAAAGTGAAGGTCCACGCCATAACTGAAAACGACGCGGACGAAAGCCAAGCCGTAGAACGACGTGGACCGGATGACATCAATGCCTGGTGTCGTGTAGAGGCCGATTTCGATCGGGCGCGTGTAGTAGCGCTCCATTTCCTCCGCGGAGAGACCGGGCGCCTGCGCGGTGATCTCCAGGATGACGGGTGTGGGGTTGGGATAGGCCTCGATGTTGAGCTTCTTCAGGGCAAAGTAGCCCGCCCCGGCAAAGGCCAGCAGGCCGAACACAACGATCGCGCGGCGGCTGAGGCAGAAAGCGATGAGGGATTTCAACATGGATCCCGGGGGTTTAGTCGGTGGGCGGCGCTTCCAGCATATTGCTCAGGAAGATGGCCCCATCGGTGACAGCCAGTTCGCCCTGCTGCAAGCCAGCCAGCACCTGATATTGGCCGTCCTTCTGCAACCCCACCTTGATGATCCGCTGCAGAAAGCGATGGCGGTCAGTGGTGACCCAGGCCGCCATCGTCCCATCGCCGTTGCGGACCACCCCCGTCATCGGTATGGCAGTGGACTCGACCGGGTCCTGAACCCGTATCACAAAGTTGGCCATCATGCCGGGACGCAACTCATGCTTGGGATCGGGGATCTCAGAGCGGACGGTTACTCGATGGGTAGTCGGGTCCACCGCCGCATAGACCTTGGCAATCTTCCCCGTAAACACCCGGTCCGGATAGGCCATCACGCTGGCCTCGACGGTTTGGCCCAGATGGAAAAACGGGCTGTCGCTCTCGGTGACATTGGCCAGCATCCACTTGACCGAGGTGTCGGCGACCGTGAACGGCGCCGGCGCGGTGCCCGGCTGAACCAAGAGCCCCGGCGGGGCGTTGTACGCGGTCACCTCACCGGTCACCGGGCTGCGCACGACCAGCGCCGGGTCTATCTTGCGCGTGGCAACCAGCCGATCCATCTCAGCTTCCGTCTTGCCGAATACGCGCACGGCGTCCCGCGCCGCTTTGAGAGCGCCTTCCGCCGTTTGTTGGTCGGAGGTCGCCTGTTCCAGCTCGCGTTGGGAAACGCCGTTGGTGCCGTTGAGGTCCTTGACGCGCGCCAGTTCCTTGCTCGTGAGCGCGAACGTCGCCGCGGCACCGATCAGGGTTGACTCCGCCTGAATCAGGTCCGGGCTGTCAATCGTGTAGAGGGGCTGGTCCTTCTGGACTTCGTCGCCCAACTCGACAAAGGTCTTGAGCAGCTTCCCCTGGTAAGGCGGGAAGACCTCCACTGACAGGTCGTCCACGAAACTGATCGTGCCGACGGCTTCCTTTTCGATGGCAAAGGGGCAGGTTCCCACCGGTTGGATCTTGATCGCCTCCAGTTGGGCCGGCGACAGCTCCACGCTCGCCTCCGATTGCGCGGCGTTGGAAGCCGAGCCCCCGCCCTGCTGCGCGCGGGCGTGGGCGGGGAGGCCAGTCCCGGAGTGCAGCAGGACGGCAGCGAAAACGATTCCCGCCACTGTCACAACGGCCGCCGTTGCAGCCCGGCCAAGCTGAAGTGGTTCTCTCATTGAGATGGACAATGAGCGACGGCCCGGTTCCTGTCCATTGGGCAG
>Ga0074044_10004186_pt1 | contig 12030 bp, 11 predicted proteins | sample BogForMeECP23OM1_FD_94443 | JGI IMG/M metagenome (GOLD analysis project Ga0074044, IMG submission 94443) | Bog forest soil microbial communities from Calvert Island, British Columbia, Canada - Bog Forest MetaG ECP23OM1 | ecosystem: Environmental > Terrestrial > Soil > Wetlands ...
CGCCCTGATAAAGCTCCACTACTCCTTTTAGAAACGCGGAATCCGCCATCGTGCCTCTCCATTTGAACTAGTACGGGCGAGCAGTCTTGCCGATAATCTCGCGCGCGACAAGCGTCTTCATGATCTGCGCAGTGCCGTCGCCAATCTCAAGCCCGATCACGTCGCGCATCCGCTGCTGATGCGGCAGGTCGAGGCTGAACCCCAAGTGCCCGTGGAGCAGAATGCACTGATGCAAAACGTCAGCGGCGAGCTCTGGCGCGAGCCATTTTGCACCGGCCGCGAGCCATCCGTGCGGCTCGCCGCGATCCTTTAGCCACAGCGCTTCGTAGCACAGCAGACGCGCGGCGCGCAGCCGAACCGCCGCCTCTGCAAGCGGAAAAGATACGCCCTCGAACCGCGCGAGCGGCGCGCCAAACGCCTGGCGCTCGGCGACGTAGGCACAAGTCTCCTCGACGCTCTGCTCGGCCGCGCCGATGCACATCAGGCCGATCAACGAACGGCTGAAATCGAATCCCTGCATCACGTCGATGAAGCCAGCGCCTTCCGCGCCGATGCGAGCGGACGCGGGCACGCGCACGCCGTCGAAAAAAAGCTGGCCGCGCCCGATTGCGCGCGATCCCATATCGCGAAAGCGCGTGCGCGATACTCCTGGTGAGTTGAGATCGACGTAAAATGCGCTCACGCCGCGCGCGGACTGTTCCACTGTGCCGGTTCGGGCCAGAACGAGGGCGGCATTTGCAGATGACGAAAATGAAATGGATGTCTTCTCGCCGGTCAGGACGTAGTTATCGCCGTCGCGACGCGCTTGCATCATGATATGTGCGGCGTCGGAGCCGCCGCCGGGTTCTGTCACGGCCAGCGCCGCGATAACTTCGCCCCGGCAGATCGGCGGAAGGTACGCAGCCTGCTGAGGCGTATCAGCACTGCGCGAGATTATCGCGCCGACCAGCGCCGCGATCAGCAATACGTACGCGGCGTTGAAGTCGCCTCGCGCGATTTCCTCGTGCGCGATTCCGAGCGACACAAAGTCCAGCCTCGAACCGCCGAGATTCGTATCTACCATCGGCGCGAGCACGCCCATCTGGCCGAGTTTCCTCACGAGCGCCGTCGGCAAATCATTGTCCGCGTCGCGCGACGCGTAGTTGGGGAGCAGCTCGCGCCGGGCGAAGTCACGCAGCATTTCCTGCAGCAGCTTCTGCTCGGCGGTGAGGCTAAACTCCATCGCCGCAAGCCTCAGTTGGACGGTGCGGTCATTGCCGGCACCGTCACTGCCTGCGGCGGCGCGCCCGACGGGCCGACCCACTCGGGCAGAGTCTCCAGTCCGCCGAGGTGGATGTTCGGGGTCGGCTTTTCGACCGTTTCCCCGCTGTCGTCTTCCTTGCCCATCTCGTCCTGGTAGTGCTGCATCACCTGCTTCTTCACTTCGTCGGGCGACGTGTTTGGCTGCATCCCCTGGCTATGCGAAAAATCGGCGCGGCTCTTGGCGTCCATGTTGAGCCAGATCTGGTTGGCCTGCGCGCTATTGCCGTGATTCATCGCGTCCATAAATTTTTGTTGCTGCGTCTCATGCGACGAGCATCCCGCGAGCGCAAAAACGCACGCAGCAATTGATAGCACGATCTCGCGTTTGATTTTTTCCGGCATCAGTGCCGCGCCCGCCCACGAAAAAACTTAAAACGTCGCCACGCTTCGAATCGACTTGCCTTCGTGCATCAGGTGGAAGGCGTCGTCGATTTTATCGAGCGGCATCACGTGCGTGATCAGATCGTCGATATTGATCCTGCCTTCCATGTACCAATCGACAATTTTCGGAACGTCACGGCGTCCGCGCGCGCCGCCAAAAGCCGTGCCCTTCCACGTCCGTCCCGTAACGAGCTGGAAAGGCCGCGTCGAGATCTCCTGCCCAGCGCCCGCGACGCCGATAATCACGCTGGTGCCCCATCCGCGCTGACAGCATTCCAGCGCCTGGCGCATCAGCTTGACGTTGCCGACGCATTCGAACGAAAAATCCGCACCGCCGCGCGTCAGGTTCACGATATGCGGCACCAGCTCGCCCTCGACCTCCGCGGGATTTACGAAATGTGTCATGCCGAACTTCTCAGCGATCACCCTGCGCGCGGGATTGAGATCGACGCCGACGATCATCGACGCACCCGCCAGCCGCGCGCCCTGCACGACGTTGAGGCCGATGCCCCCGAGTCCGAACACGACCACCCGGTCGCCGGCTTGCACCTTCGCGGTGTTCAGGACGGCGCCGATTCCGGTCGTGACGCCGCATCCGATGTAGCAAATCTTTTCGAACGGCGCGTCGTCGCGGACTTTCGCCAGCGCGATCTCGGGCACGACGGTAAAATTCGCGAACGTCGAAGTACCCATATAGTGGTGCAGCGGCTTCCCGTCGCGCGCGAATCGGCTTGTCCCGTCGGGCATCACGCCGCGGCCCTGCGTCTCGCGAATCGCCGTGCACAAATTGGTTTTGCCCGACAGGCACGCCGCGCAATTGCGGCATTCGGGAATGTAGAGCGGGATGACGTGGTCGCCGCGCTTCAGCGTCGTCACAGCGGGTCCGGTTTCTACGACCACGCCCGCGCCCTCATGTCCGAGGATCGCGGGGAACAGACCTTCGGGATCGGCGCCCGACAAAGTGTAGGCGTCGGTGTGGCAGACGCCCGTGGCCTTGATTTCGACGAGGACTTCGCCGGCCTTGGGCCCTTCGAGGTCGACGCTAGCGACTTCGAGCGGTTCGCCGGCCTTGTTCGCGATTGCTGCTTTTACTTTCACGATTCCAGCGCGATACCCGCAATATAATACGCCGCCGCGTCGCGCGGCGAACACCTCGCATCGCACGCTTGATGGCACTCGCAAATGGTGCCAAATAACCCGGGTTGAAACTCAATCCCCCGTTTCGAGCCGAGCATATCGGCAGCCTGCTTCGTCCGCGCGAACTAAAGGATGCGTTCGGCGCTCGCATCCGCGGTAAGCTCCCGGAGCCCGAATATCGCGAGGTCCTCGAACGATCCATCGTCGATGCGATCCGCCTCCAGGAGGACGCTGGACTGCAATCGATCACCGACGGCGAGTTCCGCCGCGTGGCGTGGTCAACCGGCTTTGTCAGTGCGCTCGACGGGCTTGATGCGCGCGAGTCGATTTTCGAATTTCGCGACGCGACCGGCAACTCACAGCGATGGGACACCTGCTTCGCCGTCGGACGGCTAAGCCGCCCGCGCGCCATCACGCTTGAGGAGTTTGAGTTCGTGCGGCGAAACACCAGCTGCACGCCCAAGGTCACGATGCCCGCGCCAAGTTTTATGCATTTCTTCCGCCTCGGCGAATGCGCCGATCCTAAAATTTATCCAAAGCTCGATCAGTTCTGGTCCGATCTAACCCAAATCTACCGGGATGAACTAGCCGACCTCGCGCGCGCTGGTGCGACCTTCGTGCAATTCGACGAAGTGCCGCAAGCGATGCTCTGTGACGAAAATGTCCGCGCGAAAGTTCGCGATCACGGCGAAGACCCCGAGCGCCTGCTTGGATTATATATCGATGCCGTCAACCGCATTCTCGACAAGCGGCCGCCCGGCATGACGATTGGCATGCATCTCTGCCGCGGCAATCTGCGCGGGCGATGGATGGCGGCAGGCGGCTACGAGGCAATCGCCGATCGTCTGTTCAACGACCTCAAGGTGGACGGCTTCTTCCTCGAATACGATTCGCCGCGCGCCGGTGACTTTTCGCCGCTGCGATTGATGCCAAAGGAGAAGTTCGTGCGTCTGGGTCTCATCAGCTCGAAGACGCCGGCTCTGGAAGCCAAAGACGCGGTGAAGCGGCGCATCGACGAGGCGGCGAAGTTCGTGCCACTCGAAAATCTCGGAATCTCGCCGCAATGCGGCTTCGCCAGCACAGTAGGCGGAAATCCGCTGTCGATCGAGGATGAAAAAGCCAAGTTGAGATTGGTCGTGGAAGTAGCGCACGATGTATGGGGCATGAGATAGGAGAAACAAAATGGCCGACGAAGATTTGTCGCCCGACCAGGTGATCGCATCGCTCCTCGAAGGCAAGTCGCGCCGTGAGATCATGGTGATTCTCGCGCGGCTCGAGCATGGCGGCGCCGGCATCTACCAGTCACTCGCGGCGAACGAACGCAACGCGAAGGCGCGCGCTGCCTTGCTGGCCGGCGCCGAGCGCGAGGAGCAGAACTCCGCGCTGCTCAAGACGATGACGGCGGTCAAGGACAGGTGCGAGAAGTGCGGCAAGGCCCTGGCGCCTCCGACCCCTGCCCAGTGCTGTTCATTTCAATGCACCTTCTGTCCCGACTGCGCGGACGAAATGAAGCACGTGTGTCCGAACTGTTCGGGAGAGCTGACAGCGCGTGGCATCTGAGGTTGAGGAATTCGCAATGCAAGTAATCGGCACGGTCAAGGAAATCTGGCGATACCCAATCAAGTCGATGGCCGGTGAACGCATGCAGCGCGCGAACATAAGCGCGCGCGGAATCTACGGTGATCGCGGATGGGCGATTCGCGACGAAAAAGCCGGCGAGATACGCAACGCCCGCAAGCTGCCCGCGCTGCTGCATTGCACCGCCGTCTATCTGCGCGAGCCAGACGCCGACGACGCGCCGCCGGCGCAAATCACTCTTCCCGACGGGACGACCTTTCGCTCCGACTCCGCCGAGGCCAACGCCCGCCTCTCCAAACTGCTCGGGCGCAGCGTCTCGATCTGGCCGCCATCCGAGCGCGACCTACTTCGCCGCGATGCGCCCGACAATCCCGACATGATGGCCGAGGTGCGCGCGGTCTTCGGCCGGCTGGAAAATGAGCCGATCCCCGACTTCTCGACGCTGCCTACGCAGCTTGTCGAGTTCACGTCGCCGTTCGGAACTTTCTTCGACGCGTTCCCGTTCAACGTACTGACAACCGCGTCGCTGAGCACTCTATCCCGCCGCAATCCCTCCGCCGATTTCGATACGCGCCGGTTTCGTCCGAATGTCGTGATCGAGACGGAGAGCGGAATCGAAGGATTGGCCGAAGCAGAATGGTCGGGACGAACGCTCCGAATCGGCGCGACGCGCATCAAGATCGAGATGCCCTGCGTGCGATGCGTAATACCCACACTCGATCAGCCCGGCGTTAAGAAAGATCCGTCGGTGCTGCGAACCATCGTGCGCGACGCGGCGCAGAATCTCGGCGCCTACGCGACGATCGCTACCAGCGGAACGATCGCGCTCGGCGACCAGGTCGCGCTCGAATAGCAGCCGTATTTCTGACGATGGGCCCACGAAAATTCCGGAGTAAGTTTCGATGTCTGGCTGACCTTTTGTTCAGGGATGAACTGTTCAGCCTGACGCCGGCGCGCCCGGTGTGCTAAGCGTACTGCATGGGTGGTACTCGCGATGCTCTCAAGGCGCCACTACGGTTTTTTCGTGCGCGACATCATAAGTTCGGAAAATAATTTTTGACGGAACGAAGCTACCCTTGGTGGTATCGCCGCCACTAGACCACAAGCCGTGGTAGAAAATGAGAGATTCCAGTTTACAGTGGAAATACAATCAACAGAACAGAGAATCGCGAAACGCGGGACTTTACGTGCGCCGGAACAACCCTGCTAGAGTAGTGGCAGACTAAGGAGAAAACTTATGCGCGCTGCCGTAATGCGAGGCAAAAAGCTCGTCGTCGATAATATTCCGACACCCGTTCCTGGAGCAGGCGAGGCTCTGGTGAAAACGCTCGCGTGCGGGATCTGCGGGTCCGATCTGCACGCGCTCAAGCATGCCGAGAAGATGGTCGAGGGCTCGCGCAAGGCCGGCTCGTTGTTCGTGATGGACCTCAATCGCGACATCGTGATGGGTCACGAGTTCTGCGCGGAGGTCGTCGATTACGGGCCGCAGACGCAAAAACGATTGAAGGTGGGGACGCGCGTGTGCGCGATGCCGGTGCTGATCAGCGCTCGCGGCGTCGAGGCGGTTGGCTACTCGAACGACAATCCGGGCGGCTACGGCGAGTTGATGCGTCTAACTGAATTTCTCTTGCTCGAGGTGCCCAACGGCCTTTCCACCGAACGCGCGGCGCTGACGGAACCGATGGCGGTCGGATATCACGCAGTACAGAAAGCGCGGCTCGGCAAAGATGACGTGCCGCTGGTCATCGGATGCGGCCCGGTGGGCCTTGCGGTGATCGCGGCGCTCAAGCTGGGCGGAGTGCACCCGATCGTGGCCGCCGATTTCTCGCCCCGGCGGCGTGAGCTGGCGGTACAGATGGGCGCGGACTTCGTCGTCGATCCAAAGGAGAAGTCGCCGTACGCAAGCTGGCGGGAGATGGCGGTGTACCCCGATCCGTCGAAGGCGCCGATGCTGCAGCCGTGGATGCCGGGACCGGCGGTCCGGCCCGCGGTGATTTTTGAATGCGTCGGAGTGCCGGGCGTGATCGAAGGGATTATGTCGGCGGCGCCGGGCAACGCGCGGATCGTGGTGGTGGGAGTGTGCATGGAGCGCGACCAGATCGAGCCGCTGATGGGAATCAGCAAAGAGCTGAATATTCAGTTCGTGCTCGGTTACGCGCCCGAAGAGTTCGCGGCCACGCTGAGCCATCTCGCGGAGGGACAAGTTAACGCCGACCCGCTCATAACGGGCAAGGTCGGCGTGGAAGGAGTGGCGCAGGCGTTCGACGATCTCGCGTCACCGGAGACGCACGCGAAGATCCTGGTCGAGCCGTGGCACAACTGAGGACCTTGACGTCTCGCACGCGTCAGTGAAAGAGACGGTGCGAGGCGAGATCGGCGCCGGCGCGCATCGCGCGCAACTTTGCCCACACGATTTCCTCGGCAACTTCACCCAGTCCGGCGGAAGTCTCGAATCCGCAATCAGTCCCGGCCATCACACGGCGCGGATCGCCGATCGTGTTGGCGGCGCGCTCGAGACGGTCGGCGACGACCTCGTGGTGTTCGACGTAGTTGGTCTTCGTATCTATCACGCCGGTTACGAGGCTCATGTGCTCGGGAAGTGGAAATTCCTTGAAGCAGCGATATTCGTGCTGGTGGCGCGGGTTGGCGGCTTCCAGAACGAGTGCGCCGACATTGGCGTGGTAGAGGATCGGCAGGATCTGGGCCAGCGGCACGTCGAGGTCGTGGGGCGCCTCGTAGTTTCCCCAGCATACGTGCATGCGGACGCGATCGGGTGCGATTCCATGCAGGGCGCGGTTCATCGCGGCGATGTTCAGTTCGACATACTCGAGGAAATCGGTGAGCGGACGGTCTGCGTACGACGTGTGCCGTTCCATCGCGAGGTCCGGGCAATCGACTTGCAGGACGAACCCTTTCGATATTATGTACTCATACTCAGTATGTAATGCTTTAGCTACTGCGATTACATACTTTTCATAATTCTCGTAATACTCATTGAGCATTGCGGAGGCGATTATTCCTGGCGATGGCGCGGTCATAAACGCTTCGGCAAATTTAGTCGGCTGATCCTCGAGGATACGCAGGGTGTCGGCGCATTCGATATCGACTGCGGCGCGGTCGCGGTACTCGACCTCACCGATCGCCTTCGGTGCGTGGAGCAGATCGACCATCGAGCGTTGAAACATCGGCGCAATCATCTTGAGGAAGCTCGGGTAGCGGACGAGATCGCGCATGATGGGCCGCTCGCTGCGTCCGCCAAAGCCGGTCATTCGATGCTGCACGCAGGTAAAGAAGCTCTCGCGCGACTGCTCGCCGTTGTTGCCGACGTCGATTCCCGCCTCGAGTTGCTTGTGCACAACGTAGCGGGTGGACACATCGATCTCGCGCAGCAACTCGGCGCGATCCACGTCTTCTCCGCGACTACTCTTCACGAGCATCGCGGTCAGACCCTCCCGGCGCGGCAGGCTCCCGGCGTGCGTGGTCAGAATACGTTTCTCGCTGCGAAGCATACTGGTACCTCCCGTTATTCGTTCACTGGTTCGCGCTGCAACATATTGGTAGATCACGAGCGACGGTGGCACAATCGCGGCCACACTCGGGAGATAGTTCGATGGCACTACTAGCTGGCAAGAGCGCACTGGTGACGGGCGCGGCGTCAGGAATCGGCAAAGCTGCGGCAGTCGTTTTTGCGCGCGAAGGCGCGCGCGTCATCGTCGCCGATTTGTCGGAAGAGGGTGGAGCGCAGACCGTTCGCACGATTCGCGACAACGGCGGTGAGGCGCGCTTCGTCCATTGCGACGTATCGAGCGCCGCCGACGTGGAAGCCCTGGTCGCAGCAGCGGTGAAGGCATTCGGGCGGCTCGACTGCGCGTTCAACAACGCCGGTATCGCCGGCACTCAACGCAAGACGGCGGACTACGATGAAGATGAGTTCGACAAGGTCATCGCCGTGGACCTCAAAGGCGTGTGGCTGTGCATGCGCGCCGAGATCCGTCAATTCCTCGCACAGAAGGGCCTCGGCGCGATCGTCAACACCGCGTCGGCCGCGGGCCTGGTTGCGTCGCATTCAATGCCCGCGTACACGGCGGCCAAACACGGCGTCGTCGGCCTGACCAAGTGCGCCGCGCTCGAGTACGCGCGCTCGGGAATCAGAATCAACGACGTATGCCCCGGCGTTGTCGATACACCGCTGGTCGAAGGGATGGTTGCGGGACGGCCCAAGCTTGCGGCTCGACTCGATGAAGTGGAACCGATTGGCCGCAAGGCACGCCCCGAGGAAATAGCCGAAGCCGTCGTGTGGCTATGCTCAGACGCTGCCTCATTCGTTACGGGATGCTCAATGTCCGTGGATGGCGGACTTACCGCGCAATAGTTAGTAGCTATACGAGTAACTATTATGTTCGATCCGTTCATCGAGGCTTGGCAACTGCGCGAGCTGATAATGAAGGGCGAGTTGCGCCCGCGCGAGGTGGCGGAGTTTTACCTGGCGCGAATCGAACGGCTCAATCCCGTGCTGGGGGCGTACATGACGGTCACCGCGGACCGTGCGCTGGCAGACGCTGCGCGATTGGAGGGGTCGAGGGCGGATGCGGCGGCGATGCGGTTATACGGCGTCGCGTACTCACTCAAGGATCTCACGCCGACGGCGGACATTCGGACCACACTGGGCTCGCGCAACTACGCTGACTCGTTTCCGCCCCAGGATGCCGTGATCGCACAGCGCTTGCAGAAGGCGGGTGGAATGTTGCTCGGCAAGACGAGTACGCCGGAGTTCGGCGGACGTCCCACGACTGAAGGCGGTCTGTGTCCGACCGCGCGCAATCCATGGAATCGCGACTACAACGCCGGCGGGTCGAGTGGCGGCGCAGCGGCGGCGGTTGCTGCGGGCCTTGGGCCGTTGGCGGAGGGCAGCGACGGGGGAGGATCGATTCGCGGACCCGCGTCGAACTGCGGTGTGGTGGGACTGAAGCCGTCGCGCGGACGGATAACCTATGCCCCGCATAGGGGAGAAGCGTGGGGAGGATACGCCACGCGCGGCCCGATCGCGAGATCGGTGCGTGACGTCGCGATGATGCTCGACGCGGTAGCGGGGTCCGTGACTGGCGATCCGTACTGGGCTCCGCCGCCATTGCGTCCGTTCGAAGAAGCCGTGCGAGTCGTGCCCGAGAATCTGAGGCTCGCCTCAATCGCGACCTCGAATCTTGGCAAAGTCGATCCAGAAGTCGCGGCGGCTTTCGAGTCTGCGTGCGCGACGATGCGCGAGATGGGGCATCGAGTGGAACCGATAGAGCTGGATCCCGGCGCGATGCTCCTCGACTGCACGCGAATCCTGATTTGCGTCGGGATCGCGGCGATACCGGTCACCAATCCCGATTGGATCGATCCAGTCGTGCATGAGATGTACGAATTCGGTCGCAAGGTAAGCGGCGCTGACTATGTGAATCTGCTCGCCACGATGCACAATATCGCGCGCTCGATTGTCGAGCGCCTCGAACCCTACGACGCGTTGCTGACGCCGACGATGACCCGCCCTGCGATGAGGAACGGGAGTTTCCCTTCGACACCTTCGCGCTATCTCACTGAGTTATGGACTTGGATAGCATTTGAGTATCCGTTCAACGCCACCGGACAACCCGCAATTACTATTCCCGCAGGCCTCAGCCGCGCGGGACTGCCTATTGGATTTCAGATTGTTGGACGACCGAACGGCGAGTTCGATCTGCTCGCAATTGCGGCGGCATTCCAAGCAGCCCGCCCGTGGCGGCATCTACATCCGCCGCTTCCGGGCGACTAGTCCATGGAAAGAAAATCGATTTGAGCAGTTACCAGGAGGATAACGATGCCTACGTTCAAGCGCGCCGATGTCTCGATCTACTATGAGGAGTACGGAAGTGGCTATCCAATTCTGCTATTCGCTCCCGGCGGTATGCGCTCGAGTATCGAGTTCTGGGCCAACAGCCCATTCGATCCGACCAAGGAACTCGCGGCTGAATTTCGCGTGATCGCGATGGACCAGCGCAACGCCGGCAAGTCGGCCGGGCCGATCAGCGCTGATGATGGATGGGACACTTACACCGACGATCATATTGCGCTGCTCGATCATCTGGGGATCAATCAATGCCACCTGATGGGCGGATGCATCGGATCGTCGTACTGCCTCGGAGTGATCAAGGCCGCGCCGCAACGAGTGAGCGCCGCTATTCTGCAGAATCCAATCGGGCTCAGCCCGCGCAATCGCGAGATGTTCTTCAGGATGTTCGATACCTGGGCCGATCCGCTGAAGTTGCAACGTCCGAAGTTGAACGACTGGGCGCTGCGGCAGTTCCGCGACCGCATGTATGGCACCGATTTCGTGTTCAACGTTTCGCGCGATTTCGTGCGCTCGTGCAAAACTCCGATGCTGATTCTTTGCGGCAACGACGACTATCATCCGACCGAAACCTCGAAGGAGATCGCCGCGCTCGCGCCGAACGCCGCACTTGTCGAGAACTGGAAGACGCCCGAGGTGATTGGCGCGACCGTTAAGCGCGTGCGCGAATTCCTGCTCGCGCATACGCCGAAAAGTTAGCTGGCGAGAGCCTGTTTGAGCCGGTCGGCGAGTCCGGAGAATCGTTCGACGCGAGCGGCGATCGCATTGCCGAGTATCGATTCCTCACCGACGATAACGACCGACGCCCTGCTGCGGCTGACGGCGGTGTAGAGCAGCTCGCGCGTCAAGACCGCGACGGGTTTCTCAGGCAGCACGATCGCGATCGAGTCGAACTCGGAGCCCTGCGCCTTGTGCACCGTCATCGCGTAGCCGAGCTCGACGAATTCGCGCAGGGCGTCGAACCGGAACGCGACGAAGTTGTCGCCCCGCGGAAACACCGCCATAGCCGCTTGCGAGGCGTTGCCGCGCCGGACCCACAGCCTGATTCCATTGTCGCCGTTGAACAGTCCGCGTTCGTAGTCGTTGCGCAGCACGATTAGCGGCTCCCCAACCACGAATGGGTTGCGCTCCGGCGCGACCCGGGCGGATTCGGCGGCGCGCGAATGAAGACGCGCATTTATTCGCTCAGCGCCGGTCTCGAAGACGCGTGTTACGCACAAGATTCGCGAGTTTCCTGCGTGCGCGAACAGCTGGCGTAGCCGCGCGCAGTCGGCGTCATCGAAACGTCCATCGCGTTCGACGTATTCGTGCGCAACGAATTCCGCGATTTCCTTGCTCGCGCGCACTCGCTCGGTGTACCAGCAATCCAGAAAAAGGCCGAGCTCGCGCGACGCGGAGGCAATAAACTCGACGCCGGCAAAGGTCAGATCGTCCGGAGATGAGCGCCGAGTCACGATCGAAACATTCGACTCATCCACTGAATTCAGAAGTCTGATCTCGCCGTAGTTAATCGAGCGCGCCGCGAATAAAATTGATCGCCCAGCGGCGCTTTCGGTCTTCATCCGATGATTTACTTCCAGCCGCATCGACGCCGCTGAGAACGGACCCGCATCATCTCCACTAGCTGGGACCAGGTCGCGAAACACCGAACCCGCCGCGACCGACGGCAATTGGTTCGCATCGCCGAGCAAGATCAACCGCGCCCCCGGCTGAATCGCGTTCGTCAGTCGCGCCATCAAGGTCACGTCGAGCATCGATCCTTC
>Ga0074044_10004187_pt1 | contig 12026 bp, 13 predicted proteins | sample BogForMeECP23OM1_FD_94443 | JGI IMG/M metagenome (GOLD analysis project Ga0074044, IMG submission 94443) | Bog forest soil microbial communities from Calvert Island, British Columbia, Canada - Bog Forest MetaG ECP23OM1 | ecosystem: Environmental > Terrestrial > Soil > Wetlands ...
GACGAACTCGCTGGAGTCGGGCGCCCAGATGGTGTGCGACAAAGCGAGTTGATCGAAGTAATGATACGAAACCGTCTCTTCCTGGGTGGCGAGGAACATGTCGAGCTTTTTGGTCTTACCGGTTTTGAGATCGACCAGTTCCCATTGGTAGAAGGGCTGCTCCGGCGGCACTGCAATATAAGCGAGGTATTTACCGTCGGGCGAATAAAAGTACGCCGCGACGTCCTCCCCGCTCAGGCGCTTTGATTCCGCATTGGTGATGTCGACCACGCGGATCCCGTGCAACACCGCGTCGGCGCCGATGACCTCGCTCGAGTAGGCGATGTGGCGGGAATCAGGCGCCCATACGAAACTGCTCTCGCCAATGGGCAAACTCGCGATCGCTTTGGGGTTGCTTCCATCCGCCTCGGCAACCTCCAGATACGATTCGGCGTTGTTGTTCGCGATATAGGCCAGCCGTTTCCCGTCGGGCGACCAGCACGGGGTCTTAAACGGCAGGCGTCCGCGCGACATGGTGCGCAGCGCATCCTGGCTGCTGGGCGATACGCTCATCAGAGTGACATGCTCGGAGCGCGTCTGGTCGCTATTGCTGTTGGTATGCACCACGAGACGATCGGCGGTGCGATTCCAGTCGTAGTAGATCGGCAGTCCGCTGAGCACCATCCGCACCGGCATCTTCTCTTTGATCTCGGCGAGAATCAGGCTCAGTCCCTCAGGCTCGCCCAGTAGAAAGGAAAGATTTCTGCCATCCGGGGTCCAGAAAACGTAGTCGACCCGCTCGTTGCGGCTGGCAAAAATCGGAATCGCGTAATGCTTCGCGAAGTCGTAAACGGAAATGCCGAATTGGTTGCCGTCGGGGTCGCGACCCATCCACGAATACGCCAGCTTGCTGCCATCCGGTGCGAAGGTCGGCCAGCCATATTTCATCACTTCAACTCGCGGCCCCTCCGGCGCCTGCTGCGAGGGCGGCATGTCCGGCATGTCGAACTGCGTGTTCATCGATACCGGGCGGATTCCCGCCCCTGCGTGAACCTGCAAACCTTTCACCGGGCAGGTGATACATTCGGCTTTCGCGCAATCGCCGTTGCACACGTAGAGCTGGTCATCGGTGCCGAGCACCACGATCCGGGCGGCCTTTCCGGCTGCGAATGCGGACGGCGTGATCATTAGCAGCGCGATTACGGCAAAAAGTGTTCGGGCGGCGAGCATGGACAGGCGAAATTGCGGACTCATCGTTTTTTAAGGATCGCGCCGCATCACGCACAACGCAAGGCCGTCTTATCGGGCCGGCGGCGATCGGCGCGATGGCGTTGACACGGCGCCCTCTAAACGTAAAAAGTGTGGGTATGAGGCGAGCGATTATTTTGTTGAGTGCCGCCCTGATCCTCGGCGCCCCGCATCTGGCCCGTGCGCAATACGAAGATACGGACCGGCAGAATCCCAACGAATACACCGACGAGGATTCTCAGCCGCTGCGGTTGCTTGCGTACTTTGCCTCGCCGATCGGATTGGCGCTCGAATGGGGCATCGCCAGGCCGCTTCACTACCTGGCTACCAAGACCGCGCTGGCGCCAGTGCTCGATGCTCAAACGCGCGAACCGGAGTTCGTACCGCCGCCGACCGCGGACATCCCGCTCGACGATGTCGGCGACGAACCGCCGCGACCTTCGCGTTTTTCCAATGACGTGCGCACTAAAAGCACCGAGGAAACGCGGCCTCCCTCTACCGGCAAGGGAGCCCCGACTGGGGCGGGTACCAGCACCAGTAGCAGTTCTGGGATAAGCACCGACGCGAATGGGCAAACCATCATCCACTAAGCTCGCACTGAGCCTCCGGATTGATAACTCCCCACTTGGGGCGGTAGAATTTTCCCTAATCCGATTGCGTCTAATATTCATTCATAAGCTAATGTAGTTCAGCCCATGGAGGGGCACGTAGTTAGATGGCTGCTGCACCAAAGGGAAAAGCTCCGACTGATCCGGAGGAATTGAAGCGTTGGCGCCTCGACGAACAGGCCAAGGAGCGCTCCAAGCGCGATCGCGAGAAGGCAGAGATCGGTACCTTATGGAGCCGGCGTGATTTCCTCGGTCGCCTCGGATGGGGCGGCTTCGGCGCGTTTGCAACCATCGGATTGCTCGCGGCAGTTCGCAGCGCGTTCCCGCGCGTGTTGTTTCTTCCTCCCTCTAAATTCAAAGCCGGCTTCCCCGATGACTACGTCGTCGGCGAGGTCAGCGAAAAGTTCAAGCAGGATTTCCGTACGTGGATCATCCGCACCAAGCAGGGCTTCTACGCCATCTTCGCGAAGTGCACACATCTCGGGTGCACCCCGCGATGGCTCAAGGCGGAGCAGAAGTTCAAATGTCCGTGTCATGGCTCGGGCTATTACATCAGCGGCCTGAACTTCGAAGGACCGGCTCCACGTCCGATGGATCGCTTCAAGATCACGGTGGGCGACGACGGCCAGTTGATCGTCGACAAGTCGGTGCTCTATGAAATGGCGCCCGGCGTCGATCCCAATGAGCAGCATCCGGAGAGCATTCTAAAGATTGCCTGAGCCTCGCTGCTTTCCTCAAACGTTTCTCCCTGCTGGGAGAGATAAGAGTGAGGGCTGGGCTGACACAAACGCCTGATGATATTCTTGGGGCGCGGCCGGAAATCGGTCGCGCCCGATTTTTTTTTTCGACTTCGAGGAGTCCTGCGTCATGCCGAAAATCAAGGCCGGATCGATCAACCTCAACTACGATACTTTCGGCGATGGCGAACCGCTGCTCCTCATCATGGGATTCGGCATGCCCGGCATCGCATGGCTGCCGTCGCTCCCGATGCTGCCCGGCTTCAAGTGCATCTACTTCGACAATCGCGGCACCGGCATGAGCGACAAACCCGAGGGCGCCTACACCATCGAGCAGATGGCGGATGACGCAAGCAATCTGCTGAGCGCGCTCAACATCCCCAAGGCCAAGGTCTTCGGCGTTTCCATGGGCGGCATGATCGCGCAGGAACTCACACTGCGTCATCCCGACCAAGTGGCGAAGGTCGTCCTTGGATGCACCACTTCGGGCGGTCCCGAAGCGGCGATGGCGGCGCCCGAAATCGCGATGAAGCTGGTCGAGGGCACCAAGCTGATGGCCTCGAATCCCGAGCAGGGTCTGGACATCATTCTGCCGCTGCTCTACCCCGAGGAATTCGCCAGGGCGCATCCCGAGATCAAGCAGCTGATGCTGGCGGGAATGAAGATGATGCCGCCGACGCCGAGCGATTCCGTCGATCGCACCATCGCGGGCATCATGACGTTTAACGCGTCCGATCGCCTCGGCCAGATAAAATGTCCGGTGCTGATTGTCCATGGCGAACAGGACCTGCTAATCCCGCCCGCCAATGCGCATTTGCTGAAGAGCCGCATTCCGCAGGCCGAAGTGTTCATGATTCCCAACGCGGGTCATGCGTTTCAGGCGGCAGACCCGGTCGGGATTCACCAGCGCATCGTGCAGTTCCTCAAAGCCTAGAACTCGCGCATAAAAGATGGAGGTACTTCGATGGCCGGTATCGATCATCTCATGATCAATGCGAACCGCTACGAGGAGTCAGTAAAATTCTATTCCTGGCTGCTGCCGAAAATCGGCTATTCGGAAAAGCATGAGTACGGCGGCGAGGATCCGGTGACCGGGTTTTCCGGACCGGGCGGCAGTTTATGGCTCTCGAATTCGGCGGCGAACTTGCGCACCGATAACTTCCACAAGCGGCGGGTGGGACTGCGCGAGATCGCATTTCGCGCGGACAATCGGGCGCAGGTGGATACCGTCGCAAAAGAAGTCGCAGCCAACGGCGGCAAAATCCTCGATGCGCCGCAGGCGTATCCGCAATACGCGCCGGGATACTATTCGGTGTTCTTCACCGACCCGGACGGCCTCAAGCTGGAAGTCGTCACCTACAATCCCTGAGGCGCTCGCGCACTTCTGTAAGAACGCCGGCGGGCGCGTCGACTCGCGCGGCGCTTGCGTGATCCGCAGGGGTCGTTCGCGAACGAGCGGCAGCGGAAATTCAATCGCGAGGCCCTACGCACCGCCATATCACCGACCATCGCAACAACAAACCCACTTTATTCAGCCTTGACTCTCTTTAGATATCCATCTAATTAGATATCAGTTCACTTAGATGCTCATCTAATTAGAGGTCGGTCTAAATATGGATCCCGCCACCGCGCTGCTGCGCTTCTTCAAATCCCTGGCCGATGAAAGCCGGCTCAAAATCATCGGTCTGCTCGCCGCCACAGAGCACAACGTGCAGGACCTCGCTAAACTGCTCAAGCTGAAGGAACCCACCGTGTCGCATCACCTGGCGATCCTGCGCGATGCCGGGCTGGTCCAGATGCGCACCGACGGCAACACCCACTGGTACCGCCTCGATTTCGAGGCGCTGCGCGCGGTCAGCCGCACCGTGCTGACGCGCGAGAAGCTGGCGAGCATCGCGAGCGACCTCGATGCGGACGACTGGGAGCGCACCGTGCTGCGCAACTTCATGGATGGCGAGCGGATCAAGGACATTCCGACTGCGCGCAAAAAAAGGTGGGCGATTCTGAAGTGGCTGGCGGCTCGGCTCGACGCGGATGCGGACTACACCGAGAATCAGCTCAACCAAATCATCAAACGGCACCATTCAGATACCGCGTCGTTGCGCCGCGAGATGATTGGATACCACATGCTTTCCCGCAACAAGGGAATTTATCGGCGCCTGCCGGAATCCGAATGGCGTACCGAAGAGAAATGGGCCTCCCCCCGGTGAAACCGATGATCGGCGTGCCGTTGCCTGCAGGAATTCAGCAGAGATAACATCACGACGCGTGACGCGGGAGAGGAGCTAACGCAGCTCACGCCGATATGTCACATAGTTAGCGCACACTTTGGCGCCCAGCTTTTCGGCGGTGCGCCGCGAGGGCCAGTTGTCGTCCAGGACCAGCGTGTAGCTCAAATACTTCGCGCCTTGACGAATAAACTCCAGGAACGCATACGACGCCATCGCGAGGTTCACGCCGCGGCCGCGCGCCGATTGATGCACTCCGATTCCTAGCCAGTTCAGCTTCTCCGCTTCACGCACCCCCCGCCCGGGCGCGACGATCACGCCGTCGGATGAAGGTCGCAGCGCATTCAAAACCCCGACCGGCTCTTCATCGCGATACGCGATCACCGTGGTTTCCAGCCCGCTTCCATTGGCGAAGCCGCGGAACATCGCCGCCACCTCCGCGTCGGTGCGCGGCGTCATCCCCCAATGACGCGCGAATGCATGGTTCCAGACCCTGGTGAAATGCTGCACCCGAAGGTCCGCGGGGAGATCTTTCACCGGCCTTATCACGATACCCACGCGCTGCACTGCTTCCAGCATGCTCTGGTATCGCGCCACCAAAGCGGGCGTTACTTCGATCTTGTAGTCGACCCATCCACGCTCGGTTTCGAAGCCCGCGTCCTTGAGCATCGCGTGGTAGTAGCCGGGATTCTGACGCAGGATGACTGGCGGGAGCAGTTCGTATTCGTCGATAACGAAGGGGCTGTCGAGCAAGCCGGTGGCGCCGGCGCGCGCCGCTGTCATGCCTCGATCGCGAAGCCATTCGCAGGCGGCATCGACCATCATTTTGACCGCGGCGCCGCGGCCCGGCAGCGCCTCGAACATCACCAGATGACCCAGCGGCTCATTCCAATGTGCGATGTAATGATGGTCGACGACCGCCGCTGCGCGCGCCACGATCGCATCGCCGTCCCGCGCGACGAAGCATTGGCTGGCGAGGCGGGTATCGTAGGGCGGCTTACCGGAAAGCACGCGGAGCTGGTGGCGCTGCGAGGCCGGCCATCGCGCGGCGCGGTACTCATACACGCGATCGTGAAACCGGGTGAACTCGCCAAGCGCCTGCTCCTCGGCCGGCATTTCAATTTGAATTATCATGTTGAAGGGTGGGCTGCGCTCGATCGAATCCAGCCGCGGTGGTGCCCGCGGTGCCTTGTTTGAACCGCGTGCGTGCGCTACTCACCAACTCAGGGCCACGCTAGCGCCCATTCAAGCGGCCCGTCAAATCAGCATATTTGACGGCCAAGGAGCGGCATTTATGGTTGAAAAAACGATCGCGCTGACCGGCATTTCCGCCAACTCGATCGAGGATGCAGTAGGACTCGCAGTGGCGCGCGCAGGCGTAACCATTTCCGGAATCCATACCGCGCACATCACCGAAACCAGCGCGGTAGTCGAAAACAACAAAGTGGTGCGATGGAAGGTGAGTGTGCGACTGACTTTCGCGGTCAAGGATCAGTTGCACGAATGATGCTCTTGGTATCGGTGCGGTATATGATGACCGAGGCGATCCGATGGTTTGCGATCGTCAGCAAATAACGCGGGACTGAAACCCAGCCCGCAGTTTACGGCGCGGAGCGCGAGGAGAACCTCCATGCGAAACCGTCGCCACTGAGAGTCTCAACAAGATGGCATTCAAACAGGTCCTGCCGGGAATTTTCGAAATGTTCCTGCCGCTTCCGATGAAGCCAACCATCATCAATGCGTGGCTGATCGATTGTGGCGGTGGCGAATGGGCGATGGTCGATACCGGGATGAACTTGCCGGAGAGCTTCCTGGTGATGGAAGACGCCTTCCGCCAAGTGGGCGCCCGTTTCGAGGATCTCAAGGTCCTCATCGGCACCCATCATCATATCGACCACTTCGGCGCGTCGACCGAGATTCGCGCCCGCAGTCATGCCAAAACCTACCTGCATAAATTCGAAGCCGAGCGCGCGGCGCGGATGTTATTCTTCGGCAAGATGGGTCCGATGACCGAGCGGCCCGAGTCGCGGCCATTTTTCGAAAGCCACGGATTTCCGATTACCAATGCGCCGCCGATGGGGATGCGGCCGGCCTGGATGGGCACCGACCTCTACCAGCCGGTGACCGAGCCGGACGGTAATCTAAATGACGCGGATGTGATTTCGGTCGGGCATCGCAAGTTCGAAGTGATTTGGACTCCGGGCCATGCGCCGGGACATTGCGTGATTTACCTGCGCAAAGAAAAGGCGATGATCGTCGGCGATCATCTGCTGCCGAAGATTACGCCGCACGTCGGTTTATATCCGGACGCGACCGGGGATCCGCTCGGAGATTTCATCAACTCACAACTAAAAGTTCAAAATTTCGAGGTCGAGCATGTGTTGCCGGCGCATGGCAACGTTTACTCGGACCATCGCCACCGGGCCAATCAGTTGATCGAGCATCATCGCTATCGCGAGGCCGAGATGCTCGACCTGACGCGGCGTAAAGCGCAGACCGCGTTTGAAGTCGCGCAGCAAATTTTCGCCGACGAAGAACGGCCAATTTTTCACGTGATGGCGGCGACTTTCGAGACCCTGGCACATCTCGAACATGCCTACCTCGAAGGCCGGGCAAAGAAGACCCAGCGCGATGGCAGGATTCTATTTCAGGCTACATAAGTTTTACTGCGCAAATTGGGGGGGTTGCTAATTTTAAATCCTAGTGTATTTTTGTCGCAGTTTCGGAATGATGGTTGGGTACATCGAAACCGAACGTGCGACTATTCGGGGGAGGGTTGCTCCCACAGATCGAAGGAGGATGCGATGAAACGCTCGATTGGGTTTGCGCTGGCTTCCGGGCTGGCATTTCTGGTCGCAGGATGTGCGGCGGGTGGTGGCGCGGGTACTGGAGCATCCGGCGGTGGTAGCGAGGCTTCGGGAGCTGGCACTCAAACCGCGTCGGCGGGTGGGATTCACGACTTCAACCTTCAGGTGAAGTGCCCCGGCATTCATCTGGAGAAGACCAAGCTCAAGTGGGACGACGACAAGATCATGGAGCATGAGAACGTAACCCCCGATGAAATCGCCTCTTGCGAGGCTTTCACCGCGGCGCAGCCCAAGGGCTACGTGCCTCCTCCTCCGGGACAAGCGGCGATGGTTGGAAACGCGACCGGACCGGGACCTGGCGGTCAGCCGTACAGCGGTCCCGGATCAGCCGGACCGGGGTCTTCGGGGGCATCGCAGGGGAATCAGCCTCATTAGGATTGCTTGTCGCGGGGATTCGCGCGACCGGTTCGGCGCATAGTCGCGCAACCGGGCTCTGAATTAAAAAGAAAGCGGTACCGAACGCATAGGCGCTCGGTGCCGCTTCTTTTGTTAATGCTTGCTTAGCGGCGCTGACGGTCTACTAGGCTTGCTGCAGCGCCTTGGACTGCCGACGCGACGGCGCGCTGATACGCCCGGTGCGAACCACCGGTGAACGGCGTGCCAGCCGGCGTGCCGAATTGCCTTCGAGTTGCTGACGGCGCCATTCCTTGAGGCCATTGCGCAGGAAACTGGGTTCGATGCTCAAGGTCTCGCAGACCATCTCGAAGGAGAACGGCCCCTCACCGCCTTCACCGCACAGCCAATGCTCCGCGTCCTGAAAAAGGCGCTTGCGCGGGCCGCTTTTAGCGTCGCAATTGTTCTGGAAGCAACGCAGCGCATCCTCAAGGATGGCCATCATCAGCTTCTTAACCGGACGGATATTGCTATCGTCCCTGCGACTGTCATAGAACTGCTCCGGCGTAAGCACGTCGGGCACGAACAAGTTACCGATCGCGGTGTTTTCCCATTCCATTTTCGATCTGTGCCCCGATGGGGCATCCCCCTGTTCCTTCGAACGAACCCCTCTTGCTTCGTCCACGGAACTTTGTATCTAGTCTGCTCGCGTTAGAACGCAATCTTTATGCCCACGGGATTTGCATCATTGCCACAAACGATCAGTTCTCGCTCGAAGCATCTCTGGCCTGATTAAGCTCGCAAATATCGAGATATTTTCTTCACCCGGTCGCACTATGCGAACGTGGACGCCTTTTGCGAGCAGTTCTCTTCATGCAGCTTTGTAGCCTTTTTGCGTCACCCGTGACTCTTTTGAACCTGCAGGCAACATTTTAGTACGGATGGCCGCCGCGCCGCTTCGCTTTTAACCCGCACTACCTTCCAACCGCGTCCTTTATCGGGCGCCAAATTATTGACGTCCGTGTTGCAGACGCGACACGGACGATCCGTGCGGTATCCAGGATGTGTCAGATCAGGGACTGATGAGGCGGATTTTACTGCACGCTGCTCGGTCCACCATGAGGTCCCGGGCCGCCTAACTTGCGCTCTTCCAGCTTGAACGTGAGGACATCGAACAGGCAGTCGAGACGGCCGCCGCGTGCTTCCAGCAGGGTCTGCTTCTCGATCGCGGGTACATCGATATGAAAGCACAGGAAGTTCACCAGGTCTGCCCCGCGCAGCCCACGCTCCACCAATGACTTCCATGCGTCGGCAGCGGTGTCGCCGAGATATTCGAACAGCAGCTGACGGAGACCCTCCATCGCTTCGGCGTCGATATCCATTGGCGGATCGACGGGACACCATTCCACCTCAGCCTGTCGATAGATCCGGTCGCGATTCTCCCGCGCCACCCGAAACTCGCTCAGCCCGGTCAAGACCAAATTGAAGCGCCCGTCCGGAAGCTTGACCAGCTCGGACATCTTCCCCGCGCATCCGATGCTGTAGGTATCGGGATTTTCGTAGTAGTCGCGCTCCCAGTCTCCCTTGAGCAGCATCATTCCGATAATGCCGTGCGACGACGATACTTCCGCGATCATTTCCCGGTAGCGCGGTTCGAAGATATGCAACGGAACCGCAACTCCGGGAAACAGGACCAGGTTCGGAAGCGGAAATAGGGGAATGATTCTGGGTAGGTCGGCCACTTTCTCCAGCGCCGTGCCGTTTTGCCGGAGATTAAGGCTATCCGACCCTCAGGTCAAGGCATCGCCACCAGCCGGCACTGGCTCAGTTTGAAGGGAATCCGCATCCGGTTCCCTTGCCGAAGGATCATGAGAAATCCAGCCGCGAGCATGAGGACCCCAAGCATCCAGGATTTCAACTGGGCGTCCGCAAACGGCGCCCTACCGTTGCATGTCGAACGCGCCGCCGTTTCCGGCGCATCAATTCCGTCACGGGTCCGGCGCGCGGTTGCGTTGCGGCCGCGCGCTCTTGCGACGCACAATGACCTTCAATGGATATTCCAATCGGAACACCGCTCGAGGATCGATAGCATGGGCGAAGTCGTTGCCGCCATTTTCACCACCCATGTGCCGCGCCTGATGATCACCGACCTCGCCGCGCGCAAGGCCTACATGGGCAACAACGTCACCACCTTCTACGACGCGATGCCGCAGCTCGAACGCGAGCGTCTGCGCGACCTCCACTTCGACACCTTCGCGCTCATCGATACGCATTGGTTCACCACGCTCGAGTACATCCTCAATGCGCACGACCGGTTGACCGGCGTTTACACCTCGGAAGAGTTGCCCCAGATGCTGCATGACCTCGAATACGATTATCGCGGCGACCCGGAGCTGGCGCGCGCCATCGAAGCGAGTGCGCATGCGCGCAAGATGCGCGCGGTGGCATCGGCGGCGCGCAATCTCCCGCTCCATTATCCCACCCTCAACGTGATGTATTATTTCAATCCCGATCGGCGACGCCGCGTGCTCTCGATGAGCGTCTGCCAGACCGCGTCGGTGCAGAATGATCTCGATTTCGGCGCCGCGTTCGGCGATGCGATTCGGGCGTCCAATCGGCGCGTAGTAATTGTTGCCTCGGGCGGCATGTCGCATCGATTCTGGGATTACGATCGCATCCTCGATCACGCATCCGCGGATCCGGCCGATATCACTTCAACCGCCAATCGCATCTACGATGAAAAAATCATCGAGTGGTTTCGCGCCGGCCATCATTCCCAGGTGATCGCATCGGCGAATGACTTCCGCACGCACTGCTCGCCGGAGGGGCGCTTCTCGCATTACCTGGTGATGGCGGGCGCGCTGGGCGCGGGCAAATGGGATTGGCGCGGCGAGCAATTCGGCCACTACGAAGCAGCGATCGGAACCGGCCAGGCGATCTTCTTTTTCGGCAACGCATGATCTTGTGCGCGGGAAAACTTCATATTTGCCGAAACTGAAAACATTTGCCGCAACCTTCCTCACCGTAGCGATCACTTTGTCGTTGAGCGCGCTCGCTCCCGGCGCACCAGCCACAGCCTCTCCGGATGCCGAAGCACAACTGCGGTCGCGGCAGGCGTTAATCTCGTGGACCACTGGAACCGCGCTGGATGCTCACCCCAGCGAGCCCAAGCCGCCCTTCGATAACAACCTTCGCCTCCTCGGAGGCGCATGGTATGGCCAGCTCTGCACTCCTTGTCATGGCCCGCATGGCGACGGCAACGGTCCGCGCGCAAATCAGCTTTCTCCGCGGCCGCGAGATTTTACCAAGGGCGTCTATGAATTCCGCTCGACTGCGACGGCCGCGCTGCCCACCGATGAGGACCTCTGGAAGGTGGTTTCCAATGGCATCCATGGAACCGCGATGGTGCCGTGGATCACTTTTTCCGAGTACGACCGCTGGGCGCTGGTAGCCTACGTGGAAACCTTCTCGCCGCGCTTTGCGCACGACGCCCGTCCGCCTGCCCTCGAGATGACAACCCCGCCTCCTGAAACTCCACAACTATTCGCGCAAGGCCGCCGGCTCTACGGCGACGCCGGCTGCGTCGAATGCCATGGCGTGGCCGGGCTTGGCGATGGACCATCCTCCCCTACCCTCGCTGATGCGACCGGCCTGCCCATTCGGCCGACCGATTTCAGCACTGGAATTTTCCGGCGTGGCTCTCGCCGGCAAGATATTTTTCTTACCGTGCGCACCGGCCTCGACGGAACGCCGATGCCCTCGTATGCGGATTCGCTGAGCACCGGACAGACCTGGGCAATCGCGGCATTCATCCGCAGCTTGATTGCCGGCTCACAAGTCAGCGGAAACGCGGAACCCTCAGCCACGGCGGCTGCGGCGCGGCTGCAGGAGCGCGCGGGGATGATGATCGATATGCCCGCCATGGGCCGCCTCCCGATCTGCCGCGATATTCATCCACCACGCAGATGAGAAGTGGACCAGCGGTCCGCCTCACTCACGCCGCCGCTTCCGGCGCTTCGGAAAAGA
>Ga0074044_10004188_pt1 | contig 12026 bp, 8 predicted proteins | sample BogForMeECP23OM1_FD_94443 | JGI IMG/M metagenome (GOLD analysis project Ga0074044, IMG submission 94443) | Bog forest soil microbial communities from Calvert Island, British Columbia, Canada - Bog Forest MetaG ECP23OM1 | ecosystem: Environmental > Terrestrial > Soil > Wetlands ...
CGCAAGAACCTGTCGAGCGAACTGGGATTCTCCAAGGAGCATCGCGATATCAACATCCGGCGCATTGGCTATGTCGCCAGCGAGATCACCAAGAATGGCGGCATCGCCATTTGCGCTCCGATTGCGCCTTATGAAGCGACGCGCAAGGCGGTGCGGCAGATGATCGAACCGTTCGGCGGGTTTATCCTGGTTCACTGCGCCACCTCGATCGAAGTGTGCGAACAGCGCGACCGCAAAGGCCTGTATGCCAAAGCGCGCGCCGGCATCGTCAAGGAATTTACCGGCATCTCGGATCCGTACGAGGCGCCGACCGCTGCCGAAGTCGTGATTGACACTGCCACACTGAGTCCCGAGGAAGCGGCACAGACCATTCTTCTGCACCTCGAGCGCGAGGGCTTCGTCGGCGCCAACGGCAATAGCTAGGAAGGCAGTTCTCAGTTCCTTAACCTGATTTTGCTTTACTGAGAACTGGGAACTGAGAACTAAAAAAGAAGGCATGGAATTCTTGCTCCTCAAAGTGCTGATCGGCTTCATCGTGGGGACGCTGATCGGGTTGACGGGTCTGGGTGGCGGCGTATTGCTGCTGCCCATGCTCATCTTCGGCCTGCGTGTGCCCCCCATTATTGCCGTTGGCAGCGACGCCATGTTTAATTTTTTCACCAAGATTCCGGCCAGCATCATGCACTTGAGTAAGGGCACGGTGCGGAAAAAAGTTGTGCTGGCGATGGCCCTCGGCAGCGTTCCCGGCTCTTACCTGGGCGTGACTTTTCTGGTGCACTTGCGTCATGTTTATGGCAACGGCGTCAACGACTTCATCAAGTCGGCGGTCGGGCTGCTGCTGGTATTAATTCCTACGCTGCTCTTGTTCCAGGGACGGATTGAAGAACATCTTGCCAAGCGGCAGCCCACCTTGAAATCGTTTGCCGGCATGAGCGTCATCGGATTAGTCGGCGGATTTCTGGTGGGCATCACATCAGTCGGATCGGGCAGCATCATTATGATGTTGCTTCTCTTGTTTTATTCGTTCGTGCCCAAAGTCATGGTTGGCACCGACATTACCCACGCCGTGATTCTGACTGGCGTCACCAGCCTGTTGCACTGGCGGGCAGGCAACGTCGATCCGCACCTGGTCGTCTCCCTGCTGATCGGCTCTATTCCCGGCGGAATGCTGGGCTCGCATCTGAGCACGCGCGTTCCCGTGCTCTGGCTGCGACGAATCCTGTGCACGGTCCTGCTGATGACTGGAGCACGCATGTTATGGGCTTAGGTTCCGTGTAGAGACGGGGCTTGCCCCGTCTTGGGCGCGGCAGCAGACGCGGCAAGCCGCGTCTCTACCGGAAAGATAACTATCAACGACGGAGCATTGATGTCTTCCTCTAATTCCGCAGAAACTCTCGGACGCATTCACGCTGCGCTGGAATCTGCGCGGACGGTGCTCAACCGCTTCACTCCCGGCGCCATTGAAGCCGAATACAAAGTTGGACACGATCCCGTCACCGAGGCTGATCGCGCGGTTGACGATATCCTGCGCAAAACGCTGCTTCGTCCCGGCGAGGGCTGGCTCTCGGAAGAAACCGTGGACGACTTCACCCGGCTCGACAAAGAGCGCGTCTGGGTGGTCGATCCGCTCGACGGCACGCGCGAATTCGTGCAGGGCATTCCTGAGTTCTGCGTTTCGATCGCCATGGTGGAGAATGGAATTCCCGTCGCTGGCGGAATCTGCAATCCGGCAACCGACGAACTGATTCTTGGATCGCGCGACACCGGCGTGACCTACAACGGCAAGCCGGCACAGCCGAGCCAGCGCAAAGATCTGCACGGCGCGCTCGTGCTCGCCAGCCGCAGCGAAGTGAAACGCGGCGAGTGGAAGCAGTTCGAGTCCGCTGAATTCAACATTCGACCCATGGGATCGGTCGCCTATAAGCTCGGGCTGGTTGCCGCCGGTCGCGCCGACCTTACCTTCACGCTGGTTCCGAAAAACGAGTGGGACGTTGCCGCAGGGGCTGCTCTGGTCGAAAGCGCCGGAGGCTGGGTGCTGAAGCTCGACAACTCCCCGTTGCGCTGCAACCAGAAGAATCCGCTGATTTCCGGCCTGCTGGCTGGAGGGCCGTTTCTACGCGAACCTTTGCTCGGAATACTCGACCGGCACTCGCAGACGATCGGCAGCGATAAGCAAACCTAAGCTCATAAATGAATTGTCATCCTGAGCGAAGCGAAGGATGACAAAATCTTTCAAAAACCATCATGGCTGCCAAGCGCATTGTGTTCCTGATGTATCACGAGTTAGAACTCACTGGCCGTATGCTCTGCCAGTCCGAACCCGGCTACGTGCGCTACATTCTGCCGCTCGAAACATTCCGCAGCCAAATGGCGTGGATAAAACAATCCGGCTGGCGCGGCGTAAGCGCCGGCGAAGCGCTTCTCTTTCCGGCCGAACCGAGCGTGTGCATTACCTTTGACGATGGCTGCGAGACCGACCTGATCGCCGCAGCACCCATCCTCCGCGAGTTCGGCTTTAACGCCACCTTCTATCTCACGGCTGGATTCCTCGGTACCCCCGGTTACCTCAACACCAGCCAGGTGCGCGAGCTCGACGCGCAGGGTTTCCAGATCGGCTGCCATTCGATGACACACCCTTATCTCTCTGATCTCCCCGAGCCAGAACTGAAGCACGAAGTCGTGGATGCCAAGCTCTACATCGAAGCCATCGTCGGACATCCCATCGAACACTTCTCCTGCCCCGGAGGGCGCTACGACCAGCGCACGCTGCAGATGGCGCGCCACGCCGGATTCGCAACTGTTTCCAATAGCCAGTTTCATGCGAACGCGGCGACCACTAGCCCCTATGAACTCGGCCGCGTAGCTGTGCTGCGTAACCTCACCCTGGAACAGTTCAGCGCCACCTGTCACGGCCGCGGGTTATGGAAGAAGCGCCTCCAGCATCAGGCTCGCCGCGGCGTGCAGCGCGTGCTCGGAAACCGCGCCTACGATTACCTGCGCGCGACCTTGCTGGGAGAGCCCCGCTAGTAACCTACTCTCCGTCCAGATCACCCATCCAGTACCTGTTTTCAGCGACTTCGCACCAAGAACACCGATGGACACTTGGCCCATGCGAATCTGTACATACCACGCGCCCATGTACTAATGCGTCCCCGATGTACTACCGGCATCTGGGAACCCTTACCCCGTCTCGATAGATTCAGCCTGAGGACAATCGACTAGTCCCCCAATTATATAAGGTCGAGGGCTCCATGTCTGAAACCGAAGTTGCTCTTTCAAACGGTCATTTCAGATTCTCCCGGACGCTGGCACAGCGTCTGAGCGTTTTGCTAGTCCTGCTGGCGGTCGCGCTGCTGACCACTTCGTGCGGCCTGCTGACACAACCCACGAACGGGAACACGCTGCAACTGCCGGCAAGTATTCCCCCAGGCGCGGTCCATCAGCCTTACAACACCGTGATCGCAGTGGGTGGGGGAACCTCACCTTACCAGTTCTCAGTTACAGCCGGCGCCCTCCCCCCGGGCATCAGTTTGAACCCAGCCACAGGAACGCTCTCGGGAAGTCCTTCAACGGCAGGTACATTCTCGTTCGAGGTGATGGTGACCGATACCCCGCACCCCGACCAAGGGGACCAGACGTTCAGCCTTCTTATCAGCGGTGGCACCATCACCGTCAATGTCTCGCCGGCGTCCGTAACGTTGCTCTCGAGTCAGACACAGCAGTTCACGGCCACGGTCAGCGGAACTTCCAATACGGCGGTGACCTGGTCGGCCGGAAAAGGGTCGGTCAATGCCAATGGTCTTTACACCGCGCCGGTGGTCAGCGCCACGACCAACGTGGTCGTCACCGCGACCAGCACAGCAGACTCCTCGAAGTCCGCCACCGCCGCAGTCACAGTTAACCCGGCGGGTACCCAGTCGCTTACCATCACAACTAAGAATCTTCCCCAAGGCCAGCAGGGGGAAGCCTATAGCGAAGTCTTCGCCGCCACCGGTGGAACCACGCCTTATAGTTGGAAGATTTCCGCAGGGACGCCTCCAACAGGAATCGCGATGCATACCAACGGGGATTTGGCCGGTACCCCGACCGCCACCGGTGTTTTCAACTTCACGGTCACGGTCACCGATGCCACCAACAAGACGGCAATTGGAAATTTCAGCGTCACCGTGAACGGTTCGTCTGGCTCAGGAGGGCCTCCCTTGACGTACTCAGCCAGGACGGATAATTGTGTCACTGGTTCCGAATCGAACTGTACCGGTGCGTCTACGGGGAAGGCGGGGAGCGCGCTCAGTTTCCGGTTGCGCACGACAGACGCAGTGCCATTCTCCGAACGAGCGGCCATGAACTCTACGGCTACCGACCCGGACTTTGGGGCGTACTTGGTGATGGCGACCGATGAGAGCACGGCTAACGCCGTCGGCTCATCTACGCCTTGGGCGGCTTCCTGGTTTATGGGATCAGCCGGCGAGTGGGACGCTTTTTCTGCGGATAGCAAGATGCTTCTGGTGCACAACCAGAATGGTAACGTGACGGTGCTGTATCTCAATCCTAGTTCCATTCACGCGAAAACCTGCGCCACCATCCCCTGTGTAACTAGCAGCGGGATAGGCAGCCAAAGCCCGACGAACACGTACCATCTCGCACAGAATGGAGATTGGGATTTCAGCCGCCTATCTTCCGAGACAAATGTTCTTTACGAACGGGGTAATCCTCCAACCCAAGTCAGTAAGTTGAGAATTTGCAAGTCCACTCAAGATCCCGGCTGTTCAGCGTGGACCGGCCCCGGGCCTTTACTTCGTACTCCTTATGTGGATTTCACTTCTGATACTCCGGTTGGATGTAGTGTGCTCCCGGCGAGCTACGCGGCGAGCTGGACGAGCACCTTTGCGGTTGCCGATGATGGGTCGGTAGCTTATGGCATGGCGGGTGGCCAGGATTGGCTTGCATCCTGGACGCCAACCGTGAACGAGTCTTTCATCCTCCCCCAAAGCAACAACGCCGGAAGGTATGGATTCCAAGCGACCGCGGTAACCGGCCCGACGAGCAGCGGGCCCGTGGCCTGGTGCCAGGCGAAAGGCTGCAAGCAAATTGATGGCGGCGTCACCTGGACGAATATCGATGCGGTGGGCGCCCAAGAGACAGGCTTCGACATCGTGATCTACCGGCCGTCGCAGGGCTGCTCGCGAATCAACACGCGTATTGGCAAGATTTACCAGGGCACAGGAAACTCCGCTCCGGCTGGACTGACCACGACCAACGACAACATCGCCTGCACCCGTGCCGCGAATGGCGGATCGATCACGTACCCGTGCACACTACCCGACAAATACACGCTGCACGATTTTTCACAGACGCAGAATGGCCAATATGTCGTGATTGCTCCGCATGGCTCGGAAGGCGCGAACCCGGCCGGCAACTACAACTCCGGAACTCTGAGCGGTCAGATATCGAACGCGACTTGGTCTTACGGAATCGGAGGTGGCAACGGTGTGTGGAACGCCGCTTTCACTTACTCCATCAATGATGTCGTGGTTTATGGAAATCCGGCTTTTTACTACACGTCTCTGGTAAACGGCAACACGGGGAAGATTCCCACAAGCACGCTGGGTACCGCCTGGAACCGAACCGAGGCGTATCCGGCAGCCTACATTTTCGACACCACCGGCACACTCGTCGCGCCCTGCACCGCCTACCTGTCCTGCAATGGACACTCGGCACAGGGCTACCTCTCGAAATACTGGGGGGGTACGTGGAGAGCGTCTGCCTATTCGTCTCCTGCGATAAACGGCGCCATGAACTCGGGCGTCAAGATGTTAGACGTCGGCTTGATCGACGATAGCCACGGCACCTATCGAAACTCCGGAACGGATGACCTGACCCCCATATTCATGTCAACGACAAACGTTCCAGATTGGTACACGCGCTACACTGCCCCCTGCTATGCGGAGATATGCGCAGTCTCGTCAGACGGGCAGAACACGCTTTATCGCTTCGGCCACTCCTTTAACACGAGCTCCAGCCCTTATTTCTCAGCCCAAAATGCGATCGGCGTTGTCTCGCCATTAGGCGATTTGATGGCCTTCGGAACAGACATGATGGGTACTCGGGGAGACAAGTCGGCAGCGAACACTGTTTGCAGCAACAAGCTGCGTGGGATGTACCAGCCAGCACCGGGGATGACGCTCAATCATGGCGACACCGTGTTGCCGGTTACGGGCAACCTCGGCGGCTTTATCTACCAAACAACTACGGGCGGAACAAGTGGCGTGACCGTGACTTGGAACCAAACAGTAGGAAGTAGGGTCACATATGGCACGGCGGTATTGCAAAACATGGGTGCGAATAGCTGCCGCAGCGACGTCGTGATTTTGGACACACTGTCAGCGCACGCAGTGCCGTAAGGTCATAGAGGAAATTGGAAGACTGCTCGGAGACAGAGCAGTCCTGCCGTGGGGTAATGCAACCAGGGGTGGTGCGGGCCGGTCCATCGGCCCGCACTCCGTTTTCCGTCGCGCTCAATCTGCACTTCTTCCGCTGTATAATCCTCCTCACAGCGAGCCGTCACCCGTTCTTTCGCTTCTGGCCAGCAGCCACATGCGGTATCCACCGAGGAGGAGTATGCCTTTCTTTCACTCTCCACATCCCAAGCATGGTGTCTCGGCCGAACCAGTGTCCCCGGCTCGCCGATCAATCGCTCTACTGGCACTGTTGCTCGCGGTCCCGCTGATGGCGGCGTGGGGACAGTCTGGTCCAAGCGCAAAAGCAAAGGCTGCCGGCCCGGCACGCATTGCCGCTGCGTCTACCCCGCCCGAGGGCGAAAACGCATACTGCGACAAAGGCAACATCGCAAAATTTGGCGCGAAAGACGGTCCCGCTGAACTACCGAAGACCTGTTACTACACGGGACTCGACGGCACGCCCTCTCCCGGGAACCAAATCCATGTGGCAACAAACTCGGATCTGACTGAGGCGCTCGATGGCGCCAAATGCGGAGACACTTTGTTGCTCGCCGCTGGCGCGGTATACCCGATGAAGAGCTTTCCGCGGAAAAATTGCGATGACAATCATTACATCACCGTGCGAACCGACACCCCCGACTCCAAGCTCCCACCCGAGGGTACGCGGATCTCGCCCGCCTGGGCTGGGGTCGCTAGCCTGCCCGGCAGACCACCCTTTGCTCAGCCCGCCGGCGGTCCCGCCAAACTGATGGCCACGATTTCGGTCAAACCCGAAACCGGCATCGAGTTTGGCGATCACTATCGCTTCATTGCAATCGAGTGGGTCCCCGTCGCGGACAAGAAAATTGCTCGCCTGCTATTCACCAACGAAGCCGATCATCTCATTTTCGACCGGAACTGGGTCCACGGCACGGATGGAATCGAGCTCGGACATGGGCTCGGCATCAACGGTTCCACGTACATTGCGGTCATTCACTCCTATTTCAACAGCTTCACTTGCACCGCCCGGACGGGGAGTTGCACGGATGCCACGGCGGTCGGCGGGGGCAATGGCGACCTGCCAACGCGCACGCTGAAGATCGTCGACAACCATCTCGAATCCAGTGGGCAAAACTTCTTCCTGGGAGGCGCCGCTGCCAAGATTCGTCCCGAGGACGTCGAGATTCGACGCAACCACCTTTTCAAACCCATGTTCTGGAACCCGAACTCCCCCGATCACCGCGAGCCGACGCCAATCGTGAAGAACCTGTTCGAGCTCAAGAACGCGCGCAGGGTGCTGTTCGAAGCCAACTACCTTGAGAACTGCTGGCCAGGCTTCAGTCAGGTCGGACCGGCCATCTTGCTGACCCCGCGTAACACCGCCAAGAAAGCGCTAGGGCTGGTCATGTGTCCGGACTGTGCCGTTACCGACGTGACGATTCGCTATGTCTGGATTCGGAAAGTAAACCAGGTGCTTCAAATCGCCAATATCCTGGATCTGGTGAAACCTTCGCCGGGGAACAGCTATTCCATTCATGACGTCGTAGCCGAGGGCCTTCGCTATCCCGAGTGCGGCAAGGGTTGCGGCGGGGCGTTGAATGAGCTGAATGGCGCAGTGGGCGGGTCCCCCAAAGAATCGGTGATGCATGATGTCGCAGTCAACCACATCACCTACATTTCCATGTCAAGAACAAAGGATCTCATGATCCTCCAGGGTCCTCCTGCAAAGGATGCGGACACTCCGCAGATGTACAACATCGCCTGGACGAACACCATTAGCGATGTTGGCCTCTGGGGCATGTGGCCATTGGGTGGAACGCCGGAGGTTAATTGCGCGAATTTCATGGGAGCGACTCCGAGGAGCCGGATCGAGGCTTGCTGGAAATCGGGCAGCGTGTTCAAAGGGAACGTGCTGGCAGGAGGCGCCAGCATCCACGGCCAACACCCCGATTGGCCGGAGGGCAACCTCTTCGCAGACGGATTGGATACAGTTGGGTTCGTGAAGCTGAATGGTGGTCTCGACGGCGACTATCATCTGGCCGCCTCCAGCAAATTCAAGGGTAAAGCCACCGATGGCCGAGATCCCGGGGCCGACGTCGATGCTGTGCTGGCCGGGATCCGAGGTGTGCGCTAAGCGGCGCGCTCCAGATGAAAATTCTTTCACCGTGTCGCGACCGGCGAGACGGGTGTACGATGCGTTTCGAGGTCAACATGGTAACCCCGACTCCCAATACCCAGGGGCATCTGGATGAACCGCAGCACCAACTGCTGGAATCGCTGCGTTACGCCCTCCGCGCACTGCGCAGCGAGATTCTGGGCTTCCGCTTCGACTACCCGCTCGAGATTGATCCCAACGCGGGCCCTAAAGAATCTCTTCATTACTATCTCTACAGCGAAGGACTCTCCTGGGACATCATGAGCATGGACCCCACCGGAGTTCCGAGAGTCCGCAGCCGGCTGGCCGGAGTGGTCTACAAGCCCGCCTACATCGCGTGGTGGGGACTGGTCCAACTCGGGCACTACCTGCGCCACCACGACCAAGCCAGCCTGCAGTCGTTCCTCAAGCAGGTGAACTGGCTCGAGTCCCATGCCGTTGTCCGCGCCGATGGTTCGGTTGTCTGGACCAACAATTTCGATATCCTCCAGGGCAAAACACTTCTTAAGTCTCCGTGGATCTCGGCTTACGACCAGGGGCTGGCGATCAGCGCGCTGCTGCGCGGCTACCGCCTCACGCGGCGTCCGCGGCTATTTGAACTTTTGCAGGGCGCGGCGCGGATCTTCGCGCTCGATGTCCGCGAAGGCGGGGTCCGCGAACCGCTGCACTCGGGTGCCCTTTATAGTGAGTTGCCCGGACAAGGGACACCTGGCATTCAAGACGGTTTCATGACTTCGCTGCTCGGCTTATACGACTTATATGTGGAGACGGGAGACCCGGCAACCGGCAAGTTATTCGCCGACGGAATCAAGGGCTTAAGAGCGACGCTCCCCGCTTGGGACTATCGCAGTCGCTGGAGTTGGTACAGCTCCCGCGCCTACTTATGCCCGTCGCCCTACCACTGCCTAAACCGTGCATTGCTCGAGGTGCTGGGGCGTCTGACCTCGGACCCGCTATTAGCCGAGTACGCGGAAGCATGGAAGCCGGAGCGCCTCTCCGCGCTTCAGCGAGCGGAAATCTTCCTGACATTTCTTGTCACCAAGAATGCGTGCCGGGTACGCAACCGAACCTGGCGCCTCAACCGGGACAAGGTGCAGGCTCTCGCCGCTGGCAAAATGGTCTGTCCCATGCCTGCGCTGGCAGCTCTGGAAAAGCGGCAATAACCTTCCGCGGATCGTCTGCCCACCGACGCGTCAATTCTTCCCCGGCTCCGCGAGCTGATAGATGCGGTAGATCGGGTTCGCGAACGTGCACTGGTAGTCCAGTCCATCAATTCTTGCATTCCCGCATTCCGACGGGAGATTCAGCCGCCGGCCCCGCAGCGTGCCCTGGTCGGAGTACACCACGAACCGGGGCCTCTGGCGTGTGATGTACTGGTCAACGGTTTCGTCGTAGCTGGTGTTCGCTAAGTAGGCCCGCTTTCCGGGGTTCAAAGGCAGACCCGCTACCTCCCCGACGATAAGCGATTCCTCGTTGTAGTTATCGATCACCACCGCGTCGCTGGCTCCCATGTGGGTGCGCAAGTAGTTCGCGACACCAAGAATGTGTGGGGAGTAATGCAGACGCGGCGCAACCGACGCCACTTTCGACGAGAAGCGGTTGGGATGCTCGCTGAGAAAAAACACAAGCCCCAGATTCGCCACCAGGCACGTAATCCCCAGCACGTAGGCCACTCGCAACCGCCCCGGCAAGAACTTCGCGCACAGACGTTCGCAGCCAAAGCCCGCGATCACCGCTGACATCGCGCCTAGCGTCATCGTGTAGCGCGCCATGGCGAGCAGTTTTCCCGTGGCGATCTCGTAGTTCTGCACCAAGGCAAAAAACAAAGTCAGCGAGGCAAACGACGCCGCCAATCGCGACGACCACGATTTGAAGAATCCATAGATGGCTGCCAGCGCCGCCAGCGGCGACAGACTGATCAGCAAAGCCCCCGGCCCGAGCGCCAACTCGTAAGCGAGGGGAACAGGGTGGGCTTTGAACCATCCCGTGATGATTGAGTTGTGCTGGCTCAGCACGCGCATGGGATCGTGAAACACGGTCGCGCTATACACCATGGAGAAGATCGGCCAAGCGCCCGCGGTCAGACCCAGAGTGAGTACGGGCTTCAGCCAGCGGCCGAACCATCCCGGCCGCGATCCCTGATCCTGATAGGCAAGGATGGCAAGGATGACCCCCAGCCCAAAAAAGATTGCCCACGCTTCCAGACGGATGGTCTCGGCCACGGAAAGGCTGAGCCCGCCCACCCCCACTTGCCAGAGTGGCCGTGAGTCGTCGCGGAAGTAACCGAAGAAGAACATCAGCCCCGCCAGCAGAAAAAACAGGTAGGTCACCTCGGCCGACGAGGTTGTGCTGTATCCGATGTGAAGACTGTAGAAAACAAAAACTGCTAAGGCAATCACGCCTGATGGTTCGCCGTAGAGATTGCGGGCGAGTTTCCAGATCACGTAGAGCGAGCCAATACCCGCGACCAGGCTCAAAAATCTGCCCGCGAACACCACGTCGTGAAATAGAAGCGTAAAGAGTCCGATCAGCCAGAAGTGCCCCGGGGGATACGCCCCATACCCCACCTTAAACACCGGATGCTTCAACCACTCCGCCGTTATCGCCAGGCGCACCCACGCATCTCCGCCGCTATTGGCCGAAAAGAAGAACGAAACAATCCGCAACAGCGCTCCCAGCGCAATCAGCGCCCAGCCGTACCGCGCGCAGTTCTTCAGCGTGTCCTCTTTCGGCGTCGCTTCGCTCATGATGATGATTTCTCCGGACAAATCAGGGGGGCGTTGCTCTGGCTCTGGAACTCATTTCCTCGCGAGTCTTCTTTTCTTCACTTCAACAACGGCGACCAGTGTACACCAACCTCGCTCGTCCGGGTCTATGAGCTCAGCTAAAATCCAAAGCTCGGGTGACTTCCGTAACCCCTTTTCTAACAATGGCTTCAGACGAGCCACCCTCCCCTCGCGTGATAAGATTTTTACGGTGCCCACCAACCACCCCAGCGACCGCAAGCATGCTCCTGTCTTTGTGATGGGCTGCCACCGCTCCGGGACGAACCTGCTTTACGACATGTTGTTGTCCTCCGGCGGGTTTGCCATCTACCGCGGTTATTTGCCGATTTACAAGATTCTGATTCCCCGCTTCGGCTCCATGAAAAGCCGCCCGCACCGCGAAAACATTCTCGAGGCCTGGCTCCGCAGCAAGGGTTTCCGGCGCACCGGACTCGATGCCGAGCCGCTGTCGGCGCGCATCCTGAACGAATGCCGCAATGGTGGAGACTTCATCCGCGTCGTCATGGACGAGGTGGCCCGCAACCAGCAAATGCAGCGCTGGGCGATGTACGATCCTGACAATGTGCTGCACGTCGAGCGCGTGAAGCGTGACATACCCAACGCGCTGTTTGTGCACATCATCCGCGACGGGCGCGACATCGCGCTCTC
>Ga0074044_10004189_pt1 | contig 12025 bp, 10 predicted proteins | sample BogForMeECP23OM1_FD_94443 | JGI IMG/M metagenome (GOLD analysis project Ga0074044, IMG submission 94443) | Bog forest soil microbial communities from Calvert Island, British Columbia, Canada - Bog Forest MetaG ECP23OM1 | ecosystem: Environmental > Terrestrial > Soil > Wetlands ...
AAGTTGAGGTATATTATCAGCATCATCAACACTAGCTACGCTCACCCCATTCCAGTAAACAGTTACTATTCCGTTAAACCTCACCCACGCCACATGATACCAAACACCAGTTGTAATCGGCGAGCTAGGAACGGCACCAGCATAATGTGATCCACCATTAATATTCGAGTCGAAGGCTACCCGCTGCGTTCCATTAATGTTCTGGACGAGTCCAATGATTCCGTTGTTGCTATCTTGATACTGGACCCAAAGTACGAACGAGTGCCCCGTAGCAGGCAGAGTGTTAAATCTAACCCACATATCAACCGTGAATTCCCCGGTTCCGAAAGCAAAGTCACTTGATGGCGGGGTCTCCACAGGGCCATATGCGGCATTCGTCACTCTGAGTGAGCCTGTTCCAAATTTGAATTGTGAAGTGTCAACACTAGACGAGCCAATGAAAATTATCGGCTTAGCCGTAGGAAAATAGTTCCCAGTAAGCACCTTCGCTGAAAGAATCGACGCCCGATACAGAACGGCTACCTGCAGCAACACCACATTGGATTTGAGATACTCTTGGACGTCCTGAGAATAAGGGTACGGAAAATATGTCACGATAACGTTGGCCGGACCAGACGGAGAGCCGGCAGGAAACGAGACGGTTGCTCGGAATACTCCGAAATTATTTGTCAAAACCAGAAAAGACTGATGAGCACAGGTAATTGTAACATTCTTTCCAGAAAGCGCCTGTCCAGATACTGACTCCAGAAACCCGCTAACAGTAAAGTTCTCACCAACGAACACAACGTTACTCGATACCTTCACGTCAGTTACAATCGTTCCGACCATCTGTCCCTGAACTTGTGGAAGCCCCATGGAACAGCAAGTTGCTACCGCTACAGTCATCATTAGAAGAATGGGGAGGACTTTGGTTGCGTTTAACAAACAACTTCCACGTCGATAGCTAACCCGCTAAGTGTAGCGGCAATAACGCCACAACTACTGATGCTATTCTAGGATCACAGCGAAGGCAAATGGAATTTCGTGGCCATGCCAAATAAACAGTAACTCCCCATGTCTGAAACGACAATTGATACATCGTTATGATCATTACCGGTTAGCCCTTATATGTTTCTGAGTTCAAGCTTAGAAAGGGTCTTCTCAAACATAGTTCTCATCGACGAAATCAACCGTGTAACACCCAAAACGCAAGCGGCAGAATTAACAACAATTGCGTCCAGATAGACTACTTGAAGGCATAGTAAAACACGTTGAAAGGCACACTGTCTCACAAGCCAACTTTGCCCAATAGCGTACTGGACAATCCTGCGAAAACGAATTCTTGGGGAATAGTGAATGAATGCTAAGTAGAGTCGATATGGCTCAAATAACCGCTTTTTAGGCGTTTTAGGCTGTTTTTGTCTTCAATCAATCCAAGAAGATTGCTCTAGCTAGTATGCCGCTACTGTGGTCCAATTAGTTTGCCAAATCCCTTGCGGATCGATTAGGTAGAAGAATGCGTTCGCGTTCTGTTGTTTTGCGTAATCCACCCAACTGTCGAAGTTCGAGTAACAGTTGAAAGTTGAAGAAGTGTTCTCCCAATTTGACATGATAAGCCAAGTGATTGCTGGTTTTCCATATTGGGCTGCAAGCCGCGCGTTATAGTTAATCGTTGATTGATTAGTGTAGTCGTCTTCGGCCATGAATACTCGAGAATCGCTTCCAAATAATACGTAGTCAATTGCTAAAGCGGAAGCTCCCTCATCTATTATGATTCCAATATGTGAGCTACTTTGCTCTACTTTAGTGACAAAGGTTTGCAGTTGAGTTGACGACCAAGCTCTGCTTGTGATCGGTTCATCGTTTATGATGAAGTCTGGATTCATACTCAGTGCTTTAGGCAGGTCGTTCATGGTTACTGAATAATTGTTTCTTCCTAAGAAGACAAAAGTCTTAAGGCCATAGGATCGTGCTGTTGCTAACCAGTTTGATAATTGTGCGAGATTATTGCTGTTTTCCCAATCGTCTGTCCCTACGATTGTGAAGTGAGCAGCAACTAATTGAGCAAACGAAGGTGGAAAACTTGGTCCAGTTAATATGGATTCACCAGTGACGAACAATCCTTTAGCAAATACTGAACGGGCAGAGGAGAAGGAAGTTGTGGATGGTGAGGTTTGGGCTATTGTGTTTGTTATCGTAGATGTCTGGTGGATGTATGTGGTAATGAGTTGAGGCACTCCATCACCCCATTGAATTCTTACACTAGAAAGCTGCTGATGAAGCACTACTACGCTCACTATGAGAACTATGAGAACAATTACAGCAATCCTATCTTGTTGTAATTTGTTTACCACTAGCTTCACATCATTCGATGAAGAGACGTAGAAGTGCTACCGCCCTAAAAATTAGCCAAAAAAGTTGAATCTGCGCGAAGACTTAGAAAATATTGTTTCGAAGCCTACTATTAGATCGGTTTCTCCTACCGGATCACGTGGCGTGACGCCCTCCATGTTGCCGCCGTCAATAAGGCGATCGTGAATACTGCGATGCATCCAGTGACCGGAACGAGACCGATGCCCCAAGGTGTGTGGGTTAGAGCCAGGCCAATGAGTGGAACGATGGCTAGGCTCAAGCCGATACTCAAGATAAACTGCTCAAGAGAACCCTTCCCTACTGGGAATAGGAGCCGTAGAGAGGCGTAGCCCGGTAAGAATAGCAGGAGAATTGACCCCGAAAGCCAACGAATAGCTACGACCGGGAAGAAGTTCGGGATGAAAAGAACAATGTTCACTGCAAGAACGGTTGCCACGAAGGCGGTCCAAAACCACAAAGAGAGAGTTGGAATAAGGAAATAGTCCCATGGAGATGCAAGAACGCGGAGAGGTTCCTCGAGAACGAGCGTTCCATCTCTAGCCATCTCCTTGACAATCTGAACCACGTCTTGTTCACTAAGATCGCTCTCAGTCGTCACAATCTGTGCAAGTTGCTGCACTGTTGCAGGGTGTCTGGATCTTAGAGTGTTCTCAACTACTTCTCTCGGATAAAGAGGCGAATCCCTCTGGGGTTGCAAATCAGACTCCGTCTAATTCAACAATCGACAAGCTTTCTTATAATGCCTTAACCTGTTAAGTGTTGATTGTCATCTATCCGAATTCCAACGCGTGTCCGCCAGGTCCAGAGATTGAAGCTTTATCGAACATTCAGAAAGATCTCGGAGAAAAATCCGAGGCTCGATTACTAACGCTGATTGTCTGAGGGATAGGATACGTCATTTCACTTAGCGTACCCTACAAGTGATAGTTATGGATTGATAGAGAGATTAGTGCAGATGAGAATACCTTAAGAGAGTTAATCGTGTACGACCCACTCTCTACTAACCAATTCTAGAAGGTTCGACTGCGTTCAGTTGCGCTTAAGAGAGCGACGCTTCCAAAGGGTGGATAAGATGTACTGGTCAATACACCAGAGATTCGGTAAGATCATGATCGTAGAGGCCATTCTGCTAGCTCTTACAATAATTAGTGTCGTGGGTTTGATCCTACCCACCGCGAACACTCAAGCATCAAACGAACTTGACAGCCTCACAGTGGCTAAATTACAAGCCTTCACCAAGTTAGCCATAGTTTACAGTTCAGGTGGCCAGGCTCCAGCACTGGTTGATGAACTCAATAAGGCGTTGAACCTGGTTCAAGAAGCAAAAATAGCGGAGTCGAATGGTAACGCGACAGAAGCAACAAATTTTGAAAACCAGGCAAGATCACTTATTTCTGATGTTCTAGCACGCGCACCGTTAGCGCAACTGCAGGCGCAGCATGAAGCCTTTAATAGAGTTCTCTTTCTAGTTGCTTCAATTCCTGTTGTCGTAGTCATATCAACCGCGACTTTCTACCTTGGATTACGGACCTGGACCTGGTACGAAAAAATGAAGTTTCTCGAGATGAAGATCGTTGAGAACGACGAAGAATAATTGGACGCGCAAATACATTATTCTCTTCGCATTAATTGCGACGATAATCACGTCAAGTGTGACCTATGTAACCCTAAACCCTCCAGCAACTGAACATTTCTTCGCAACTTGGATCCTAGGAGCAAATGGCCTAGCCGAACAATACTTCCCAAATGACAACGCGAATATTACTTTGGGTGAACAGATCAACTGGACTCTGGGAGTTTATAACGCGATGGCTACGCTCGAATATGTGGTTGTTAGAGTGAAACTGCTAAACTCAACGATAGCGAGCCCAAACGAAACGTCAGGCAACCCCAGCCCATCTTATTCTATTTTTGAGTTTACACGCGTTCTACTCCCGAATGAGACTTGGACATTCCCGTTCGTGTGGTCGATACTGAATGTCACAGAGCGCGGTAACCTTACAATCATCGGAAAACTTTCAATAAATGGAAATATGGTTAACGGTACGTTGGCGGAAGCCCTTCTCGGAATAAAATTTCGGTTCGTATTCGAATTATGGTTTTATGATGTGAACATGAACCAGTTCGCATTCTCATGGACGACTGCAAATACCCACGAATCTGCATGGACACAGATCTGGTTCAACGTCGAGAAACCGTGATCCCTTAAGGCTTCTCATCTAAACTTTCCATAATCACCAGAAAGGAGTTGATGCCTTAACAGATGTTCTGTTAGAGAGGCCCATTATAGATAGGCCCAGCGGGTGCTTCAGTAGCATTCGGATTCATTAAGACTGTTACATGTCCGTTTGAGTAGATTCTCGAGAATCCCACCGTATTACCCTCCATCTGCGATAGTTGACTATCTGAAAGTCCGGCAATGTTTACCAGATCCTTCTCAAGTTCAGGGCTCATGACGATGAACTTGAACCATGCAGTACCCTCCAGTAGCCGAGGTGGACTATACTCATCGATGAAGATGGTTTGGGTATTGGACTGCGACTTAATCCACTGAAGCATACGGTCTCGGACCATCATGGTGGAATTTTGAGCGTTTGGGTCCGCTTGAAAAGTCGAGATGAATATGACATCGGCTGCGTGCTGTTCTCTATACGTCATGTATGATTGAACGTTGTAAGTCCTATGGAGTAGGGCCAGTGGGAAAATTGCTAGTGCTAAGAGAAAATACGCGCGCAGAAATTTGCGCGTGGACGCACTCACTATCACAGTTCTTATGGCATGGGTTGTCGGAATAAAGAAAATCTGGAGAGCCCTCCAGCCTATTATGCCAACAACGGCGTAGACCGCGGCGGAGAGATGTACCGGAATATCAATGGCACGGAACTTGCGATGGATCCAGCAGGAATAAGTCGCGAAGCCCAACAGTGCCCACATCGAAAATGTAGTAAGCAACGAAGCTGTTCTGCCCAAGGCGTCTATTGAAGAGACCGGGCCGGCCAACGTCAATCTGCCTTGTAACGCATACTCGAAGTACAGTTGCGCATATTCACTAAGTGCAATCGAAATCATTTGTGGCGTTTCGATGACGACGTAAAATGAGTATAGCAGTAGGAAAATTATTGCCAATTTAAGATACGCTCGGTGTTTAATGCTCGCTATAGCCGCCGTAAAGAAAACGAAAACAGGCAGGAACGCGTGACTGAGAACTAATGCTGCGTAGACTAGGAGAGTCGCAACTTGAGACGGTAGCCTCTTTCCTTGCATAAAGACAAGACAAATTACCAGAAGTGTGAGGGCGAACGATTGAGCGGAGAACTGCCACGGCATGTAAGGATTGACAGCGATAACGTAGGCGATGATCGATATGAAGTCTCTTACTGGGTTCCCTTGACTTGAGTACAAGAAGAGTCCTCCCACAAAAGCTACGTTCCAAGTGAGGAACAGAAAATTACAGACACTCACTATCGGAACGTCGAGAACTCGTGACGTCATTGTCCCAAGAATAAACAATAGTGGCCACCGATAGTAAGGATTCCACACCGCCACACCGCTGGACGCATAATTTTCCGTAAGTCCGCGGAACCAATTTGAGTCTGACCCGAAGGGAAATGTGAAGAAATAAGTGAACGAATACGTGCAGATGAAGAAAATGACTGCGCAAACGAAGCGTTCCCACCGATGTTTGGAGCTGCTCGCGATCAAAAACAGTGCGACATTTGCGATCGAGAGACCAATCCAATAGAATGGACTAATCGAATCATAAAGATAACCAGCTCGTGACTCTATGCCCGCAGGAAAACTTTTGAGCCATGCGACACTGATCAACATAAGACCGATCGGGAGAAGAGCGTAGCCGATCCTAGATCGCATACGGCCCGATTCTTGATTAATAGAACGCACCTAATCTCCACGCACTTTTAGGGTTTGATCTACATGAAAAGTATTCCCTCGTTGGATATTTAGTATCGTTTGTTCGAAAGGCGTGTGGACGAATTGAGTTGTAAGCTCTGGTGGTTTTCCATGACATCAAAAACACTCGGCAGTGGTCTAGTTAACCCGTGACTCATAAAATACGATACGTATCTTGAACAGTATCGAAGTCAATCTAGGAGTACTGTCAGGATCAACTACTAGAACTTGGTCGCATATCGCTTCAAAAGGTTATTTATTGCCGCTTGCTCGATTCCAATTGCCCAAGACCTGCCAGAACCGCCTCGTACTGCTAGTAGTGGCGCGATGAACGGTAGGAGCGCGTAGAACGCTCTAATTGTAGGTGGTGGTCTAGCAAGCTGCAATGCCTGGTATATTCCGAGCGTCGTTCTTGTCTTGTACAGTTGTTCCTCCATGGCCGACCGCGTCCTAAAAGTTGTCACATAAGTCTTTGGGTAAAATTCCACGCGGTGACCCAACTGGAGTGCTCTAAACATGAGGTACGTGTCTTCAGCTGTGCAAGGTGGAATCGGGAGTAAGCGCTCGAAGGCTCGTCTATTGATTAGCATGAGTTCGCCACTTGCAGCCACATGAAGGTTATGCCTCACCGCATTAAGTATCCTGTACCATTGCCTTTGAGGACCTTCTGCAACGTTCACTCCACAGTAAATGAATTCAGCTTCACGAGATCGCAAGAGAGCTTTGTCAAGCGAGTGAATTTCCGTATCGACATCATTGAGCACGATTAGCTTCGCGCCGGAAGGTATGAACTTGCTTCCAAAGTTTATCGCATCCCATTTCCCAATAGTCTTTCTGTATCGTACCCTAGGATGTTTCATCTTTTCGCCGCAGATAACCAAGAAATTCGAAATACCCAGGGTTGCAAACTCGTCCAACTTATCACGTAGGTTACCTCGATCTCTTGCACAAACGAGGAAGAAAGCGCGTGTATTTTCAATGAGATCCGTAAGCACTTCAAGCACCCGCGGAATGATCAATCAGAGTCTTGATCGAAGTAAATGAAGTGCTGGCTTTGTTCATGTGCAACACATCATCGTGCTCGAAAGTGAACTAGGTAAAATTGATTAACATATAAGACCCTAGAACCAGGTAACTGTACCTTAACGGTTGATGCGACGAGTTCTACTGAGCGTTACCGTTCGTTTGATCCGGGGGAGTCGCATGGGTTTGGTCTAGTTATACTTTAGTTTCGCCCATATGATTGCGAGTGTGAATGATGTGATGAAGCCTGCTTCTCCAAAGTAATCCATTCTTATCGGTAACCACCATGCCACAGGCCAGTAGAGCGAGACGGGATTGGCGATTTGAAAAGCTACAACGTATATCCAAATCGCGAGACTGTAAAACCACAGAACCGCAATAATCATCCTCCACGCCGAGATCCGCCTTCGCATTTGTTGTTGTCGTAGCTCACTCATGCTTTGGAGTTGTGGATTGAGTTCACTCACTCTCAAACCCGCGTCTTCCCTACGATCATCAGTCCGCGTGTTTGCTTCCCAGACATCGTGCATGAATATCTAATTGACACTTGCTACAGGACGAAACAAGAGTGCGTGCAAAGGATTACGGCAAACTGCGACGACTTCAAAGCGTCTAACTATAGCAATCATTCCAACGTGATCTCATAGATGTTAGCACGGGTTCGTCAAACGAGAGAGATCCCCACCTGAAGCATTCAGACGTTCTTTACAAGAATACGAACCAAACAAGATTAAGTCAATCACCGGAAAGGGCCGCAACGAGTATGCGTAATCGCCGAGTGATAACGTTTTCTTGACGATCGGGTACTTAAGTGGCCTGCGTCATTTCGTACCGTTACCGTCGATACTCTTCCGAATATTAGATGATTGAGCTATGTACCGCAGGAATTTGCGAATCTTGGTTGTCAAATATGCGGTTGTCGGGCTAACAGATCTATCCCGTGAAAGTACAACCTTCAAGCCACTCGCGGCGTTGGCGAGGCGAGGAAATCAAGTGACCTTTCTTGCGGCGACAACACCCAGATCAGCCAGAAGGCGAGATGTACCTGGTTTGAAGTTAGAGCTGATTCGATTGCCGAAGGAATTTCCCGTCTTTTCATTGATCTTTTTCGAGTTTGCTGCATTGTGGCGCGTGATCAGGGAGATTCCGCACTCGGACGCAATCATTCTTGATTATAACTCTATACCATTACTTTTCCCAATCCTTTTTCTCCATCGTTTGTTCAGCCGTACCCCAATATTGCTGCTTCACATTGAGACTAACGTAGTCGTTGAAGGAAACACTTTACGCAACCTGGCAGTTTCTTTCCATGATGCTCTGTCCATGAAGCTGGCGTCTATCCTTTTTGACAAAATATTCTTTTCTTCGCCGATGTTGGCAGAGTTCTACCGTTATACATACCGAGTCTCCGACAGTAAAATCGCTGTGTGGCCTAACGTTGTCGAACCTGAATTTGCTGGTTCCGTAGATGAAACCAAAGTTGAACTCTTGCGCAAGGAGCTGGGGTTGTCCGGCCGATTGGCGGTATTGTATCATGGATGGCTTTCAAGAGGAAGGGGAATAATTGAACTTGTTGAAGCGTTTAAGCTTCTAAAGGAGGAGGGTGTGAGGGCGGTTCTAGTTCTCCTTGGGTACGGACCTCAGAGAGAGAGCATCTCTGAGTACGTGCATGCAAATAGTTTGGATGAAATTGTGAAGCTTCGAGGCCCCGTTGACCATACGGAAGTCCCAAACTACATAGCTGCATGCGATGTTGGGATAGTCCCTCTTCCAGATCACATATGGTGGCGTTATCAATGTCCAGTCAAAGTGCTTGAGTATTTGGCGATGAACAAGCCGATGATTGTTTCTGATTTACCGGCCCACAAATGGATAATCGGCAACAAACCGGTGGCGCTTTACCTTAAAGGGACCGACCCACGCTCGATAGCTGACGGATTACGTGAATTCTTGCATTCCAGAGACAAATTTGATCCTGGGGTAGGCAGAACAATCATAGAAGAAAGGTTCACGCCCGAGAGAGTCGCCAACTATGTCGAATCTCAAATCATATCTCTATTACCACGCCCAAAGACGCTCACTTTGCATAATGTGGACATTGGCAAGCGGATGGGCTGACCGGAAATTATGCCTTGGCCACTAGTCTCCGTTGTGATACCGACGCAGAGTCGAGATCGCCATGTTCTATTGCGGAAGGCGGTCAATGGTGTGCTCGGTCAAGACTATCCTGGACCGATCGAGTGCTTGGTAGTATTTGATCAAATCAAACCAGCCGTACCCGCAGTGGAGACTAAGGAGGGCCGAGTTCTGCGCATACTGACTAACGTACGTGTCTCTGGGCCCGGTGGTACAAGGAACACAGGAGCTATAGATGCAAGAGGAGATTTTCTTGCTTTTTGCGATGACGATGACGAATGGGTGGAGAGAAAGCTGCGCTTGCAAATAAGTGCCCTAGCGAATCATCTTGCCGCGGTGGCCACCTGCGGGATTTATGTTTGCTACGGTAGCCACGCAATAGCCCGCCTTCCTCCTAATCGACCTATTACTTTCAGAGATTTTCTTCAATCACGGCACGCGGAGGTGCACCCAAGCACTCTTGTGATGAGAAGAAAGACCTTTCTCGAATTCGTTGGCCCACTTGACGAGGACGTTGTTCTCAGATCCGGCTATTGTGCCGACTACGAGTGGTTATTGCGGGCTTCACGTCGGTGCAGGTTGGTCGCGGTTAGAGAGCCCTTGGTGCGAGTAAATTGGCATCCAGGTGCTTGGTCGATGATGCAGGATGGTGCAGGAGCACACTGGGAGACCATCATCGCGGCGTTGACATATCTCATGGAAAAGTATCCCGAATTTCAACAGGAGCAGCGGGGACTCGCTCGCATCAGTGGACAAATCGCTTTTGCATACGCTGCGCTCGGTCAGAGAGTTCAGTCCCGCCAATGGACAGCAAAATGCCTGTCTCTGAATCCGCTGGACATTCGAGGCTATTTGGCTGTCCTGGTAAACTCCGGTTTGATTCGTTCGGAGGTAGTCCTCCGACTGGTTAACCTGCTGGGAAGGGGAATCCCTTGACAAGTACCATGCGTGCTCTACCGTAAATTCCATAGATAAGCTTCGTAGCTAGTCATCTGGTTTGAGTCGGGTAGACAATCTGAGATTTGAGAAGCTCATACTTGCGTTGCAGAGAGATGTAGACGAGATGGATGGGCAACGTGTACGAACTGTGACTCGACGGCCCCACGAGACTTACAACTATACTAATTCTTGTCGCTACGATCACAGTTTAGGAGGTATGGCTTTCTGCGCGCCTATTCAGCATGATACTATAATAGAAATTGCTGACGTTACTCGTATTGAGAAGACTCAAGATGCGGAGCACGCAACTAGCCTTGGATCGTTACGACACAGATAAGATACGCGGCCGCTATCTGGAGCGTTATGACCCGATCTTGCAGCCGTGGGTTGACAAACGAGTCAATCTTCTTGAAATCGGAGTTCACAAGGGAGGGTCGCTCCTGCTTTGGCGAGACTACTTTCCCCTAGGAACAATCGTAGGCATCGATATCAACCTGCCCAAAGGGTTCTCGCCGGGAGAGCGCATTCATATTTTTGAAGGCAGTCAGGCAGATCCTCGATTCCTGTCCGAAGTCGCAAACAGAGTGGCCCCAGAAGGGTTTGACATCATTATCGACGACGCATCACATATAGGTGAACTTACAAAAATAGCCTTCTGGCATTTGTTCGATAACCACCTCAAACCGGGAGGACTATACGTCATCGAGGATTGGACGACGGGCTACTGGGATGATTGGCCTGATGGGAAAAGTATGAGTCTGAAACGGCCAGCTGTGTCGGGACTCCAGAGGCGATTATTGTCCAAGCTGGGTGCTATTGCGACAACGCGTCACCTCAAGATTCCTTCTTTTCTCTTTCATTTTTCTAAGACCCCCTCTCAATGTCACAGCTATGGGATGGTTGGATTCGTGAAGGAACTCGTGGACGAACAAGGCGCTGCTGATTGGACAAGGGAGCGTTTTGGCAACGCACCCAAGAGGCAATCGAAATTCGAGAGTATGCTCATTACCCCGTCCATTGTTTTCGTCAGGAAGACAGTGGCCTGATGCCAGCACATCGGTGAAGACGTTTACGGACCTAATCCGGATAGACAAGAGAATCTTGGAAGATGCAGGGATCGTTTGTAGCCGTCTTGGTTAACATTTTTGTGGGAGCCAAGCTTCGTAAGGACCCTGCTGATGATGGAGCTGAAACCATGCTCTGTCACATGCTGACTCTGCGTTTGCGCTCCTACATTGCCTCGACTCACTTTTCGTCAAATCAAAATATGAATTGTTTTGTAGAATTTTGTTCTACAGTTCTTTTTCTCCAAATCACGCTGCCATCATTCAAGTTACGTATCTCTAGGATTCTGTGGAAGGGGATTGTGGTCTCATCCGAACATTCGCTGAGGGTGAAATATGATTTTCCAAGTTTCAGGATTTGCGACGCTAAGATTTGTTTTATGTCGCCTGGTGCTCCTCGATGTCGGTATGTGATTAGGTAGTTCTCTGGGTTTTCTCTGGAATCCCAGCGGAGTCTGTTGAGAATATTCTTCAGGGGATGGACCATGGGAGGTCGCTCATGTGTGACTGAGTTTCGAACTACCAAGACCTTATTAATGCGCCTGCGACGGGTCTTTCAAAATCGGTGTTCGTGTTGTCTGAATATTACATTCCCGGAGCGA
>Ga0074044_10004191_pt1 | contig 12023 bp, 8 predicted proteins | sample BogForMeECP23OM1_FD_94443 | JGI IMG/M metagenome (GOLD analysis project Ga0074044, IMG submission 94443) | Bog forest soil microbial communities from Calvert Island, British Columbia, Canada - Bog Forest MetaG ECP23OM1 | ecosystem: Environmental > Terrestrial > Soil > Wetlands ...
ACACGATCGCCGACGTGGCGCGGATTCTCAAGCGCGCGGTCGAGCTCAAGCCGACCGGGCATCACCTGCTCGAAGGCCGCTCGACGCAGGAGCGCTCGATGTACCAGATCGGCGGCTAACAGCCGCGAACAGGCGCCAAAGCCTCCGTAGCCACAGGCAGCCCGCGGTCTGTAGCACATGGAAGCGCGCTCGCGGCGCGCGTAAATCCCGCGGAACCTTGATTCAAAAGCGGCGCGCCCCACCGGCCCGCCGCCGTGTTTACTTCGCCGCTTTGCCCTTGCCTGACAGTGGAACCGCCTGCATCTCGCTCGGTTCGAGATTGTCGAAGATGGTCAGCATACCGCTGTATGACACCGCCTGGGTCGGCTTGAATTGAACCGAGACGTTGCAGAAAGTCTCGCCGGTTGGAACTCCCTTACCGCTCGGCCGCAGCTCATCGTTGGAACACTGCGTGGTGACCGAAAATGGAGACGGAATTGGCGATCCGCTCGTGCTTTCCATCTCTACCAGTATCGACGGCGGAGTACTCGTCCTGCTGATTTTGCCGGCGTTGGTGATTTTCATCATCTTGACCTTCGGTGAATTCACGGTGACCGTGCCGAAGCTCAGCGTGGTCGGAGAAATCGTGAGCTTGCCGGCGACCGGAGTCGGCGACGCCGTAGGGGTTGGAGACGTGGTCGCTGTCGGCGTCGCGCTCCTCGTGGCCGTGGCTGTGGCGGTCGCTGTCGGTGTCGCACTCTTCGTGGCGGTGGCTGTTGCTGTCGCTGTTGCACTCCCCGTGGCGGTGGCAGTGGCGGTCGCTGTCGGCGTCGCGCTCCCCGTGGCCGTGGCGGTGGCTGTCGCCGTCGGCGTCACGCTGCTCGTGGCCGTGGCCGTGGCAGTCGCTGTCGGCGTCTGCTGCGTTGCGATTTGCGCTACGAAGGCGTTGGAACCGCCGCTGGCGGCTTTGTTGGTGGTCTGGAACGCGCCCATAGTGACCGGGAAGTCGTCTGAGACGGCGATTCCCGTCACGTACGCGTTGCCGGAGGAATCGACGGCGATGCCGTTAGCCTGATCTCCGGAGCCATTGAAATTGCCCCCCGCGCCACTGCTGCCGCCTAGATACGTCGAGTAGTCGAGGGCCGATCCCCCGCCGTTCAGTTTCGTGATGAAGGCGTTGGAACCGCCGTTCATGGCGGCACTATTCGTGGTCTGGAAGGCGCCGGGGGTCGTGGGGAAGTCGGTCGAGCTGGTCTGTCCGGTCACATAGGCGTTGCCGGAAGAATCGATAGTAATGGCGTTACCGGAGTCGCCGCCACTGCCACCCAAATAGCTAGAGTAGTCGAGTCCTGTGCCTGTCACGTTCACCTTGGTGATGAATGCGTTATTGAGCGAGTTGGTCGCAGAATTGTTGGTGGTCTGGAAGGCGCCGGCAGTGGTGGGGAAATCGGCCGAATAGGCGGATCCTGTCACATATGCATGGCCGGAAGAATCAACCGCAATACCATCGCCTGAGTCACCTTCACTGAGGTTGTTGCCAGTGCCGCCTAAAAATGTCGAGTAAACGAGATCCGAACCGGCCGCGTTCAGTTCAGTCACATAACAACTGCCCTGTTTGGTGGTCGCAGCCTTGTTGGTGGTCTGGAACGCGCCTTTCGTGGTCGGGAAGTCGGTAGATTTCGATCCTCCCGTCACGTACGCGTTGAGGGAGGAATCGACGGCGATGTGGTTAGCGCCGTCGGCGCCGCTGCTGCCGCCCAGGTAGGTCGAATAAACCAGCGCCGAGCCTGTCGGATTCAGTTTGGTAACAAACCCATTCGTGGTGCCTGAGCCCATAGGGCCGCTGTTGTTCTGGGGCTGGAACGCTCCGGCGGTGGTTGGGTACGCGACACAGGTCCCAGTCTTCACACCGGTACAGCAAGCCGTGCCGGTATCGGGTGTGCCCGGGCCGGTACAACTGGCGTTGCTGTGCGAGTTGGTTTTTCCGGTTATATAGACGTCGCCTGAGGAGTCGATTGCGATGCCGTTGCCTTTGTCGTCGCCGGAGCCGCCGATTAGGGTTGAGTAAACCAGCGCCGATCCGTCCGCGTTCAGCTTCGTCACGAAGTTGTCATCGCCGCCGGCATTAACAGTCTGAAACGCGCCCGCAGTGGTGGGAAAAGGGACGCAGGTACCGGTGCCAGCCCCCGGTGCAGCATCCAGTGGGAGTTCCGGCGGCGGTGCAGCCGGCGTTAGTAATCGACTCACTCCTTCCCATCACATAGGCGTCCCCGGATTTTGAATCCACCGCTATGCCGGTGGGGAGTTCATGGCCATTGCCACCGAGAAAAGTCGAATAGGCCAGCGTCGAGCCGCCCGCATTCAATTTCGTTACAAAGCCCGTGACCGTGTTCGCACTGGCAGCGTCGTTTGTGGTCTGGAACGCGCCGCCTGTTGTGGGGAAGTTGGCTGAGGCGGCGGGTCCCGTCACGAAGACATTTCCGGAGGAATCGATGACTATAGCATTGCCTTGGTCGTTGCCGTTGGGGCTGGTGCCGGGGCTGCCACCCAGGTAGGTTAAGAAAACCAGCCCCGGATCGATGTTCATCGCGCGCTTGCGATCGTAGGCCGCCAACTGGAAGCGGACAGCGTCCTTGCCCTCGAGCACAAACTTGCCGTTCACTTTTTCACGGTTGCGCTCCTGATAGATCACCGGCGCGTGATTGATTACTTCTCCACTGCCGGCGAGGCGTACGGTGAGGTCGCCATTGGAATTGAGTTCCAGTTGCGTGGAACCCTCGAAGCGCAGCTTGATCGTCGCAGGATTCGCGCCCGGCGCGACAATGAAGTCATATTCAAGCTGGCGCTGGCGAGCGCCGTAGTAAACGAGGTCAACGCCCGGATAGACGTTGCCATAGCGGACTTTGGAATAGGAGGGAATGTTGGTGCGCCACTTGTTCGGGTCGTTGCCGATGAAATAGTTGGACCGGCCCGCGAGTTGATCGATGCCCTCGATCCGCGCGTGCGGATTCGCGCCAACCATCCTGACCCGCAGCACCCCTTTCTTTCCGGCGCGCGCTGATGCGAGCACTGCCTCGGACGGTGTGAGGAACAGGGTGTAGCCGTTGCCGCGCGAGATGAACTTGACCCGGGCGTCGGTCTGGCCGTCGTTACGCTCGAACCTCAGCGGCAAGTTGTCGTAGAAATTGACGCCAACCTTCCGCTCCATCCGGCTCTTCATCGGTGCGGAGGGCGCCGAGACGTCAGCCTTGGGCGCGGGGTTGAGCGCGCTTCCAGGAGAGCCGGTTCCGCTCGCGGCAGTTAACGTTGAAACGACAAGGCTCAGGGTGAGAACAGCAAGAATCCCTGTTCCGCGAGCTTTAGCCTTTGCACGAGGACTAGTCATTCAGGATCTCCGCTTTGAATCTAGATTCCTGTTCGCCAAAGAATCCGAACGTTGACAGGTTGTCGACCCGAGGGGAAGGTCATTCCTTTCTGACGGCCACAATTGACAGCCACCGCCCCGAACTTCGACATTCTTTCGGACCTCGCTTTTTCGGCAGGGACGTGATCGGAAATGGGCGTAGATTTTTTACCGCATACAGGACTATTGTCCCTGCGGGCCAGCCTGGAGCAGCATCGGTCGCGGGAGTTGAGGATCACGGCAATGAGACATCAGGCGTTCATTGGCCAGGCAAGCCTGCGCCGGACTCGATTGTCCCGAGTGAGCGCGATCGTACGCTTCGGTCTGGCAATTGCGATCTCCGCCGGCGTCTGCGCGTGCCGGCATTCCGCGTCCGATTCATCGGCGCCACCGAAAAATCCAGCCGCGGGCCGATGGCAGGCGGAAATTTCCAACCCCGCCGGCCAGCGGCAGCGATGCGTGATGGAAGTTGGCGATACGGGACAGATCGCCTACGGCGATTCTTGTCCGATGCCGCTGACGGGTCAGCGGGCCACTATCACGACCATACCGAACGGTACCTATGCGGCGAATCTTTACGTCACCGGCAAGGACAGCGGCACGTTCATGATCACGGGCGGCAGCATCTCGGGGATGGTCGGAGCGTATCGCATCGAGGGCAAGCATATGACGACCAGAACCGCCCCCGGCGCCGATATCGAATGGACCCGCAGCTCGTCCGAGGCCCCAATGCCGAGCGCCGCCGCAAGCCACGTGCTCCCGGGGCAAGTCCAATGGCCGGTGGGGGACGTGCCGGCGATCGCGCAGCGTGCAGCCGCGTACGTTCGGACCAAATGGCAACCCGACGCCTTCCTGACGTCGATCCAGATGGAACTGGCTACCGGGATCAGCAATGCGCAATCTCCGGCGGGCGGGGTGCTGGTCCAGTTCAATTTCTACTCTCCCGGACAGCAGCAGACGCTCACCTTTATGCCTAATTCGCCCGCCAGCGAGTTGATGCCTGGCTCCAGCGCCGATCCCAACGATCAACGCGCGTTGCCTGCGAGCTTTATGGATCTGCCCGACGCGGTAGCCAAACTGCGAGCAAAAGGGCTGCGCGGCAAGCAGATCAAAGCCGTGCATCTCGAAAACTACGGCCGCGGATCGTATGCCGGCGACGTCGGGGTCTTCGGCTCCGAATGGGTCATCGATTCGGCGCTCGACGAGCGCGGTGCGGTTCTAGCTGAGTTGCCGGATCAGGACCAGGCAAGAATTTCCAACCCCGATGAGGTGGATGACGGAGATCAATCCGAGAACCTGATCCATGTCGAAATCGCGGGGCTGCGAAACAACCGCGGACAGGTCTATTGCGAACTGTTTCAGTCGGCCGCGGGCTTCCCCGCGAACATCGAGGGAAACGCGGCGAGCACTGCGTCAACAATCACCAATCGACACGCCGGATGTGACTTCGAGAATCAAGACCCCGGATCTTACGCGATCCTGGTGTTTCACGACGAGGACAGCACCCATGTGCTCGAGCTGAACCCAAACGGCACTCCGCGCGAGGGCGTTGGATTATCGAACAACCCCAGGGTTCCCTCCGGACTACCCGGCTACGACGCCGCGATGTTTCCCTACAGAACTGGCAAGCTGAATCTGACGATCAACGTGAACTATCCGTTAATGTCTATTGCGACTCGGTCCTTCTCCAATAGCGCCGACGCGAACGCCAGCTTGGCCGGTTTCGCGTTTGTGGACGGCTCGGTGACGGGACAGGGGTCGCGGGCGAAGCTTCCGGCCGGAACGAAGATCTATCCTCCGGGTTCGACGATCACCGGCACTGACGGGTGTCCGACGACGCGCTACCGCACTGACGGAATGATCGTTGCCGTGATCGATTACCAGGGCCGGCCGACCGCGGGCAGCGTCACCGTGACTCGTCATCCCGCGAGCGGCGGAGTGTTTAAGAACGCCCCCTACTATCTCGACCTCGACCAGGGTCGCACACTACAATTTCTTGGCCCCATCTTCGAAAATGGTTCCTACGATGTTCGCCTGAAATATGACTTCAGCTTGGGTCAGGGCAAAACGGTCTCAACAACGTTCGCGTTGGCACGCAGTTGTCGTCCGACTCCCTGATTGCTTCGCCGACATTCTGCTTACCTCGGCAATGCCCTTCCTTCTTGCGATCAAGAGCGGACACCCTGTCACCAAGTACCAAATCGGCGGCTAGAAGCGGCACTGCCGATGCGAGGCTCGGATGAGTAGTCGCGCAAGGCGCGTCGCGTGGACGTCCGTCGGCGTAGCGCTGCTCGGTATCCTGATCTACGAGTCGGGGCCGGTGCGGATCGCTTCGGACCTGCAATCAGTCGGCCGCGGCCTGATCGTAGTCATCGCGCTGGAGTTCGTGGTCGATGGATTCCATACTCTCGGATGGTGGTTCACATTTCCGCCCGAGGGTCGCCGCGGCAGCTACTGGACATTGTATTTCGTGAGGCTGGCCGGGACCGCACTCAACCAGACGATTCCGGCTGCGTCGATGGGTGGCGAGCCGGCCAAGGTTTTTCTGCTGGAGCCGCATTTCCCGGTCGCGACCGCGATCGCGACGGTCATGACGTCGAGCCTGGTTTTCAGCCTGTCGAAGGCAGCTTTCATCGCGTTCGGCACGATAGTCACCTGGAGCAGGCTGAAGTTGCCGCACGGATTCATGATCGCGGTCGTGATCGGGTTCGCCGCCAGCCTCTCAGGCATCCTTGTTTTCATGTTCTTGCAGCTGCGGGGATTTGCCTCCACGACGAAACGCATCACGGCGCGGTTGCCGATTCCCCAGCGATGGATCGAAAGCATCGAACGCCTGGCGCCCGGCGTCGATGAGGAGATCGGCGCGTTCTATCGCTCGCGTCCTCGCGATCTCACGCTGGCGGTGGTCGCGCACCAGCTCGCATTTTTGTGCGGCGTAATCCAGGTGTGGCTGCTGCTCGGATGGCTTGGCCTGCCGCGCAGTTTCGCCATCAGCTTGGCGATCGAGTCGTTCTCGATGCTGCTGGGCTTCGTGATTTTCGTGGTGCCAGGTTCGATCGGCGTCCAGGAAGGAGGCAAGCTGCTGATTTTCGCGGCGCTTGGACTGCCGGCTGCGGCCGGACTTGCGGTCGGGATCGCATTCCGGCTGACATCGATCGCCGGCGCGGCGGCGGGACTGCTGGCGTTCGCAGCCCTTAAGGGACGGAAGTTCCCCGGTCCCTCGCCCGTTAATTTCACGGGAGAGAGCCCGCCCTGAGTCTGCCGAAGGGTTAGGTGAGGGTTCCGCAGCGAGGGAAGAATCACGCTTTCCGCGCTTCGGCGATGCCCCACGCTGCGTGAATAGCTGCCGTGACGCCGGCCCACGCTGCCGCCAGATAAAATGAAAACGCGGGCGCGCCGAGAAAAAACCCGGGGACGAATATCCAACTGTAGATGTTGCGCCGGCCGGCGATCAGCCGGAACCGGGACAAGAACGGGCTCGCGTTGTCGATGCTGCGGCCCCATTTCACGTCGGCTATCGAATACACGATGTTGTCGGTCAAATCGAACGCGACCATCAGGAGCGCGGCGCGCCAGGCGAACGGCGATCCGTTGGTGGAAAGAAAGCGGCCCAAGGCCAGCCACCATGAGTTCTCATAAAAGAAATCAAGAATGTGCTCGTACTCGCCCGCCTTCGAGGTCGTGCGCGTGATGCGCGCGAGCTTTCCGTCCACCCCGTCGAGCACCTCGACCAGGATCGCGAGCAAAACGCCGGCCCGCAGCCATCCGGTGAGATAAAGCGCCGCGACCGCGAAGCCCAACACGGTGGTGGCGAGCGTGACCTGGTTGGCGGTGATCGCGGTGGGCGCGAGGCGGCGAACCATCAGGTTCTCAAAGAACGGATCGAAGTAGCGCGCGGGCAGCTCGAGCGTGCGTCGCTGAATGTAGTCGAGAAGAATCTGCCAGGCTTCTTCAGCGTCGCGCTCGCTCGCGATGCGGCGTAGATGAAACGGGACCTCGCCGTGCATCGACTCCCAGAACGAGGGAAGGGAGCTCACCGCGACAACCTCGATGCGGGCAGCTTCAAGGCTGGGCGAATCGAGCGATTGCGCGCGGAGAAATGCCGCGGTTTCCGGCCGCCCGCCGGGGCCCGGACTCAGCATCACGTCGGCGGTCTGCGCGGTGAGCCACGCGAGGAGCCGTTGATCGATCAGCAGGTCCGCGGCGACCACGATGAATCGTTCGCGAAGATGAGCGCGCGCGTCGCGCATCATCTCCCACGCGTTGTCGCCGGAGGCGTCCTGGCAGCTCAAGGCTTTGCGCACCCGCTTCGATAGCGGCGGCAAAGACAATCCGCGCGGCTTCAAAAGTACGATGCACTCGACGGTCTCCATTTCGGAAAGCTGGCGAAGGAGCCGTTCGAGGAGGGTTATTCCGCCGACACTGCGCAGCGGATTTGCGGTCGCATCGGGGCAGATTACTACGGCTTGAAGCCGCGCCGACGCGGTCGAAGGCGGGGCGCTGCCGGGCGCGCCGGCGTCCGGAGATCGCTCATGCGCACCGCCCATGTCCTATTGTTCCGAGTTCGAGGCGACGCGCTCTTGCGCCTTGCGACCGCTGCGACCGATGCCGGAGGCGAGCGAAATGCTGCTGCGCAGGCTCTTCAGAGGCTCGCCGAGCGAGTGCGAGATCATGCGTACGCAACCGAGGCAGCAGCCCTCTTCGCACGGCTTGTGGCGGTTGTTCATGCGAAGCTCGGCAAGGTCCATTTCCGCCAGCGGGAAGGTATAGCCGCGCTGCTGCGCGCACCACTGCACGCCTCCCTTCGAATTTACGTACAGGAACTTGAACCCCGCCATGCATTTCCACTTTCTCGAAAAATCCCCACGCAGCATCTCCTGCAGATGCTCGCCATAGAAGTTCATCCCGTCGAAGATGCCGTAGCGGCGAAGAATATCGAGAAACTTCTGGCCGCGGATTGCGATGCGGCCGCCGCGGCCATGCATGATTGAAAATCCGAAGGCGAAAGGAAAATCCTTCAGCATCTCGCGGAAGCGATCGTAGTCGGGGAATGTTTCCTCATTCAGTACGGTCTGAACCTCAACCTGGAACCGGGCGTGCTTTGCCAGAAGCTCCATCTTGGGCATCAGCGACTTGAGCGACTTGACCGACCGCGCGGACGGCTCGATGGAATCGACTGACAGTTGCATGAAGTCGAGGCCGGAGTCATTGAGGCGCTTGATGCAACGCTCGCCAAGGAAGAACCCATTGGTGATCACGGTGGTGACGTTCGAGCCGCCGCGCTTGGCCTTGGTGTGCCCGATCAGATCGGTCAGGCCCGGATGAAGCATCGGCTCGCCGCCGAGGAAGTCGTACACCAGCACGCCCAGTTCGTCGAGCTTGTCAACGCGGGCTTTCAGATCCGTCAGCGGAACGATCGGACCGCCCGGAGTGTACTCGTCGCAATAGTCGCAGGTCAGATTGCAATCATCGGTCACCACCACCTGGGCGTACATCGGACGCGAATCCAGCACGCGCTTGGCGCCGGTGAGCAGGAACTGACTATCGACCCCCATCAAGACCCCCTGAAAGCAATTTCGTCACGCTGCATTAGCACAGCGTTAACGCATCGGTGATAGGCGGTGATAGCGGATTTTCGGACCTGGGGCCAGCGGTACGGATCGCGGCGCGGTCAGCGTTCTTCGCCGAACAGGAATATCGAAATCGCGATCATCGAGAACATGAAATTCGGAATCCACGCGGCGACCCCCGCGGGCAGCAGCCCGGAACGGCCCAGCGCGGAGGTGATTCCGAGCGCGGTCCAGTAGGCGAAGCCGATGACGATCGCCAGCCCGAAGCTGCGCCCCAGGCTCAGGTTGCGCGGCAGCGGATCGAGGCTCAGCGCCATCCCGAGCGCGGCCATTATCAGGCACGCCAGCGGCATCGCATACTTCAGATCGCGATCGACCACATAGCCGCCCGGGTCGAGTCCCTTGCTGCGCAGATCCGCGATGTAGCGGTCGAGTTCCCACAAGCTGAACTCCTCCGGGTCGAAGCGCAGCAGGCCGAAATCGGCGGGCGTCAGTCCCAGCTCCAGGCGGTTGGCTTCGGTCTTGGTAACCGCCCCGCCCTCGGCAAGCTGGAACGAGTTCACCCCGCTCTCAACCCAGTCGTGACCGTTCCATTGCGCGCTCGCCGCGTACTCGAGATCCGTGAGTCCGAAATCGCCGTCGAGTTGATAGTGGGTAATACCCTTGAGCTGCGACTGGTTCTTGTCGAAGGTGTCAACGGAAATGAATCCGTCGCGCACGCGCACCCAGATGCGCCGGTTGGCGAACACCGCCTTGAGCTGGTGCTTCTTCAGTTCCACCGCGTAGATATATTTCGCCTGGCGGGTCGCGGCCGGAACCACGGTTTCGCTGATGAAGAAATCAAAACCCGAAATCAATGCCGCGACCAGCAGCACCGGCACCGCCATCTCCAGCCGGCTGATGCCCAGTTGCTGGCAGGCCAGCACCTCTCCCGATCGATTGAGCAGCGCGAAGCCGAGCAGCACGCCGGCCAGGCTCGCGACCGGCAGGACCTGCGAGACGATCAGCGGCAGCTTGAGCGCGAAGTATTCGAGGCCCAACAATCCGAGCCCGCCGTAGCGGATCAAGTCGTCGAATCGATCGAACATGTCGCCGAGCAGATAGGCCGCGGTGAAGGCGGCCAGGCAAACCATGAACGGGCCGAAGAACTGGCCCGCGATGAATCGGTCCATCACCGGCGAAAGGCGCGGTCGAAGTCTCATGCGGCCTGCCTGCTGCGTTCGTAGCGCTCGACGAGATCCCAGATGACGTCGCCGGGGCCGCGGCCCTGGTCGCCCTTGTCGGTTGCTGCGCGGTAGAAGAACCAGAACGCCAGCGCCATGAATATAATGTCCGGGATGCTCATCGCGACCCACGAGTTGAGCCGGCCGCGCTGCGCCAGCGTCTCGCCCACGCGCATCAGCGAGTAATACAGAAAGAACAGCGCGACGCTGACGCCGAAGCGCTCCGAATGGCCGCCGCGCGCAGGTTTGAGCCCGAGCGAGATGCCGAGCAGCGCGAACAGCATCGTGGCGAACGGGACGGTGAACTTGCCCGCCATCTCGGTCTCGGCGGCGTAGTCGGGCTTCCCTTTGGCGCGCGCCGCCCTGATATCGGCGCGCAGGTCCGAGTACTTCATTTCGCCTGGATCCTCCTCGCTGATGCCGAGCGTCGCCTCGGGAGTGACGCCGAGATCGTAGGTCTTGAAGCTGGTCACATGAGTGGCGTTGTCGGCGGGCTCGACGCCGAAGATCGAACCGTCGAACAGCCGCAGCGTGATCGACTTGTTCTGCGCGTCGGGCACGACCATTCCACGCTTGGCGATTATCGTGTTCTGGTTGTGCGGATCGCGTGCGTCCGAGATCATCACGCCCTTCAAGCTGGAATCGGCATCGGACACCTCGTCCACATAAACGACCAGGCCGGGGAAATTGCTGTTGAAGATTTTTTCCTTCAGCCCGGCGCTGCTCCGGGTCTGGCTGAGCTCGTAGAGTTTGTTGCGCAGATTGGAATTCGCCCACGGCCTGAGCGAGAACGCGAAGTAGCTCGAAATCGCGTACACGCCCAGCGCCACTATCATCACCGGCACCGCCAGCCGATACAGGCTGATGCCGCAGGCGCGCGCCGCGGTCATCTCCTGGTCGCTCGACATCCGCCCGAATCCCATCAGCACCCCGAGCAGCACCGCCATCGGAAACGTGAGCTCCAAAAAGGCCGGCATGATGTAGCCGATGATCCCCATCACCTCGCCGAGGCTGACGCCGTGATTGACCACCATGTCCATCAGCTTCAGCAGCTTGCCGGTGACCAGCGCGAAGGTCAGCAGGCCGACATCGACGGCGAACGGCGCCAGCACTTCGCGCGCGACGTAGCGGTCGATAATGGCAAATCCCGGAATTGCTAGTCTCATTGTTCGATCCGTGCCGCCGGCATGGGCCGCATTCAAGTTTAGACATCCCGCCGCGCGATTGAAACTTGCGGCTTCATCTCCGGGCCGGGACAGCTACCGGCGCGGCGCTCTGATAGTATCGCTCCTCGATGAGAGATTTTCGCGATAAGAGCCGCAATCCGCGCTTCAGCCGCAGCGCGCCGCGCCCGCCGCGCCGGGACTCGCCGGCGTCACCTGCCAAACCGGCGGCAGCGCCGGCTCCGCGCCCCGACGATCGCCGCTCTGACACGAATGAGCGCGAGACTCGTCGCGCGAGCGGCAACGATCGCGAAATAGTCTATGGCGTCGAACCAATCCGCGAGCTGGTCGGCGCTGCGCCAGGCTCGATTCGGGTGCTCTATGTGAAAGCCGGCGGCGAGCGGCGCTTCGCCGCCGAGATCGATCTCGTCAGAACCGGCGGCGGTCGCGTGGAGTTCGCCGATGACGCCGGATTGGAGCGATTGGCGGGATCGGCCGCCCGGCATCAGGGGATTGCGGCCCTGATGCGCGAGTACGAGTACACGCCGCTCGAGCAGATTCTCATCGACCAGCCCGATCCGATCGTGCTGGTGGACGGCGTCACCGATCCGCGCAACCTGGGCGCCCTGATGCGCTCGGCGGAAGGCGCCGGCGTCGGCGCGATCGTCATCGCGAAGGACCGAAC
>Ga0074044_10004192_pt1 | contig 12020 bp, 10 predicted proteins | sample BogForMeECP23OM1_FD_94443 | JGI IMG/M metagenome (GOLD analysis project Ga0074044, IMG submission 94443) | Bog forest soil microbial communities from Calvert Island, British Columbia, Canada - Bog Forest MetaG ECP23OM1 | ecosystem: Environmental > Terrestrial > Soil > Wetlands ...
AAGACCGCGACCAGCGGAATAAAAAGAAACATCGCCAGGAAACCAATCGCGACCGTGGTCAGAAGCAGCCGCACCCAACGCGGCTCGCTGATAGCCGCCTGCACGCGGCGTCCCGGCTGCGTGAGCTGCTGCGGAGTGGTGGTTGGTGCCATCGCCATCGCGGAACACCTACGCGAAACGCTTCGCCGCCCAGCGCTGAATGAGATTGACGGCGAGGATCATGGTGAATGAAATCAGCAGCATGACGACGGCGATCGACGTGGCGCCCGGATAATCGAACTGCTCGAGCTTCGCCATAATCAGAAGCGGCACCACCTCGGTTTTCATCGGCAGGTTGCCGGAGATGAATACCACCGAGCCGTACTCACCGAGCGCGCGAGCAAAGGCGAGGGCGAAACCGGTGAGAATCGCGGGCAGCAGGGCCGGGCCGAGCACATGGGTGAAAACCTTGAGGCGCGATGCGCCCAGCGTAGCCGCCGCCTCTTCGAGCTCAGGATCGAGGTCCTCGAGCACCGGCTGCACGGTGCGCACCACGAATGGCAATCCGACAAAGGTCAGCGCAATTACGATTCCGAGCGAATTGAACACCGCCTTGATTCCCACCTCCGCGAGCCATCTGCCGATCCAACCATTCTCCGCGTACACCGTGGTGAGCGTGATCCCGGCGACGGAAGTAGGCAGGGCGAAGGGCAAATCAACCAGCGCGTCGACGATGGATTTGAACGGGAAGGTGTAGCGAACCAGCGTCCACGCCACCAGCGTGCCAAAGCCGACATTGACCAGCGCGCCGATCATCGCGGTGCTGAAGCTGAGCCGATAGGCAGACATCACGCGCGGTGAAGTGGCGGCGTCCCAGAACCCGGACCATCCGATCCCGGCGGTCTTGAAGAACAACGTCGAAAGCGGGATGAGGACCAGCAGCGAGAGGTACACGATGGTGTACCCCATCGCGAGCCTGAAGCCGGGCAGAACGGTGCGGTTCATTTAATCCGGCCTCGGGCTGCGCCAGCTTCGCCTCGGCCGCTTCGCGATCCTACTTTTTGGCATAAATCTGATCGAAGACGCCGCCATCGGCAAAATAGGTTTGCTGAGTCTTGCGCCATCCACCGAAGAGATCGTCGACGGTATACAGAGTCAGCTTTGGAAACGCGCTCGCATATTTCGCGGCGACTTTTTCCGAGCGCGGCCGATAATGATGCTTCGCGATAATTTCCTGGCCCTCCTCGGTGTAGAGAAATTCGAGGTAGGCCTGCGCGACCCTGCTGGTGCCGTGCTTCGCGGCGACCTTGTCGACCACCGCGACCGGAGGTTCGGCCTGGATGCTGGAGGATGGATAAATCACCTCGTACTGGCCGCTGTTGTGGGGGTCGCTGCTCAGCATGAGCGCTTCGTCTTCCCACGCGAGGAGCACATCGCCGACCTGGCGCTGCGAAAACGTAATCGTCGAGCCGCGCGCGCCGGTATCGAGCACCGGAACATTCTGGTAGAGCGCGGCGACAAACTCGCGGGCTTTGGCCTCGCTGCCGCCAGGCTGCTTGAGCGCGTACGACCACGCCGCGAGGAAGTTCCAGCGCGCGCCACCAGAGGTTTTCGGATTCGGCGTGACCACGGAAACTCCCGGCTTCACCACATCGGGCCAGTCGTGAATGCCCTTGGGATTGCCCTTGCGCACCACGAACACGATGGTCGAGGTATAGGGCGTGCTGTTGTTGGGCAGCCGCGATTGCCAGTTCTCGGGCAGCAGCTTCGCCTTGTCCGCGATCACGTCGATGTCGTAGGCGAGACCGAGCGTGACCACATCCGCTTCCAGGCCGTCGATGACCGCGCGTGCCTGCGCACCGGAGCCGCCATTGCTCTGGCGCACGGTCAGGCTGTCGCCGGTGGTCTGCTGCCAGTGCTTAGAGAAGACGTCGTTAAACTCATGGTAGAGTTCCCGAGTCGGATCGTAGGACGCGTTCAGCAGCGTCAGGTCCTTGGCCGCGACCGGAAGCGCGGATGTCATGAGACCAAGAGTCAACAGCAGCGCAAGGGTGCGCCGCGACGACTGGAGTCGTAGCATCAGAGGAGCCCTCCCATACTGAATGAGACCTCCGGTGATCCGGTCGATGATGACATTGGTGTTGGTCATGCCGCCCGCCGCCAGCTAACTGGTAGGCATAAAATGTTTACTGTATGTAAGGCCTCTCAGCTCCAGCGTTGCGAGCGCTCGAAACGACGCTTCTCCTTGCGCTCGATTTGCACCACGCGCGAATCGTGGATGGTAATTTCCACCGAGCCGAATCGAATGTTGCGAATAGCGCGGAGGATCTCGGCGTCGACCTCGGAGAGGGTCGGCAACTCCTCGGTGGTGGTAGCGTCGGACGAGGAGGCGGTGATCGAATCAGCAGCCCTCGAGCTCATATAGGAAATCCCATAGAGTTAGTAGGATGATAGGCCAAAAAAAACTCACATCAAATCGCGAAATTGAGCACCTCTTTGCCGGACTCGATCGAACGTACGCGGTTGATCATATCGGCCAAGGTCGCGGAGTCGAGAATGTTGGCGGTAGCCTCGCGGACGTCTTTCATCACCAGGCGAATGGGGCAAGTCCGCTCATCGGCACATTCGTCGCACTTCATGTAGGCGGTCCGGCTCACGCACGGAAGCGGTGCGATGGGCCCATCGACGATCCGAACCACCTGACCCGCAGTGATCGCATTCGGCGGCTTGGCCAGAAAATATCCGCCGCCTTTGCCTTTTTTGCTCTGCAGCAGGCCGTGATTCTTGAGCTCGAGAAGGATCAGTTCGAGGAATTTTCGCGGCATGTGTTCACCGGCTGCGATTTCGGAAATGAGAATAGGACCCTCCCCGTATCGTTGAGCTAGTACGACCATGCCCTTCAGAGCGTATTTGGCTTTTTTTGAAAGCAAGTTGCCCTATCGACGAGCTAGGCTAACGCGCTCATACTTCGCAGTCAAGCTATCATGCGGTGCGGCCGCGAAAATTCCACGGCCGCACCCGCGAGGATATTTCACTCGGCATGTTTGCGCACGAATGCGCCGATCTTTTCGATTGCCTGCTGACCCTCATCCAGCATCGGCGCGAAGACCTGAAAGACGTGGATCATGTTCTCCCACGGCTCGTAGGTTACATTGACGCCCGCCTTTTTCGCGCGCTCCGCGAATCGGGAGGCGTCGTCGAGGAGCGTCTCCGCTGTGCCCACCTGGATCAACAGCGGGGGCAATCCCGCGAGGTCGGCGTAGAGCGGCGCGGCGAGGGGCGTGCGCGGATTTTGTCCACCAAGGTACGCCTTCGCCATGCCCAGCAAACCGTCCTTATGCACCATGGGATCGACGCTATCCTTGCTCGTCATCGATTCCCCGATGCCCTCCATGTCGACCCAGGGCGACAGCAACGCGCCCGCAGCCGGAAGCGGCAGCTTCGCGTCGCGGATTGCCACCAGGGTTGCGGCAGTGAGTCCGCCGCCGGCCGAGTCGCCCGAGACTGCGATACGTGAGGCCTTCAGTCCCTGCGCGAGCATCCAGCGGTAGGCCGCGACCGAATCGTCGACGGCGGCGGGAAACGGATGCTCCGGCGCGAGGCGATAATCGATTACCAGCACGCGCGCCTTGGCCGCCCGCGACAAACGCGCCGCCAGCGAGCGATGAGTATTGATGGAGCCGATGACATATCCGCCGCCATGGAGATAGAGAATCGCGCGTCCGGGGTCCGCGTCGGGCGCCGAGACCCATTCCGACTTCACGCCGTTGGCGGTGACCGGTTCGCACTTGATATCGGCGTCGACCGGGAACAGGCCCGTCATCTGCTCGAAGCCCGCGCGCTGTTGCTGAATGGTGGCGGCTTCAAGGATCGGTTGCGCCTTCATCATCTGGAGAAGAGTGTTGAGTTGCTGTTGCGACATCGAGCTTGCCTCCTGGTTGTAGGAACTGTTTTCTTAATTCACTTCCACTCGGGGCCTTCACCCGAGAGACTCGGCATTCCCGAATGCGCCCATAAGCCGCCGTCGGCGACGAAAAACGCTCCGGTCACGAACGAAGCCTCATCCGATGCGAGGAACAATACCACATTGGCAATCTCTTGAGGCTCCCCCAGACGGCCCATCGGAATTGCCTCGCGAATGCGCGCGACGGTTTGTGGCCGCGCCTTGTCCAGCGCGAGCAGCGGCGGCGTGCCGATGGGGCCGGGACACACGCAGTTGCAGCGGATGCCTTTGCGCGCATACTCGATTCCGGTGACGCGGGTGATATTGACTACGCCGGCCTTAACCGCATTGTAAGCGCCCAAGGTGTAATCGCCGGCCAGGCCCGACACCGATGCGGTATTGACGATTGCACCTTGGCGTTGCGGCAGCATCGCCTGTTCGATGGCCACCTTGGTTGCATACCAGTACGCGGTCAGGCCGACATCGAGGGTCTTCTGCCATCCTTCCAGCGTGATGTCCGCGATCCTACCGACGGTAGTAAAAACCGCGTTGTTGTGCAGGATGTCGAGGCGGCCGAATTTCGAAGTCGCAAAGCGGATCATGTGCTCGACTTCCCGGGGATTGCCCACATCGGCGCGATGGAACTCCGCGGTGCCACCGGCCTTGCGGATCTCGGCGACCACCGCATTACCGCCTTCGTCATTCAAGTCGACGACTGCCACCGCGGCGCCCTCGCGCGCGAAGGTCTTGGCCGTGGCCGCGCCGATTCCCGAGCCGGCACCAGTGATTAATGAGACTTTGTCCTTGAGGCGCATCGACGGTTCTCCTCAACCCTTGTAAAGCTCGCCGAGTATATCCCTCCGTCGCCTAAATCGGCAAAAGCTAACCTTTGGCGCTCCAGCCAAATGCGCAGGAAAGGGCGGGTTTTGACGCCCCCTGTTGACATGCGGGGCGGCCCGGCATAAAAGCAATCCGTTTCCCAGTTTACCCATGTAGTCTATCGGCAGGATAGATTTACTTAGTAATTTGAACTCGTACGGAGGAAAGCCATGGAAAAAACTACCCAGGAGAGGAAGTAAAAAGTGGAAAGAATCAAACCCCGACTGGCTTATTTAGCCCTCGCCGCGACGCTGGCGGCTTGTGCGAGGTTCACCGCGCTGTCGCCCGCCACTTGGGGAGCGAGTGGCAATACTTCGCAGACCTCCGCCCACCTTATTCCGAGAGTCCAGAACTGTGGCGTGCTGGACGCCGGCTCGCCGAGCCGTTTCGTCTGCAACGGCAAAGTCTACACCTCATTTCAACTGGCCAAGCTCCGCGAGAATGAGGCCAAAAAATACGCGTCCGGCCAATGAACGCTGTGGGTGATCCAATTCAGCAAACAGGGAGAAGTTTGATGAACAGTCCGAGATGGAAGCGAGCAGTCGCGAGCGCGGTGGCGGGCGCAATGCTGGCCGCCAATCTTTCTACGCTGGCTTTCGCGCAGTCGCCCTCACCGCGCGGCATTACTTTGTACGAGGACGCGAAGACCGGCGCACTCTATCGCAAACCCGGCAGGGGGCGGGTGGCGGTAACTTTGGGCTTCGATGAGCCCGCGCCGGCGCCCGCTCCCGTAGTCGAGAAGCAAGTTCAGGAACTGAAGCAAAGCAATGAGGAGTTACGCGCCGAGTTCGATAGCAGCCAGCAAAAGCTTCTCAGCGAGAACGCCGCGCTGCAAACCCGGGTCGACAAAATCGAACCGGCGTGGATCGATTACCTGGACAATTTCCGCAATCGATACCGCGTCGGCACCGTCGTCTTTGGCGGCTACAAACTGTACACCCACACCGGCTTTGGCCCTCAGCAGTATGATAACAACCAGTGGCCCGGTCCCGGCAACAATCTCTACAACTCCTTCGATATCGATCGCGCGTATCTGAATTTCTATTTCTTCCCGACCCCCGACTGGACGCTGCGGCTTACTCCCGATGTCTACAAGAGCTATGGCACGGCGACTCCGACTTCCAATAGTCACAATTCGTCGGTGAGCAGCAACCTGGCCGGCGACCTCAACTATCGAATCAAGTTCGCGTCGATCCAATACAACAAGGCCTTGGATTGGTTGAGCGATGCGACCGAGGGGAATGTTCTGCAGATTGGTGCAATCCCGAATCCGATGATTCCGTGGGAAGAACATCTGAGCACCTTCCGTTATGTGACCGCGTCGCCCTGGAACTATCTCGGCCTTTCTTCGGCGCAATTCGGGCTATCGCTTAGTGGTCCGGTCAAGTTCAACGAGCTGGAATACTTCGATTACGGCGCCGGCGTCTTCACTAATGCCAAGTACAGCCAGCTGGAGCAGTCCAACACCAAGCAGGTCATGGGCCGAATCTCCGCCTATCCCTTCGGCTCCAAGTGGGATACCCAAGGCCTCGGGATCACCGGTTTCTATGACTATGGCTACAACAACGCCCCGCCCGACAACGCCTCGCTCAACACCGGTTTCGGACCCAATCCGAATGCATTTGGTCACGTGGCGAATGCGCATCTCACCCGATGGGCGGCACTGCTGCACTACACCGCCGAGGAATGGGGGATCGCGGCAGAATACGACCAGGGTCACAACTCCTTCCCAGGCGCGAATCTGTTCACCGGCAATGGGCCGACGGTATTTTTCACGCCGCCGGCGACCGCTACCGCGGCCGGTGGCACCACCAGTCCATACGGAGTGCCTTACTACAACTTCTCCGCGATGACGGCCGCGCTACTGGGTAACAGCCGGACCGTGCAGCAGGGTTTCGATCTCATGGGGCATGTGCATATTCCGGAGACGCCCCTTCGCCTCATCGGGTTGTTCCAGTGGTTCGAACCTAACTCGAAGGTGAACAACGATCCGCTCGACTTCTATCGCTACATGGTCGGAGTTGAATGGCAGATCAATGAGTTCGTGCGGCTGGCGGTCGATACCCAGAATCTGCAGTTCTACCATGACCAGACGCCATTCTCGACGACCTATGCGAACAGCTTCGCGGACGTGTTCCTGCCGGTTCCGAACACCAAGACTGGCAAGGGCGCGGTCTTTGCGCCGCCGTCCAGCATTACGGACCCGGTGCCGCGCGATACTCATGTGGTCGAGTTGAATCTCGAGTTCGCGTTCTAGACCCTCCTCCTTCCGCCGCGGCGCGGAGGCACTCGATGCCTCCGCGCCGCATTCTTTAGCGTCGTGCTAAGTTCCGCTCATGAGCTACGGACTCCTCGCCGACCTGGTCGTCGGGATTCATGCGCTCTACGTCGGCTTCGTGACGTTGGGCCTGGTCGCGATTCTCATCGGATACGCGCGCGGATGGCGATGGGTTCGCAACTGCTATTTTCGTAGCGCGCATCTCGCGGCGATCTTGCTGGTCTGCGCCGAATCGATCCTCGGCATCAATTGCCCGCTGACCACGCTGGAGAATGGCTTGCGTCTTCGCGCCGGCCAGAACGCGTACGGCGCTGATTTCATCGGGTACTGGCTCGATAGATTGATCTTCTACGATTTCCCGCCGTGGGTGTTCGCGCTGGTCTACCTCGGCTTCGGCACGGCGGTGCTTGCGACCTTCTGGCTTGCGCCGGTGGAGATCGGCAAGCCGCATCGAAGTTCCCCTACCGATCGGTAAGTTACGCTTGCCGCCCTGACGCCGAGCGGTTTACAGTCGGCGCATCCGCGAGCTTGGAATCATGAATTTAATTTCTGCGAGGGCGCGATGAAGGTTTCGTTGTTTTATCTGCCGTCGGTCGGCAACAAGGCCCAGATCGAACAGGGCCGGGTCGGTTTGAAGGGTGAGCTCTACGACCAGATGCTGCGCGAGATTTCGGAGCAGGCCAAACTCGCCGACGGTCTCGGCTATGACTCGATGAGTTTCACCGAGCACCATTTTCATGTCGAAGGGTTCGAGATGTCGAACAATCCGGTGTTGCTCGACCTTTATGTCGCGATGCAGACCAAGCGGCTGCGCGTCGGCCAGCTTGGCATCGTCCTGCCGACCCAGAATCCGATTCGCGTTGCCGAGGATATCGCGATGCTCGATCACATGACCGGCGGGCGCGCCAACGCCGGCTTCGCCCGCGGCTATCAGCGGCGCTGGGTCGATATCATGGCGCAGCAGACCCACGGTATTCATGGCGCGCTGCCCAATCAGCACGACGAGATCGATGCCGCGAATCGCGCGGCCTTCGAGGAAAACTTCCGCATCATCAAGCAGGCGTGGACCCAGGACTTCAGCGCCTACCAGGGCAAATACTGGCGCATTCCGCCCGGCGATACTCCATGGACGCTCGAGGCCACGCAACGATGGGGTGGTGGCGTCGAGAACGGCGTCGTCAAGTCGGTCGCGGTGGTGCCCAAGCCGGTGCAGAAACCGCATCCGCCGATTTTCCAGCCGTTCGCATCCTCGGAACGCAGCATCAGATGGTGCGCGGCGGAAAACGTCACCGCCATCCTCCCCGCGCTGCATCCCAAACTGGAGACGCAACTGTGCGACATCTATGCCGAAGTGTCGGGCAAGCCGCGCGGCGAAGGCATGGGCGTGCTGCGCGACGTCATCATCGCCGACACCGATGAGGAGGCGCGTCAACTATGGCGCGACAGCGGCTACTTCTGTGGCCATCACTGGTTCGAGGCGTTCGGGTTTTCGCAGGGGCTCATCGATCCGGCGACCGGCAAGGAAGCCGATCTTTTTAACGAGGGCCTCGCGTTCGTCGGCACCGTCGATACGGTGACGCGTCAGCTTGAGACGATGGCGAAGCGGTTGCCGGTGCGATGGATCTTTGCCTGGATTTACAACAGCCTGCTTCCGCATGATCGGTTAATGAAAACCATCGAGCTGTTCTGGACCAAGGTTCTGCCGCGCGTCGCCGACATGAAGTGATTGCGCTCCGGGTTCTCTCATATGGGAGAGCCCGATTCCGGCCGCAGTCGGCTCGCGCGCACAGGATCGGCTCAGACTGCGAGACGTGTTAATCTCCGGTAGTTTTTCAGATCGTCGAGGTTAGAAGGTTCTGATTCCGGAGATCATCTCGCACAATTTTCTCGAAGACCTCGGCATAGTGCTGTGCGTCGCCGCCCTCACCACGGTGGTTTTCCAGGCGATCCGCCAGCCCGTGGTGGTTGGCTATCTGATCGCCGGCGTCATTGTCGGACCGCATTTCCCGATCATCTATGCCAATCCCGAACGCGTCCACACCATTTCGGAACTCGGCGTCATCCTGCTGATGTTCGCGCTCGGACTGGAATTTTCCGTGCGTCGCCTGGTCCGCGTCGGCCCTACCTCGGGTTTTATTTCCATACTCCAGGTCAGCCTGATGGTGTGGCTGGGCTACATGGTCGGCCAGGCGATGGGATGGAGTATCCTCGAAAGCATCTTCACCGGCGCGCTGCTGTCGATTTCGAGCACCACCATCGTGGCCAAGGTCTACGAAGAGAACAAGGTGCCCGAGCGTTTGCGCGAGCTGGTCCTCGGCGTGTTGCTCACCGAAGATCTGATCGCGGTGATCGAACTCGCGGTGCTGACGGCATTGGCGTCCGGCAACGGCCTCTCGGCCCGGATGATCGGGATCACGGTGGGGCGCCTGGTGCTCTTCCTCGCGGCGCTGATTGGGATCGGCATGGTGGTGGTGCCGCGGGTGATTCGGATTGTCGCGAGCTTCGAACGTGATGAAACCTTGTTGGTTGCCAGCATCGGAATCTGCTTCGCCTTCGCGATCCTCGCCGATCATTTCGGCTACTCGGTCGCGCTGGGCGCGTTCCTGGCGGGATCGTTGGTGGCGGAATCGGGCCAGGGACATAAGGTTGAGCATCTGATCCTGCCGGTACGCGATATGTTCGCGGCGGTGTTCTTCGTGTCGGTCGGTATGATGCTCAATCCCGTGCTGGTCGAGGAACATTGGCTCGCGCTGCTGGTGCTGGTGGCGACGGTCATCGTCGGCAAGATCATCGGGGTCAGCCTGGGTGCTTTGCTGGCGGGTTCGGGGCCGCGTCTCTCGGTGGAGGCCGGGATGAGTCTGGCGCAGATCGGCGAGTTCTCCTTTATCATCGCCGCGCTGGCGCTGGAAACTCATGCCGCGCGCGACTTCCTCTATTCGCTGGCGGTCGCGGTCTCGGTCGTGACAACTTTCACAACTCCGTATTTGATAAGGGCCTCGGGTCCTATCGCCGAAAGGGTCGAGCAGCGTCTCCCGCGCGGCCTCGCGGTCATGGGGGCGCTCTACGAGGCGGCGGTCGAGCACATGCGGCGGCGGTCCGCCTCGCGCACCCAGGTGATGACGATTCGATGGTCGATCATCGCGGCGACCTGCGCGGCGGTGGTGGTCGCCGGATTCATCATCGGCGCGGAAGTTTTCATTGGCTCGCTTACATTTTGGCTCCAACACTATTTCTCGATCTCGTTTCAAGCGGCCGAAGTTCTGCTTGCCGCGCTGACGATGGTGGCCTGCATGCTCCCCGCGATCGCGATCTATCGCGCGACCGGCCGGCTTGCGATCGCGCTCGCCGCGCGTGCCGTCCCCGAAGGCGCCGCCGAGGATCAGATCCGGCCGCCGGGATGGGAATCGCTGGTCGAGATAATGCAAGTCGCGATGCTGATTGTTGTCACCGTGGTGGTGCTCGCGATCGTGCAGCCGTTCCTCGAGCCGCTTGAGGGAGTGGTGGTGCTGATCATGGCTTTGCTCGCGATGTGCATCGTCACCTGGCGGGGAGTGTCTAGGACCCTGGGTCAGATGCGCGAGGCAGCGCGCTTGATCGGCCGCGCGCTGGCGGTCGAACATTCGCAGAAGGTCGGCGGCAGGCTGCAGGAGGAGATGATTCCCGGACTGGGCGTCATCGTACCGGTGCGGCTGGAGCCCGGCAGCCCCGCGAGCGGACGGACCATCGCGGATTTGAAACTTCCCTCCGCAACTGGCGCGGTGGTGGTCGCGATCGGCCGCGATCAGGATGGCCTGGTAGCTCCCGGTCGCGACGAGGTGCTGCGCGATGGCGACGTGTTGGGCCTGGCGGGAACCCATCATGCGATCCGCGCGGCGATCGAAAGCCTGGCGCCGCCGCATCGCACCGCAAGCGCAGCCTCAAGCGCGACTTAGCGTCCGGTCCAGCAATGATTTCGCCTCCCGCAGATCCCCGGTGCTGAAGCCTTCGGTGAAAAAGTTGTAGACCGGTTCGAGGATCGCGCGCGCGTCGGCAGCGCTGCCTTGATCGAGCATCAGCCGCGCGAGGCTGATGGCGCCGCGCAGTTCCCACGACCGGCTGCCCTGCGCAGATGCGACGCGCATGGCGTTGCGGAAAAGCGTCTCAGCTTGCGCGCTGTCTTTGCCATCAAGAAGGAGCAGCTCACCGCGCAAGCGGTGGATTTCCGATTCCAGCATCCGCATGTCGGTCCGCAGCAAGCCCTCGGCAATTTCGTCGAGGGCGCGAAATCCGTCATCGAGTTTGCGATACTGAATGCACGCCTCGACGTACAGCGACATCAGGTAATGATAAATCAACTCGCCGCCGGCCGTGCGCGCTAGCTTCATTCCCTCGCGCATCAGCGAATCGCCTTCGACCCAATTTCCCTCGTCCAGCAGCACGCGACCGATTGAAGCCGTCCCGCAGGCCTGCCAGATCGGAAAACCGTTTTCGCGCGCGACCGTGTTGAGCGTCTCGGCGTTTACTCGCGAGCTCTCATAGCTGCGGCGAAGGTGCGCGACAGACACCACATACTGAAGCGCGAAGGCGATGCTGTAGGGCCGATTCAACCGCATCGCGAGCTGCAACGCTTCGTCGGCCCGGCGCTGCGCCTGATCGGGATAACCGCAAATCCACAGTGCCCACGAGAGCTGGCAGCGATTCGGGACCACCGGCGCGAAGGTGCTTTGCAGGTAGTTATCGAGATCGCGATCGAACAACGTTATTGCGCCTTCCAGATTAGTACGGGCTTCCATCGGACGCCCGTGCCAGACCTGGCTGGTGCCCAGCACCTGGAGGGCGGATGGCCGGCGAATGTCGGTGGCGTCCGCCGGCGTCATGGCGAGGAGCTCGACCGCTAATTCCTCGGCGCGAGGAATGTCGCCGCGCGAGAACGCGACATTCCACTGCGAGAACAGCAGGATG
>Ga0074044_10004193_pt1 | contig 12019 bp, 10 predicted proteins | sample BogForMeECP23OM1_FD_94443 | JGI IMG/M metagenome (GOLD analysis project Ga0074044, IMG submission 94443) | Bog forest soil microbial communities from Calvert Island, British Columbia, Canada - Bog Forest MetaG ECP23OM1 | ecosystem: Environmental > Terrestrial > Soil > Wetlands ...
AGGATCCCAAGAAGGTATCCTCACCCCTCCTTCCGTGCCCCCTCAAACGATTCGCGCCGCAACCGGTCAGGTGGTTCCCACTGGACCGAAATAGTTGCGCCCTCGCTGACCGAATCCGACACGCCGGCGACCTTCTCGCTCATTGGCAACCCCAGCGTGGCCTTCGATGCCAACAACGACGTTTACGTCTTGGCCCAGCAGACGAACACGGCTAACACTGCCGGTGAGCTGATCCTGACCAAGTTTGACTTTAGCGGCGACACACCAGTCGTGGTTCCCTACCAACAGCCAGTCACTCACACCGTTAATGACTACCAGATCGTCCGGGAATACATCGGAGATCCGCTGTTCAACCCGACTATGGCGGTCGATGACAACCTGGCAACCTACTCCGACCCGGTGACGAACGTTGCTCAAAACGACCCCTACTCGGGCAACGTTTACATCGCCTGGAACACCGACGAGACGGCTCCTACGGGGGCTACGAACTGGAATCCCAACTCGATCCAGATGGTCAGTTCCTCCGACAGCGGCCAGATCTTCAGCAACCCGCTGCGCATGAACGTCGCCGGAAACTACAATGGTGGAACCTACGGAACCCAGCGGGAGACAACCCCGAGGCTGGTTGTGAGCCAGGGCCGCGCTCCCGGCACGGGTGGTCCGAATGATCCAGGTGTTCCCGGAGGTCAGGTGACTGCGGTCTGGGACAACTATGGCAACTACGGTGACGGTCTCGACCGGCTCATGTCCAACCGGGTAACCAACGGGTCCGTCACCGACCTGGAATCCAAGGTTTATCCAGCCCCGGTGACACTGTCGGGAATTGCCACCGACCTGCCTCAGCTCATACCGCTAGCTGGAACTACCAGGACGACATCCACCATTACGCTGAATTCGTTCCCCGCGGGTTATCTCATCAGGAATATCCAGGTAACCATAGGCGACCTGCAGTATTCTCCCGTCGGCCCGCTGATGATCAAGCTGATCGCTCCAGACGGCACTTCAGACATTCTCTTTCAGACCCCCAACGATTATGGCGGCAGCAATTTCGAGAACACCGTATTCACGGATTCGGCGACCACATGCATCATCCTGGGGACCGCTCCCTACCCTGGGCAATTCCAACCATTTTCGCCCTTGGGTACACTAAACAGCCTACCGGCGAACGGCAAGTACAGCCTCGAGATCGACGCCCCCCACGCCCCTCCTACGGGCCAATTGAACAGCTGGTCAATCACTGTCACCGCGGCCTCGTCGAGCGGGTCAGGCATCATCTCCAGTCCGCCCGCGAACGCGCCGCCTCTCGACTACCTTCACCCAGAACATCAATCGGACGACATTCCCAAACTTCACCGAGCTCAAGGATCTGACCGTGACGCTCAATGTGAGCCAGAACAATGTGAACAATCTCTCCGCCGACCTGATCGGGCCAAACGGTGTAACAGTACACTTTTTCTCGGACAAGCCAGCGCAGTCTCCATAGGGTATTACGGGGAACAACCTGGGCCGCGGCACCTATGAGCTGGGGACCACGTTTGACGACAATGCTGCTCGGTACATCTACGACACCGCCAATTCCGCTCCCTATGTCGGGAGTTTCAAGCCTGAGGGGTTAAACCCGAACAGTCCTGATCCCACAGGCGGCCTCGGTCTCTTCAATGGCCTGACCGTGAGTGAGCTCTCCGGGACGTGGACTCTCGTCCCTACAGAGTACCAGAACACCACCAACGTCAACTCGGTATCGAACTGGTCGCTCAAGTTCACGTCGGGCTTCACCCTGGCTAACTCCCAAGATGCCGTGATCACCACGGCAGGGGTGAACGGCTCGCAGGCCGGCACGGGCACAAGAGGAACCAACGTGGCCGGGCCGACAGGCATCGTCGCGGCGCCGGTCCTTGCCTCGGACAACACCCTCGGCTCGTTCAGCCCCTACGAGGGAGGGATCTGCATGGCCTATGTGGGCTGGTCCGGCGACTGGAGGCGGCGGTCGGAGCGTGGTTCGCTGGCACCGAGCCGCCATTACTGTTGCCGGGAGTCTGAGTGAGCGAAGGGCCGGCGGTATGCTCGGATGCAAGGTCTGCTAGGACCGGGAAGTCCTGAAGTATGTACGCCGCTGACGACATCCACAACGAGAGCAGCAGATCAGGCTGCGCGAAGTGGACATAAGCCAGGGACCGTAGCCTGAAACACCAATGGTCGTCCAGTGGTGTCCGTGCTCGCGCGCGAAGACCTCGGCAAAGCAACTGCTACTACACCGGTGAACGGCTACCAGGAAAGAACCGCCATGCCGCAAAATGGCCCCGATCACTCGCGACGGATTGGCCGCCAGGGGACGGTCGTGCAAGAAGGTCATCAAGAGAGCGACCTGCGCGTAAAACAACCCATTCATGACCAGGACGAGCATCAGAAGAGGCTCGGTGGAAATGGTTCGATCCTGGAAGAAAGCGTAAAGAGCCAGTGGAAGAAACCCAACGCCGACCTCGAGGACCAGCTAGATGAACCACGGACCAAGGCCCCGGAAGAATCCCTCAAAATTGCGGTCGGGCGTACGAGGGGGAACAGTATCACCCATGGCGCTTGAGACAAGAACGCGTCCCAGGTATTGCAGCATGTAAACCGCAATCAGCGGAAGCAGGAAGGCAACGGGAAGAGACGAAATCAGAATCACGAGCATTCCCATGGAGGGAGTTCCCATCATGTTGGCGTCGGCCCACAGGCCCAGGCAATATTCGGGAACGAGAATCGTGAAGACCCAGAAAACGATGGCCGGGATGACCACCATGGCCATTGCCTCAGCGCTTCGAAGCGGGTAGAGGATCGAAACCAAAGCGCGTGTCTCGGGATGGTTAAGCGGCGGCAAGAACCCGTCAGCCATCGGTGCACAGCTCACGCTCCCGGGTTCGGCAAGACCAGCGCCTGCCAGTGCACGAGATGGCGCCAAAGAGGGCAGTGGACGCTTCGGCTTGCCGGTTCGCTCACTTGGAGAGCAGTGCGGGGGTTCCACGAAATAGCCCCCGGCCGCCAGTGTCTCATCCTCACCATCCGCGCAGCCAGAAGACCCGATGCCGACCGATATACCCTCACCGGAGATCGACCCGGAAGAGCGCACAGCCGACTCGGGTGAAACTTCAAGTAGGCTTCCACAAGCCGGGCATCGTCCCACCCTTCCCGGCGTTGCGCCGGGTGCCTTGACGCACTTTCCACATATGCAAATCAGAATGGTCGTCCCCATGGCACCTTCCCGCTCGGATGGATTAGCAACGTCCAGTCTCTGTCAGGGACTTCCCGAATTGCGCTGGTGCAACGACAATTGTAAGTGCTATTTCACTAACGGTCAATGACAAGAGTCGCAGGTACCGCACATTGCAACCGGCCCAAGTGCCACAAGTTGCCCGTTGCCCGAGCTCAGGTCGACGAGCAGGAAGTTGGCCAGATCACCTTTGACCTTCTTTTCCACAGAGCCTTCATTGCCAGGGAACACGATCTTGACTCATTGTCCACGCCGCAGTTTGTCGCTAAGGTCACCAGCCTTCCGATATCCCCAGGCGATAGCTTCTTGGGCGCAGGCCAAGGCCGAGGTGCGGTCGCCTTTGGCCAGGTGGGCAAGAGCAAGGTTATAGTGCGTACGGCCCACGGTTTCCGAGTCAGGCCTGGCCAGAAGGGCTCGATGAAAGTCGGCGATCGCATCGTCTGTGCGGCCAGCCTTGTAGGAGAGAATCCCCCGGTTCAGTGCAGCCACGGCGAGGCTGGGATCAAGTTCAAGAGCGCGGCTGTAGTCGCTGAAAGCTTGTCTGGCGTGTTCCAGGGCATCTGAGGCCCGTGCCCGGTTGTAGTAGCATTCTGCCCTTGTAGGGGCCAGCGCAATGCACGTGCGAAAGGCGGCGACGGCATCCTCGAAGTGTCCCAGCTCGTAAGCGCAGAGCCCCTGGAAAAAGTTGGGCCAGAAATCTTGGGGTCGGCGCTCGAGCGTACGCTGAAACTCCTCGGCTGCCTCCGCGACCAAACCTGAGCGAAGGTAGGATCGCCCCAGGTCAAAGTGCTCCCTGGCAGACTGGGGGGTGGGATCAGGCTCGTGAAAGGAGCGGATCTCGCCCGGGGCCTTGGCGTAAGCTCGGCGTTCGCGGTTCAGAGCCGGGCTAGGTCCGCAGGTTGCTTCGGCTTGATCAAGGAGTCGGCAGGCTTCGCGTAGCGCCTCGTTACCAGCACTCTTGGAGGCGAGCCGCACGCGCAGGTCGGCCCCAACGATAGCCAGTTCGAGGAGGTCGGTTCGGATGCCTTGTTCCAGCTCGGCGTCGAGAGCTTCTCCGTCGGGCTTGAGCAAGAGATTGCGTTCGGCCCAGATGGCTGAAATCTTACCAACCAGATTCCGAGCCTCTTCACCCGCGGGTGGTGTGATGCCGTACCGGAAGCGAACAAGGTCGGCAAGGTGATGGAGCTCGATGGCAACCTGTCCCAGTTTCGCCAGGCGAAGCTGCCTAGCAAGCAAATCTTTGAGATGCTGGGGTGCAAGACTGGCGGAGGCGCGCTCCAAGCCGCGACTCAAGATGCGAACAGCCTCGGGAAACCGATGTTCGACACGGAGTTTTTGCCCATCCTCGAGGTCCGTTTCGGCCTCACGAACGCGCTGGCGATAAAACGCGTACCCCGAAGCGGCGGCCACAACCAGCGCAGCCAGCGTGAAGGACCAGGCCGTCCCACGAGCCAGGGCCGAGGGCCGCCGCCTTCGCCATTTTCGCCACCGTTCCATAAAGCTTCGGTTAGCGACGCCGCGGAGCGGTAAGTCGTTAAGGTGGCGGCGCAGGTCATCAGCCAGGGTTGCCGCGTCGAGGTAGCGCTCGGAGGACTTGACGGCAAGACATTTCTGCACAATGTCGGCCAGGCCAGTGCTGATCTGGGAACTGCGACGTTGCCAGGGTTTTCCCTTCGTTCCCTCGATACCTACACCGGGGCCGCAGAGTGCCTCGCACAGCAAGAGCCCCAGGGGATAGAGATCCGCGCGACCGTTTACCGGCTCAGGAACAGGCTGCCCCAGGCTCACGGCCTTCAAAGCTGCTGCTTGCTCGGGTGCCATCCAGCCCAGCGTTCCCCCGAGCCGGTCGGCGACTCGCTCACCAGACTTTATCGGTTTTCGAGCCAGGTGAAAGTCAAGGAGCATCGGTAGTCCGTCGGCCGCAATCAGTACGTTGGAAGGCTTCACGTCCATGTGCACGAGGCCATGAGCATGCGCCTCATGCAGAGCGTCGGCCAGGCAGGCGACGATCCAGCATACGGCCTGGATGTAGGATGCCTGTTCCAGATAGCGGCGGTAGGGACCCTCCTCAGACGCTGGCAGGGGAAGGTGTCCGGCTTGGACCCGGCCAAGGGCTTCGAGGAGGTGACGGCCGCGCCGCTGCTCCAGGGGGACTTCGGCCAGCGCTTCTAGCAAACGCGCTAGACTCGTGCCGCCGAGGTAGGGCATGCAGAGAGCTCTCAGCCCCCGGTCCGGAAATGTCTGCTCCGAGAACAGAGGAATAATATGCGTGTGCTGGAATCGGGCCAATGAGAGGTGTTCCTCCTGGTCGTCGGGAATGATTTTCAAGACGACCAGCCGGTCTGCCAGTGCTGGCTCCGCAGCCAGATAGGTCTTACCCGAGGCTCCCTGGCCTAGCTCGGAAAGAAGGCGGAATGGACCGAGCTGCTCACCAACTTCGGGGAAATCCGGAGCCCGGGAAAGTGGCCACAGCAAGCGATCACAGCTAAGGAGCAGTTCGAGTTCATCTTTCCACTGGGGGAACCGGGTCATCACCTCGGCGGTGACCACCTGCTCTCCCGCTTCGCGGCGGAGACAGACTTCCTCGTACACCAGCCGGACCGCTTTCTCCGTGCTCAGTCCGGGGTACTGCTTCAAGAGCTCTTCAACGGTGATCTGCTCACCGCGAGCCCAGGCGGCAGCCATCGCCCGGACCTGGCGCGAGACCCACTCGCTCTCAGGCCCTCGGGAACGTTCCGAGCTTGTCAGAGCAGGGTTCCACGCCGAACGCACCGGCTCGGCAGTTTCCGAGGAGGAAGGCGGCGGCATGGGTCATTCCTCGTGCGGAGCGGTGCCGGGCGAAGTGCCCGCGGTCCTCCGTGGGACGGCCAGCCGTCGAGCCAGGTCGTAGAGGATTCGCCGGATGCTTCCCTCGTGAAAACCCGTGCGAGCGGCGATTTCTGCAAGCGAAAGACCCTGCCGCTTCAGGCGCAGAATCTCGCGGTGAGCAGGAGGGCATTTCTCCAGCATAAGCTCCCAAAGCTCGTGACCTTGAGCGACCTCGCTAGGCCGAGGCTGACCGGCGTGGGGCAACTCGTGGGAGTTGATCTCGTGCAGCGGGCGTTCCTGCTCCAGGGCTCGGTGATGCTCGCGTCTGCGATCAATGAGTCGGTTGCGAGCTACCTTCACCAGAAAGGCTCGAAGGTGAGCGGGATCGGCGAATCGCCATCCTGCCTCGCGAAAGCGGCACAGGACATCGGCCCAGACCGATTGAACGATGTCCATGGAGTCAAGCTTGGACCGCAAAGGGCCGGTCAACTGGCGCCTGACCGCCATCCGAAGATAGGGTTCGTAAGCGAGAAATGCTCGCTCGGCAGCAACGATATCGCCATCGTTCAACCGCTCGATCAGCTCATCCAGGTGGTCGATGCTCATGTCAGATTCGTGGACCAGCTTCCTGGCAGTTCTGGGAAGCCAAGGAGTTCTTCGCTGCCGAGAGTATTCTGCCTTTCCGTGGCCTTCGTCTCACCGGTTCTGGATTTCAGTCGCCTGCGTGCGACTTCCACGGCCGCCACCGTGCTGAGCAGTGCCAGCGAGAGCGGGATTACGCGTGTCGGTCCCTGTTCCACGAGTTGGCCCATTCCCAGGCCTTCGAGCTGGTCGAAAAACTGGTCGATGGCTTTCTCCAGAGCGGCCTGGTCGAAGGGCACCGCGTGGGCAATCAAACCGGCCGCCTGAGGCAAAAGAAGCTTTGTCTGGTTGCCGCTCAACAGAGGATCGACCGTGCTTGCGGGAATACCGTCGCCACGATGATCAGCCCCATCAGCAGTGGAGTCAGCAGTCGTCACCAGAAATGCCGAGCCAGATTTGGGCAGGTAACCCTGAGCCGCCTCAGCCGGCTGATTGCCTGGAGATTCACCGCTCCGTGCCGTTTGGATTGATTGGTCATCATGCTCGGGACCCGGTTTGAAGAGAGCGGTTAGATTCCCGGGTGAGACGATGACGGAGGGTGCAATCTGGCCGATGGAGTTGCCACCCTGCGCCTGGACTGCGGACTGGTTGCCCGCGGGGGACACGGTCACGCCATCAGCTTGAGATGTATCCTCCGCGGAGCTCGGTGTCGTCTCATCCAGGGGGGGGCTGGTCGAAAGAGCACGCTGAGCATGTAGAAACCTCGGGTCCCCACCCAGGAACGGGAAGGCTGGTGGCTGGCCTGGTGGCGGCGGCAAACCGGGTGGGAGATCACCATGGCTCGGAGGGGCTGGGACGGCTGCCATGCTTGCTGCCATGCCTTCAGATGCCGTGCCTTCAGAGTTCGGTGTTGGCACGGCAGCATTCTCCGATTCCGAAATGGGTGATATCAATGCTGAAACCACCTGGGGATCGGAAGCGGTATGAAAATCCACGGCAGGGGTGGACAACCCGTCCATGGGAGAGAAGTCGTGATGGAACCCGGGCGTCGGCCAATCCCCAGGGACGCTCGAAACCGGCGAGATTGCCAGGCTTCCAAATACGTCTGCCGGGTGAGGTGTCGGGCGGAAATCGAGACCAATAATAAGGGCTGGTTCCGTGTGCACCTCAATCACTTCGATCCCGCCGCTTAGAAGATAGCGGCTTTCCAGTGGATCGAGATTCGGCCTGCGACGGCAATTTAGCGCAAGGTACTTCCGCATGGATCGCTTCGCCTCTTGACGTCGAAGCTACATCCATCCGTGATTCGGTGGAATGGATGAAGGATAAACCTTTTTTATAGTATCGGATTTTCGAGCAGCGATCCAGTCAACTTGTCAGGTTTAGACGGCCGAAAGTCAAATGATTGCATGGATTGTGTTGGCGCTGGAGCCGTTGAAACATTGGTATTGGATGGCCAGCGGGCTTCAGCGTCTTCGCCTCAGTCCTCCAAGCTGCGTTTCCTGCATTCTGCCTGAGAAGTTGGTACTCGGATGCCGATCCCATTCCGCGCAATCTTCCCTCGCGACAAACCAGGAGAGTGTCGGAATTCAAGAGCGAGCCCGAGTGTTTCCCAGGTGCTGAAAAGCCCGCGCGCGCTCTCGCCTAGGGCTTCCGCTGGTAGAAGTGACAGAGGAGGTCAGTCGCGCCGAGCGTCGTCCTCTGCCCCAGGATGACCCGGCGCGACAACCTCCTTGCTTCAGTCTGATCTCCGTCTTGGCCTTGGATCATCATCCACCCAGCACTCTGGTGTGGGCAACAAAATAGAGACTCGGCTCGCTGCTCGGGTACCGAGACCATAGCGCGTAGTCGGGTGCAATTGCCCTGGGTCGGCAAGCATCCCCCCCGGATCCTCTCCCGTCGAGTGCTCCACTTCGTGGTCCGTCTGAGATCTCGCGCTCCTCGTTGGCGCCGGAGCTGATACGATAGTGCTCGCTGAGCTGATTCTTCCGGGTTTGGTCGTTTCGGGACTTGGCCTCACTCAGAGTGCCGCCTGAATGCGGCTTCCCTGGGCGGTTGCCCTACAGTAAATGCTTAGTAGGCGCGATAGTTGCGGCTCGGCATTGAGTCTTCTTGAGAGAGCGTTGAGAGAGCGATCGAGGCATCAAAGTGACTGCTCTGCCATATTTGTCCTTCAGGATGCAGCGGAGCCGCCGTCCTGAACTGATGGACCAACCAGGACTGGAGCCTGCCGAACATGTTCGAGCTCTTCAGGGGCTGGGTCGGATCAATGTCCTGAGCCGGGTTGGATCCGTTCTCTGGCCGCCTATCGAACGATTAGCACGGTTGCAGGGAATGAATGATCCTCCTCTTCGTGTACTCGACCTGGCGACCGGCGGCGGCGATACGCCAATCACTCTGGCTCAGCGTGCAGCGGCAAAGGGATTGAACGTGGAAATCGACGGTTGCGACATCAGCTCGCAAGCGATCGACTACGCCCAAGAGCAGGCTTCCGCGCGCGGCATCCGGGTGAGATTCTTCGTTCTTGACGCATTGCGCGCAAGACTTCCATCGGACTATGATGTTTTGTGCTGCTCCCTGTTCCTACATCATCTCGGTGAAACGGACGCAATCGCCTTGTTGAGCCGGATGGCTGCCGCTGCTCAACGCCTAGTGCTGGTCGATGATCTGGTCCGGAACCGTTGGGGTTATCTACTGGCTTTGACTGGTTGCCACGTATTGTCCAGTTCCAGGATTGTGCATGTTGACGGCCCCACCTCGGTCGCCGCGGCGTTCACGCCCAACGAAGCTCTTTCCCTGGCGGAGCGAGCAGGGCTTCAGGGAACGAGTCTCACGCGGCACTGGCCGCAGCGATTCCTCCTGACCTGGAGTGTGGACTAATGCGGCCGTACCTTGGCCTCGGGGATGTCGGAGACACGGTCTGGGACGTGATCATCCTGGGTGCCGGACCGGCGGGAACGATCGCCGCACATCAACTGGCCACGTTGGGCGCACGGACCCTGCTTGTGGACAAGCGGTTGTTCCCCCGCGGAAAAGTCTGCGGCGCCTGCCTGAACGCGGCGGCGCTGGGAGTGTTAAGATCAGTGGGTCTGGATGGCCATTTGTGTGAGCTGGGAGGAATCAGGCTGGATGGTCTTGAACTGAGGTTCGCCGGCCGTTCAACCCGGCTGAACTTGCCAGGCGGGATCGCTCTCTCTCGTGAGCGGCTTGACATCGCCTTGGTGGATCTGGCCGTGGCCTCAGGCGCCATCTTCTTGCCGCAGACGGAGGGCTTGGTCGGTCCGATCCAAGGCGATGCACGTCGCGTGGCGCTGGTGCAACTTGACCGAACGGTCACGGCCAGGGCTCGCGTGGTGCTCGTTGCCACCGGGCTGGGCCAGGTTCGTTTCGAGGGAGAATCACCTGTCAAGAGCCGGTCCACAATCCGATCCAGGATCGGCGCTGGATGCATGGTTGAAAACTTCCCCGACGTTTACCATCAGGGAACAGTCTTCATGACTGTAGGGCGGAGTGGCTATGTTGGGCTGGTTCGAGTGGAAGATGGTCATTTGAATGTGGCTGCGGCGTTCAACAAGCACCATGTCAAGGAGAGTGGCAGCCCTGGAGCCGCGGCCAACAGGATCCTGTTCGAGGCTGGCTTTGCGCCGGTGCCCGCACTTGATCATGCCGCCTGGCGAGGAACGCCTTCGCTGACGCGGCAGACACGACCCATCGCCGGAGAGCGGTTTTTCGTACTCGGGGATGCGGCAGGGTATATCGAACCGTTCACGGGGGAGGGGATGGCCTGGGCCATGGTGTCTGGACAGGCCATCGCGCCACTGGTCTGGCGGGGCATCAAGTGCTGGGAGCCGTCTCTGTCGCGAACCTGGGTTTTGCTTCACCGCCGGCTCGTGACACGCAGGCAATACCTTTGCCGCGCGCTGGCGACCTTGCTTCACCACCCTGGGCTTGCCCACGCCGCGTTGGAACTGGTTGCCCGAGTTCCCAGCGTTTCCCGGCTCATGATAGAGCGAGTGAATGCCTCTTCCGCCCTTCCGCAAAGGAGCTGAACTATGAGCATGCTTATCGCCGGTATTGGCACGTCCGTCCCACCTCATCGAATTTCCCAGGTCGATGCGGCCGAGATCGCCAAGCAGTATTCCTGCGAGACAGCGGCTCAGGAACGGTTGTTTCTGACGCTGTATCGGCGGGCCGGCGTCGAGGGTCGAAACTGCGTGGTCCTCAACAAGTCGGATGGCCCCTTGGACGGCCGGCAGTCGTTCTACACGTCCTCAGACCCTACGACCCTGGATCGGATGCGGAAGTACGAGGAGCAAGCCGGTTCACTGGCATTTGCCGCGTGTAAAGCCGCCTTGCAAGACGCGGCGATCGCGCCAGTGCGCATGACTCACCTGGTGACAGTTTCTTGCAGCGGATTCTATGCGCCCGGTTTCGACATCGGTCTGGTCAAGCAATTGCCCCTGCCCAGCAAGGTGGCTCGCACACATATTGGCTTCATGGGCTGCCATGGCGCGCTCAACGGTCTGCGCGTGGCCCGAGCGTTTCTTGACGCGGATTCCTCCGCGTGTGTGCTGCTCTGCGCTCTCGAACTCTGCAGCCTGCATCACCAGTACGGATGGGATGCCGACAAGGTCGTGGCCAATGCACTTTTCGCCGACGGAGCCGCCGCTGTCGTTGCCGTTAACGATGAATCCACCAGGCCGCATCGATATCGAATGCTCGCTTCGGGCTCGACCGTGATCGAGGATTCGGAAGACGCGATGTCCTGGCGTGTCGGCAATCAGGGGTTCGAGATGAGCCTTTCCCCGCGAGTTCCTGACTTAATCTGCGAGCATCTGCGACCGTGGCTGGAGGACTGGCTGGGGCAGCATGGCCTGGACCTGGCAAGGGTGGGCTCCTGGGCAGTCCATCCTGGCGGACCGAGGATTCTCTCGGCTGTTTCCGAAGCTATAGGCCTGGATCGGCTCGCCCTGGATATCTCTCATCAAGTTCTGGCCGACCACGGCAACATGTCTTCGCCGACGATCCTGTTCATCCTCGACCGACTGCGTAAAGCCAAGACCCCAAGACCATGTGTGACCCTCGCCTTCGGTCCAGGCCTGACCGTGGAGGCCGCTCTTCTGGCCTAATTGCCTGTCCTTCAAGTTAGTAGCCATACCGAATGGGCATTCCGCTTGCTCTGCGGCATTCCGTTTGCCTTTCATCTCTTGAGGACCGAGCTCCCGCAGGAGCGAAATCCGCATTAGCTGCATGCAGTCTCCGGGTGCCCGATCCCGGGATAGAGGTAAATAACACCCTTTATGTTACACGATCTGGGCCGAGGGGCAAGCGGGGGATTTGGGCGAACGAAGGATGTCGCCTGGCCAGGATCGGGACAAA
>Ga0074044_10004195_pt1 | contig 12014 bp, 13 predicted proteins | sample BogForMeECP23OM1_FD_94443 | JGI IMG/M metagenome (GOLD analysis project Ga0074044, IMG submission 94443) | Bog forest soil microbial communities from Calvert Island, British Columbia, Canada - Bog Forest MetaG ECP23OM1 | ecosystem: Environmental > Terrestrial > Soil > Wetlands ...
GACGGTGAGTCTCAAACCGATTGCTCTGGTAACGGCGACTAGCGTGGACAGGCGGGGGTTGCCGCGAGCCGACAATGCTCGATACAGGCTCTCGCGTTCGATGCCAGCGGCCTTGGCGACTTTGGCGATGCCCTGCGCCTGAGCGAGATGACGCAAGGCAATCAGCAGGACGCGCGGCTCGTCCTCGTCTTCCAAAGCAGACTTCAGATACTCAGCGGCAAAGTCCGGGTCCTTTCGAAGCCGGCGAACGATGGCCTCGTCGTGGGAGATGCTTGCCTTACGTTTCATTGGCTCCGGCCCTTTCCATGTAGTCCTTGAGGTACCCCAACGCCCGGTTGATGTCCGACGACTGTTTTCGTTTGTCGCCGCCGCAGAGCAGCAAAACACAAACCCTGCCGATCATCGCGTAATAGACCCGGTAACCGGGCCCCCAATCGATCCGCAACTCGTACAAGCCCTCGCGCAGCGGCTTGCAATCGCCGAAGTTTCCAGCGGCGAGCCGGTTGATTCGGCTTGCCACCTTCGCCTGTGCACGAGTATCAGCGAGCCGTGACAGCCAGTCGCCGAATACATCTTTTCCGGTGTGGCTCACGTAACGGCGAATCTCGATCTCGTTTTGCATTGTAACTTATAGATTACACACTTACAAGTCCACTGGCAGGCCCGCATTCGCCCGCATGATGCGATTCCTTTTCGAAAAAGTCCACAAGCTCTCACGCTTGACGCGACCTCTCAATCCTGCTCATCCTCGTGCGTAATCTCGCGAAAGAACTTCACCACATCGCCCGCGCGCAGCTTCCGGCACATCCGGCTTAGCGACATCTGCTCTCGCGAATCGAGGGCGCGCAGCAGCGACTTCACCAGCTTCGAATGCCTCGGCAACACCTCCCGGATGAACCTCTTTCCCGATGCCGTCAGCCCTACCACGCTCACTCGTTTGCCCTCTCGCTTTTCGCCTCGCTTGCACTTCGGCCGATGCATCTCTTCGAACGGCACCGGCGGAAGCGCCACAATCATTCGCCGCACCCATCCGCGTCCCTCCAGACGCTTGATCATGACCTTCATATTCTGCAGATTGGCCCTTCGGCGCCTCGCGGCATCCGGAACGAACTGCGCGCCCTCCCGGTTTAGCAGATCCAGCAGACGAAACTCACCCACCGTCAGATCGAACGACTCCAGCGGCACGCGCAGCTCGCCTTTGAGCCAATCCGCTGTATCGAACAAGTCCATATAGGCCTGCATGGCTCGCTGCGTCTTCTCTCTGTGCGTCGGATAATGCCTCATGGCGCAAAATCCTCCCGAAACCGGCCTTTTTCTGCCTTTTAAGCCCCTTTAAGCCGCCCGCTGGGGACATGCTCCATGCACCTCTTATTGCAGAAAAATCGGCCCGCCAGCGAAAGCAAATCCTGTGGATCGCGATCCGGCGAGGAACTTGTCCCGAGCGAATCTGCCGCGCTGAAGGCCGCGGCGCTACGTGTAAACCTTTGCCACTAGCCACTCGCTTTGACGATCCGACGAGGATCGTCATCCCGAGCGAACAACGTGAGCCGAGGGACCTCTCTTCGTGCGTCCTCGCTTCTCACTGGTGCGCGATTCCGCTATCCTAATCACCCTATGCTTGACCTTGGATACGTACGAGAGCACCTGGACGTGATCGAGAAGATGGCACGCGACCGCGGCATCACGCTCGACCTCGCTCCCTTCCGCGACATCGACACCGAACGCCGCAAGATCATCCATTCAACCGAAACCAAGAAAGCCGAGCGCAACAAGGCCAGCGAAGAGATCGCGCGCCTCAAGAAAGCCGGCGGGGACGCGTCGGAAATTCTCGCGCGCATGAAGGACGTCTCCGAGCAGATCAAGGCGGACGACGAGCGCGTCACGTCGCTCGATGAGCGGCTGAAATATTTTCTGATGACGATTCCGAATATTCCGCACACCAGCGTGCCCGTCGGCGCGAGCGCCGCGGACAACGTCGAGGTGCGCCGCTGGGGCGCGCCGCCGGAATTCGATTTCACGCCGCGTCCGCACTGGGAAGTGGGCGAGGGCGCCGGAATTCTCGATCTGCCCGCGGCTGTGAAAATTGCGGGCGCGCGCTTCGCGGTCTATAAGGGCCTTGGCGCGCGGCTCGAACGCGCCATCGCGAATTTCTTTCTGGATATCCACACGCGCGAGCACGGCTACACCGAAATCCTGCCGCCGTTCATCGTAAATACGGCGTCGCTCACCGGTGTGGGGCAGCTACCGAAATTCGCGGCGGACATGTTTCATCTCGAGGGCACCGACCTCTGGCTCACGCCGACCGCCGAAGTCGAATTGATGAGCCTCTACCGCGATGAAACGCTCGACGCCGATACGCTGCCGGTAAAAGTCTGCGCGTGGACCGCGTGCTTCCGCTCCGAAGCAGGCGCGGCGGGCAAGGACACGCGCGGCATCAAGCGCCAGCACCAATTCCAGAAAGTGGAGCTGTTCAAGTTCACGCGGCCCGAAAAAAGTTACGACGAGCTCGAATCGCTGGTGCGCAACGCGGAAAAAATGCTCGAGCGGCTCGGGCTGCACCATCGCGTCGTGCAGCTTTGCACCGCGGACATGGGCTTCGCCTCCGCGAAGACCTATGACATCGAAGTGTGGCTGCCGTCATCGGGCGAGTTCATGGAGATTTCGTCCTGTTCGAACTGCGAGGCGTTTCAGGCGCGCCGCTCGGGGATTCGTTTCAAGTCCAAGAGCGGCGGCAAGAGCGAGTTCGTGCACACGCTCAACGGCTCGGGACTTGCCGTCGGGCGCACGTGGCTCGCGATAATCGAAAATTATCAGCAGGCCGATGGCTCGATCATGATTCCGGAAGCGCTCGTGCCGTACATGGGCGTCGAGAGAATTGAAGCGAAGGGCGAGGGCCGCGGCTGAGGATTCGAAGCGCGGCTTGAAGCGAGGTCGGGTGAAAAAGCTGAGGCCGCAGGGTATGAGTTCAGTAATTGAACGCCACACCCTGCGACGGAAGCTTTACATTTTTGCAGCGGCGATACTGTCCACCTGAAGCGTGCCGTCATCGTTCAGATGGCCGGTGACTTTCACCTGCTGTCCGAGGTCCTTGTCGGCGTTGACCGCGTCCTGATTCTTGATGGCGATCACTTTGCTGTCGGAGCCGTTGACGAAGACCCACGTCGCGCCGTTCTTCGTGACGCAGGTCTTGGCACAGGCCACATGGCCCGCGCTCATGCCTTTTGCGCCGCAGTGGCTGTCGCTGATCCAGCCGGTCCACGAAGCCGACTTGCTGTCGGCGGCGGTGGCCAGGCCGATCGCGGTCAACAGCACCGCAAGCAAACCGAGCGTGCTGATTGCTCTCTTCATTTTGAATTCCCTCCTCAGAGTTGCGCCGCGCCGTCTGGCTCAATTTCTGCCGCTGGCGGCCCGGGTTGTGGCGAATCTAGTACGCCAATCGTGTGGCGAATGGATGGGCAGTTCGGGAGAAATCACCCGTTTGTCCGGCTGGGACTCTGTTACTTATACTCCAAGTGCCGAGCCGCGACAAGTTCGCTTCCGCGCATCACGACACGGCGCCGACTAGCACCTTCGGGCCGGTCGGCTGCGGCATTCCGCCGGCAGGCTCGAGCGTGACCGCAAACGCTTTCGGCTCGATGCCCTGCGGCAATTTCATCATCCAGTGATTGGGCTGTCCGCTCACCGCGATGAACACGCCCGCGTTGATCGGGCTGCCGTTCGCCGGGACGAGCCAGAGCTGGTAGCTTTTGCCGGACGGCGCGGGTTCGATCTCGCCGTCGTACATCAGCATGCCCATTTTGGCGTTGTACATCACATGCGCGGCGCCCTTCGGCATCCCGGCTTGAGGCGCGAGCGCGACCGTGATCGTGTCGCTCGCGGTGATGAGGCCGGCGACTTCGCGCGCATCCTGCAATTGCTGTTGTTGTTGCTGCATCGAGGAGTGCAGTGCGGCGAGCTGCTGATCGAGGCGGCGATTTTCGTTCCAGAGTAGAAGCGTTGCGACGGCGAGCGCGGCTCCCACGGGAATGAGCACAGCATTCCACCATTTGCGCCCGGACGCGCGCTCGGATTCGGGCTCGCGCTCCGGCGCGGCGCTTTCGGCTGCAGCGCGAATCTGCTCCATCAGGAGCTGCTTCACGGCGGGCTCCGGCTCGACGCGCGGCGCGGCGAACGCAAGCAACGCGATGCGGCCTTCCGCTTCGGCGAGCTTGCGCGCGCAATCCGCGCACGAAGCCACATGCGATTCGATCGCCAGCTTCTCATCGCCTTCGAGCGCGCCGAGAGCGTAGAGGTCGAAATCTTCTTCGCGAGTTGGATGGCCGTTCATTTTTCGTTTTGACTCGTTATGTCGATGCCGACGACGGCTGCAAATTCCGCTTGAGTGTTTCCACCGCCGTGCGCAGACGCGTTTTCACCGTGCCGAGCGGATCGCCCGTGCGCCTGGCGATTTCGCTGTGCGTGAGCCCCTCGAAATAGGCAAGCTCGATCGCGGCGCGCTGCTCCTTCGGGAGACTTTCGAGCGCGCCTTTCACGCGACCCAGCAATTGCTGTTGCGCCATCGCGCTTTCGAAATTCAGCGGAGACGTAACGGCGCGTTCCGCGAGCGCCTCGCCGGCCGCTGGATTGTGCCGCCGCAGCCGCGAGATCGCTCGATTGCGCGCAATCACCGCGAGCCACCCGGGCAGCGAGCCGCGCGAAGCGTCAAACTGCGAAGCCGTGCGCCAAAGCTGGAAGAAGATGTCCTGCAAGATTTCCTCGGCTGCCTGCGTGTCGCGCAGAATCCGAATCAGGACGGACAAGAGCATGCCGGCATAGCGGTCGTAGAGCGCTGCAAGCGCTGCTTCGTCCCGCCGAACAAGTCTCTCGATGAGCGCCGCATCCGAGGCCCTCACCTCTGATCCGATTTCCGGATTCACCGGCTCTTGGCGGCTCCCTTCTCTAAGGTACGCGCACGCGGCGCGCGCGGATTGGCTGGGACTCGACTGGAATCCAACAGGTCTGCGCCCCGGCACAGTACCGTGCGGGGCGATTGGCGGTCAACGGGGGAATCGAGGGAGTGGTCGCGAGAGATCGCAAGGCTTGGAGAATCAGCGACCTGACGCTGGCAGCGTTAAGACAACCCTTGTTCTAACAGCAACTTACGGACGACACCGCCAAGTACAATTGCGCAGACGGATTGTCAATGTAGTCACCGGTTCTAGAGCTTGGGTACTGGTTTTCGTTGACATCCACGTCGGCTTCGCTAAACTTCGATTTTCGCGAGACTTACGAGCACCCGAATCACTTCTCAGCAATTTGCGCGGCGATTGAGGCAGCGCAGGCCCCCACACTCTAGGAGGAAGGCACGATGGCGACTGTTGCCAAACCGGCTCCCCAGCCCATTCCGCGAATTGCGCCGCGCGAGGACCTAAACCCCTACCGCATCGCGCAAATCCAGTTCGATATCGCCGCCGAGTATCTGAAACTCGATCCGGGCCTCCGCCAAATCCTCCGCACTCCCAAGCGCGTGCTCGAAGTATCGATCCCGACGAAGATGGACAACGGGCAGGTAAAGGTGTTCACCGGATATCGCGTGCAACACAACGTGGCGCGCGGCCCGGCGAAGGGCGGCATTCGGTACCATCCCAACGTCACGGTCGACGAAGTGAAAGCTCTGGCGACGTGGATGACGTGGAAGACCGCGGCCGTGAACATCCCGTTCGGCGGCGGCAAGGGCGGCGTGATCTGCGATCCGAAGCGGATGAGCAAGTCCGAGCTCGAACGGATGACGCGGCGCTACACGTCGGAAATTCTGCCCGTGATCGGTCCCGAGCAGGATATTCCCGCACCGGACGTTTACACCGATTCGCAGACGATGGCGTGGATCATGGACACCTATTCCATGACCAAGGGATATTCGACGCTGGGCGTCGTGACCGGCAAACCAGTTTCGATCGGCGGGTCGGAAGGCCGCAAGGAAGCGACGGCGCGCGGATGCGTGGTGGTGATCGAGGAAGCGTGCAAAGTAAAGAAGATGTCGCTGCGCGGCGCGAGCGTGGCGGTTCAAGGGTTCGGCAACGCCGGGTCGATCGTGGCGCGGCTGCTTTCCGAGAAGAAGGCGCGCGTGGTTGCCATCAGCGATTCGCGCGGCGGCGTATTCAACTCACGCGGGATCGATCCGCTGAAAGCTATGCGATACAAGGAGCGCTCCGGGACGGTGGTGGGCATGCCCGGTACGTCACGAATTTCGAACGACGATTTGCTCACGATGAAATGCGACATTCTGGTGCCGGCGGCGCTTGAAAACGTGATTACGCTCAACAACGTGGATCAAATCAAAGCGAAAATTATCGCCGAGGCCGCCAACGGCCCGACGACTCCGCACGCGGACGAAGCTCTCGTGCGAAAGGGAGTCTTCGTGTTGCCCGACATTCTGGCGAACGCCGGAGGAGTGACCGCAAGCTACTTCGAGTGGGTGCAGGATTTGCAGAGCTTCTTCTGGCCCGTTGCGGAAGTGAATGCGAAGCTCGAGTCCGTGATGCGGCGCGCGTTCCTGGAAGTGCACGAATCGATGCGCAAGCATCGGACGCACATGCGGACGGGAGCATACGTGCTCGCCGTCGGACGCGTGGCCGATGCGACGCTGGTGCGCGGGCTTTTCCCCTGATCTGCGGCGCGGCTGAATCTCAAAGCAGGGCTCGCTCCCGGCGACTACTCTTTAACTGCGGTTAAGGTTAAGCCACCTTGTTTTGAGGATACTTGCGCCCGCCCTCGAAAATGACGTTCTTACCGAAACGGCAGGCCGGCGAGTCATACGCAATCGCTCTGTAAGAACTGCGAGCGGTGGAGTCAGTCCTGTTCAGAAAAGAGCCGCCGGAAAACACAAGCTGGCTAAGATGATTGCGCTTCTCCGAGACTAGGGTAGCATTCGCTATCGAATCAAGGAGACAGGTTCTTCCGTCTTGTTGTGCGCCCAAACTGAGAAACACATCATCGGGAATGAAATTTATATGAGTCCAGATCACCCCGGGGTTCGAGCGACTAAACTGCTTTCTCGTGGTCTCACTGATGGTCTGGACAATTTTCCTTCTCAATAGCACGGGCCTGTTTGAATGGAGTTCCAAAACGAGCTTCGGGTGTGTAGGGTTGACCAGGACTATCCTTTTCGCCAGCTGAGAGTGACGGTAGCTTGCCTTCATCAGTTTATCGAGCGTCAAATCAGGAACGACACCTATAAATCGAACTTCCGCGTCGGAAAGAGAGAGTCCCTCCCGAGTCTGAGCGACCATGTTGAATGCTGAAACCAACCGCTGAAGCTCCGTCCTGTCGGGTGAAAGACTCGACGACAATGTAGCGCCGATGACAGGAATGCCACACTCCTTCCACGCGAAATGTTGCTTCACCTCGACAAGCAGCTTATTAAGGTTTTCCGGCTTGATGGGCCAGCCTGTGAATGCCGACATTGCCTTAGCCTCGACTTCATACGTCACGCCGTCCTTGGTGATGAGAAAGTCGTAGCCTCCGCCTTCCTCGAAATCATGAAAGTAGATGTCCCAGCCGCGTCTGCTCAGATTTGCCGCAATCCGCATCTCGTGTTGAAGCGGCCACAGACCTTCCTCCAATCCCTTTTTGATGCGCCCGAGCAATCTCGTCTTACCCTTGGCGGAAAGAGTCGGTATCGTTTGACCCAATCCAATTAGAAGGTCCATGCCTGCGTGGCAGCTTCCTGGTAGCAATTGGAAATTGCCGGAGCAATGAGCACGCAGTCTTTCGAGATTCAGAAGTTCCAATTCCAATGCGAAGAACACGTCATCGAACGGAGTCACGAAGCCTTTCGAATTCAAAGCATGTCCAATCGCTTCTAGCGAGCGGCGGTATTCGTCCTGTCCGATGAAATCAACGACGACTGCCACGTCGCGAGAGATGTCATCGAGGCCGCTAGTGTCTCGGTACCGCATCCTTCTCTCCTTTAACCGGGCCGGCAACCGGCGTCGAATATGCCGATTGAGTGTCACACCTTTCTAAAGAATTGAGCTTCGGTGAAAAGTGCTCGGCACAACACAATATTGTACGCCGAGCAGTACATTTAAGCCCAGTCTGACCTCCGACGAGAGCATGAATCATGCTCTTGCCGGCGTAGAAATGCGACGCGGTCGCAAAGAGAAAAAAAACAAAGGCAACACCTGCCGGGCTAAAGGACCCGGCGCTACGTTTAAACCTTACGGCGCTAGCGAATCATGGCTGCGGCGCGCTATTCGTTGGCGTGCTTGGTTCGAGCACGACGTACGCCTGGAATTTGCGGAGCCCGTCGCGTCTTTCCTTGGAAAGGAAGAGGCTGCGGATCTTCATCACTATCTGCGAATGCTCGATGTGCCGATTCCGGTGATCTACGGCCCGAGTGCGGACGAAAATCCATTTGCATGAACGAATTCGTGTCGCCGCTTCGAGCAATCGAGGTAGCGGCTGACTGCCGGATCGGTTGACTCACCGCGCACGAAAGAATGTTGTTGCGTGCGGAGCGCCAACGCGCGTACATTTTGTTTTGCCGGTGCACCCAAGCGATAAGGGTGTCGCCGGCATTTGTGCCTAGCGCGGAGGGCACGCGGATTTGAGCAGTCACGCCACTCACACGAATCACGGAAACCATGCACCGCCTATCTTGCTGACGATTGCGGGATTCGATCCCTCGTGCGGCGCAGGCATCGCGGCGGATTTGAAAACATTCGCGGCGCACAACTGCTACGGCGTGGCGGCAGTAACCGCGCTGACCGTGCAATCGACGCAGGGCGTGCGCGCCGTGCATCCGACTCCCGCGGCAACGCTGCGCGCGCAGCTCGATGCGCTGGCCGAAGACGCGACGATTGCCGCCGTGAAAATCGGCATGCTGGGGAATCGCGCGAATGCTTCGGTGGTCGCCGAATTCCTCGACAAATACAAATTCGCGCACGTCGTGCTCGATCCGGTTTCGCGGCCGACGGCGGGCGATGCCGAATTGCTCGACGCATCGGGATTGAAATTCGTGCGCGACGAACTGCTGAAGCGCGCGAGCGTGATCACGCCAAACATCCCCGAAGCCGAATTCCTGACGGGAATGGAAGTGAAGGACGTGCATGGGATGAAAGCGGCCGGGCAGAAGCTGCTCGAAATGGGTGCGCGCGCGGTGATCGTCACCGGCGGACATCTCGACCGGCCGATCGACGTGCTCTGCGAAGGGGCAAACGTCGAGACGTTTGGCGGGGATCACGTGAAAAGTCCGAACACCCACGGCTCGGGCTGCACGTTTTCGTCCGCGATTGCGGCGCAGCTTGCGTGCGGGCAGCAGCTTCGCGACGCGTTGATCCTCGCGAAAGCCTACGTCACGAAGGCCATCGAAAAATCCTACCAAACCGGCAAGGGCGCGGGGCCGCTGAATCAACTTTTCCGCTTTCACCAGGAACCGCCGCCTCGCGGCGTCCACGAAGTTCCGCAGCACGGAATGCACCCCGCAGCAGAACCCGCCGCACACTGATTTTCCGCGCAGAACGAAGAAGAAACCGAAATTCACCGCAGAGCCGCAGAGGGCGCTGAGAAATTCGCTCGGCGGGCCTGCCGGGCAGGTGGGCGACTTCGCGTCAAGAAAGTTTGCCGGGCGCAGCATGCTGCGCCCCTACCAACTCCTCACTATCAGCGTGACCGGGCAGAATCGAGGCTATTCAGCGGCGGCTGCGGCGAGCGCTCCGACGACGGCGATGTTTTGCAGCAGGTTTTCCGGCAAATTGTGGCGATCCCTCAAATATTCAGGATCGTTGTACGAGATCCAGACTTTCCCGTCCGCGTCTTCCGCGATCAGAATCTTCAGCGGCAGATCGATGGCGACGCTGGGCGCGGCGAGCATCAGCGGAGTTCCGCCTTTCGGACTGCCGAAGATCAAAAGCTTCGTGGGGCGCATTTTCATGCCAACTTTTTCCGCTTCGCCGCTGTGATCGACGAGGGAGAAGAGCGTGATGCCCTTGGCTTGTAGAATGCCCTTCAGCTTCGCGACAGTCTCGTCGACCGAGTGATTGCTGGGCTTGCTGACGATTCCATTGCCTGACGCAGAAGGCATCGCGTCCTCCGGATGTATTGCGAGAATTGCCGCAATTCGATTTCTGTCGATTAAACCGAAATCAAATAGACAGCCATGGCGATCCCGACCAGCGCCAGGAACACGGCCAGGGCGATGGCGCCTCGCGAGGGACGCGTGAAATCCGTTTCTCCGCGATTGAGTTCACGCACCAACTTCATGTGATGCCAGGAAGCGAATACATCGACGAACACACCACCTGCGATCAGCGCCGTGCCGAACCAAATCGATAGCCCGTAAGAGTGCGCTTGCAGACCGGGCTCGACCATCCGAATCTGCTGCAGGAAGAGGCCGAAGCGTGCGACCACGAAGCCGAACCCCATGAGCGCGAGGCCTGTGCGAATCCATGCGAGAAAGGTTCGCTCGGCGGCGAGGTAGTCGGCGACGTTGCGGTCCTTCGGGGCTTGGGCTGACGCCGTCTCGCTCATCGATGCATTTTGCCTGCCGAAAACCGGAAATCCACCACGGATCAGCTGCGCATGTGGGGAAAGAGACTCACCGCACACTTCGATACGTGAACCGACCTCCGTGCAGGGCGACGCAAGAGGAAGCAGAGAACTTCAGTTGGCGGCCGAACGAGTTGGATGGGCAGCATCTCGCCAAGATTTTTCGCCGGGCACGGCATGCCGTGCCCCTACGGAAAAAAGCTAGCGGCGGAAGGTGATGCGGCCAGCGACGATTGTCGCAATTGGGGCGCCGCGAAACGTGCAGCCGTCAAAGGGCGTGTTGCGGGATTTGCTGGGGGATTCGGCCGCGCGAAAAGTCCATTCGTGATCGGTCGAGAAAATTGTGACGTCGGCGGACTCACCGGCGGCGATTGTTCGCTTGATGCCGAGAACGCGTGCGGGACCGGTGGTGAACAGTTCGACCAGACGCATCAGCGAAAGTCTTCCGGTGTCGACGAGTTCGCTCAGGCCGAGAGCGAGCGCGGTTTCGAAGCCGATGATCCCGAAGGGCGCACGGTCGAATTCGACGTCCTTGCTTGCGGGATGGTGAGGGGCGTGGTCGGTGGCGATCGCGTCCACGCTGCCGTCGACGAGGCCCGCGATCAGGGAGTCGCGATCGGAGCGGGACGCGAGCGGCGGATTCATCTTGTAACGCGAGTCGTAGCGGACATCTTCGTCCGTCAGCGTGAAATGGTGCGGAGTGACTTCGCAGGTGACGCGCAGACCCTGCTTCTTCGCGGCGCGAACGTATTCGAGCGAGCCGAGCGTGGACATATGCGCGATGTGAAGCCGCGCGCCGGTAAGCAGAGCGACTTCGACATCGCGTCCCACGCAGATGGATTCGGATTGTGCCGGAATTCCCTTCAGGCCCAGACGAATGGATTGCGGGCCTTCTCGCATCACGCCGCCGGCAAAAAGCGACGCGTCTTCGCAATGGTCGATAACGGGAAGATCGAGCGAATTGCAGTAGTCCATGACTTGCCGCATGAGGCGAGCGGTGGCGACGGGCTTGCCGTCGTCGCTGACGGCGACGATGCCTGCGGATTTCATCGCGGCGATTTCCGCCAGCGCTTCACCTTTGCTTCCCATCGACGCCGCGCCAATCGGCCAGACGCGCACGCTGGCTGAGGCCGCGGCGCGCTCCACGATTCCGCGCGTGACGGATGCGCTGTCGTTCACCGGCTGCGTATTGGGCATGCAGCAGACGGCCGTGAATCCGCCGCGCGCGGCGGAGCGCGTGCCGGTCTCGATCGTTTCGGAAAGCTCCTGGCCCGGCTCGCGCAGATGGCAGTGGAGGTCGATGAAGCCGGGAGCGACGATCAGGCCTTTTGCGTCGAGGATCTCCGCGCCGGGCGCCGAAAGATTCGCACCAACTTTCGAGATGCGTTCGCCGTCGACCAGGACGTCGAGTGAAGCATCGGTCTGGCTCGACGGGTCGAGGACGCGGCCATTCTTGATCAGAAGCATTCGATCATTCCTTTGCGGGA
>Ga0074044_10004196_pt1 | contig 12012 bp, 8 predicted proteins | sample BogForMeECP23OM1_FD_94443 | JGI IMG/M metagenome (GOLD analysis project Ga0074044, IMG submission 94443) | Bog forest soil microbial communities from Calvert Island, British Columbia, Canada - Bog Forest MetaG ECP23OM1 | ecosystem: Environmental > Terrestrial > Soil > Wetlands ...
CATTTATCCGTGCGGTGGATCAGGTTCCGGGTGTCGTACATGCCGAGCTTCAAGGATTGTTCATGCGTCCAGCCCCGCGTGGTATGCCCGCCCAGCCAGCCTCCCGCCGGGCCGTGACAGTTCTCGCAGGACACGCCTTCGTTCAGCTCAAAGGTCCGCGCGCGTTTGTCCGCCGGCACGGAGAGCGAATGGCACACCAGGCACTTCGGCGATTCTTCCGCCTTCGTGCCCAGCTTCAGGATGCGCGCCATGCGCTCGCCCACCTGTCCGGTGAGCGCCAGGTAGGCCCGGCTGTGCTTATCTTTCACCACCCAGGTGCTGTATTCGGTCTGCAGAATGCGGCTATCCTCGCGCGGGCGGATGCTGCCATGGCAGCTCGTGGCGCTGCACGAGCCCGGCCCGGAATACTGCCCCACGTCGCTCGGCGAGGATGTTTTGGCCTGCGGCGTGGCCCCATCGGGACCGGCGAACGCCGCCGGAGCGAACAGGAGAAGCGCAGCGATGGTTGCAGGACGAAGAGGGCGCACTCTTGGATGTCCACTCCCCGAGGCTTCGGCGCCCAGTATAGACCCCCAGGCTGCACGAACGATCTGCATCGGGTGGCTGTGCTTATACCCCCTGCCCGCGTTAGTGTCAATGGCGGAGAGGCCGCTAGTTTCGATTCTCCCCCCGTCCGCAACCCCCCGCCCGTTTCGGGGGGCTGTTGGAACGAAAAGCTAAGCCAGGCAAATTCCCCCGGGCAGCCTATGGACATCCGGCGAGTGAATCGCTACTATCCTCGCCCAGTCAGGCCGCCGGGATCGGGTGCAACACACGGCGGCCGCAGCCTGGGTGGAAATCCAGGGCCCAAAGAGTGCCACGGTGATCTTCGACGATCTTCGCGCCATTCAAGGCCGGCATGGTTATCTTCCTGCCGGAGATTTGCAGGAGCTTTCGGAGAAGACCGGAACGCCGCTCTATCAGATTCACTCGCTGGCCAGCTTCTATCCCCTTTTCCGATTGACGCCGCCGCCCAAAGCGGACGTGCGCGTGTGCATGGACATGTCGTGCAATCTGAACGGGGCGTGCGATCTGCGCGCCGGACTCGAGCGGCGCTACGGGTCCATGAGCCCCACGGAAGTCACCGTGCGCGAGGTTTCCTGCTTGGGCCGCTGCGACCAGGCCCCCGCCGTAACAATCAACGACCAGATTTTCCCCGGCATGAGCGAGACGCTCGTGGACGGCCTCATCGCCCGCGCGATGGGCGGGGAGACACTGGTCGAACCGGAACCCCCGCACACCCATGTGACCTGCAACTCCGATCCCTATCCGGCCGACAAACGTTACGGCGCGCTGCGCTGGCTCTGCAAGTCGCGCGATGTGGACGGCGTGCTGGCCTCCCTGAAGGCCGCGGACCTGCGCGGCATGGGCGGCGCGGGATTTTCCACGGAGATGAAGTGGGGGCTCGTGCGCCGCATGGATAACCCCGAGAAGTACATCGTGTGCAACGCGGACGAAAGCGAACCCGGCACCATCAAGGACCGCTTCATCATCACGCACCTGCCCCATCTGGTCGCGGAAGGGATGGCCATCGCGGGCATCTGCACGGGAGCGAAAAAGGGGATTTTCTACATCCGCCACGAGTATCCCCATCAAGAGCACGTCATGATGAAAGAGATCGAGCGCGGCTATCATGCCGGACTGTTCGGCAAGGGCATACTGGGCTCCGACATCGACTTCGACCTCGAGGTCTTCGTCAGCCCGGGCGGCTACATCTGCGGCGAGGAAAGCGCCCTCATCGAAGCCATCGAAGGCCACCGCTCCGAGCCGCGGAACAAACCTCCCTTCCCCGGACAAGCCGGCCTGTGGCAGAAGCCCACGGTCATCAACAATGTCGAGACCTTCGCCAACGTCCCGCAAATCCTGGTCCGCGGCGTGGATTGGTTCAAATCCGCCGGCCTCTCCGGCACCAGCGGTCTCAAGTTCGTCGGCATCAGCGGCCACGTGGTGCGTCCCGGCGTCTATGAGATTCCCATGGCCACCCCCGCCTCCGAGGTCATCTTCAAACTCGCCGGCGGAATCCGCGGCGGAAAGCAGATGAAGGGATTCGCGCCCTCGGGGCCCTCCTCCGGTTATCTGCCCGCCTCCATGGCGGACATCAAGCTCGATTTCAAGACGCTGGCCGCGGCCGGCTCCATGCTCGGCTCCGGCGCCATGGTCATCTGCGACGAGGATACCTGCATGCTCGACATGGCGCTGAACGCCGTGGCCTTCTTCCGGAATGAGTCCTGCGGGAAGTGTGTGCCCTGCCGCGTGGGCTCGCAGAAGATGGTCGCGCTGCTGCAACGCTGGACGCAGGGCGGCCTTACCGAGCGGCAGTTCGCCGCGGACCGCGTGCTGCTCGATGAGTTGTCCAACGCCATGACCCTCGCTTCCATCTGCGGCCTCGGCCAGATTGTGCCCGCGCCCATCGGCTCGGTGATGAAATATTGGCCCGAAGAGGTGGAAGCGCACGCCCTCCGCGGCCAGTGCCCTTCGGGCATCTGCCACTCGCCTGGAGGGCCGGCGCGGCGGGTGGGAAGTCAGCGGGTGGGGATCAATCCATGAGCACCCTGTTCGGTACATTCGTCGGCCCGATGATCCAGCTCACCATCGATGGGGTGCAGGTGTCTGCTCCCGCCAGCGCCACCATATTTGACGCCGCCCGCGTGTCCGGGATCACCATCCCCACGCTGTGCCACTTGCAGAACGAGACCCCCGTGGGCGTCTGCCGCCTGTGCGTCGTGGACGTTGGCGGCCGGGTGCTCGCCGCCTCCTGCGTCCGCCAGGTGGAAAACGGCATGAAGGTGGTGACCAATTCCGACAAGGTTTTGGCCGCCCGCCGCACGCTGCTCGAAATTCTGATGGCCGACCATCCGTCGCCCTGCGCCCGCGAGCGCCAATCGGGCGACTGCGAGCTGGAAATGCAGGCGCGCAATGCCGGCATCACCGAAATCCGCTACCCCAAGCGCCATTTCACCCGGCCCAAGGACGATTCCTCCCTGGCCATCGCCGTAGACCATGAGGCCTGCATCGTCTGCGACCGCTGCATCCGCGGCTGCAATGAGATCCGGCAAAACCTGGTGCTCGGCCGCATGGGCAAAGGCGCCTCGACCGGCGTGGCCTTCGACCTGAACTCGCCGATGGGGGAATCCACCTGCGTCTCCTGCGGCGAATGCATGGTGAGCTGCCCCACCGGCGCGCTCACCAACAAACGCATCGCCGGAACGGAACTGCCCATCCCCGTGGGCGCGGAGTATGCCGAGGCGGAAGATCTGCTCCACCTGCCGGTCTTCAAGGGCGTTTCCGGCACCTTCCTCGAGCTGAACAAAGGCGCCATCGTCAAACGCGCCTTCAACGCGGGCGACATCATCTGCCGCGAGGGCGAATTCGGCTCCACGGCCTTCTACATTGCCGAAGGCAAAGCCGCCGTCTCCATTTCCACCCCGATGGCCCACGTGAAGACCTCGGGGGGCGCGCGGGGCTTCCTGAGCCGCCTCACCAGCAGCCTCACGGGACGGGATTCCGACGTCCGCGAGGAAGAAACCACGCAGACCTATATCCCCATCGACGCCTCCGTGGATCTCGCCTACAGCAACCCTGTGGCCGAGCTCGGCCCCGGCGATCTGTTCGGCGAAATGACCTGCATGAGTTTCTACCCGCGTTCCGCCACCGTCCGCGCGCTCACCGATTGCACCGTGTACGAGATGCTGCGGAACGTGCTCGACATTCTGCTCAAGAACAAATCCTTCCGCGCCCGCCTGGGCAAGGAGTACAAGCGCCGCGCCCTGGAAACCCATCTCCGCGGCGTCCCCGTGTTCTCCGAGCTCTCTCCCGGCTTCGTCGAGCGCCTGATGGACAACGTCAAGCTCCTCCGCCTCTCTCCCGGCCAGGTGATCTGCAAGCAGGGGGAGCCCGCGGACAGCTTCTACCTGGTGCGCATCGGCTTCGTGAAAGTGACGGAGTCCTTCCCCGGCGGCGAGCTGGTGATCGCCTATCTCTCCCGCGGCGATTCCTTCGGCGAAATCGGCCTGCTGGGCAGCGGCGCCCGCACGGCCACCTGCACCGCGCTCGACCACGTGGAGCTGGTGAAGATTTCCGCGGACGATTTCAACGCCATGGTGGAGCAATTCCCGGGGGTGCGCCGGGGACTCCAGCAACTGGCCGACGAACGGACGCGGCAGAACACCGAGCGCATGGCCGCGCTGGGCACCATCTCGCTCGACAATTTCCTCTCGCAGGGTCTGATGGAAGCGCAGAGCCTGCTGGTGCTTGATCTGGAGCGCTGCACGCGCTGCGACGCCTGCGTCCGTGCGTGCGCGGACGCCCACGACGGGATCACCCGCCTGATTCGGGAAGGCCAGCGGTTCGACCGCTACCTGGTGGCCACCTCCTGCCGCCACTGCAAGGACCCGTTGTGCATGGTGGGTTGTCCCGTCGGCTCGATTCGCCGGCGCAATTCCCTGGAAGTGATTATCGAAGACTGGTGCATCGGCTGCGGCCTGTGCGCCCGCAATTGCCCCTACGGAAATATCAACCTGCACCCGTTTGAAGTCATGGCCGAAGACCCGAATTCCCCCGGGCGCCGAATCGCCATGGTCAAGCAGAAGGCCACCTCCTGCGACTTGTGCACCGAGCATGCCGAGCCGAGTTGCGTCTACGCCTGCCCGCATGATGCTGCGCACCGCGTGGAACCCAGGAAGTTCTTCGGCGATTTGCTGGGGATGAAAGGATAGCGATGCGGATTGACGAAACGCACCGCGTCTGGCTGGTGGCTTCCGTCCTGATTCTGGGCGCCGCCACCGCCGTCTATGTCCTCTACGCCCTCGAGGCCCCCCACGGGCCGCGCGGCGGTTCCCCGCTGGGCCTCACTTTCGGCATCATCGGATTCAGCTTCATGATTTACGCGGGGCTGCTGGGCGCTCGCAAGCAGGTGCCTGTATGGCGACTGGGCCGCGCGCAAACCTGGATGCGCGGCCACCTGTGGCTGGGCCTGCTGGCGCTGCCGCTCATCCTGTTTCACGCCGGCTTCCACTTTGGCGGGCTGCTCACCACCGTGCTGCTCTGGTTGCTTATCATCACCGTGGTCAGCGGCGTCTTCGGCGCAATTCTCCAGCATTACGTGCCGCGCCTCATCCTGGAACGCGTCCCACTGGAAACCATTTACGACGAGATTGAGCGCATCCGCACGCAGCTCCGCGTCGAGGCGGAAGGCTTCATGGAAGACCTGTGCGGGGGCGTGCCGGAGGCGGTGGGGGTTGGGGCGGAAGAGCCAGAGTTGCGCGCGGGCGGATTCACGGCCTTGCGGCCCTCCCGGACCGGCACGGGCGCGCAATACGGGCTGACCGAGGAAGAGGTGGAGCCGGTGCGCTCGTTCTTCACCGCGGAGCTTCTGCCCTTTCTGGTCAACCCGAATGCGCCCGATTCGCGTCTGGCCGACGAGACGCGGGCGCAGGGGGCCTTCAGCAAGCTGCGCATGCTGGTGCCGGCGGGCGCCCATCCGGTGATCGCCAATCTCGAAAATCTGTGCGAAGAAGAGCGGCAACTCACGCGCCAGGTGCGGCTGCATCGCCTGCTGCACGTTTGGCTGCTGGTGCACATTCCGCTATCGCTGGCTTTGCTGCTGCTCAGCGTGTTCCATGTCGTGATCGCGCTGCGTTACTGAAGGGGCGGAGGGCGATAGCCGTCCGCAGAAGGGAAGGAGCGAAGGCGTGCCGCGTGTCCGCACAACCAAGGCTCTCGCGCAGCGGATTGACCTGAATTATTTCAAACGGCCCATCCCGCTGCGCCGCTGGCGCTTCTGGCTCATCCTGCTGCTTCCCCTGGCGGCTTTCCTGTGGATCGGCTGGAAACTCGCCGCGCGGGACTTCCGCCCGTACTCCAGCGGCCCCCTCTCCGCGGGGCACGTCCTGCTCACGCACGACTGCCACACCTGCCATGTGGCGGAGAAGAACGCCTCGTTCGAAGTGCACGCCTCCAATCAGGCCTGCAAGGCGTGCCACGACGGCCCCATCCACCAGGCCAAACAGATCTTCGAGCCGGCCTGCGGCTCCTGCCACATCGAGCACCGCGGCGCCGCGCGCCTGATTGCCACGAGCAACCAGAGCTGCGCCCAGTGCCATGCCAATCTCCAGACGGCTGCGGGTTCCACCACCAACTACTTCCGCTCGATTTCCAGCCTCAACGGGGACCATCCGGAAATCGCCGTGTTCCGCGATCACCGCAAGGATCCCAGCACGATCCGCCTGAACCATAAAGTGCACATGAAAAAGAATCTGCTGGGGCCCCACGGCAACGTCCAGCTCGAGTGCTTCGACTGCCATCGCCAGCCGGTGACGCGCGACCCCTGGCGCTTCGGTTCCGCGGAGCCTGTCAGCGCATCCACGCCAGCCGCACCCTCACCCGCGCCCGCCAGGGTGATGAAGGCCGATCTCTATGCTCCCGATCCCGGCCGCGCACTGATGACCGTGCCGAAGTTTGCCGAAGCGTGCTCCGCCTGCCATTTGCTGCAATTCGACAAACGGTTCCCCGACCAGGTGCCGCACGACAAGCCGGACGTGGTGCATGCCTTCGTGGTGAAAAAGTACGAGGCCTATATCGCCGCGCACCCCGCCGAGCTGCGCGAGCAGCCGGAAGCGGATCGCCGGCTGCCCAGCCGTCCCGCGCCGCCCCCCGCCCGCGTCCTCACGCCCGCCCAGTGGGTGGCGGAACGCACCAAGGAAGCGGAAACACTGCTCTGGGGAAAAACCTGCCGGCAGTGCCATGCCATGGACATCGCCGAGAGCCAGCCCCTGCCAAAGGTCGCCGAGGCCAACTACACCCTGCGCTGGCTGCCTCGCGCGCGCTTCGACCACGATGCGCATCGCGGATTTGCGTGCGCCAGTTGCCACCCCGGCGCCCTCACCAGCACCGACACGGCCGACGTCCTGATCCCGAAGATCGGGACCTGCAAGGATTGCCATGCGCCTGGCCCCGCGCACGTGGAGGCACGCTGCTTCGAGTGCCACGCCTACCACGATTGGTCCAAGCGGAAGGAAGTCAACCCCACGTTCGTGCCGCAGTCGCTCCGCGCGGCTCTGCCCCCGTCCGCGATCCCACCCGGCCAATAGAGCCGATTTACTCTCCCATGCTTGAAGAGCGGATGGGGCAATGGCCGCTCGACAAAGATCCGTGGCACAAGGTCAGAATTGCAGGAGCGAGGCCGATCCGAGGGTCGGCAGCGGGAAAGTGTCCCTAGCGGAATCGCGGGGGAAGCGATTCGTCGCGGTTGAACTCGTAGTGATCGAACGACGCGGCCAGCCCGTACCAGCCTCGCGAGCTCTCTCGTTCGATCCGCACCACGCGAGCCATCGTGGACATCCGCACCGAGCCCATGCCCATCGGCCGGTCCGTCAGCGCGACTTCCACGGAGATGGACGTGCCCGGCTCGATCCGCTGCGGCGCCAGAAAGTAGACTCCGCTCGCGCTGATGTCCCGCGTCTCGAGCGGGATGGGAAACTCCAGTTCCAGCCCGTTCACTCCGATCAACCGCAGGGGCAGGCGCAGGAAGGCCCGGGCACAGTTCCGGCGGTTCCCCACTACGCTCACCGCGTGCGTGGGCACGTTAAAAAAGTGTTCGTTGGTCGGTCTCTTCAGCGCGATGGAGGAAACGGGCGACCTCGCGCCGGCGCGCCGCTCCGGCCATTCAGGAGACACATTCGGATTCAGTTTGGCCACCTTGTACCCGCCCCAGTTGAGAGTACCCCAAGAGAAAAGCGACTATCCTGCGGAACGCGGCAAAGGGTCAATCCGGTGGGCCTGGCCGGTGTCCTAACCGACAACAGGAGGGACGCGTTCAGCAGGCGCCGGCGGCCCGCCTTGGATCTCCCCCAGGGCCGCATCGGCGGCTTCCAGTTGCGCCCGTGAACCCATCAGAACGATCTGGTCGGCCTCGGCTAACCGTGTCTCCGGCCCGGGGTTATAGAGCACGCCGGAATCGCGCACCAACGCCACCACCACGGCCCCGCTCCGCCGGCGCAGCTCCACGTCGCGCAGCTCCATCTCCGCCAGGCGCGAGCCGGGGGTCACGATGAACATTTCCAGGTCCACTTCCGGCAGCAAGTGCCACAGGTGGCGCAGCGGCTGGCCCGGCAGAGGAAGGATTCGCAACATCTCGTAATCGGCCGCACGCAACGCGCCGAGCTGTTCCACCAGCGCCTCCCGCGGCATGCCGAAAATCCGCAGCACGCGCACGGCAATTTCCATCCAGGCCTCGATTTCCTCCGCCACCACATCCGTGGCTCCGGCTTTGCGCATCTCCATGGCGTCCCGTATGCGCTTCAGCCGCGCGATGATGTGCAGGTCCGGGTTCAACATCCGCGCGTGAGAGATGGCCAGCGGCAGAATGGCCGGGTCGGAGACCGCAAACACCACCGCCCGCGCCCGGCCGGCTCCCGCACGGCGCAGGATCTCGGGGCTGGACAGGTCGCCGAAGTATATTTTCTCTCCAGCCGCCCGCGCCGCGCGCACCGCGCCCGAATTCACGTCGATGATCACGTAGGGCAGGTTGTTCTGCCGCAGGAGCGCGGCCAGCCGCCGGCCGTTCTCTCCGTATCCGCAAATGATCACGTGATCCGCCAGCGCCTCTTCCGCCTCCGGCCCTTCCGCCTCCCCGGGCACTGCGCCCTGCCGGCCGAACCAGCGCGTCACGCGGGGACCCGCGGCCACCAACGCGGGCGTAGCCGCCAGTGTGAGCACCGCCGCGGCCAGGAAGACCTGGTAGAACGATTCGGAGACCAGGCCCTGGTGCGCGCCCTCCCGCAGCATCACGAACGAGAATTCCCCCACCTGCGCCACGGCCAGCCCGCACACCGCCGCCAGCCGCATGGGAAAACCCATGATCCGCACCGCCGCGCCCGCGGCCACCGCTTTGCCCAGCAGGATCGCCGCGGTTACCCCCAGCACCACCGGGGCGTGCGCCACCGCGTAGCGCACGTCAATCAGCATGCCGATGGCCATGAAGAAAAGACTCGAAAAGCTGTCGCGGAACGGAATGATCGCCGCCATCGCCTGGTGCGCGTATTCCGACTCGCTGATCACCACCCCGGCAATAAACGCGCCCAACGCCAGCGACAGGCCCAGTTGCGAGGCGCCCCACGCCGTCCCCAGTGTGAAAAAGAGCGTGGCAATGACAAACAGCTCGCGGCTCCGCACCCCCACTACCGCCCGCAGCAGGCGCGGAAACAGGTACCGCGCGCTGATCACAATCACCGCCACGACGGCCAGCGATTTCACCAGCGCCCCTACCACCTGGAAGACCTCTGCCGCCTGCCGCGCCGCCAGCACTGGCACCAGCGCCATCATCGCCACCACGCACAGGTCCTGGAACAGCAGGATGCCCAGGCTGATGCGTCCCGGCATCGTGTCAATTTCGTTGCGCTCCTCGAGCAGTTTCATCACGATCGCGGTGCTGCTCAGCGACACCAGGAAGCCGAAAAAGAGCGCCGGGCGAGGCGCCAGTCCCGTGGCCATTAGCGCGGCCAGGGTCAGCAGTATTGTCCCCGCGATCTGCAGGCTGCCCCCGCCCAGGGCGATCTGCTTCAACCGCGCCAGACGCTCCAGCGAAAACTCCAGCCCCACGGTGAACAGCAGCAGCGCCACGCCGATCTCCGCCAGATGCTCCACGGTATCCACGTTGGAGATCATCCGCAGCCCGTAGGGCCCGGCCACCAGCCCGGTGAGCAGATACCCCACCACCGTCGACTGGCTCAGCCGCCGCATCAGGAAAGTAATCAGCGTGGCCAGTCCCAGCAGCAGAAGAAGGTCGCGAAATATTCCTGCGTTCGGCATGGAAGCGGCTATTCTATCGCATCCGCGGCCTCGCCCTGCCCGGTGCCTGCTTTGGCTGCAAGAATCGGATAGTCCGCGGGATGGCGGGCAGCGTAGTGTGAGGGCATGAGAAGCAGCATTCCGATGGCGCAAGGATCAGCCGCGCGGCACAGCCGACCGCCGCGCACCTGGTGGCGCGCCGTGGCCACCCGCGACCCGGCCTTTGACGGCAGGTTCGTTTTTGCCGTCCGCACCACCGGCATTTTTTGCCGGCCCAGTTGCCCCGCGCGCCGCCCCGCGCCGCGCCACGTCTCCTTCTTCCCCTCCCCGGCGGACGCCTTGCGCCAGGGATTTCGTCCCTGCGCGCGTTGTCTGGGGAGAGTGGCCGCGCTCGACCCGTCCGAACGCGCCCTGGTGCAGCGCCTGTGCCGCGAGATCGAGGGCGGAATCGAACGCGCGCTCGAAGCCGGCGACTCAGCCGGCCAGGCCGGTGACCCCGGCCGGCCCACGCTCGTGGCCCTGGCGCGCGCCGCTGGCCTGGGGCCCTTCCAGTTGCACCGGCTGTTCCGCCGCGTTCTCGGCGTCACCCCGCGCCAGTACGCAGACGCCGTTCGGCTGCGCCGTTTCAAACAAGTTGTTCGCAAAGGAGGAAACGTGACCTCAGCGCTCTACGATGCGGGCTATGGATCCTCGAGCCGGCTCTACGAACGCGCCGGCTCGCAGCTCGGGATGACTCCCGGCGATTACCTCCGCGGCGCTCCGGGCCTCGAGATTCGCTACGCCCTGGTGGACTCGCCGCTCGGCCGCCTGCTCGTCGGCGCCACCCGCCGCGGCGTCTGCGCCGTGATGCTTGGCAAACCCGATGCCCAGCTCGTTCGCGAGCTGGCCCATGATTTTCCCCGCGCTCAACTCCGCGCAGACGCGCGGGGCATCGGCGCGTGGGCCCGGGCCGTGATGGACCGTCTGCGGCCGCGCGCCACCGGCACCGAGATTCCCCTGGACATCCGCGGCACCGCTTTCCAGCGCCGCGTCTGGGAAGAGCTCCGGCACATCCCGGCCGGCCAGACGCGCACCTATTCCGAGATCGCCCGGCGCATCGGCCGCCCGGAAGCCGTCCGCGCCGTGGCCCGCGCCTGCGCCACCAATTCCATCTCCGTGGTCGTGCCGTGCCATCGCGTGGTGGGAAAAAACGGCAGCCTCACCGGCTATCGCTGGGGAATCGAACGGAAGCAGGCCCTGCTGGAAGCCGAGAAGCGCGCTGTAGCGCGCGCGATGTAGCGGCGGGTTCAACCCGCCACTCTCGCTCCCTCCTGGGCCACCCGGCGGCAATGGAAATTTCGCGCACCGTCGGGCGGAGGCAGTTTTTCGGGGGACGTGCTGCGGTTACGGATTGGACGACTGCGGCCTCACTATCTTCACGTCCTTCGGCCATTTCGGTCTGAAATCGCTCTCCGGCAGCTTCGTATTCGTGATGATGTTGCGGTAGTCGATCAGGATGTAATCGCCCGAACCTGTCTCGAAAAACTTTTGCTGGATCGCCAGCCACGAGCCGGTGTCCACCCAAAGCTGGATGCGGTCGATCTGGTTGCGCAACTTCGCGTCTTTTGGTACCAGCTCGAGCTGCACCGTCTTGCGGTCATCCAGGCTCTCCTTGCCCAGTACGGTCACCAGGTAGTGCTTTTTCAGAGAGCTCCCCGAAGAACCCAGCCCGATCGTCAGCAGGGAATCCGCCAGCGCGCCGTACTTGCTGATGTCGTATTCTTCCACCCGTTGCGCCTTCGGCAGGTAGCGCCACACTTTGTCGCCGTTGCGCAGGATTGTCCGCTGATCGGGCTTCGTCAACTCGAGGCGCATCTTCCCATCGGAGCGCAGGAAGATGCGGCCGGACTCGGTGGAACGGTCGTTCACCACCACGGTCACAGTTGTGCGCTCGATGTCCGCGGTCAGGCTGTGCAACTCCTTCGCCTCGCGATCCAGCTCGCGCATCACCTCATCGGTGCTCCATGCGGGATGCGCCTCTCCCGCCGCACCTCTCGCCGCACCTTCCACGCAGAGCCCACCCACTGCCATCGACAATGCGATCGCGCAGGCCAGCCATGCGAGCAGTTGCCTCCGCCCGCCCTGCGCTGAGATGGGAGATTTTTTCACCGGGGCGTCATCCTACCATAAGCTCTCTCGGGAGTCGGA
>Ga0074044_10004197_pt1 | contig 12010 bp, 11 predicted proteins | sample BogForMeECP23OM1_FD_94443 | JGI IMG/M metagenome (GOLD analysis project Ga0074044, IMG submission 94443) | Bog forest soil microbial communities from Calvert Island, British Columbia, Canada - Bog Forest MetaG ECP23OM1 | ecosystem: Environmental > Terrestrial > Soil > Wetlands ...
AACAAAATCAGGCAGGGACGGAGGTGAATCGGATTGACAGAAATAGAATTTCCCTACCAGATAGTGGATAAGAAACGCGAAGCCGGTTTGAAATCTAAGGCACCTATTACGGCCATCCAAGAAGTGAAAGCCGGACAAATCTTCGGGGAAAAGGCACGAGATCCAGCGCAACTAGTTTACGCAATCTATGCGAAAATTGATGGGCGCGATATGCGCGTCGCAACATTCTCGAAGCCATTTACGAAGGAGATTTCATCAAGGAGTAACCTTGCCAAGTTCAAACAGCGATACAAGCAGTTTCCGAAGGTCGGCATGAGAATCGACCTGCTGACTGACGTTGGCGGTTTCTGGAAAATTGTCCTCTGACTGGATAGCGCGTTTGTCGGCACGAATCTCTCCCATTTTTCTTATGAGAACTACAGAATGTGAGCCTAATGAAATCTAAACAAGTGAATCTGAAAAAGACGCGAGAAAGCGAGAACGTAACTTTCCTTCTTAGAGTACCGAAGAATCTCTGGGAGAAATTCGTCAAAACCGTACCGATCTCGCGTACGCGTCATGACTTCATACTTGATTTGATTCAGCGGAGGGTTTGGGAATATGACAAAGCTACCAAGAAAATCTGAGCAAATCTTTCGGCATTACCGTGGAAAATACCGATTTGGTGAACTTGGACTTTTTGAATCGATTCAGGTGGCGTCCACACAAGTTGAAGGCATTAACTTCCCGTTATCGTCCGCCATAATCAGTCCTCCAGGAGAAGCGAAAACGCAGATCCTTCATGAAGTACTATCAACTTTCCCTGAGTCAACTTACATTCTTGTCGATGGAGCTATAACAGAATATCGTATGCAAGAGAAAGCCTACGAAGATCTGAATTACAAATTATTTTGCGTAAACGATGTTGAGGATATTATCAAAGCGTATCCTAAGCGCCGCGTAGCTGGGACTTTTGGGTTTCTAAAAAATCTCATCGATGGCCATGCTCAGATACTCACTAAGAATGATGCGATTGACAGGGAGGCCGTGAACTTTGCAGTTCTGCTGAACATTCCGGAATACTTGTTGCTCGACTCGAGGGGTAAGTTGCGTAATCAATTTCTGGCTACTTTCTTCGATCGAACCATTCCTTTCCACTTCAATACGGACTGGGAGAAGTGGAAGCTTTACTGGAACGCCAAGAAGTTGAAGACGGATGCTTTGGAGAAAATTGATTTGCAGCGGCATTCGGTTAAGTGGGATTATGGGGATTTTCGAAGGAGGATTAGTGAGCAGGCGAGTGTGTTAGCGACGCTCAAGTATTCTGGATTGCCGCGTAACATCAATCTTATCAAGGCATTCCTGTGCGGGTCTGCTCTGTTGAATGGGCGCGACCGCATATGCAACGAGGACTTCGCGGTACTCGAAATGATGAAGTCTTTCTTCGGATGGTACAGGTAGAGATTGTTGGACTTAGCTAATCAGGTAACTTAGCTAATATGATACACGTATAGAATACAGGTTTCTTTTCAACTAAGTTGCCGGATTAACTTAGTTGTTTCGCGAGTCATCAGGGTATATTGCGGGCACGAGTGTAACTATCACGAGGGCTAGTAGTAGACTCGCCTAAGAAAATCACTACGAAGTTTCAATCCTTGTTATGTTGGATTAGGCTTTCTGACTGCTTTACAGAATATCACTAATCCATCATACAGTCTGTTTCAATCCTTGTTATGTTGGATTAGGCTTTCTGACACTCTCTTGATTACCGTATCAACCAATCCATAGCACAGTTTCAATCCTTGTTATGTTGGATTAGGCTTTCTGACTGGGGTGCAACTGTGCCTTTACTTTCACCTTTCCCGTTTCAATCCTTGTTATGTTGGATTAGGCTTTCTGACAGCCCCCTTTTTCATCGAGTTTTGCAGGTTGCGTTTCGTTTTGGGCTCTGTTTCGATGTTTCTATTTCTGATCGTGCCATTATCTGACAGGTTATAAAGATCATCTTTCAGCGATGGTTCCCGATCTCTCCTTCACCTCTTAAGGATCCGATATCACAAATCTTTCTGTAACTACAAGTGATGCAGCGGTTGCTGTATTGTGCTACGGGGCATAGTCCTGAGTTTAACACTTCTTTCGTTTCTTGAAGAACGGAGAGCGCCATTTTGCGCATTTCCTCAGTTATGTTAACTTGAATTTCATCTCTCCTTGTTCTTTCGAAGACGACGATTGCCCTTCTGGCTTTCTTTTTCAGGTTTTCTTCGAGGAGAATTGAGAGTAATCCTAGCTGAGTGCGGATTGTCGTGCCTATATTGACGTAGTCTGAGTATTTGCGTTCGATTATGGTCACCTCTTCTCTGGTCTCTATGGCTTCATCTATCTTACCTGAGAACATATGGATCTGCGAGAATAGTTTGACATCGACAAGTTTTCTTCCCTCTAGTTTTCTTGGAATGTAAGTAAGATTCGTTGAAGCGTGACGGCTATGATAGACGCGTCCAGCTTCGACGCTTCCCTGCTTCTCTTCATACTGTCTTAAGCCTAGAACTAATTGGTAGTAGGTGAACTTTGGGCAGAAGGCATGCTCGACCGCGTCAGTTATGCTTAGGCTGGTCTTCAAACTACTTCTATTGCCTTCTTGTCTGATACGTACTCCATATCGAAGCCTTTTCCGATTATTGTTATTTTGCCGAAGCAATGCTTGCAGGTGAGGATGAGGTAGATTGACTCTGTCTTACTCACTATTCGCTTCAAGTTTTCGATAAGGTTCTTTTTTTGCTGTGAGGATAGAGCACCGCAGAATACGCTCTTTTGGATTCTTGTGAATCCTGCATTCTTGAGTGCGTCGATGGTTCGCATTCTCATCTTATCATTTGAGATGTCATAGACTGCGTAGTACATGTTCTCTTTCAAGATATTACACTTCAGTCAACAACCTATCAAGTAGCTTGCGGCAGTATTCCCAAGTATCTTTCTGAATGGGACGTGACTCTTCAGTTACGTAATGTTTTATGATGTTTCGTCGGCCTTCTTTAGACAGGTACATTTCTGGGTCAGCCGTTGTGTTTTTGCTTTCGAACCATGACTCACGCACAATCTTCTTTGTGAACATCTTGATGACTAAGCGGTCCACTCTGGCTCTGAATAGTTCTATTATGTCAAAGACAAGGGTTGGCTTGCCGTAGGTATCAGCGTGATAGATTCCGGCGTTCGGGTCCAGTCCGGAGAGTATTACGATTTTTTCGATGTCTGAATAAGCGTAACCATAGACGTAGTTGAGGATAGCGTTGAATTCGTCCCTTGCTGGCTTTCTGCTTCGTTGATTAAACGTGTATCGCGTTGGCAATATTGATGATATGGCTTTGAAGTACTCTGCCGCCGCAAAACCCTCCAGCCCAAGGAGCGCCTGTTTGAATTCCTCTGTGAACTGAAGTGAATCAACTTGAGCAAGTGTTGACTGTAGGTTATGGATAGACTGCTTCAGGGCTTCGGTTGGTGTTTTCCTGTTCTTCTTGAGAGAACTAAGTAGTTTTTTCTGTTCTACCAGTTTGCCTTTTACTATCTCTTTTGAAATTTGAAAGGCAAGTTGCGAATCTTGGTTGAGGTACTGCTTTCGTCGAATCTGAGTTGCTCGTCCGGGTGTGCTGGCCCAGAATCGTCCGAATGGTCTTCCAGACCAATTAGCTAAGACAAGTTGAATTTCTTTCTCAAGGCATAGAGCTACCGCTTGCGTGCTTACCATCGCGTTTGCGGTTATGATGATTGCCTCAATTTTTTCTGCCGGGAATTCCAACTGTTCTTGGGGAGTTATAACAATGAAGCAGTCGTGGCTACGTTTTAGTACGCTTCCATGTTCGCATATTTCTAGGAGCATTAGGTTCGCCTTATGGTTCCGAAACCTTTCGAAACGCTCTTTCCCAAACCCAAGTAATCGGGCAGACGAATATTCAGTGAGAAGCAAGCGCGGAAAGCTTCAAAGACGTTATGGTGCGCATTCACTCTGACAGGTGCGTAAGTGATTATGGTCGATGTTGCTCTGTAGTTTAGGAATATGCCTAACCATTTCAGAGCACTCAACGTGTTTGCAACAAGAATCTTTGCAAGAAAGGGTTTACGTTCATTTTCCGGTAGGAATCTGAATTTCTCGTAGTTCTGTTCATTCAATGCGATCCATGGGGTTACAAATTGGTAGGAGTGTGTTTCGGAGTCGATGTTGCAACTGTCCAATTGAATGTCTACGGCTTGAACCTTAACTGATCCTCTAGGGGTTGTGATATGGTCTAGTTGTGAAACCTTGTTGAGCAGGATCTTGGCGTATTGTTGGAGGCCGATCACTATGAGTTTGCGGTCGATGCTCTTGTATTGTATCAGTGGGTAGTGATAGGAATGGTCCGAGTGGTGATGGAACTCGGGGTCGTCTATGAATAGGTTGCCAATGTAACCCCGCAGTTGTGTTGCAGATAATGGAGGATTTGTATCTTCAACCTCTAAGATGGCTCGCGATATCGCTATCGTCATGGGATCGTTCAATGTTGCTTCAGCAACTCATCTAATCCTGTCTTCTCATTGTACAGTTTGCTAATGCAATCTTTCTTGGGAAGCAGAATGCCGTTCTCCATTAACTCTTGATCAAATAGGTCTGTGATCCTCAATTCTGCGGGCGTTTTAGGAAGTTCAGCCATAAGGTCAGCGTAAGGGTTGTGTTTTCCTCTTCTCGGTTTGTTGCCTCTTCTGCTGTAGTATTCTTTCACCTCTTCCCATTCTTCGGGGGAGGGGATGAGGACTGAGCCTCTCGAATCTTCGCTAAGCACCTTCTTGAAGATGAAGTTCCAAATTTCATCGAATTCCAGACGACTAGTTTTATGTTCGAGTTCTTGCGCCAATCGCTTGTTTTTCTGATTTTTCTCATCTATCCTGTTGTAGTATTCGGGTAGCTTCGCGTACAATTCCTGCGAGGTTCGAATCATCTTGATAATGTGCAATGATTCTTCGAACTCTAGTTGACTGTAGGGTAGCCAGTCAGAATCAAGTCTGAACACGATCATTGTGGCTGGATCTGAGGTTTCAGCTTCACGGTTAAGTCGGCCCATTGCTTGAACGATGCTGTCAAGGGGCCCAACTTCGCGGTATAGTCTGTCAAAGCTTATGTCAACTCCAGCCTCCATGACTTGAGTCGATATGACAATCGCTGGGTCTCTTCCACGTAAGGCTGCTATCATCTCGCGTCTTGTTCTCTTTCTTATTCCAGCGGAGATGTAAGTTACGTCGTTTCTGGTTTTGGCTACTGATTCGAAAAGGGTAAGCGCTTTCCTTCTGGTGTTTGTGATTATCAGTATACGTTGTCTGTCGCTAAATGTGCGTGCTTCCTTTGCCATGTCAAAGGGGTCTTTGAAGTGTATGTTCTTGATGGTTTGTAGTAGATAGTCTCGTTTCAGATCGAAGGGGTAATTGATGGTGTTTACTGTGTTCTTGATCTGATTTGGTACAGTGGCGCTGACTAGTATGATCTGTGAGTTCATTGTCTCCGCCATCAGTTTCAAAATGGTGATGAGGTTCGGAAGCAGGAATTTAGGGATCGTTTGCACTTCATCCAAAACTAGGATGGAGTTCTTGAAGGATAGGAGCTTTATTTTATCCGACACGGAGTTCGAGTAGATTATGTAGAGTAACCGTTGAGTGGTGGTGATTATGAGTTTCCGGTTGAACGATTCGGTCTCAAAATATTCTCGGGTTTTGAAGAAATCAGGTAATTGCTCTTCCTCTTGAGATTCGTTGCGCGTTAGCTTACTCTCTAAACTACCTACGTAGACGTGGTTGTAGGATAGTACCGAGCTTAATTCCTCAGCTGCGATAACGGATTTGCTTGGGTTTGACGCATCGTAAAGTTTGCTCTCGAAGTCGTCGGTGAGCGCTAATAGAGGTGAGAAATAGAAGACGCGTTCAAACCTTTCGGATGAAGTCAACTTTTCAATCAGATCTAGTAGAATCTTTGTTTTTCCAATGCCTGTAGGCGCTTCTAGTACCATGACGCGATCTCTAAATTCATTGTCTGAGAATATTTTCTGCTGAAACTTGTTCCTTAGGTCCTCCAACCGACCTGATTTGATGAGAGTTTCAGTGTTCAAGTGAAGATCGAAGAGTGGACTGTGCCAATTGAAGAAACTGCCGCGATCAGCCTGTAGGAGTGTTGAGAAGACTAAGCAGAACTCCAAGTATTCCCGTACGTAGTCCTGTGATCTTGCCGCGTATCGTGAAAAGTTGGGGATGGAGAAGTTTTCGATAAGGTTCTTCCAATGTAGGGCACGCAATTCAGGATTTGATTCGGCATCAGTCAGGAATGTCTTAGCATTCCGGTTCATTTCAGTTAAGCTTCTGCTGAATTTCTGATTGTAACCTCCGTCAGCCTGCTCGTAGTTTCCCATAATCTTGTACAGTTGACGTAAGTGTGAGTGGTGGCTGGCTATTGTGAGTAGCACTTGCTGTTTCTCTTTCTCTCCTGTTTGATTATCTCCAAGCAGTCGGTAGGATGCTAAGGCTGAGAGTATGGAGTGGCCGCGAAGATATTCAGTTTGTAATTGAGTCTCCAAGGCTTGGCGGGTTTCCTTATCCGCCGTGAAAAGGTTCTGATAGTACGGGTTCAGTTTTCCCAAGTCATGGAGTAGTCCAGCGTAGAAGGCTGGGGTTTCTAAGTTAGTTCTTGAAGCCAACTCTCTCGCTATACGTGCAACTTTGATGGAGTGTTGAATCAGACCTGGTTCTTCTTCTTCCTTTGGGTGAGCCAGGAATTTCTCCAAGTTGAATCATTCAGATGAATAGTGGCCTGTAAGCTATGCTAGTATAGGCAGACGGCTTCGTCTTTTAGATCATCTATTTGAATGAACTTTGCTAGTGAAGGTGTACGCTTCGTACTCAATTGAAATCTTGACGTGTTACCATTTACGGGCAGAGGGATCCAGTGTCTAAGAACTCGTCTTGTTAATTTTGATTCAATGAGATAATGATGAATGTGTCTCTCTAAGATAAGGCGGCTTGCAGATTGCGGATCTTTTTCAAATTCATATGTGCTCCCTCCTGTCTCGGTTTCTAATGTCTCATCTAGAATAACTGATGACACCCAACGCGAGGAGAGATCAACGTCTCTAGCCTCATGCATCTTGTGGGAAGGTATGCGAGCCAGGCAATACGCGTGGCCTAGGGTTGGGCAGTACTTGAAGCATCTACTTTCTAGAACGGTGAGTAGTTTCTGCGTGATCTCGTCTTGGGAGTTCACGAATATGGTGTATCGTGGTGCAATGAGCAGTTCAGTTTTGAAAGGTTTGATTTTGTTCTCTTTGAGTGAGCGGTGATTTGTGAAGAATGCGACTTTTTGTGGTGTGTTCTTAACCTTGATGCCTATTGACGTGTGTCTTAGTAGAGACAGGTAGTCTTGGGAGTAGAGTTCATTATTTGAGTTTGATCGGTCGATTCCTATCAATGCGCCGATGAGTCCTATGAGTGCTCTCTTCGAGGGTATTGTGTAAACGGTTTGGTTTGTTGTTACTGAGGGGTCTCTGAAAGCCGCGAAGTCTCCTTCGAGTTCGAAGGAGACAACATTCAAGATTGGATTTCCTCCGGTCGTATCAGTTCTGAAGGTATCTTATCGTTACGCAATTTTTCTACTAGTCCCGACGCATCTGGTTGAAGTTCATGGCAGGCTGCCACACGGACGTTTACGATTAGTTTTCTTCGGGTTTTGACTGCTTCTAGGAGCTTCTCGAATTTCAGTGGACTGCTAGGTAGGGTTGTGATCTTTTCTTTCACGGCAGGGTTTTCTTCAACGAGGAGGGGGAGGTCATTGTATATGGCGCCATCATAACTCACTTCAAGAAAGAAGATGCTTCTTTGCGGATATTTTGATCGGCTGACAAGCGAGTTAGTTCCGTTCCATAGGCATTCGAAAAGTTTGGATTCAGCGTCGGAGTATTTCTTCACAATATCCTTATTTTCTAAGAATTGGCTGAGGTTTAGTGGGTTTACTATTCCTTGAATTTTAATCAGGGCGTACTCAACTGAATAGAATTTGCCAAATGTGCTGAACTGTTCTTGAGCTCCTTTCTTCACCTTCCCTACGAATCTTCCCGAGATCATGGGGTTTATGATTTGCACTTGGTTGACGCTGCGGCCTATCCCGAACTGTACTGGGCCTGTAACCTTCTGTGCGCTGCCTTCTTCTTCTGATCTGATTGTGACGAGTGCGCCAAATAGTGGGGTATCGAAAGTTCGCTGTAAGAGACCGGTAGCTATGTTCTCTCCTTTCTTGACAATCTCTTTCGCTCTTGCGTCCGCAGTTACGGGTACGCCATCTTCTCCGTAATCTACAAACAGTGTTTCATGCAGCTTGTTCTTGGCATAACCTCTAATTGTGCGCTTGATACGTACGTCAGTGACAAGGATTGTTCCGTCTGGCATAAGCCGCGGCTGGTTTTCAAATCCTGGGTCACCGTTCGGGTTTTGGCGTGACTCGTAATAGAAGAGAATCTCTTTCTTCAAATTCTTAAGCTCAACAGTCATGTCTTCTCTGCTCCTGCGCTTTGTGAGAACACTCCCCGGTAGAAGAAGTAGGAGTAGTCTTCGGAGGCTTTTGTGTCATCTATCTCCTTCCGAGGAGCGTTATCCTCCATGAACTTGAACATCTCCTTGTCTTGCGTATTCAGTGTTTGTGAGGTTGAAGTTTCTAGAGAGATACCGGTGCAGACTTTTGAGTAAACATGCCTTAGACGATCTCTATCATACTTGGTGTAGGTGAGGATGTCGGCTGAGGAGCGTGCCGCTTGCCCCTCATCTCGTCTGTACTTTACGTATCTTCCAGCGATTCTTCCAATTTTATACGCATATTCTTCATTCTCATTCATATCGATCATCTTATCAATTCTTCGAGTCAATAGCTTCATGCAGAAGGCTGAATTCTCAAAAAACCGGTTCGTTGAATCAACGCCCTTAATGAAATCACCAATCCATAACAGGATATTTTCCCTGAGCATCAACGTAAATGTGTCGATCAGGACATTTCTCTCCATTGGAATGCCCTGAATAAGATGCTGGATTGCTGACAGGTAGTGACTCCAGACTGCTGGAGAGGACTGGCCGCGCCGCTTCGTGATCAAGGTCTCTAAAGCCATTGGAAAACGTTTTCCTGACGGCTCAAATTCCTTGATAAGTAATATTCCTTCAAGCTGGTCCATGGTGAGGTTCTCATCAAGCAAAACCTCAAGCTTGGCCTGCGTTTTCTTGTAGCAAGTAGCTTTCATGATTGACTTCTGCACAATGTCGGCCCCTGCCTTACCCTTCAGATGCTGGTAGTTGGCGCGTAACTGGTCATAAATGCCGGAATTAGTTCTCTCGAACGCAAAATAAGGATCTGTTAGATCTATGAAGTTCCACAGAAAACCTGCGATTCTGAAGCAATCTCCCAGACGTAGATTTGTTCTCTGTAGGCTTTCTCGACCTATTCCAAGGTTCTCGTAGAATTCGCTTCCGCTAGCACAGTTTATCGTAAAAGCTGGGTCATCGAAAGAGAGGAACTTCGCTGTCTGAGTCGTCTTCGACGAATAACCAGTTGACTCTGTCCCGAAAGAGTCAGTAAAGTGTTCAGTCTCTGCTTTGTCGTGTTCCTCAACGAATTCAACAGATTCATTCCTGGATGCCATTGAATGTGGCAAAATCATAAGTTCGAAACGCAGATCCCTCTTGGTTCCTTCAAGTTTTTCCATAATTTTCTGTTCGCAACACAACTTAGCGAAACGTTTGCAAATGGTGTGAAATAGTTCATACGAGAGAGAGCCTTCTTTATTGATTACTCCATCTTTCTGGTAGGCTTCAAAAAGGGTCATAGTTCCTAGACTGTAATGTTGTGTGTCCAGACGTATACTGAGCTTGTCTGCTTTTGTTCTGAAAGGTGCCTCACGAATTTTGCCAACTATCTGTGCAACATATTCGAAGGCAATTTTCTTTTCCCTGTTTTTTCCATTGATCTGTATTGCTATCTTTCCATTCTTGTAGCTGCCGTAGAAGGTTATGTATGGTCGCTTAGCTGCTGTTCCGGTTCTCCGGTCGGGAAGGCCAACATCTGATTGATTTGAAAGCGGCATAGAAAGGGTTTCTTGGAGAAGTTTCGTCTCAGGTAAAATAGTCCCACCATACTCTTCGAGGGTTTTCCTGTCGAGTTCGATTTTCAATGGACGAGTTCGAACGAAAATCTTCTTTATGGGTATCGCAAATTCCGGTCCTGAGGCTGAATCTTTGCTAGTAAGGTACAACTCATAAGCCAGCAAATTTCAAACCGGCCTTCGCCTAGGTGCGTGAACGATGACACCATAAGGTGAAGTTACCTAAGAGACTTTGCATTTCAATTGACGCAAAATTGAACCGTCGTCGTCGGGTCTAGTGGTGCGGGCATCGGAATTTGAACTCATAATTTCTTGAACGGTCTTCTTGACCTAGGGATTGGCGGTTACAAAATCCTCCATGGCCTTCTTGACGCGTATCATGCGGTCGTATCTTTCGATTTCCGTTTTCACAACTTCCACAGCCAACTTCGCATACATCGGTCGTTTCTGAAAGATAGTTTGTAATTCCCGAAACGCTTCGTCAGGCGCTCGAGCTTGGTCGTAGCTGCTCTCCGTTAGACATGTGAATTCGATCAAACTGATCAATTTACCCAACGCTTTTCGAGGATCCTGCCAGATCATTTCCAATATGTATTCTTCATCGATTTCTACATTCGATGCTCTAGATGGCAAAATTCTAGTATTGATCTTTTTGATAAGCGGTATTAGTGATTGTACCGTCACAATCCATTCTGGATCCGCTCTCAATGCGGGACTCTTGTTGATTAGATCAAACATTTTCGTTCTGAGCGTTGATGCTGTAGGACCTCGAGAATGAAATCTTAGCAGTTCAAGCAGACCCTCTTGGGATATTTCCGACTTAACGCCCCTGTCACTCCCTCGTTCTTTTTTCTTGAAGGTAATGTATCCATCTTCGTTTAATTGCTTAAGCGCCTTGTACACGGTTGGTTTGTCGATCGCCGGTCTGATTTGGAATGTGATGTGCTTTTTTTTCGTCGGCCCGTTATACGCCAGAAATAGCAATATCCTGTAACATTTGTCTAGGAACTTGGGGCCTCTTACGGCTATTGGCAAGAAGGGTAGTTTCTCCTCTACATAGGGTAGCTACTCTAGCTACTCTACGAGTGATACCAAGATGGAACTTGCGTCCATAGTTCGTTCACTTCTCGAACACCGACAGTTGAGATTATCGAACGATAAGCGTTTGATTATGCAGTTGAATGGACTTCAGTATCGAGTCAGCAAAACAGGAAACCTTCTGTTCGACTCACCCCAAAAGGAACATATTCATGATTATTTGTGGGCCCTGCATTAGCATGCTATGCAGCCAAGCAAATGAGGCGACGACCACGTTTCATGCCACACGTCGGCGTGAGAAGATAGCCCGCCTACTTTCCACGTGAAAGAGTTGGTGTTTGTAGAATGCAATGAGTTGAAGTGCCTTTTCTATTTTCTCGGCTGATTGAGATCTAAGACAATAATTAATTTCGAGCTTTTTGGAGTGTCGCAGATCTAATAGTGCACTACCCCATCCCCTAGTTGAAAGCCGCCTGAATTCCTGAGCCGTTTGGTTGTTCCGTCCAGAATCTGATCTTTCAAATATCCTAAATGCAGCAACTTTTCGCGGCATAACGCAAGTTGGTAATCGTGATCGATCTGAGGATACGAGCGATCAACAATTTTGTGGGCGAGCAAGAGAAGATCGATAAGCAGGTTGCTTAGGATTTACATCGTTCTCTTAGAGAGCGTTATGGCGATAGGCAGTAAGATCATGCTGCTCACAAGAAGTATGAGTAAATCGGTAACGACAGCGCTGTTTAATCCTATGCCTAAGTAAATAATTCTGCGAAGTGCGTCATTTCCATACGTCCACGGGAGAGAGCTTGCAATTCTAATTCCGCCTGGCGCGAGCAGCAGCGGTGATT
>Ga0074044_10004198_pt1 | contig 12009 bp, 13 predicted proteins | sample BogForMeECP23OM1_FD_94443 | JGI IMG/M metagenome (GOLD analysis project Ga0074044, IMG submission 94443) | Bog forest soil microbial communities from Calvert Island, British Columbia, Canada - Bog Forest MetaG ECP23OM1 | ecosystem: Environmental > Terrestrial > Soil > Wetlands ...
ATTCGTCCGCGCATAAAGTCGCGATTCGTCCGCGCATAAAGTCGCGACTTCGAACGCGGCGCCTGAGGCCCAATCCGGCTTCGGCGAGCTCCCTGTTACGGCGACTTACACGGAAATTGTCTCCCTGTTATCGTCCTGTCCGCGTGCGCCGCCAACTGTTACCCAACTTATTGTTATTCAAATGGATTCTCCTGCAAAAACCGGTTCGGAGACCGCCGTTCTCCCCCGTTTTCTCACTGTTACCAGGGAGTATCAGGGAGAATCAGGACGCCGGGGAAAACGGGCGCCGCGCCCTACCTCCGCCCGCCGAGCTCGTCGATATGGGCGAGCAGGTCGGCGGGGTCCTCGTAGACGCGGAGGGCCGTGGCCTTCTGCAGCTCCTCGGCGCCGTAGCCGCCGCACAGGAGGCCGACGCCGAGCGCGTGGCAGCGCGCCGCCGCCAGCATGTCCCAGATGCTGTCGCCGACCACCACGGCCGTCTCGATCGGGACGCCGAGACGCTCCGCCGCCGCCACGAACAGGTCGGGGTCGGGCTTGGCGTATTTGACCATGTCGCGCGTCACGACCGGCGTCTTCTCCGGATCGACGCCGAGCGCCTTCAGGTTCACCGCCGCCGTCTCCATCCGGCCGCTGGTCGCGATCGCCCAGGAAATTCCGACGCTGGTCAGCCACATGAGCAGCTCGCGCGCGCCCGGCAGCGGGCGGATGCGGTCGGCCATGCGGCGATAGGCGCGGACATGGCCCTGCCGCAGCCGCTCGCCGCGCTCCTCGTCGATCGGAACGCCGGTCTCGCGGATGAGCTGGTTGGTGAACAGGCCGCCGCTCATGCCGATCTTGCGGCGGATGCGCCAGACGGAGAGATCGATTCCCTCGCCGTCGAGCGCCTCCTTCCACGCGAGCACGTGTTGATAGACGCTGTCGACCAGCGTGCCGTCGAGATCGAACAAGAAGATCGGCTCGATGCGCATGGCGGGATCCTCGCTTGGGGGCGTCGTTGAGGATCATAGCAGGGTTGCGGCGGCCGCGCCCGGTGTCGATGGGGGTCTCTCGAAAAGCACGATGCCGAACCGGCGCGACGATTGACCGCGGTCACGGCGGGCTTGAATTTCAGCGCTCGGGAACTATCTCCAATATCAAGGCGTTAACCGCCAAAACATCAAGGGGTTGGTCAACGCCGCGTCATGGAGAGGAGGTTTCGATGGCAATGGAGGTTTCGTGGCGCAAAAGCGTGCAAGACTGGATCAACCTGGTCTGCGGCGTGCTGCTGTTCGTCTCGCCCTGGGCCTTGGGCTTTTCCGGGGACATGATGGCGGCGAGAACCGCATGGGTCGGCGGCATCGTGATCGCGATCATGGGGATCGCGGCGCTCGTTCAGTTCGCCGAATGGGAGGACTGGGTGGCGCTGATCGCCGGCGTCCTGATGATCATCGCGCCCTGGGTCCTTGGCTTCGCCGCGATGTATTACGCGGTCTGGGCTTTTGTCGTGCTCGGGCTGATCGTGGCGGTGGCCTCGATCTCGGAAATCTGGATGGTCCATCATCCCACCGCAACGGCAAGGTGATTGAAAGGTGGTTGGACTGCGTGAAGGGGACGGATCGCGAATCCGCTCCCTTCACGCGATGAACTCGAGGCCCGCGGTCCTGCCGTCCGTCCATACGAGGCGGGCGCGTCGCGCCGAGTAGACGCCGGCGCCTTCGTGAATCCGCAACTCGAATGTCCGCGGCAGACAGACGAGACCGTCGCCGACGACCCGAGCCCCGACTGCCGAGAGGTCCCGCACCGTCACGTCGAGCGACGAATTGCCGTTGTTGAAGATGCAGCGCGCTTGGCGAAGGCGCCGCGTGCGCGGGGAACGGCGTTGATCGGCGAACGAGTCCGGCGTGTCCAGCACGATGGGGCCGGACGCTGGCGCGTGGCTTGCACGGATGCGGCCCTTGACGCGTCTCGTGGTTTGGCGAGTCTAGGCGGAGACACGAACCTCCAAGTCGGAGCCCGTCGATGAAATCGCCGCTCGTCTTCGCCGCCGTCGCCGCGCTTGCGCTTGCCGCCTGCAACGCGCAAACCCCGCAGGCCTCGGCGCCGCCGAGGCCGGGGTCGGTGGCGGTGACCCCGCAGAACTTCCAGTTGCCGGAGGGCAGCGACTGCCGGGCAGAGATCGCCCGCTATCGCGCGGTCCAGGATAACGACCTGTCGATGGGCCATGTCGCCCAATCGGTCTATAACCAGATCAAGCGGGAAATCGGCGCGGCGGAAGGGGTCTGCTCGGCCGGCCATGACGCCCAGGCGAAGGCGATGATCGTCGCGTCGCAGAAGCATCACGGTTATCCGACGGATCTTTAGAGCCCTCCCGGCCTCCCCCACAAGGACCCACAAGGGGGAAGGAGAGAATGCGCGGACGCGGATCAATTCCTTCGCAACCCGCTCCAGGCGCGAGCTACGAGGCGAAGGCCGCGCGCAAATAGGCCGCCACGAACCCGGGCGTCCGCGCCTCGTCGATGTCCTCGGCGCTCCGCACGACGTGCATGCGGGTGAACTCGGGCAAAGGGTCGCGCGCAAGGAACGCTTCGACCCGCGCCTTGGCCTCATCGGCGGGGACCGCAAGCGTCATTAGCTTCATGCAGGCGATGCGCCCCGGGGCGAAGGCGACGGTCCAGTCCCGCCGGATCGCCGCCTCGTCGGCCCCGATGCCAGTCTCCTCCAAGAGTTCGCGGCGCGCGCTGGCGTCGAGATCAACTTTGCCGTTGAAAACGTCGTCCGGGTCGGGCGTTCCGGCGGGAAAATAGGTCATCCCGGCGCTCATCGTGTGGGGCGCCATCTCGCCGAGCAAGAAAGCGCCGTCGGCGCCGCGCAGCGCCGCCATCGAGAAACAGTTTTCGACCGGCTCGCCGGGATGGCCCCAGTCGCGCCAGGCGACAAAGTTGGCGTAGTCCGTCTCGAAGAAAGCGCCGGTCAGCCGCAGGGCGCCGCCGGCGCCAGGCGCGAGCTCGCGCCGGGCGAGGAGCAGCACGCGGCCATTGAAAAGCGCCGGCTTTCTCTCGCAAACCTCAGCCCAGTAGCTGGCGATGCGGCCGGCCTCGGCCTCGGCAAAGCTCCAGCGCGCCGGCTCGAACGCGAAGTCGAGCTCGGCGACCTCGACGATCCGCGTCGACCCGGTCACAATTCGAGCGCGCCGCTCGAGACGATGACCGCCGAGCCGCCGATCGAGGCCGAGCGCAGTTCCCCGCCCTCGACCTCGAGCCCGAGCGCGATGAGGCTCGGCCGGCCCATTTCGAAGCCCTGCTCGATGGCCAGCACATGTTCGCCGTCGCTCGGCCGGTCGAAGGCGACGGTCACGCCGGCGAAGGCGGCGGCGGCGCTTCCGGTCGCCGGGTCTTCCGCCACGCCCCATCCGCCGGCGAACATCCGCGCGTGATAGGCCGACCCGGCCTCAACGACTTCGCTTGTGTAGAGGAAGGTCGCCGGCCCGCCGTCGGCGTTCCAACTCATGTCGGCCGGGCGCGCGCGGCCGATCGCGTCGATGGAGCGCACCGGCACGAAGAGATACGGCGCGCCGGCGGTGAAAAGGCTCGGCTCATGCCGGTCGAAGCCGATGTCTTCCGGGCGAAGGCCAAGGCCGCGGGCGATCTCCGGCGTCGTCGGCGGCGGGGCTTCGAGCCGCTGAGGCAGTTTGGGCAGGTCGAAATTCGCGGCGAGCGCGCGGCCCTTTCGATGGCGCACGACGCAAACGACGTCGCCGATCCCTTCTTCCAGCAAGATCCGCATGTCCTGCGCGGCCAGCAGATCGGGAGCCCGGATGTGGGCGATGAGCGCGGCCGTCCCGACGGTCGGATGCCCGGCGAACGGCAACTCCCGCGCCGGCGTGAAGATCCTCACCCGGGCCGTGTTGACCGGATTCATCGGCTCGAACACGAACACGGTCTCTGACAGGTTGAACTCGCGCGCGATCGCCTGCATGCGGCGGTCGTCGAGGCCGGCGCAGTCGAGAACGACGGCGAGCGGATTGCCGGCCAGCGCCGTGTCCGCGAACACGTCGAGCGTGAAGAAGCGGCGTTTCATCGAAGAAGACTCGCCGCCGCTGGCCGAACGCCGCTCACGCGCGGGAATTACGGGACGCAGCAGCCCGGGACGGTGAAGTTGTTCGGCAGCCGTTCGAGGCCGCGCTGGCCGACGAACGTGTGGTCGATCGGCAGCGTGTTCCATGGATAGCCAGAAACCGTGCCGAGCGCGTAGCCTTCGATGCCGCCGTATTCGCCGACGGAGGCGCCCGGGCCGGCTGTCAGATAGGATTCGCGGGCGTGAACGACGATCTGCCGTCCGGCCGCGGCCGGATGACGCGCGTGACGGTGAACAGTCTGAGCGTTGGCGCCGGCGGACAGTCCGAGGACGATGCCGAGCGCGCAGGCGCCAAGAACTTTGGTTGAACGCTTCATGGCCCGTTCCTTTCCGTTTGCCCCCGGAACCCTACACGGGAACATGATCTCTTTTGCGGCGGCGCGAGAGAAAAGTAAATGACCATAGAGTATAAGGTCAACTAAACCGCCTCGGCCGGGAATAGAGTCGAGGGCCGAACGAGCTCGTCCTGCGCCGTGACGAGGGCGAGCTCGCGCGCGCCCGCCGCGAGCGTCGCGGCGACGACGCCGAAGACCGACGACGCCGTCCGCGACAGCGCCTCGGGCGTCGAGCGGCGCTCAAGCCAATGGTGGAAGAAGAGCGCGGCGAACAGGTCGCCCGCGCCGTTGACCGCGATCGGCAGTTTCGGCGTTCCGAGCCGCCACAGGCCTCGACCGTCGCCGGCGAGCATGTCGATCCGGTCCGCCGGCGTGTCGTCGAGCTTGAGCGAGGTCACGACGGCGACCCTCGGTCCTCGCGTGAGCAGCGCCGCGACGGCCGCGCGCGCCTCGCCGAGCGTCTTTGTCGGCGCGCCTGTCAACCATTCGAGCTCGAAGGCGTTCGGGGTGACGATGGTCGCGGCGGGCAAGGCGCGGTCGCGGAAGAATTCGGCGACGCCCGGCGCGACGTAGGAGCCGCTGCCGACGTCGCCGATCACCGGATCGCAGGCGTAGGCCGCGTCCGGATTGGCGCCGCGAACGGCGGCAAGCGCCCGCAGCGCCGCTTCGCCGATCTCGGCTCTGCCGAGATAGCCGGTGAGCAGGCCCACGCACTGCCGGAGCGCGCCGATCGCCTGAAGCCCGGCGACGCACTCATCGATCATGGCCGCGTCGAAGGCGCGGCCGCGCCAGCCCGGATAGCCGGTGTGGCTGGAGAACTGCACGCTCATCAGCGGCCAGGCCTCGCGGCCGAGCCGCTGCAGCGGAAACACGGCCGCGGAATTGCCGACATGGCCGTAGACGACGTGCGACTGGATGGAGAGGACAGGCCCGGGCATCACCCCACGAGACGACGATTCGACGGCGCCGTAAACCCTTCTCCTCGCCCACGGCGCAGGCCTTCGCGTCGGGGGGCGCGCTCCGGGGAAGGAGAGAGGCTTCGCGCCCTGATTCTCCCTGATACTCCCTGGTAACAGGCAGAAACCAGGGAGAATCGGCGGCCTCCGGACCGGTTTCGAAGGGGAATCCATTTGAATAACAAGATGTTGAGCAAAATTGGCCGTGCGCGCGGAACAGGACCATAACAGGGAGGCAATTCGGCCATAACAGGGAGGTGGAAGGGCGCGCAAAACAGGGAGATTGGGCTCCGACGCCAGATGTGACCTCAGTCCCACGTTTGAAAAGTCGCGATTCGATCTACGATTTGTCGCCATCCGGCAGGCGATTTTGTCCGGAAAGTCAAGGGCTTCGAGCGCCATGTTCACTAGCGGCTGGAAATATCTACGATTTGTCGACGCTAGGCAAGCGATTTTGTCTGGGAATTCAAAGGTTTTGCGCGCCAGGCTCACAAGCGGCTTTAAACTCCTGGCGGAAGCGACTGCCGAGCAACCGCTTCGAGGCCCTCGAGGGCGATCGCGCCGGGCAATTCAGCATCCGCATCGATCAGGCGCGAGCTCGGACGATCCATGACCGCGCCGGACATTTGCTCATTGAAAATCTTCTCGCACCCGGCTTCGGCAAGGGCGTGACGCTGCAAGGCAAGATTCTGGTCAAGAGTCGAGACTCGGGCGTAGCCGAGCAACATGCCCCTAGATCGCGGCTCCCCGTTCGGCAGAAGCGGAATTTTTCTTGGCGCGGCCTTGCGGGGGCGACGTTTACGCACCTTCGGGCGGACGGTTTGGGCCGTTTTCCTCGTCGTGTGGTATCTCTCACAACTCATCCGTATAATGAGCAGATTTCTCGAAATCTGCACCGGCGGCTATGGGCGGAAAGCGCGCGTACAAGGATCGCCTTGGGAAGGACCGGAGTCTTGTTCTAAGCGGACATTCCGTGGCGTAATGTGCTCGCCCCCACTGACAGGAGACGCGCCACGGAGTTCCCCGCGCAACTCACCCCCGAGTACGTCGGGCGTGTTTAGAATTCGGCAGTCCGCTTGAGAAAGCCGCCAATGCCAGCATTATTTGTGGCTGCAAATGTCTGTGATTCGAGCGGCCAGCGCTTCAGTTCACAGGAGTGGTCTAAATGAAAAAAGCGCTGATTACAGATTCGGACAATACCCTGTATGATTGGGTCGATATATGGTATCGGTCCTTCACAGCAATGCTCAGCAAGATAGAAGAGATAACTGGAATACCAGAAGAAGAACTTTATGATCCTATTAGTCAAGTCTACCAAAAACATGGTACTAGCGAATACTCATTTTTGCTTGAGGAAATTCCCGTACTGCACGAAAGGTATGGAGCGCGCGTTGCCGAGGAATTAGCGCCGGCTGTTGATGCTTTCAGGGCTGCAAGGCGGGATGCGATGCGCCTTTATCCAGGTGTAATGTCTTCTCTAAAAACCCTTAAGGCAAAAGGAATCACCACTGTTGCGTATACTGAGTCGATGTCCTTTTACGTAAACTACCGGTTCAGAAAATTGGAACTTGATACAGTAATAGACTACCTATACTCACCTCCGGATCATCCTTTGCCTTACGAGGATATCAGCGCCATACGCAAATATCCTGACGAAAGCTACTTGTTGGAGCGAACTATTCATCGCCACACTCCCCAAGGAGAGAAGAAGCCAAACCCGCATATCCTCTCCTGCATACTGAGCGATATTGGCGTTAGACCAGATGAGGCTGTCTATATTGGCGACCACCCTAAAAAGGACGTAGCCATGGCGCAACAAGCCGGAGTGCTGGACGTACTAGCGTCCTATGGGGCCGCCCAGCACCGCGCGCAATACGAACTCTTGAGAAAAGTGACGCACTGGTCGAAGGCTGAGGTTGAAGAAGAAAAGGCAGTGCTCTCGAGAGTAGAAGTATCGCCAACGGTTGTCGTTGAACGTTTTGACCAAATCCTGCGTCAGTTTGAACTTGAGCCTTAGTAATGAGGGAGCTGAAGTTCAGTGGTGAAATACCATCTATTGCGGTTCCCACTCACTCAACCTCAGCGTGCCATTCACGAGACCAAATCTACCTTGCCACGCATTCATTGCCTGAAAATTGCCCCCGTTCTCGGAGCGGAACATCCGGACCTTAATTCCTTCGCCGGTCACGTCTATCAGATTAAAATAGTTGCGTGGCCCGGACGCCTCGGTCGAACCCGCGCTGCCGCCTCCAAGGATGGAAATCTCGCCGCACCGATATCGTCGCTGTGCGTCCTCCGGAAGCTCGTAGACGCCGGACCGCCAGATAAAGGCGCGATGCTTGTGCCCGTGCAGGGCGACTTGTACGCCGTACTGGGCTGCAAGTCGCTGAATACGTACAGCATCGATAGCTATTCCGAATCCACGATAATAATCTGCCGCGGCTTCCAGGTTTTCGGTGAGTGTCAGATGATGGTGCAGTGCTAGCAGTTTAAGGGACAGGGATGGGACGCTTTGCTCCCACTGGAGTTTGTTTGCTACTTCTTGAAAAGCCGCTTCTTGCACGCGTCCCATTCCAGCTAGAAATTTTTTCCCCGTTTCCAACGAGTTGGAGTTCAACGCCGCCACATCCACCGAAACACCGCTCGATAGCAAGAGTCGCCGCCCCATGGACAAGTGGTCATTTGCCTCATGCCGAAATAGCGCTCGGTAGAAGCGCCTGTAGTTCGCTGTAGCAGCGGGCGGCGCTTGGACCACCTCTGCGTTCTCGTCGTAATCCGCATCTTGTGTCCAGACGATATCATGATTGCCTGGGACAACAATCAGATTATCGGTACCAAGTCCCAGAGTACCGAGCAATCTGACCAGACCTTTACTTGCCTGAACGAACTCATCATCTGATCCCAGGAATGTCAGATCACCTGTAACGATTACGAAACCGATGTTTTCGGGCCGAGTCGCTCCCAATATCGCCTCTGCCAGAGTCGTGCCGTGCTCACCTTCGAGGGTCCATCTGTGCTGACGGCGATGCTTCCCCGTGGCGTAATGCAGATCGGTAATGTGGAGGATCGTGTTTCCTTTGACGAGAATGGGCTGGTATGAGATCGGTTCTGGAACCGACTGTATTGATAGCAGTATCTTCTCCGGTTCATCTCCCTCCTGGCGCGGACGCACCTCCCAGATAGTAGTATCCATCCCACGTAACTCGTCCGGCTCAACGATTACTTTTCCGGTAAATCTTGCCAGAGCAATTGGAGAATAGTTAGGTAGTTTAGGTAACGTTGAGAATGAGTAATTTCCGAAGAAGTCGATGGGATTATCATCGATCTTAACAAGCTTCATCCAGGCGAAGCTAAAGGGGCTATCGCGGTAATACTGCGGGACAAGATCATTTTCCGCGTCCGGTACACGCGGGTGGCCGCCCTCCTCTCGACTCGCTCTGGGTCGGATAACTTGCTGGACGTATGCAAGGAAGACCTGACCTGAGCCCGAGTCGAACAGCCCCACAGACTGTGGGTTTGCTACAGAGGCGTCGGCTGCTAGTGCATCCCAAACTTCAGCTCGGTCGTCCTCGGTGGGACGCTTCCACCATCCCCACCAACAGCGTCCATGATCCCCGATGACCTTTCTGTGCTCGGTCAGCGTGGACCCGACAAGGTCGCGAAATCGGAACAAAAAGCGGATAGAAGGCTCCCCAGCCATGTCGAACCTCGACGTCGAGTTTGAGGCACCATAACCGAGGCAGCTCGGTTTCGTCAGCAGCCTTTTCTCTCGAAGAGTCGTAGATTGTTTTTTTGCCTATTCCCTGACGCCCGCCACGTCCTCGCAACGTCCATCTCACTCTCGTCCCCGAGCGCGCGAGGCGCTCAGGTGAGCCACTCCGGAAAGGCCGCTTCCGCGCGCGTTCCTTCCGTTCATTGCGTCGAACCTGAAGGTCGCCTTCGGGTCGAAAGCCGGCTTTCGACGCGCAACATTCGTGGCCTCTTGGCGTCTCTCAAAACCCCTCTTTTTTCAGACCCGCATTCCGCGTGCATAATTCTTGACTTCTGCACGGCCCTGAGGCTCCGGAAGGGGAACGACCTGCGGTAGCTTCGGGGTATCGTATGTCCGGTGCCGATCACCTTGGCAGCGCGGGAGGCGACCATGGGTCACGACGAGAGCGAGGTGACGACGGGTCGATGCCTGTGCGGCGACGTCCGGTTCGAATATCGCGGCGCACCACTCGAGGCCGGGTACTGTCATTGCGAGAGCTGCCGGCGGCACACCTCGTCGCCCTTTGTTGCATTCGTCGTCATCGACAGCAGGCGTTTCGGGTCGCAATGACGACGTCCCAAGTAGAACAGGTCGGCGCGGCGAACAATGCCAAGCCGCTCTCAAGGGCTCGGACTTGGCGGTCTCGCCGCCTGTACGGCCGCCGCCGACACCCCGTCGCGATAATCATTCCCGAAATGGCTGCGGAGATAATTCACCACGTCCGCTGCCTGCTCGTCGCTCATCAACACGGATGAGAACGCTCGCTCCAACGGGCGTCGCGGCCTAACATATCGAGTCGCCAATGTCAGGAGATCCTCGCATGAACGTCTTGCGCACCCCCGACGAACGCTTCGCCGACCTCCCCGGCTATCCCTTCTCGCCCCACTATTTCGATGGCGGCCACGGCCTGCGCATGCACTATCTCGATGAAGGCGCTCGCGCCGCGCCGGTCGCGTTATGTCTGCACGGCGAACCCACGTGGTCCTATCTGTACCGCAAGATGATTCCCGCGTTTCTCACCGCGGGGCTCCGTGTCGTCGCGCCCGACTTCTTTGGCTTTGGCCGCTCGGACAAGTCGGAGGACGAGGCGATCTACACTTTCGCTTTCCATCGCGACGCCATGATCGCGTTGATCGAGGCGCTCGATCTAACGCGGGTGATGCTCGTCTGCCAAGATTGGGGCGGGCTCATCGGTTTGACGCTGCCCATGGACATGCCCGGCCGATTCGAACGGCTGCTGGCGATGAATACGGCTTTGGCCACAGGAGACGGGCCGCTTGGCGAAGGATTCCTCGCTTGGCGCGCATTCTCGAACAGCAAGCCCGACATGGACATCGCCGAACTGATGAAAAGGTCGACGCCCGCTTTGACCGACGCGGAGGCGGCGGCCTACGCGGCCCCGTTCCCCGACGCGCGCTACAAAGCCGGCGTCAGGCGGTTCCCGAACCTGGTTCCGGATAGACCGGACGCCGACGGTGCGGCCCTGTCGCGCCGCGCGCGCGATTTTTGGTCGAAGGATTGGTCGGGCGAGAGCTTCTTGGCGGTCGGCATGCGCGACCCGGTCCTGGGTCCACCCGCGATGCGGTTGTTGCGCCAGAATATCCGAGGTTGTCCGCCTCCGCTGGAGCTGGCGGAGGCCGGACACTTCACTCAGGAGGCCGGCGCCGTGATCGTCGAAGCGGCGATGGCGAGTTTCCGGCGTTAGCCAGCGCGGCGAACAATGCCAAGCCGCTCTCAAGGGCTCGGACTTGGCGGTCTCGCCGCCTGTACGGCCGCGACCGACACCCCGTCGCGATAATCATTCCCGAAATGGCTGCGGACATATTTCACCACGTCCGCTGCCTGCTCGTCGCTCATCATGCCGCCGAGCGGGGGCGTGCCGCGCTGCCCGCCGAGGACCACGCGCAACACGTACCGTCGAAGGACTTTCCCCTGCCCCGCACCACATCCTGCTCGACGCGCGCCGCCTCAAAGACTTGCATACGCCCCAGCAAGCCATCGTGAAGGGCGACTGCAGGAGCCTGACCATCGCCGCCGCCTCGATCCTGGCCAAGACCGCCCGCGACGCCCTAATGAACAAGCTGGATACGGAATATCCGGGATACGGCCTTTCGAAGCACAAGGGCTATCCCGTCCGCGAGCATTTGGCCGCTCTTGCACGGCTCGGCGCCTCGCCTGTTCATCGCCGCTCGCGCCCATCCGCACGGTCCTCGGCCTGCCGCCGCTCCCGCCATGGCCGAATGCGGAGGCCGTTTCGGAGAGCGCGCAAGAGCTCTCGCAACCGGGGCCTGCTCCGGGTAGTGTCTCAGTTTGAAAGTCGGCTTCGGGCGGAGTCCTGCCCTTCGTCGCCCCGCGCGTCAACGCCCGCTTCGGACATTTGATTAGCACCGCGCGCATCAGAGAGGCTCGATCTCGCCACTAATGATCTTTACCACCTGTGATGCTTCGGCGAACTCCGCGGCCGCCATCGCAAAGGTCACGCTGACAAGATTGTTCCTCGGACGATCGAGCTCGATCGACAACTTCTGGGGCGTGAAGTCGAGGCGACGTAATAAAAAATGACCGCAGTATTTTTCATCATGCGTTTCGATGTAGCACAAATTGTCAACTTGATCTTCGAATTGCCTTTGGATCAAGAGATAAGGGCTGTCAGGGTCATCCGCACCTTGCTCGGCTTGCAACATGGCTTGGTAGTAGTCGCCATCGCCGAAGACAGAAGTGGAGACGTAGCTGGCATGAAAGTGCATGATTCTCCCCGACTACACATCCGGTTCAAGAAAGCCTATCGCGATCCCGGTCGATTTGAAATCGCGTCACCGAGGTTCCGACACGGTACACATGCGGCGAACAGCAC
>Ga0074044_10004199_pt1 | contig 12005 bp, 10 predicted proteins | sample BogForMeECP23OM1_FD_94443 | JGI IMG/M metagenome (GOLD analysis project Ga0074044, IMG submission 94443) | Bog forest soil microbial communities from Calvert Island, British Columbia, Canada - Bog Forest MetaG ECP23OM1 | ecosystem: Environmental > Terrestrial > Soil > Wetlands ...
AGATCGGAATGGTCGCCTGATCGCCGCGGCGGGAACGGCGACAGTCTCAAGCGAGGAGAAGGGCATGAGCGAAACGCTTCCCATCGTTTACCTGGCCAGGCACGGCGAGACCGCATGGAGCATATCCGGCCAGCACACCGGACGAACCGACCTGCCGCTGACCGAGCAGGGCGAGCGCGACGCGCGCCAGCTGGGTGAACGGCTCGTGGGAATCAGATTCGCCAAAGTGCTTACCAGCCCGTTGCAGCGTGCCGCCCGGACCTGCGAACTGGCGGGCTTTGGCGCACAGGCCGAGACCGATCGCGACCTGCTCGAATGGAATTACGGCGAATACGAAGGCCTGCGCAGCGCTGAGATCCACGCGAAACAGCCTGACTGGGATCTGTTCCGCGATGGCTGCCCGGGAGGGGAGTCGCCCGCCGAAATCGGCGCGCGAGCGGACCGTATTGTCAGGCGAGTGCGCGGAGTCCAGGGCAACGTACTGATTTTTTCCAGCGGGCACATCCTGCGGGTTCTAAGCGCGCGATGGCTGGGGCTCGAAGCGGGCGGGGCCAGATACTTTCTGCTGAGCACCGCGAGCCTCAGTGCCTTAAGCTATGAACACAACCTGTCTCGGGCAGCGGTCCAGCTCTGGAACGACACGCGCCATCTGGTCTAGCGGCGTGTGCACGATGGGGAAAACAAAGGAATACCCCTTTCAATAAGGAGCAATCTTGATGAAATCGATTGTATGGCTGGGTGCAATTATCGCGTTGTTAGGGATTCTGGGACTCGCGAGTCCGGTATTTACGACCTCACAGACCAAGGACGTCGTAAACCTGGGCGATCTCAAGGTTCAGAGCACGGAGAACTCGACGCATGTGGTTCCTCAGGCTCTCAGTGCCGGCGCACTCGTCTTGGGCGTGGTTCTTATGGGTGCCGGACTCTATCAGAGGCGCTGACCGTCAGCGCGCTTGTTTCAAAGCTTACTGCTCAGCACGGCGAGCCTCAGTGCGCCGAGCTACGAGCACAACCTGTCTCATCCTGCGATCCAACTCTGGAACGACACGCGCCACCAAGTCTAGCGGTGTGCGGAGAAACTGAGGCACTGCTCCGATTGTCAGGTGCGCCAGATTTTCTCGTCGTATTCCCGAATCGCGCGGTCTGAAGAGAAATTTCCCATGCGCGCGATGTTGAGGATCGACATCTGTGCCCATCGCCGTTCGTCGCGGTAAGCTTCGGACGCGGCGCTTTGGCAATCCACGTAGGATTGATAGTCGGCGAGCACCAGGAAAGGGTCGTGATTCAGGAGTGAGTCGACCAATGGGCGGAACATTTCTCGATCCCCGCGCGAAAACGCGCCAGCCGCGATGGCATCGATTACTTCTTGTAGCTCCTCGTTCTGGTCGTAAAACTCGCGAGGTCTGTAACCCGCAGCTTGCGCCGCCGACACTTCTTTCGCACTGAGTCCGAACAGGACGAAATTTTCCGCACCGACCTGGCCGCGGATCTCGATGTTGGCCCCGTCCAGGGTACCGATCGTCAGCGCCCCGTTCATCGCAAATTTCATGTTGCCGGTCCCCGACGCTTCCTTGCCCGCGGTCGAAATCTGCTCGGACAGGTCGGCGGCCGGATAGATGTGCTGACCCGTCTTGACGTTGAAGTCCGGAATGAAGACCACCTTGAGTCTGCGGTCTACCTGGCGGTCGCCATCGATCACTCCCGCGACGGAGTTGATCAGTTTGATGATGAGTTTGGCCATCGTGTAGCCGGGCGCTGCCTTGCCGCCGAAAATAAAAGTGCGGGGAGTCAGGTTCATCGCGGGGTCGCGCTTCAGCCGCTGGTACAGCGCGATGATGTGGAGGACGTTGAGGTGCTGGCGCTTGTATTCGTGGATGCGCTTGACCTGAACGTCGAACATCGAGGCCGGATCGATCCTGGTGCCCGCGAGCTGTTCGGCAAGCTCCGCGAGATCGCGCTTGTTCGAGAATTTGATCAGGCGCACGGCGTCCTGGACCTCCGGATCGTCGGCAAACTTTTCAAAGGCCCGCAGCTCGGTCTCGAGATTGGACAGCCAAGTACCGCCGATCTTGCTGGTGATGAGTTCGGTCAGCGATGGATTGCTGACGGCCAGCCAGCGCCGCGGCGTTACTCCATTGGTGACGTTGGTGAACTTGTCAGGATAGATCTCGGCGAAATCGCTCATCACGTCGCGCTTAAGCAGCTCCGAATGCAGCTCGGCGACGCCGTTGACTCGGCGGCTTGCGACAGTGGCGAGATGGGCCATCCTCACGTACCGGTCTCCGGCTTCGTCGATGATCGACATCCTGGCGATGCGTCCCGGGTCGCCCGGATGGCGCTCCCGCACCTGGGCCAGAAAGCGCTCGTTGATTTCGTAGACAATCTGCAGATGGCGCGGCAACAGGCGGCCGAAAAGCTCCAGCGGCCACTTCTCCAGCGCCTCCGGTAGCAGCGTATGATTCGTGTAAGCGAAGGCATGGCGGGTGATCTCCCACGCTTCCTGCCAACCGAGTTCGTAGTCGTCGAGCAGGAGGCGCATCAGCTCCGCCACCGCAATCGAGGGATGAGTGTCGTTCAGTTGAATGGTCCAGTAGCGGTGGAACTCGGTTACCGGGCGGCGGCGCAGCCGATGTAACCTGAGCATGTCCTGCAACGAGCACGATGCAAAGAAATATTGCTGCTCGAGCCGCAGAATCTTGCCGCCCACTTGTTCGTCGTTCGGATATAAAACCTTGGTGATGTTCTCGGACTGAACTTTGTCCTCGACGGCGCCGTAGTAATCTCCGGTGTTGAAGGCTTGAAAGTCGAACGATTCGTAAGCTTCCGCCTTCCACAGCCGCAGCAGATTCACCCACGGCACGCGATAGCCCAGGATCGGTGTGTCGTAAGCGACTCCTCTGATGATTTGATCGGGAACCCAGCGCGGGCGGGTCCGCCCGGCGGCATCGGTGGCCGATTCGACCTTGCCGCCGAAGCGCACGTAGTGAAAGTTTTGCGGCCGCGCGATCTCCCAGGGATTTCCGGTGCGCAGCCATTCGTCGCTGATCTCCACCTGCCACCCGTCACGAATCTCCTGGCGGAAGATGCCGAATTCGTAGCGGATGCCATAGCCGATCGCCGGCATCTGCAGCGTCGCCAGAGAATCCATGAAGCAGGCGGCCAGCCGCCCCAAACCGCCGTTGCCGAGCCCCGGTTCCTGTTCCTGCCAGAGCAGGTCCTGAAGGTTCTGGCCCAGTTCCGCCACCGCGCGCTCGACCTGCGGATAGACTCCAAGGCCGATGATGTTGTTGTGCAGATGGGGCCCCAGCAGAAACTCGGCAGAAAGATAGGCGACCACCCGATGGTGATTCGCCGCGCGCACGTCGGTGCCGCTGTACCAATGCGCTACCAGAAGCCCGCGCACCGCCAGCGCCAAGGCGGTATACCAGTCGTTGCGGGTGGCATATTGCGGCTGGCGCGCGAGCCCGGCCTCCAGGTTGTCCAAAATCCGCCGCTTGATATCGGCGACCGAGATGTCGCTGGTTGAAGATGGCATGCGCTTGTTCCTTGGGCCTCCGGAGACGCGACGGTCGTTGAGCCGGCGTCGGATTGTCCCAATTGGGCGCAGCCAGAAAATTAGGTGCAAATTAATGGTTCGTTACGTTGCGCCGCTCTGACAGTTCGCGAGGGAAGCTGGGAAGCGCCGAGTATCTATCTGGGTGGGCGTCGTCGATCTAAAATTCGGATTCTCAGCCTGCGTCGTGAGCAGCGCATCGAGCGCGATTTTTCGCCGAAGGGGAGGAATTCATGAAGACAAGGCAAGCGGTCGTGGGAATCGTGTGGCTGGGCTTCGCGGCCCTCATTGTGTGGGTGTTCCTTCACGACGGGAGGGATGCCTTTACGCTGCCCTTCGACAGCCTCACCAACACGGCGGGCACGATCGACCTGATCATAGAGCTGACGCTGGTGAGCCTCTGGATGTATTTTGATGCGCGAAAGCGGGGAACGTCTGCGATCCCCTTCATCGTGATAGCGGTGGTATTCGGCAGCCTGGGCCCTCTCGCTTATCTGTTCCTTCGCTTTCGTGACACGGGTGCGGAACCGATTGTCTAATTCGATCGTCTCGGGCACGCGACGCGAGAATAAGCTCAACTGGAATCGAGTGCCCCGGCCGGGAGTCGAACCCGGACTTGAGGTTCCGGAGACCTCCGTGATGTCCTTTTCACTACCGGGGCGTGCGGTTGGAGGACCTCATCAATATATCAGGGGCCCGATCCGGACAAGCGAGCAGGGCGTTTGACGCGCATCGCGCTCTGGCCCACGATCCACCAATGCCCTCGGAACCGGCGACCACGACTGCCAGCCTGCGCAACGGCCAGTATCGCGACGGACGCAATCTCTCCGCGCGTTTCGAGCTTCATCAGCGTTTCAGCACCAGCCGCTACCCGTTCCATCGATGGATATTCGATCACTTTGCGTTCGATGCCGGCGCCCGAATTCTCGAACTCGGATGCGGCTTCGGCGCGTTGTGGAGCGCGAACGCGGATCGGATTTCGGCCGATTGGGACGTCACGCTGTCGGATATGTCTTTTGGGATGCTCTCCGAGGCGCGCACCAATCTCGCAGGGTCGGGGAAGTTCCGCTTCCAGCAGATCGACGCCAGCGCGATCCCATCTCGCGCCGGCGTGTTCGATGCGGTCATCGCGAATCACATGCTGTACCACGTGCCCGATCTGGCGCGGACGCTCGCCGAGATTCGGCGCGTATTGAAGCCGGGCGGCTCGATGTATGCGACGACGGTCGGAGTCGCGCACATGCGCGAGCTGGATCGGATCGCCGAGCGATTTATCGGCGTCGCCCCGATGACTAATGTGGCGCGCTTTGGTTTGGAAAGCGGGCTGGCGCCGTTGCGGTCGGTGTTCAGCGAGGTCCGGCTGGAGCCGCTGCGCGGTGAGCTGCTCGTGACGGAAGCAGAGCCGATGGTCGCGTATATCCGCTCGATGACTGGTTTACAGCGCGCGCCGCAAGAGCGCATCGGCGAAATGAGCCGCTACATTCAGGAAGAGATCCGCACGCACGGCGCGATTCGAATTACGACTGAGAGCGGCATCTTCATCGCGTCGCGCTGAGTCTGTTTCACTTTGAATTTGCGTCACCACTCAGTCATGCAGAGGCCACCGAACGGTGTTCAGTGACGCCACGGTGTCAGGCCGGTGAGCCGCCGGCCCTACTCCAGAAAAAATGTCGTCTCTCCGTCCGAGTAGCGGCGGGCGGCTCGCCCGCCCCAGCCGTTCCATGAAATCGTGGCCGAACCAACTCCTCGAGCCTCCTGCCCATAGAGGACGGGGGTCAGCAGTCAGGTCGATTTGGCCGCTGCTTACCGTCACAAAGACACAGGCTGGAAGCCTGTGCCACTTCAGAACATTCCGTGATTTCGTCCAAAACCCTCAGATCACTCCCAGCTGCCGCAGTCGCTTGACCTCGCCGCGCACGCCATCCACGCCGTGCCGCGAGTAAATGAATATCAGGCGTTCCGCGCTTAGATAACTAAACACGGGGTTCCGAAACCGATTGTTGAAACTCGCAACGTCAGCCGGGTTGAAACCAAATTCCGGCGCCAGCTTCGCGAGGACCAGTCCCATTTGAAAGGCCGCCGGGACGGCGAGGAAATAATTGCCGTCGGAAAGATTGTGAAGCGTGTCTTCGGGGAGAAAGTAGGGCGCCGATGGCGCCACGGCCGCGAAATCGAAACTACCGGTCGCGGCCAGCGCAGGCAGACGCAACTTGCCGCTCGCATCAGCAGCGAGATATCCGTTCGCGACCGGATCGACGCGCGCTATGATCGCTGCCGCGCGAATCCAGTTGACGACCTTGAATTCGTTGCCGAGGGTCGGCGCTGAATGTGCGCTTGCCTGTGTGATGACAAATTCGGGCGAGAGTCCGCGCTTGATCGATTCCGCCAAGCCGAGAATATGATGCCCGGGCGTGCGCGAATCACCCTTGCCGTCGTAACCGTCGGTCTTTCCATTGCCGCCAAAGTTCAGTTCCTTGAACTCGGTTCCGTCGGCGTTCCATTGGAAAACAAAGGTCTTGGCCCAATCGTGCCAGATAGGCGCCGCGATGATCAGGTCCTGGTTTATATCTAAACCTCCGTCGGGTTGAATGAAGTTCGCCTGGCTGGCGATGTCGATTGACGGCAGGCCCGCGCGATCGAGATGCCCATACGCCGTCCGATAGTCGGCGGCGAGGCTGAGATCGCTAATGGCGTTGAATGCTTCATGAACCGCGAGACCGCCCGGATACGAATGATGGCCCGCGAAAAAGCTGCCGGGTGCCGAGTCGAAGCGCTGCGGCAGATGAGGGCACGCGGTCCCATCGTCCTTGAGGGGAGGGAAGATGCCGGCCGTCACGCCGCCCGGAAATTCCGCGGCGTCGGCGGGATTGACCAGGGCCGCATCGATGAGCCGCTGGATAATTGCTGCCTTGTCTGTATCGCTGAGATTGGCGCGATGCGCCACGCAAGTGGCGGGGTTAGTGAATGCGTCGAGCGTCTCGCGTCTAAGCTTGGAATCGCGAATGTGCTCGGCTTCCTGCCGCATGAAAGCCATCGCGGATTTTATCATCGGCGAGGTCTCGGCGATCACACGCGCGCGATCATTGCCCGCTCCGATGACTGTCTGGTCCGCTCCCAAAGCGAATGCGGAAAGGAGCGATACAATAGCCCCGGCCAATCCCAAGGTTCGTGTGAGCATGTGCGATTCCTCGTGCCAAAGAGGCTAGGGCCCGCAATGCCGAAAGTCGAACCAGTCCGGACTCTCAACAGAATCCGCTGGGTATAAGTGCGGGAGCGAGCGAGTGTTACGCGGCGGCGTGGGATTCGCGGAGCATTTCGGCGTGGCGGCGTTCGGCTTCGGGGCGGGTTTCGGCGATCGTTGCGATCATTTCCTGATGGACGCGGCGATTGCTGGCCACGATGTTTGCGCCGTGCACATCGAGGGCCGATCCGTCCATGTTGGTTACGCGGCCGCCCGCTTCCTCGACGATCAGCGAGCCTGCCGCGACGTCCCATGCCTTGAGGCCGAACTCCCAGAAGCCCTCGGTTCTGCCGGCTGCGACGTACGCGAGGTCGAGCGCCGCGGCGCCCGTGCGCCGGACGCCCTGGGTGCGCATCATGAACGCTTCCCAGAAGCAGAGGTAGAAACGGCGGCGTTCGCGCCGATCATATGGAAAGCCGGTTGCCAGCAGCGAAGTGCTCAGCGAGTCCGTCGTGCTGACGCGAATCGGCTTGCCGTTGAGCGTCGCGCCGCGCGAGCGCTGCGCGATGAAGCATTCCTTCTTGAGCGCATCGTAGATGACGCCGAACTCGGTGCGCCCGCGATGCTGATAGGCGATCGACACGCAGAATTGCGGAAAGCCGTGCGCGAAGTTGGTGGTGCCGTCGAGCGGGTCGACGATCCATTGATGGTCCGACTTGTGAAGGCTGGCGCCGCTTTCCTCGCCCAGAAACGCATGGGTGGGAAAAGCGCGATGAATCACTTCGATGATCGCGGCTTCTGATTCGCGATCGGCTTCGGTGACCAGGTCGATGGAGTTGGATTTGCGGCTGATATTGACGCGGCTGAGCCGCTTCAAGTGAATTCGGCCGGCGGCGCGCGCGGCGCGCAGGGCTACGTTTTCGATTTCGTTTGCCACGGGTTTTAGGAAGATATGTCAGGACTTGAGTTCATTAAAAGCCCGTGATGTCGATCAATCGACAGGCAACGTCGGAGTTTTTACAAGACATAAGGACCTCACCCATTCGACTCGCTTTGCTCCCCTCGCTCAGGGCTTGGCACCAGGCAGGGCAGGGTCCGAATCTCCTTCCCGACCGAAGAGGAAGGTAGACGTAGAAACGGCGCATCGACAGCGGGAGTTACATCGCGCCGTGCGCGGGAAAGACGAAACTCCCGTGCTGCCTCAGAGAGCTGTGGTTGCGGCGCGCGGACGCGCCGCGATCCCTCCCCCGTTCGGCTTCGCTCAGGGCTTCGGCCAGCTTCGCTCGGCCTCGACTCACCCGGCAGCCTCCGGTCGCGATGACACAAAGTCCCCGTCTATCATTCTGTCATCCCGACCGAAGTGGAGGGATCGTGCGCCGTCCGCAGCGCGCCGCCACGGCCACTCGGAGCGCTTTCCCGACCGGCAGCGGTCAGATCTCCTTTTACGAAGTACCGGCTCGGCCAGAACAAACCCGATTTCTTCACAGGCTCTCACAGCAAGCTCTCGGCTCCGCAAAAAACGCTCCGCTCGGAATGACGGAAAAAGTCGGGGAGAGGGAAAGCCATTACCATCGTGGGGTCTCGGCGAGGCTGATGCCCAGCGCGGTTTTGCCGATTAGCTCGCGGGCGCGCGCGTTCGACAGCGGATGGTTCACGCCGGCGCGCACGTCGCGATAGTAACGTTCCATCGGAAATTTCTTGAGAAACCCGTGCGCGCCAACCGCTTCCATACACTGATCGACGGCGCGCAGCGCGTTGTTGGTCGCGACGTATTTCGCCATCACGACTCGCGCCAGCCCGGCGGCGCCCTTGAACGACGCGCGATCGTGCAGATACTCGCGCGCGACGGTTGTGTAGAGCGCACGCGACTGCGCGATCAATGCCTCGGTCTCGGCGATCGCGAACTGGATTCCGGGCAGATATTTGATCGGACGGGGCAGGGTAAGCGGCTTGAAGCGTCCGGTGAATTCGCGGGTGAACTTGAGCGCGGCGATCGCGACTCCGGTATACACGGCGGCGATCGAAAGACTGAACCACGCGAACAGCGAAATGCCCTGGGTGTCGATGGGCCCGATGGGGCGCGGCGTCGACATCGCGATCGCCGGGACGCGCACATCCTTGATAACCAGGTCGTGACTCGCCGTGGCGCGCATGCCCATCGCGTCCCAGGTCTCGATCAGCTCAAAGCCGGGAACTCCGCGCGGAACGACAAACGTTGCGGCCGCGGGGGGAGAGTGGTCCTCGAGCGTCGCCATTATCATGAACAAATCGATGACCGGTGAGAGACTGGTAAAGGTCTTGCGGCCGTTGAGCACGTAATGGTCGCCGTCGCGGCGCGCCTTGGTCGCAAAGAATCCCCAATCGCCGCCGGTTTCGGGCTCGCTGATTCCGCCGCCCATGATCTGCTTGCCCCGGCCGATAGCCTCGAAAAAAAGCTTTTCCTCGGGGCGGCCGCTGGACAGCTCGACCATGCTGCCCAATCCGAACAGATGCATATTGATCGCGATGGCGGTGGCGGCGCACCCCTGCGAGAGCTGCTCCTGGCAGAGCACGTAGTCCTCGAGGTCGGCGCCGAGGCCGCCATGCTGTTCCGGAATGACCAGCGCGGTGTAGCCCGTCTCCTTCATCCGCGCAACGTTCTCGACCGGAAACGAATTGGCGCGGTCGTGCGCCTCTGCACGAGTCGCAAAATCGGCGGCGAGATCGGCGGCAAGGCTGGTCAGTTTTTCGCGATTTTCGGACATACACGCTCCCGGCGTCGCGCGGGTTTGCTACCGCGCATGGAATCTGTGGTCGATCAGAATGCCACGAGTGAGGACGAGGAAGAAAGGAAAAAGCTCTATTAGGTCGCCGCTGCCGCGTTCGGCTGGGCCATCAACCGTTCCGCATAGGGCATCAAGGTGGTGAAAAGATTCACTTCCGAGTCGAGCGTCTTGCCGAGGCCGCTCAGCAGTCCCATCACGCGGTTTACCAGCAGCACGTCGCCGGGAACTTCGACGATGGGATTGGCGCGAAGCGCGCGTGGCAACTCATCCGAGAATTGCTCGACGAGTTCCTTGTCCGCATAAGCCTTATTGCGCCGAACCGTCTGCCCGAGGAACAGATCGGCCAGCGCGAGCAGCGTCTCGGGAGAGCCATCACGCGTGCGGAAGCCGAGATCGCGGAAGGCCCGGATAATTCCTTCGCGATCGGAAACCAGGATCGCGAAGGTCAGGCGCACCATGCCCTCGCGCACGTGGGCGGGAAAATCCTTGGCGAGGCCGAAATCGAGAAACACGATTATGGGGCCGGGCTGCACGAGGATGTTCCCCGGATGCGGGTCGGCGTGGAAAAAACCGTCGCGCAGGATCATCTCGCAGAAGCGGTCGATGAGCTTTTGCGCCACCACCCGTTTGTCGATTCCCGCGCGCTCGAGCGCGGCCACGTCGCTTATCCTGATGCCCTCGACCAGTTCCATCGTGAGCACGCGGCGCGTGATGAATTCGCCGTAGACCTCTGGGATCAGCACATCATCGGCCGACGCGAAGTTGCGGCGGATCGTGCGCGCATTTTCCGCCTCGTGCTCGAAGTCCAGTTCCATCGGGATGTACTTGAGGACCTCGCGCATCACGACACGGAAATCGAAGTCGCGCTCGAACCACGCGAGCCATTTGAGCACCAGCGTCATGTTGCGCAGGTCCGCGCGAACAATCCCATCGATTCCGGGGTACTGGACCTTGACGGCGCAGCGGCGGCCATCGTGGAGGCGCGCGGCGTGGACCTGCGCCAGCGATGCGGACGCGATGGGCGTCTCGTCGAATTCGGCAAAGACCGATTCGAGCGGACGCTTCAGCTCACGTTCGATTTGGCCGCGGATGGTGGAGAACGGGCGGGGCGGCACGCGATCGTGCAGGCCGGCCAGCGTGGAGACCCATTCGTCGGGGAGAACGTCGGCGCGGGTGGCGATGAATTGAGCCGCCTTGATGAGCAGACCTTCCAGCCGTATCGCAGTCGCATACATCGCGCGCGCCGCGCGCAGGTCCTGCCGGCGATAAAGCTCCGCCTTGTTGCGCTTGGAGATGAAGCGGGTCCAGAGCTGAACCGCCTTGTAGCCAAGGTAGATGCGTACCGCCAGCCACAAGACATTGCCGAAACGCCACGCGCGGGTGGCAAGCCCAGGTTCGGTAGCGGTCGAGGAAAACTCGGGGAGGGTGCTTTCGGCTGGGGTCATCGGGTGGTCAGGTCGAGCGCTGTAATTGGATTGTAGACGATGGCGGAGCTTCAGAGAAATCCGCGCGATACAGGAGCGGACGAGACTACGCCAAGTTACCTGACGGATCGCGGTGATGTACTGTGGGGCGTTGTGGCTCGACTTATTCTTCAGCTTTGCAGAATCAAGTGATCACGCAGGAGGCAACGAATGCTGGATAGTCTCAAACGACCGGCGGCGCGCTGTCAGTTGCGCGCGCTGAGCTGGATTTTTACGGTGGCCATTCTGTGCGGCGTCAGCGGAGGCTGTGGTGGTAACGCCGGCTCCAGCCCCGTTCCGGTACGAGAGCAGGTCAGCGGTGCGCTCATGGACTGGATGGACGCTTTCAATACGGGAGACACCAGCAAGGTTTGCGATCTCTTCGCGTCTGATCTGATCTCAGATTATCAAGGCCAGCCCGAGCGCGGTTATGCTGCCGTTTGCAACCTTTTGATCAGCTCTCTGAATGATCAAACCAGGAAGTATCATTATTCTCTGAATATCAAAGAAATTCTCGTGTCGGGGCGCCTTGCGATGGTGCGCCTCGTGTGGACGCTTTCCGTTACGCGAAATGGTTCGACCTTCAGCGGTGACGAGCCGGGGATGGACGTTTTCCAACCGCAGCAAGATGGGAGTTGGAAGGTCATCCGGTTCATATCTTATCCGGCTAATCCAGATTGCGCGGATTAGAACGTGATGCGCTTCTGAATCCGTGCAATCGGTGCAATCTGCGGATTCCATTTATTATTGAGCCCTGCAGAGCTTGTCATTTGCGCGCGTGGCTGCAGCGTGAAGAATCCCGGTCCGTTGGCCTGCCTGGATTCGGGATTCCTCACGCGCGCACGCGCGCGGGAATGACAGATACAACCGCGCTGAAGCAAAATCGGAGTAACTATCTTTTGCAGGACTCATTAGATGACCTGTTGAAGGTCAGCGAGAGTGACCGCCTAACGGTTCAGCGAAAATGTCCGCCCTCGGTGCGAGAAGGGAGGGATGGACAAGATGAGTGTGGGAGAGTGGAAACGGCTGGAAGCAGCCGAGCG
>Ga0074044_10004200_pt1 | contig 12003 bp, 6 predicted proteins | sample BogForMeECP23OM1_FD_94443 | JGI IMG/M metagenome (GOLD analysis project Ga0074044, IMG submission 94443) | Bog forest soil microbial communities from Calvert Island, British Columbia, Canada - Bog Forest MetaG ECP23OM1 | ecosystem: Environmental > Terrestrial > Soil > Wetlands ...
AAAACTCGGCGCGGTGTGGAAGGGCCTCGAAAGCCAGGTGGGCGCATTTCAAAAAGTAGCGGAAAGTAAGCTCCAGCCAGCGCAGGAAATGCAGATTGTGACGCTCACCTGCGCGTTCGCGAACGCCACGCTCGATGCCGTGATCGCATTTGACAAAGACGGCCGCATCGCCGGTCTGCGCTTCGTTCCCCACCAGGCGCCAGGGGACTGGAAGGCACCCTCTTATGTGAATCCCGGCGCATTCGAAGAGCGGCCCGTCACCGTCACCTTCTCCCATTGGAACCTGCCCGGCACGCTGTCCATGCCCAAGGGCGACGGCCCTTTCCCCTGCGTCGTGCTCGTGCAAGGCTCCGGCCCGCATGATGAGGATGAGACCATCGGCCCGAACAGGCCTTTCAAGGACATCGCCTGGGGACTGGCGTCACGCGGCGTTGCCGTGCTCCGCTACGTCAAGCGCACCAAGCAATACGGCGAAGCGTCCAGCGAGGATCCCGCCGCTATCACTGTAAACGACGAGGTTGTCAATGATGCGCGCGCAGCCGTTTCGCTGCTCGCCTCGCAGCCCAAAATCGACGCCGGGCGAATTTATGTCCTCGGGCACAGCCTGGGCGCCTATCTTGGCCCGCGAATCGCCTCGGGCGATCGCGAAATCGCGGGCCTGATCTTGCTTGCCGGAAACACGCGCCCCATCGAGCGGCTCGTGGTGGAGCAGGTTCGTCATATCACCAGCCTGCCCGGCACAGCGCCGGCGGACGCTCAAAAGAATGTGGACGCGGCAGAAAAAATAGCAAAGGACATCGAGCGGCCCGACCTGAAACCCGGCGACACAGTGGACTTCTTCGGCGCGAAAATCCCAGGATCCTACTGGCTCGACCTGCGGGGCTACGACCCGGCCGCGCTGGCTGCGAAACTCCGCGTTCCCATGCTGATCCTCCAGGGAGAGCGAGATTATCAGGTTCGCATGGCGGACCTGGAAGGCTGGAAAAAAGCGCTCGCGGGCCGTTCCGATGTCACCTTCAAGTCCTATCCCGCGCTATATCACCTGTTCATCGCGGGCACCGGCCCTTCCACGCCCGCGGAATATAACCAGCCGGGCCACGTTTCCGAAGAGGTGGTCACCGACATTGCGGCCTGGATCGCAGGCGTTCGGAAAGGAAACTGAAATGGGCGCGCCCTACGCAATGGATCTGTTTCTCATCACCGTCCTTCTGTTCATCGCGGGTTTGAATCATATTTTGCCTCGGCTCTCGCGGCGAGAAATCTTCTTCGCCGTCACACTCTCCAGCAGCTACCGCGAAACCCCGGATGCGCGGAAAACACTCCGGCGCTATCGCGCCGCCGTGTGGGTTCATGCACTGATCGCGACCAGCCTTGTCGTCGCAGCGGGGTCTCAGGGAGTTCCCTGGCTTCAGATCGTCGCCATCTACTGGCTGGCGGGCGGATGTTTCCTCGCTTTTCTGAAGGCGCGCCACGAAACGCTCCCTCACGCTCAGCCTCCCGCGCCCCTGCGTGAAGCAGCGGTCCTGCCCAGGCCGTCCGGCATATTTAGTTCTCTGTGGCTGCAGGCGTGCCCCTTCGCGATCCTGGCGGCAACGGCCCTCTATTTGCAGCTCCATTGGAGCGAAATTCCGGCCAAATTCCCGGTTCATTGGGGACTGGACGGGCAGATGGATCGATGGGCCACGCGGTCCTTCGCCGGAGTCTACGGTCCTCTGCTGATGGGAGCCTGCCTGTGTCTCTCCCTGGCGCTGATGAGTTACGGCATTCAGCACTGGACGCGGCAACTGCGCGCGCGCGGGGCTGGAGCAACGCAGGAATCTTTTTTTCGCGCCTCCCAGCGCGGAATCATCTGGGTCACGGAACTTTTCGTCGCGGTCACATTCTCCTGGACGGCGTGGATCCCACTTCATCACCGGCCAAGTCCCCTCATCCCGTCTCCTGTGCCCAGCCTCATCCTGGCCCTTCTCTTCCTTCTCTTTGTGGTCGGATGGCTCATCTATACGGGTCAAGGCGGCGAACACCTGCCCCGCGCCGCTTCCGAGCCATCTCCAGCGCCGGAAGAGCTCCCCACCGGCGACCGCACACCGGATCAGTGCTGGAAGGCAGGAGTGATCTACGTCAACCGCAATGATCCGGCGGTGCTGGTCGAAAAGAGATTTGGAGTTGGCTATACATTGAACCTCGGCCATCCGGTCTCATGGATCCTGCTGGGCTCGCTGATCCTGATTCCCCTGCTGCTGTCGTTCTTCTTGAGCCGCATGCACTAGTTCCACCACAGCTGGATGCCCGGCGGCGACTTGGAACACGGCTGCCCTCATGGATTGGTTGCTGGATGAGATCTCCGCGGCGCCGCGGGAATCGAGCGGGACGAGCAATCCTTAGGAGAGAAACTTCTCGGCAGCTTCCACTGTGGGAAACGTGGGGAAAAACTGAGTGAGTTGGGAAACGCCCAGCGAGGCGCTCACGCGCTCGCTCACTCCCACCAGAGCCAGCTTCCGTCCGTCCCTTTGCCGCGAGACGTACGCACCCACCAGCGCGCCGATCCCCACCGAGTCCACGTAGGGCACCGCGGTGAGATCCAGGATCAGCGTGGCGGCCTTTTCGGCGCGCACCGCGTCTTGGAAAGGAAATAATGTATGCAGGGTCAGCGCCCCGCTCAATCGCAGAATGCGATGGCCCGCTCGGGATCCCTCAACCGCTTCCAGACGCACAGGTTCCGCCGACATCGCCAACGCAATCTACTCCAGTGAACCGGGCCGAATTGTTACAGCCGTATAAATTCTTTCATATCCATCCGGTCCGCAGCAAGAACTGGTTGTGCCGGCGGGAATTGAACGCGCAGTGCCGTCTTGAAAGCGCAATTTGGCGGCCGTTGCCTCATGGCGCCACAGCGTCTGAATGATGCAGCCAGGTCGTTTTGTGAGGTCTTCACAAAGATCTCCCTACCCCTCGACCGGCGCGTCTGCCTAACCCCTGTGTTCGCCTCCGTGTGCACAATAAAAAAGGGAAGGCCGGAATCGGCCTTCCCTTTGGCACAGGCGGGTTCGTGAAAACCCGCTCGTGGATGTCAGAACCGGATGCGGAATCCGAACTCGAATGACCGCGGAGTGTTCCCTTGCGGCGGCCCCTCGAGCGCGCCCCAATCCCCCGGATCGTTCAAGGCATTCGTCGGGTCGAGCAACTGGGGGTGGTTGAACAGGTTTGTGAAGACGATCTGGAACTCCCCGCTCACTCTCTCTGTTATGTGGGTGTTCTTCCTGATTTGCATGTCCACGTTCCAGAACGGCTGGCCGCGGAGAAAGCTGCCGAACCCGCCGTTGTGACCCGTGTCAATTCCCAGGATCGGGTTGCGGAAGCAGTCCATCACCGCCTGTGGGTTCGAGTACAGGTTGATGTTATACGGTCCGGTCGTGCCAACCCCGCCCGAACCGGGAACATTGTTGTGCCGCGAGCTGCCGAAGTTGTTCGAGCAGCCCGAGCCGCCAATGAAAACTCCCTGTTCATAGGAGGTGTAGTTGACTCCGTCTGCCGAGCCAAAGGATTGGCCGCCGCTGAGACCGACCGCAGGATTAAAGCTCGAGGTGAACACAGGTTGCGGCAAGCCGCTGCCGGTGACGAAGATCGGCGAAATCGTCCAGCCACCCAGCAGATGGCCCGCAATTCCGTGCTGGCTCTTGTAGTACGGCGGCTGGTAGATCAGGAAAGAGTTGAACACAAATTTACGGTCCCAATTCTGCAGGCCGTAGCCGCGGCTCAGGTAATAGGGATCCACGGCCGTGTATTCGCTGGTCGCCTGAACCACTGCGCCGGTTCCCAGCGCCTTTCCATAGGTAAAGTTCGACTGCATGGTCAGACCGTGCCAGTCCGCCATCCTCGAAGAGATGAACAAAGCGTTGTAATTCCCGTAGCCGACGCTGGAGTTCACGGCAACACCTGATGTGAGTTGTCCGTTGGCGCCGAACGCCGAGCCGGCAATGGGAGTGTTCTCCATGGTGCGGCCGAAGTTGAATCCGCCGTTATCCAGATCGCTCCACAAGCTCCACACGAATTGATTCGAGAGGTTGCCGGTGCCGGCGTTGCCTTCCTTTGAGGCCACCGCCGCCGTGCAACTCGTGAAGCCGGTGCAGTAGCCGGTACCCGCCAGCGCCGCTTCAAAGAACGGTTGTGGCGTGACCGCTGCCGGGCTGGCCTTGCAGCCGCCAAACGGTCCGCCCTGGCCACCCGCCAGACCCGCGTTACCGCCGCAGTACTGCATCACCAGATTGCCGTACGCCTTCGCGAACGACTGTCCGCCGACCGTGAACATGTACGGCACAGCGTTCAGGTTCAAGGGTTGGTATTCGTTGCGAATGACGCGGCCAATGTAGCCGGCTTCCAGCGTGATCTTGTTGGACAACTGCCGTTGGATCGTATAGTCGAACTCGTAACTTTTGTTCGGCCGGAAATTCGGATCCAAAACCGAACTGGTCGCCGCTTTGGTGTTATTGATGCCCGGAAAATCCGGCTGGGGCAGAGTCGCGGTAGCGCTCGCCAGCGGCCCCGTCAAGCCATCCCAGCCCGTTGCTGTCGGGCCGATGCGGAAAGAATTCACGGGAGTGCCCGCCCCTGCGCCGCACGTGCCGTTGATCAACGGGTTGGGGCAGGTCACCGGCTGGAGCAGCCCGGTGCCGAGCAGAGGCACCAGCACCAGGTCCACCCCGTTTAGGCGGCCATAGATTTCGGAGAAGCCGCCGCGAACCACCGTCTTGCCCTGCCCTACCACCTTTCCCAGGATCCCGCTGTCGAAGTTCGGGCTCCAAGCCACCGCAAGACGTGGGCTGAAAGATCCGTAGTAAGGGTTGTAGGGGTATTTGCGCCCGCCCTCGGCGTTGCCCACCAACGTGAATCCGAGATCCGGATTAAAAACCTGGCCGATCAGCGCGTCGGCTTTGCGCGTATTGAGGTAAGCCTCGGCGCTGATCAACTGGTTGGACTGATTCACGAAGTCAATCTGCTCTCCATTCGCCTCGACTGGCGGCATCTCCAGCGTCCAGGCCAATCCGTAGGTGATCGTGACTGTCGGCTTGAAGTGCCAGCTATCCGTGAAATAGACGTTGTAATAGGGAATTGCGCTTCTATCCTCCACCGGCGTGAGCGGCGGATTCAACGTCAACTGCGGGCCCGACCGCGTGTAGACGATCTGGTCGTTCGCAAGGATTCCCAGCACATTCGCGTAGTCTTTGTTCCAATTCGTGACAGATTGAATCCCGCCCGTCCCTGTGCCAATCACGGCGGGGATAAAACCTGTCCCCGCTGTTGAGCCGCCCATGTTGATTCCGTTGCCGTTCGCCCCCGTGGCTAACTGGTCTACGGGGAAATAGTTGATCCCGCCGCCGTTGTCCGAACGCTGGTGTTGGTTGTAGTTGTGCTGGTAGATTCCGCCCCATTGCAGCACGTGGTTGCCGAGCAGTCGCGTCATGTCATCGCGAAGCATGTTGTCATGCCCATCCCAGTAGCGGGTCCGGACTTGCTGCGTATTCACGTTGTACGGGGTCAGCGCGCCGTTGGTCGACTCACCATTGGGTTCCAGGGCTGCCCCCAACCCTGCGAGTTGCGGAGCAGCGCCCAATGTGCCCCACAGCCACCAGTTCCGGAGGTAGCTGTAGTGAAAGTCGTTCGTAAAATTGCTCGAGACGTTGGTCGTCAGCCCAGCCGCAAAGAACCACGGTACCTGGGGGCGATTGGCGGTGGAGACGAGTCCGCCCGTCGGGGTCAGGTCCGTTTGATTCAACGTGGCGCGGGTCAGACGGTAGAACCGATAGCTGCTTGTTAAATGCCACTTCTCGCCGAAATCATGGTCCAGGCGTGCCACGGCGAAGTCGGATCTCTGTGGGATCCCAACCCCCTCGGTTAATCCTTGGACGTTTACCCCGTCGCACACGCCGCCGCAAGCGGCGGTGTTTGCGCTCGTCGGCATCAGTGCCCAAAGCGCTTGCATCGTGGGACTGACTCCCAAGCCGCGGGGATCACAATTCTGTGTGCCGCCGAGCAGAGACGCGGCACACGCCGCCGATAAAGCGCCTCCGGTCGTCGCTCCAGGCTGGTACGTCGTCCCCGAAACGAGCGCGCCGATGGTGGGGCCTGTATACACGGTCGCCGTGGGATTCAGGTTGAACACCGTGGTGCCGGAATCTAGCAGCCCGAGCCGCATGCCCGGTCCAGGGACCAGCCGGGTCACCGTCCCCGAGTTCGGAAAGCGAAATCCCTCGTAATTGCCGAAGAAGTAGGTCTTCCCGCCCAAGATCTTCTTCGCAATAATCGGGCCGCCTACTGCGCCGCCGAAGCGGCTGTAATGGAAGTCCGCAATTCGTGCGGCGGTCGCTGGGGCATTATTGACAAACGAGTTCGCGTTCCAGTTGTTGTCCAGATAATACTCGTAAGCCGTTCCGTGCCAGACATCATGGCCGCGCTTGGTCACCATGGACACTTGTGCGCCCGCCGAGCTGTTGAAGTCCGCTGTCTGGTTCGTCGTGCCGACCTTGAACTCCTCAATGCTGTCGATGGGGGTGGGCAAAACGCCGGTCGGCCCGCCGCCGGCGTTTCCCGTGAACTGGTTGCTGATCAAGCCGCCCGATGGGTCGCCGGCGATGCTGGGAGTGTAAATGTTCATGCTCCCGTCCATATCGTTCGTGTTCTGCCCGCCATCGAGCTGGAAGGTGTTCTGGTCAAATACCGCGCCGGCCACGCTACCCTCGGGAGTCACCCCCGGCTGAAGCATCACAAACGTGGAGACGTCGCGGCTGATGCTCGGCAGCGAATCCAGGGCGATTCCGGTGAACGCCGTGCCCACCGTGGAATTGAACGTCTGCAGTTCGGCGCCGCTGTTGGCTGTGATCTCAAGCACTACCGAAGGCGCACCCACCGCCATTTTCACGTTCAGGGTAAGCGTCAGGCCCACGGTCACTTCCTGCTTGGATACCTTTTCCGTGCTGAACCCCGACTTGCTCACCGTGAGATCGTAAGTCCCGGGGGGAATGTTCACGAAGAAGTACCGGCCTTCTCCGTTGGTTACAAGTTTGCGCGCGCCATGCGTGGCCACGTCGGTCAGTGTGACATCCGCGCCGACAAGGACTGCGCCGGTCGGGTCGGTAACCGTCCCGGTCACCGTTCCCGTCGAAACGGACTGTGCGTACACGGCCATTGACGTTGCCAAGGAAAGAAACGATACAGCGACTGCCAGTAGAACGACTCGCTTGCTTAACATTTCACCGCCTCCTGGTTGGGCCATTGGGGCCAGATGCGCAGTCCCCCGGATTTGCGAACAGCCGACACGCGGATCCAGCGCGAGGTTGCCTCGCCCGCGAATCGGCTCTCCGTCAGATCCCTTGTCCGGCAACGACCACTGCCTCGATAAGGAAACTGTGGTCGTGCCCTCTCGGTCCGGCTATCCGGATTTGGGACTGCCGATCTAAACGCACAGGAGTTTCCAATGGCCCTAAACTGGACCTGAATTCAGGGATGAACCGCGCAAATACCGCCAGGACTCGGCCATCGAGGGGCTTGGAGGCAAGTCTAAACAAGCAGTGAGACAAAACGGGCTGAGGATGAAGAGCCTGAAGGCCTCTTTCACACACGCCGTGCAACCAAAACCTGCAGCAACTTCCGGGAATCCATATTTCGCCCGCGTCACTGCCGTGGGACACATTCAGATGCGGAGCTTCTTTGAGAACAAACGCGAAAAGACTTGGAGCGATTTGAAGGCAGCCGGGAAACCTTTGGTTTCACTTTCTCGTCTAAGAACTCTAAAGAGTGTTGGCGTCTTGGGGCTTCGCAGTCCCGATATGAACCCATGTCCTCCTCCCCAAAGGACGTGCCGGGGACTGGCTTGCCCACGGGGAGAGAAATGGAAGCTCGCGAACCAGCTTCTGGCGGGTTCCGATTCGGCGCGTACGAGCTGTGCCTGCGCCGTAAGGAGCTGCGCAAAGAGGGCATCCGGATCAAACTCCAGGAGAAGCCCTTTCAGGTCCTCTGCCTGCTCGCGGAGAAGGCAGGAGAAACGGTTCCTCGCGAGGATTTCCGGCGCCGCCTGTGGCCCGCGGACACCTACGTGGATTTCGACGCCAACCTCAACACCGCGCTGGCCAAGGTGCGCCAGGCTCTCGAGGAATCAGCGGAAAATCCACGCTTCGTAGAGACGATTCCCCGCCTGGGATATCGCTTCATCGCGCCGGTGGAGACCTGGGAGGCGGCAGGCGATGCCGCACCTGCGCGCAATGGCTCTCTCGCCGCACCCCCGACGCAGGGTGTGACGGCGCCTCCCGCCCTCCTGCGGCGTTCTCGGCGAGGAATCGCCGCGCGGACCGCTCTGCTCATTGCCGCAGTAGTCTTGCTTTCCGCTGTCGTGGTCCGGTTCGCTCCTTCCTCTCTCACCCGCGTGTCCGCGGGGAAAAGTGTGCTGGTGGTGCTGCCCTTTGTAAATCTGAGCGGCGAACCGGCGCAGGACTACTTCAGCGACGGGCTGACGGATGAGCTCATCACCCAAATCGGCAGCTTGAATCCGGACCGGCTCGGCGTGATCGCCCGGACTTCGGCCATGCACTATAAGGGCACGCGGGCCACCGTGGAACAGATCGCCAGTGAATTGGGCGCGGACTACGCACTGGAGGGCAGCGTGCGGCGAGCGGAGGGAGAGGTACACATCACTGCCCAGCTTGTCCAGGCCCGCAACCAGACCCGCCTCTGGGCCCACACCTATGAGAGCACCTCCGCTGATCTCATCCAGGTTCAGGACGATGTGGCCCGCAACGTGGCCAGCTCCCTGGCCGTGGAGCTGCTCCCGGGCTCGCGCCCCAGCGCTGGTAAGGCCGCCATGCGGAATCCCGAGGCCTACGAGACTTACCTGGAAGGGCGCCTTTACTGGAACAAGCGCTCGAAGGAAGGGCTGAAAAAGGCGGCTGACCTTTTCTACCAGGCCCTGCAGGAAGACCGCGAGTCCGCCCCGGCCTATGCCGGCCTCGCGGACACCTTTCTCGCTCAGGCGGATTGGCTGATGGCGCGGCCCGGCGACGCTTTTCCGAAAGCTCGCCAGGCAGCCCAAAAGGCGCTCGAACTGGACAATTCCCTGGGAAGCGCCCATGCCGTGCTCGCCAGCGTGAGCTGGGAGTACGAGAAGGACTGGAAGCAGGCCGAAGCGGAATTTCAACGCGCCATCGAGCTCGACCCCGCCAATGCCAGGACCCGCCAATCCTATGCCGAATACCTCTGCTCGCTCGGCCGCCACGAAGAAGCCATGACGGAGATGATGCGCGCGCACCAGCGCGACCCGCTCTCCCTCAGCATCTCGGCGGACATCGGCAACTTGCTGTACCTGGCGCGCCGCTACCCCGAAGCCATTGCCGCGAGCAAGAAGGCGCTCGAATCGGACCCCAACTTTGTTCCCGCCTATGTGTACATGGGCCGGGCTTTCGTGGCCAGCGGGCGTTACTCCGAAGCGCTGGAGACCCGGCTGAAATTCCTCGAACTCAATGGGGAGTCGAAAGCCAGACGCGACGACCTGCGTCGCGTCTTCGAGAAGGGCGGAATCCGCGCCGGCTGGCAGTGGACCCTCGACGACATGAAGCAGCGGGAAGCCCGCGAGTACGTTTGCCCCTTTGAGGAAGCCCTCTACCAGGCTCGACTCGGGGACCGCGAAGCCGCCTTTGCCTCGCTCGAAAAATCCTACTCCCTCGGGGACGGAAACCTGGTCTGGGTCAAAGTGATGCCCGCACTCGATTCGCTCCGTTCGGATCCTCGCTTCGTTCGGCTGATGGCGCGCCTGCACCTCTCCTCTTGACGCGGTGGCGCGGCCCGGCCGCGGGAGGGCATGTGCGGAAAGATTCCTGACCCGAATCCGGATTGGAGTTTGGTAGCGCCAGCGGGAATCGAACCCGCATTACCGCCTTGAAAGGGCGATGTGCTAGCCGTTGCACCATGGCGCCACAGCGGCTGAATCGTGCAGCTTGTTGCTAGAGTAAAAGACTTTTGCGGGAATCACAACGGGGCGGTGACTGGTGACTCGTGACTGGTGGGGAGAGGGGGGCGATACAGGGTTGGCGTTCTTCTCACTGATCATCGCACTGGGCCGCTGCGAAGAAGATGGGGCTGTTCCCGGGATAGGGCTTCTCCTCTTCCACCAGTCACCAGTCACCCTCCCTGCCGATCCTGATACTCCTCGAGCCACGCCATCTGGATGGCCTCCAGCTTCCCTTCGTTTGACATCTTCGGGTCGCCCGAGAAGCCTTCGAGTTCGGTGACCCATTGGTGCAGGTCGGTGAAGCGGACCTCCAGCGGATTCTTCTCCGGGAATTTTTCCGCCAGCCGGAAGCCGATCTCCTCCGCATCGTCCCAATCAAATGTTCCCGGCATCGTGGCTCCTCCGGTGTTGGTAGCGCCGGCGTCTCGCCGGCCGAGTCCGCCGCGGCGGACGAGTCTGCGTGTTTTCTTCTCGGCGCCGGAACTATCGCGCCCCGCCCGCGCCCGCTAATGGCTCTCCCGCGCGTAATTCTTGTTCCACGACGGGATCTCCACCACGATGTCCGTGCTGCCGTCCGGAACGCACTGGCAGCCCAACCTCGACTTCGGCGTGATTCCCGGGGCCTCGTCCAGTTCGTCGAACTCGTCGTCGGTTCCCTCGTTGCAGCTTTCCAGGCCCTGGTGGACCACCACGTGGCACGTCGAGCAGGCGCACACGCCTCCGCACGCGTGGTCCAGCGCGATCCCCGCGCCCAGGGCGATGTCCAGGATGCTGCCCGGCAAACCATCATGACCGTAGGGCACCTGCGCCGGGTCCACTTCTACTTCCTGGGTCTTCCCCTCGTGCTGGAATGTGACCTTGTACTTCTTCGTGGCCGGCTTGTAAGTCGTTTCCTGGATGTACGGATTTTTGCCGCCCATTGCGACTCTCCCTCAATCCTCTCGCGCCGGAAGGGCGGGGTTTCAACCCCGCCGAAACGGCGCAATCAAGAAATTCTTCTCTTTTTTCTATTTCTTCTCTTCCTTCTCTCACACCTCCGACAGTTTCCTCCCCTCGACCGTCGCGTGCAAAACCTGGTTCATCATGGCCTCCGCCAGCGACCCGGTAGCCTGATTCAGCGCCTCGATTCGCGCGCGCACCAGCTTGTAATCCTCGCCGCTCATGGCCTCCCGCAGCGCGCCCAGCGCAACGGCGATCTCCGCGCGTTCCGAATCACTCAGTGACTCCGCGGCTTCCCCCGCCAGCCCCTTCTCGGTCGCGGCGAGAATGCTCTCGCCTTCGTTCCGCGCCTCGATGAGCTGCCGCGTGGCAAAATCCTCTTCGGCATACTCGATGGATTCCTCGAGCATGCGCTCGATCTCCGCATCGTTCAGCCCGTAACTCGGCTGGACCTCCACGGAATGCTGCTCGCCCGTGCGCAGGTCGCGCGCCTGCACCTGCAGGATGCCGCTCGCATCAATCAGGAATTTCACCTCTACCCGCGCCATACCCGCCGGCATCGGCGGCACGCGAAGCGTAAAGCGCGCCAACGAACGGCAATCGCGCGCCAGTTCGCGCTCCCCCTGCAGCACGTGGATCACGATTCCCGTCTGGTTGTCCACTCCGGTCGTGTACATGTCCTGCGCGCTCGCCGGAATCGTCGAATTCCGCGGGATGATCTGCGCCACCACCCCGCCCATCGTCTCGATCCCCAGCGAAAGCGGCGTCACATCCAGCAGCAGCATATTCTTCACGCCGCCTTCCAGGATGTCGGCCTGCACCGCCGCCCCCAGCGCCACCACTTCGTCCGGATTCAGTTCCGTGTGCGGCGCGCGGCCAAAATAGTCCTCCACGCGGCGGCGGACGAGCGGAGTGCGCGTGGCGCCGCCCACCAGCACCACCTCCTCCATCGCCTGCGGCTTCTGATGCGCGTCCGCCAGTGCCTGCCGCACCGGGCCCATGGTGCGCTCGACGATCGGCGCGATCAGCGCTTCAAACTCAGCCCGCGTCCACTCCCGCACATACGCCGCGTC
>Ga0074044_10004201_pt1 | contig 12003 bp, 11 predicted proteins | sample BogForMeECP23OM1_FD_94443 | JGI IMG/M metagenome (GOLD analysis project Ga0074044, IMG submission 94443) | Bog forest soil microbial communities from Calvert Island, British Columbia, Canada - Bog Forest MetaG ECP23OM1 | ecosystem: Environmental > Terrestrial > Soil > Wetlands ...
CACCACCTGCCACATGGCGATAAGCCACTTGTCCAAACCGAGCGGCGATTCCTCGAAGATCGTGCCCGTCTTCGCGGTGAACTGTCGGAGATCGTGTCTGCTGCCACACTGCCAGCGGTTATATTTGGACTGGAACAGAACGTTCTTGCTTCCGCATCGCGGGCACGTAACGCCATCAGGCCAGCGGTGCAACACTAGGTACTCGCGGCAGTTGGCGAGGCTTGCGAAGTATAGGATTGCGGCTTGTAAAGTGTTCGGTTCCATGCTCAAATCTTAACAAAAAGCATGTGAGTTGTCAACTATATTCTTGCCCTAATTAGCGGGCTTCGGCCTTCTGCACGGCGGATCTTAGTTCTTCATACGACAGCGCTCCGGGATGGTACATCGCTACTTGGCCGGCTCGATTCAGGACTACCAGAGTTGGCGTGGTGCTTGCTCCGTAGGCATTGAAGTTCTGTTTGCTTAACGGTACGGGCATGTCTTGCAGGCTGGCGTAATAACGTGCGCGGACGGATTCGATGTAGGCGCGCTCCTGCTCGGGGGCGGCATCGGCTCCCTGGGCGGCGTAGCCGTAGAGTTGGGTTGGGCCGATGACGACCAGGCCATCGGGAGCGAACTCCTGGCGCAGGCGGGCGATGATGGGGACCTCAGCTTTGCAGTCCACACACCAATGCGCCCAGAAGAACAAGAGAACGGGCGAGCCTTTCAGCGACGCCAGAGTTGGCGGCTTCGGTCCGAGATACTGAGTTGCTTGTAGGGGCGGCGCGGGTTGACCGACCAGAGCCAGCAGGTTGAGATTTTTCTGGAGGCGGGCTCTTATCGATGTATTCCCATAGCGGGTTAGAGCCGAGCGCAACAGGCTTACTGCTTGCGCGTGCTGTCCTTTTTCTGCAAGGGCCTGGGCTAGGACTTCGTAGGCGGCGCCGAGGGCGATGGGCAGATGGGGTTCGGCGTCGAGCTTGCGCTTGGTCGTCGCCAGCTGCTGCTCTGAGAGACGGCGCGTCTCGGTTGCATAGGCGGTGGCTTGGTCCCACTGCTTGGTCGCTGCCGCTCCTCGGGCCATCCACGACAGCGCTTCGAGGTAGTCGGGCGTGACCCCGTGCTGAGCCCTATAGCTGCGAAGCTCTGACTCGGCGGCGGAAATGGAGTTCTGCGCCAGTTGAGTGCGGACATCCTCGACCAGGTCGGCCTGGGCTCGCATGGAAGCAGTGCAGAGAAAGACCCCGGCGGCAACGAGGCCCCAAACTCGTATTCGCATACGCATGATTTGATGATGAATGAGCGGCCCGGAAGTTGCAAACCGGATGCTCAGGCAGCGACGCTATATCGGTTGTCGGAATGGGCGAGGACGCTCATCATCTGGTGGAAAGAGGCAATTTCGAAATTCAGAATGGAGCGGTTTTGGGCCAGCCCTTCCAAGACCGGCCTGGAGGGACAAAACAGTTTCAATCGAATGTCGTTTTCGCGGGTCCAGCGCTGGAGAAGGGCGAGCATCCCCAGGCCGCCGCCGCTGATCGCTTCCACTTCGGAGAGATCCAGTGCGATGACGCGAGAGGCTGCCTGAGCCTGCACGACTTCTCGAAGCTTGAAAACCGCGTCGCTGCGGATGATCCTGCCTTTGCACTCAATGACTGCCAGGTCGCTCAGGTTCTCGACGTGTATGGCCAGCATGGACGCCTCCAGACAGATTCAGTTGTCGTTTTGAGTTACTCGGTGCATGCAGGGAGCAAGAACCCTGCCAAAAGGCGATGAGCCTTATTTTTCAATTTGATACGAAAAAATGGAGGGTTAAAACAGAGAATTTTCGGGAGTGTACCAGGGAAATGTGTACCCAGGTGGGATTACCTCGGTAAACACAGAATCCTGTAGCCATTTGCCCTCGAATATGTACAATTTAGGTGCGTTTGAGCTTTACGGTTGTCAGCAGTACCCCGCTCTGAAGCGTGATCTGCCTGCACTATCCTCCGAGTTCCAGCGCATACTTCAACACAAAAGGAACACAGCAACATCATGGAAACAGGAACCGTAAAGTGGTTTAACGATGCCAAGGGCTATGGTTTTATCAGCCGCCAGAATGGCGAGGATGTTTTCGTTCACTTCTCCGCCATCCAGGCAAACGGGTTTCGCAGCCTGCAGGAAGGTCAACAAGTTCAGTTCGACGTGGTAAAGGGCCCGAAGGGCTGGCAGGCAGAGAACGTCAAAGGCGTCTAGGCCACAACCAAAATTCGGAAAAAGAAGGCGGCCCGCAAAGGCCGCCTTTCTTTTTGTCGAACCTCTCTTGTTTGAACCTCACGCCGCGAGTTCGGCTTCGGCGATCGTGCCGTAGAAACAAAAGAAGCTTTCCACCCTTATGATTTCCAGAGCCTGGTGGATGCGCTGATTCACGCCCACTAAGCCGAGGGTTCGTCCATCTTTTTGCCGGGTTACACAGGCGCCGACCAGCGCCCCAATTCCCGCCGAATCCGCGAGGGGTACATCCGTGAAGTCGAGAATGAGCGCGGGCGACTTGTCGGCGCGTACCTTGGATTGGAAACCGAATAGATTGGGAAGCGTCAGCGGTCCGGCCAGGCGGAGTATGCGGATTCCCTCCCTCGACCCGGGAATATCTTCGATGTGCAAGGCCGGATCGGGCATGGGGAATGTTAACGGCTTATGACAACGAGAGAATGTTAAAAATTTGTTAATTCGGGAACGGCTTGCCTCCGGACCGCCTCAATTACAATGCTTGCCGGATACAAAACGAGGAAAAAATGCTATCAAGCACACGCCGAAGCTTTCTGAAAACCACCGCCGCTGCAACCGCTTCGCTGACGGCGTTTAAGGGTTCGTTACTTTGGGCCGCACCTGCAACCGGCGTACAGGCCTGGACGACGTCGAAGGGCCGCCGATTTGAGCGGATCGAAGTGCCCCAGTGGCGTGCCGCGTCTGCAACCGCTTCTGGGGGTATTCAAATCGACCCCGCTGTCCGCTATCAGAAGATCCTAGGTTTTGGCGCCGCCTTTACCGACGCATCCTGCTACTGGTTTGCGAAACTCAGCTCTGAGCAGCGGCAGGACCTGCTTTCCGACTTTTTTGGGCCTGCGGGTCTGCGGCTATCGGTTTGCCGTACTTGCATTGGAGCGAGCGACTACTCCACCAGTGCCTACAGTTTCGACGACAGCCCGGAACCCGACCCGGATCTGAAGAAATTCAGCATTGAGCATGACCGTGGATATATCTTGCCCACCTTGCGGGCCGCGCGCGGTATAAATCCAGACCTGTTCCTGTTCTCCACCCCGTGGAGTCCTCCTGGCTGGATGAAAGCGGGAGGTTCGCTGCTGGGCGGGTCCATGCGCAAAGAATACTTTGCTTCGTATGCGGAATACTTCGTGAAGTTTCTGCAAGGCTATTCTGCCGAAGGGGTCAAGATCAACGCAGTCACCATCCAGAACGAAGTCGATACCGACCAGAACGGCAGAATGCCGGCGGCTTTGTGGGGACAGGAATACGAGATCGAATTCGTGGGAAAATTTCTCGGGCCTGCATTCGAGAAGGCGTCGCTCGATACCAAGATTTGGATTCTCGACCACAACTACGCTTTGTGGGGCAGAGCGCTCGATGAACTGAGCGATCCTTTAATCAGCAAATACGTGGACGGGATCGCATGGCACGGCTATTTCGGCACTCCAGATGCCATGACGCGAGTCCACGATGCTTTCCCCTCCAAGAATGCCTACTGGACGGAAGGCGGCCCCGACTACACCAGCCCCGACTACAAAACAGATTGGGCGAAGTGGTCCCACACCTTCAGCGAAGTGCTGCGGAACTGGGCGCAGTGCATCGTCGGCTGGAATTTGGTGCTGGATGAAAAGGGAGCGCCGAACATTGGCCCCTTCCCTTGCGGCGGGGTGGTGACAGTCGACTCGAAGACTCATGAAGTCACCCAGAGCGGGCAATACTGGGCCTTCGCTCATTTTTCCAAAGCGATTCGGCGTGGGGCGCAAGTGATTGCTTCCCGCGGGGATTTGCATGGTATCGATCACGTGGCGTTTGAGAACCCGGACGGCAGTCGCGTTTTGGTGATCACGAACCAGGGGGACGGGCAGGCGGTTGAGTGTGAGGTGGGAACTCAAGCGCTGAGCTTGACGCTTGATCCAGATTCGGTGACAACCTTAGTTTGGTGAGTTCTGCTGGTTACTCTCCGCCGACGGTGAGGCCGTCGATGCGGATGGTAGGCGAGGCTACGCTGCCGCGGAATTCCAGGTCGCTGCCGATCTCGGAGATATTGCAGAACATGTCTTTGAGATTGCCGGCTACGGTGATCTCTTCGACGGGATAGGCGAGTTCGCCGTTGACGATCCACATGCCGGAGGCACCGCGGGAGTAGTCACCGGTTACTAAGTTCGCCCCGTGACCGAGAAACTCGGTTACATAGAGGCCATCTTTGACGTCGGCAATTATCTGAGTCGGTGTTTTCGGCCCCGGTTCGAGGAAGTAATTTCCGGGGCCAATGCCGGGCGTTCCGGCGAGTCCGCGAGAGGCGTTGGCGGTGGTTTCGAGGCCTAGCTTCTTCGCAGTGTAGGTATTCAGCAGATACGACTTCAGAATTCCGTTTTCAATCACCAGGGTGCGGCGCGTGGGAATGCCTTCGCCATCGAAGGGCGATGTGCCGAAGCCGCCGGGCATGGTGCCGTCGTCGACGACGGTGACGTTCGGTCCGGCAATTTTCTCGCCGAGCTTGCCCGCCAGGAACGAGGCTCCGCGATAGACTGAGTCGCCGTTCACGCCCTCGAAAATATGTTCGAGCATGGAACTCGCGACCATGGGATCGAGCACCACCGGGACATGCGCCGTTTTTACCTTGCGAGCGCCTAGACGCCGCAGGGTGCGGCGGGCGGCTTCTTTTCCTACCTGCTCGGCCGAGTCGAGTTTTGCCAGACTGCGCGCCACGGAATACCAGTAATCGCGCTGCATGCCGCCTTGCTCGTCTTGCGCGATGGGTACCGCCGCGACCGAACAGTACGACCGGCGGTATTCGCCGACAAATCCGTGAGAATTCGCCAGCACTTTTCTGCCGGTGGCGGCGTCGAACGATCCGCCTTCGGAGTTCTTGATGCGGGGATCGGCGTCGAGCGCGGCCTTTTCGGCGCGACGCGCGTACTCGATGCGCTCGGCGCCGGGCAACGAGTAGACGTCTTCGTGATAAAGATCGAGGTCGCCGGAAAGCGAGCCGAGCTTCGCGGCACCGGGAATTCCGGCGTACGGATCTTCGGAACAGATCTTCGCCAGTTCGAGTGCGGATTTCAGCATGCGCTCAATACCCGCAGCGGAAAAATCGCTGGAATAAGTGCTGGCGGCGCGCTGTCCGAAGAAGACGCGGACGCCGATGGCGCGCGAGCCTGACTCTTTTAGGGTTTCGACCTGGCCCAGACGCACCACGGTGGAAAATTCGTCGCCTTCGCGGACGACACACTCGGCGGCGGTTGCACCGCCACTTATCGCGCGGCCGACGACATCGGTGGCGAGTTCCTTCAGATCGATTGCGAGTTTTGTTTCACTGGGTTCTAGTGTTGTCGTCATTTGATGTAGTCACTGACAGGAACTGCAGATCCCTCGCTTCGCTCGGGATGACAAACCTAAATCTATTTGATTGAAGAAGACTTCATTGCATGAATCCGCCGGTTTCGCGTTTTGCGGTGCCCCCGACGGTCAGGCGATCGATCTTGATGGTCGGGATGCCTACGCCTACTGGAACGGCCTGTCCATCTTTGCCGCATGTGCCTACGCCTTCATCGAGTTTCAAATCGTTGCCTACCATCGAAACTCTTGTCAGCACGTCGGGTCCGTTGCCGATCAGGGTTGCGCCTTTGATTGGGGCCGTGATCTGTCCGTTTTCGATCAAATAGGCTTCCGATGCCGAGAAAACAAATTTGCCGTTGGTGATGTCGACCTGGCCACCGCCGAAATTCACGGCGTAAACGCCATTCTTTACCGAACGAATAATGTCGCCGGGATCGTCCTGCCCAGCCAGCATGTAGGTGTTCGTCATGCGCGGCATGGGAATATGCTCGTAGCTCTCGCGACGTCCGTTGCCGGTGTCGGCCAGGCCCATCAGCTTCGAGGAGAGCTTGTCGCTGAGATAGCCCTTGAGAATTCCGTTCTCGATCAGCACGGTTTCCTGCGTGGGCTGGCCTTCGTCGTCTACGTTCAAAGAGCCGCGGCGCCACGGCATCGTGCCATTGTCAACCACGGTGCATTTTTCGCTGGCCACTCGCTTGCCGATCAGGCCGGCGAATGCCGATGTTTTCTTGCGATTGAAGTCGGCCTCCAACCCGTGACCTACAGCTTCGTGCAACAGAACGCCGGGCCATCCCGGACCGAGCACCACTTCCATGTCTCCGGCGGGGGCTTCGCGCGCGTCGAGTTGCAGAATTGCCTGGCGCGCGGCCTCTTTGGCGAAGAACTCGGGAGTCTTGTCGCCGAAGAAGAAGTCGAGTGCAACCCGCCCTCCGCCGCCCGATGAGCCGCGGCCTGAGGTCGCATCCGTCTTCGCGATGCAGGAGACATTCACGCGCGCCAGCGGCTGCGAGTCTTCTGCAAAGGTGCCGTCGGAGCCGACCACCAGAATGGTCCTCAGTTCGTCGGCATAGCTGGCGCGTACTTCCTTGATGCGCGGATCGTATCCGCGAGCGGTTTTATCGGCGCGCATCAGCAATTCAACTTTAGCGGTAATGTCGGCGTCCACTGACGGCAACGCTACCGGATAGAGGCTGCGGGCCGGCTTCTGCTGGAATCCGGCGACCGTCGATTTGGCGGGCGCGCTTGCGATCAATGCCGCGGTGCGGGCGGCATGCAGAATGCGCCGCGGGGAAAGATCGTCGGTGTAGGCATAGCCGGTGCGCTCTCCGGAAACGACGCGCACGCCACAGCCGGCTGAAATTCCCTGCGAGGCGGATTTGACTAGCGACTCGTCCACCATTAGCGAGGTCGAGGTCAGGTATTCGAAATAGAGGTCGGCGTAGTCGCCTCCCGCCGAGAGCGCGGCGGCCAGATAAGTTTCGAGATCGTGATTTGTGAGTCCGTAGTGCTCGAAGAAGAAACGTTCCTGGGTGGCAGTCACCATATTTGGATGCCCTTGGATTGCAAACGACTCGCAGCGGTTAAATGCATTATCCCATGAGCGGAGGGCCGTCAGGATGACGATCCAGATTACGGAAGTCTGACTGCGCCGCGCTGGACTAAAACCAAACAATTTCGTGGTCCAGCGATCACTGACGCCGTGGCTGGCGGGGCGAATAATTCTTGCTACGTGACTCCAGACTCGCTCAGCCAAATGCTCTCTGGCTTTCTCGAGGGCGCACGCGCCGCGGTGGTGGTGGAAGACGGCGCCATCGCGTTTGATTTGGCCGAGGCGAAGTATTCGGTTTCCGGCGAATACCACAAATGCCTGCTGCATCTTTGGTCGAACGAACGGAATTTCGTGCGACGGGTGCTGGATGCGGAACTGAAGGCGACCACGTTGCGGCTGCAAGTGCAGCGCATGGGGCAGAACCACCCGACGCGGTTGGACTTCTGTCGCGATCGCGATCAGCGCTCGCCCGGCGCGCGACGGGTGGCGCGTGTTGCCTATGAGCCTCGTCTGCGCCGAGCGCTGGAAAGAAATTTTCCCGGCTGGACCGTGGTCCGGCTCACCACCAGCATGGATCTCGAACGCTCCTTTGGTCCGGCCTACCTGCGTGGATGGTTGCGTCAGGGGCAGCGGGCCCTCGCCGTCGTGGGAGTGAACGATCAGGAAACGCAATCGACCGTCGATGGCGCGCTGACCGTGGGAATTCTTTGGCTGGAGGCGTGCCGTCTGGCGCAGCGGGAACGGTGCGTCGTCGAAGGGTTGGCGCTGGTTGTGCCGAAGGGCACGGTTGCTCTGACCCGGCAGCGTATGGCGCATCTGCATCCGACGGCCGCGAAATGGTCGTTGTACGAATTCGATCAACGAGAGGATGCGCTGGTACCGGCAGATACAGGGGATTGCGGTAATCTGGCGACTCGCTTGGTGCGTTCCGTCGACGAGGGGCTGGTGCGCGAACGCTTTGCGGGATCGATCTCGCGCATTCAGGGCATTCTGCCGCAAGCTGAAGTCGTGGTGCTCTCACCTGCGTTGATTTCATTCCGGCGGCATGGGCTCGAATTTGCCCAGGCGCGGATTGCGCATGATCCGCGAAGTTTTCAGAGCAGCGAGGAAATCGCTTTCGGCGTGGGGCCGGAAGAGCGCGTTCTCGATGCGGCGAACGAAATGGAGTTTGCGGATCTGGTGCGGCTGGCGGCGGCTGTGCGACGGAAGGACGGTCCCAAAAACCACGCGTTGTGGCGGATGTGTCCCGAGCGCTGGCTGGAATCGTTGGTGTTCGACAACATTGCGGCGCTCGATGGACGGCTGCGGCCGGAGCCGGTGTATGCGCAGGTGCCCGCGTTCGCCGCCGCGGATCGCGCCATGATTGACATTCTGGCGGTGACCCGCGAGGCACGGCTGGCGGTGATCGAACTTAAAGCCGACGAAGATATCCACCTTCCGTTGCAGGGCGTGGATTACTGGTCACGCGTTGCCTGGCACCAGAGCCGTGGAGAGTTTGCGCAATTCGGTTATTTTCCGGGGCGAGAGATCTCATCACAGAAGCCTCTGCTCATGCTGGTCGCGCCCGCTCTGCACGTGCATCCCACGACGGACACGATCCTGCGTTATCTTTCACCGGCGATCGACTGGGAAGTACTGGGAGTCGACGAGCACTGGCGGGAAGATGTACGGGTCGTGTTTCGGAAAAGGCCGCAGCGTACGGGGGTTCGGGCGGCCTAGAACTCATCACCGCCGAGACGCTGAGAGCGCCGAGAAAAGCTTTTTGGGGCTCTTGAAAAACCTCAGGCACTCAGATTCAGCTTCCGATGCTCTTCCGCAGCATCACTAGTTGTCCTAGGTGATATGCATTGTGATCGGCCAACAGTAGTGCCTCGCGCAGAAGCGTTTGCCCATCGCCCCAGGGGATGCGGGCGTAGAGATCGATTTTCCGGTCGGATACGAGCTGCTCCATCGTACGCAGGTCTTTCTTGAACGCGGCCACACTCGCAGTCCAGGCCTTTTCATCCGAAGGCGCTTCGGACGCCGGCCAGTATCCTTCGGGCCATGCTGGGGAGACATGCTTCGAGTTGCGGCTGAACTCCAGGATATCCCACTGGGCGAGGCGCATGTGCTCGAGCAGCATCCATGCGGTGTGAGGGAAGTTGGCAACTTTGACTCCGACGAGTTGCGCGGGCCAGTCGCCCAATGCATCGTCGAAGTTGATGTGCGCTCCGCCACCTTTCAACAAGTAGAGCAGGTGGTCGCGGAGAGATTGGTCGAACGATGCCGGTCGCGCCGCTGGCTTCTTCTTTGCTGGCGGTTTGGTCGATGTTTTTCTGGCCTTTTTCACCATAGCGACTCCATTGTAAGAAGGCTCGGGTCGAATAGAGAAGTCCAAACACAATTGGTTGTCGGCCGATGGCTCGGCTTGGACGGGGCCCTTCGGCTCCGCTCAGGGCAGGCTCCGCCCCGTCACCACACGAGCTAGCGACCATCGACTAACGACTGATTCGGCTTCGGGATTTCGCTTTCCGGTGCTTCGCCTTTGTACACCCTTCCGATGCCGCGCACCAGGCGGCGCATGGGCAGTTCTCCTTTGGCATCGGCAAAGAAAATTTCGCCGGTGCGCGTTCCGCGATAGCACCAACGCTTCAGGATGGCTAGATGCTCCATGCGCTCGATCGCGGTGGCTGGTTTGGCAGCTGGGAAAGCGGTTAGCGCAGCCTGGATACGCGCCTCCATCGATTGGGATTTCGTGTGTTCTCCGCCGGAGATCGGGAAGTCGAGCGGACCCGCGAGCGCGCCGGCGTCGACGCGGAACAAAGCGACGCTTTCCGGCCGCTGGGACCCTTGTACAGACTTCTGCACGATTATGGCGTTCGCCTGGTCGATCCTGCGAACGAATTCCGGCAGTTGCTGCAATACGGGGGCGAGTTTGTCGAGCCGCGCATGAATGGCGGCGGCCGTCTCGAATTCCATTTTCGCCGAGGCGTCGTCGCGCTCCACCGCCATCTGCCGCTTTAGCGATTCGCCGCGCGAGTCGAGAAAATCTTCTACCCGCACGATCTCGGCACGGTACTCGTCATCGGTACAACCGCGAAAGCAGGGAGCCAGACACATCTTCATCTCGGAATAAACGCAGCCGGGAAATTTTGGATCGGGATGGAGATCTTCCACGCAACGGCGCATTTTGAAAAAGTCGAGAGCATCGTTCATGAACTTTTCCGCTGCCACGCGCGACGGGAATGGCCCGTAGTAGATGTTCCTTCCCGCAATCCGTCCCAGGCGCGTGGTGATCGAGGCGCGGGGGAATTCATTTTCCAGATGCAGTTTGACCAGGGGAGCGAAGCGCAGGCGCAGGCGATTCGCGTAGGTCCTGGGAAAGGCCGACCGTAGGACCTGGTAGAGGACGAATCCGGATTCGAAATCGGAGCCGGTCGGCGTGTATTCGATCCAGCGGACGCGATCGCGGAGATTGAGGCGCTTGGTGCGCTCTTCGGGAGGGGAAAGTAAACGCTGCAAGCGGCGGCGCAGGTTGGCAGTCTTGCTGACGTAGGGCTCGGAGTGCGCGCCCTCGCCACGCAGGAGAAACACGGCCGGGGCGGCGGCTACGGCGGAGAAGATCTCGGCGTCACGTTCCGGGCGGAACTCTATGCGCTCGGTCTGCACTTGCCGATTCTAATTCGGATTCAACGGCAAGTGCTTAACCACGGGGGACACAGAGAGGCGCAGGGAAGGCTATCCGAAGCTGGCGCTCTTGAACTTTTGGCGGAAGTCGGGCCCGTCCATCTTCACGATGCGGCACATTTCCTGGAGGCGGGAACGCATGCGCTCGCCGATCCGGTCGCCGAGGGTTTCTTCGCGAGCGGCTGCACGCGCTGCCGATGACGATGACCGGGTCAGACTCGCCGCCGGCTCGTCGGCAAAATTCGTGGTGATGATGGTGGTTCGATTGTCGTTATAGCGCGTGTTGAGGATCAGGCTGACCGTGTCCCACACCCACTCGCTCGGTTTCACGGCGCCGAGTTCATCGAGCAACAGCACTTCGGCTTCAAACACCGGCCGCAGCACCTGCAGTTCGGTCGCCTGGACGGAATCGTTGTAGGAATTCTGAATCTGTTTCAGCAGTTCGCGATAGTCGCAAAACAGGCAGGCGCTTCCCCGGGCCGCAATGAGTTCCTTTAGAATGCCCACCGCGAGATGAGTCTTGCCGGTTCCGATGCCGCCGACCAGCAATAGCCCCTTGCCGTCTCGCGGATTAAACTCCTGCACGAAGTGCGACGCGCTGATCTGGGCGAGCGCAATCGAACGATCGGCTCCCGTGAAATCGGAATCGAAGTTCGAGAGCTCGCAATGCTCATATCTCTTGGGAATGCGCGCCGCTGCGATCAAGGCGCCGCCGCGTGCCTGCAACTGGCAATCGCAACGGGTCACGCCACGCTCCGAACGCTCCGACGCTCCCGAAACCGGCTTCCATCCAGAGCCCGCGCAGAGGGGGCAAACTTCGGCTGCTATTTTCATTTTGTATTTAAGCCGTATTTAGACTGTCTATTTTAAACTCTGCACCCGCACTGGCCTCCGCCGCAACTCAAAACCGTTGGCCGTCTGTGTACATCCTGTGGAGAGCGGCGGCGGGTTGTGGAGAAGCCGGATTGTGGAGAGCCAGAGAACCGAGGAAAACTGCCTTGCGGTAGACCGCAGACAAGAAACCGGTAAACTCTGGCACTTTCGGCTCATCTCCCCATTACTGCGGATACAGCCGTTCGTTTCGGGTGTCAAAACCGGCTACTGGCACGTGTTTCCCATTGACAATCCCGCAGCATAGGGGAGAATTGACATCGCCGGTGCTCGCGCTTTGAGCTTTCCTCCCCGGCTGAAGGCGCGGGAACCGTAACGACTAGTGTCAGGAGAGAGCA
>Ga0074044_10004202_pt1 | contig 12002 bp, 4 predicted proteins | sample BogForMeECP23OM1_FD_94443 | JGI IMG/M metagenome (GOLD analysis project Ga0074044, IMG submission 94443) | Bog forest soil microbial communities from Calvert Island, British Columbia, Canada - Bog Forest MetaG ECP23OM1 | ecosystem: Environmental > Terrestrial > Soil > Wetlands ...
GCGGCACTAAAGAAGACCACGACGGTATCGCATGCCCTTCGCCGAGGAGTTTTGAAAACTGTTGAATCGTTGGTGCCTGAATCAGCGACGCAAGGGGAAGTCGTTTCCCGAAGGCTCGCTCCACCTTAGTCTGGATCGCCACACCCAGAAGGGACTGGCCGCCTAACTCAAAGAAATCGTCGTGAATCCCGACGTTCTTTACCCCGAGGACTTCTCGCCAGATTCCTGCCAAAACCTCCTCGGTTTCGGTTCGTGGCGCCTCGTACCCACGTCTCCAACCAAGTGTCCGTAGGGGCAAGCCTTCGCCGACGTTCTCCTGACCCGCCAGTGCATATAAAACCTCGGCTGCTGAGGGCTTTCCTTTCCCATTCAATCCTGCGAGCTCCATCACCTCCTGGGATGGGTCCGCCACCATATCTCTGAGGATTGCCTCGAATGCCCCCAGCCAAGCCTGGACGGTGCCGCTCTTAAAAAGGTCTGTATTGTAATGGCACTTAAGCTCCAGGGCGTTGCCCACCTCCACAGCGTTCAAATACCATTCAAACGATTGAAAGCTCATGGGATTGGCGTCGTAATCTGCGCTGAAGCCAAACTGTGGCAGTTCATGAGGCTGAAATTTCTTCACGCTGGTCAGACCTGCCGAAGCCGGCGAAACACCGCGAACCGGCGTAAAGGGACGCAGTTCCTCGAGCAAGTTCACTAGCGTGAAGGCAGAGTGATCCTGAGCGGCAGCCAGATCACGTTGCACCCTGGAGAGTAAGGTGCTGATCGTTTCGCCCTCGACCAAATCGACGGCGAAGGGCAGGAGACTCACACAGTGGCCAACTAAATCGGGCTGACCGACAGCGGGCTGGTCCGCCGTGGGCAGCGCAATCACGAAACGACGCTGCCTCGAAATGCGAGCTAGCAAGATGGACAGTGCTCCCAGAACCACCGCAAAGAAGCTGCAACCCTGCTTCGCCCCAAGCGCCTTCATGCCCCGGACTACAGGTGCAGGGATCGGACGATCGATGCGTCGGGCGGCGAAGTCCCGCCGGGCAGGCCGAGCGTGTTCCGTAGGTAGGACAAGGGCCTGAAACCCGTCGGCGAATTTGCTGTGCCAGTAGTCGCGTGCCTCTCTGAATTCCTCAGAATTTGCGCGCCGCGTAACGCCACGAACATAGTCGGCATAGCTGTCCACCGGACGCAACCGTGCCGGCACGCCCGAAATCTCTTCGGAGTAGAAGGCGCAAAAATCGTGAATCAGAACATCCAACGACCATCCATCGCAGATGGTATGGTGCCCCGTGAACACCACCGCGGCGGAGTCGGCGCCCATAAGCACAATCTGGTTACGGAACAGCGGCCCCGCAGGCAACGGGAAGGGGAGCGCCGTCTCCCGGGCGAGGAGCTTCCCAAGGCGCGCCTCCCGCACTGCGGGATCGGAGATTGTCGAGAGATCGGTCACCGGCACTTTGGCCGTCGGAGTTGGCGCGATATGCATGACGACGCCAGGCTCATCAAAGGCAGCGCGCAGCGCGTCATGACGTTCGGCCAACCGCTCAACGGCTCGAGTCAGCTTCTGCACGGAGATGTTCCCCTTGAGGCGCAGGGTCATCGACTGGTTATAGCATGCTGACAGCTGGTCAGAGAGGCATGATGAATAGTACATGCCGCGCTGGGGTACGGTCGAATCGACCGCCAGCGGACCCGATGGCGGCACAGCTTTGTTCTGCCCGGAACTCGTTCCTTGGGAGACCAACGCAATTCCGCCCCCGGGGGAGCCAGGTTTTCGCGTCGGGTCAATCCCCACTCTCTCCAGAAGGCTTACCAAGCGACCGATGGTGCGTGCCTGTTCGGCCACTATCTCCTCGATCGTGGCCCCGGTCGATTGGGCTCCTGAGGCAGCAAGAGGAACAACCGAAGACGGAGCTGTCGCTGCTGGTTCTGCGGGCGCCTTGTCGGCGAAAAGATCGGGCGAAACGGTTCTCTCGAGATACGCGGCCAACATGTCAATGCTGGGCAATTCCTTCATGAGCTGGCCAAAGCCCACCCTGACGCCGAATTCCTTGCGGATTGCGAACGCGACCTGAGTCAGGGAGAGAGAATCGAAACCCTGCTCCAGAAATGTCGCGGAAGTGCTGATCTGCGACCGGTCACGTCCCGAGACAGGGACAAGGATTTCCACCAGCTTCGCTGCAAAGCGGGGCCTTCGGGTTTTACCCGATCCCGACCGCCTCGCAGCAGGCGAAGCAACGGGAACCGGCGGCAATTGATCGACAGACGCCCTTTCGAACATTGCAGTAGAAGCCGCAGATTTGGCCGAGCTTCCCACGGCAAGCAGAGGGGCAGCATCAACGGAGGCCCCATTCAAGAGCCACGTAGAGACCTGAGCCTGGGCAGAAGCTTCGGCAGCGCCGACGGCAGGGTCAACCCAGTAGTGCTGGCGCTCGAACGGGTAGGTTGGCAAGGGGATGCGGCGACGTTCCTCGTGGGCATAGAAGGCGTCCCAATCAATGGACACTCCGCTCTGCCAAAGGCTTCCGAGGGCAAAAAGCAAAGCGGCCCATTCTGAATTGTTTTCGTGTGTGTCGGTGAACGACGGGATGGCGGTACAGGAATGATCCGGCGCGAAGTGCTGTCTGACCAGGGTGCACGATGTCGAGCGGGGACCACATTCGAGGAAGAGGTCGTAATTCTGTTCCACCAGCCACCGAACCGACTTGGAAAATTGGACGCGCGCGCGGGCGTGGCGTGCCCAATACCCTGGATCGGTCGCTTCGGCTGGCGTGATGGGTTGCCCAGTCACTGTCGAGACAAAGGGGTGGGTTGGCGGTCTCAGGTGCACCTTTGACACCTCGGCCCGCAATGGCTCCACAATCGGGTCCATCATGGAAGAGTGAAAAGCGTGGGAAGTGTGCAGATTCCGGCAGACGATTTCTTGACCTTTGAGCAATTCTGCGAAGGAAGCGATTTCGGCGTCAGGGCCCGAGACGACACAAAGGGAGGGGGCGTTGATGGACGCGATTTGGATTGATGGCGGCAGTTGCTTCTCCACATTTTCCGCGCTGCTGCCCACGGCGAGCATCGAGCCGCGCGGCTGGCTCTGCATCAACTTTCCGCGCAGAGCAACGATTCTGAGAACCTCCGGTAAATCCCACACACCTGATAACGTCGCCGCAACAAATTCACCAATGCTATGACCCACCATCATGGCGGGTTGCACGCCCCAGCTCTGCCAAAGCCGCGCCAAGGCGTACTCGATCACAAAGATAGAGGGCTGAGTAAAAAACGTGTCCTGAAGTGACAGCCGCGCTGCTTCTTCGTCGCCGCTCCGAGGGTAGAGCAATTCCCGAAGGTCCCGGCCAAGATGCGGATGGAGGTGTTCGCAACAGTCGTCGACGATGGCGCGAAAGAGACGCTCACCCTGGTAGAGGTTTTGGCCCATATTGACGTACTGTGTTCCCTGGCCTCCGAAAAGAAAGACGACGGGCGGGTCACGGCGCTCGCATCGTTTGCTCCCGCAACGCAGAGGGTGGGGTTGCCGCAGGAGCTCACCCGCTTCTCGGGAATCCGCTGCAACTACGAAACGCCGCTGCGCCAGTTGTTTTCGCCCCACCTGCAAGGTATAAGCAGCATCGGCAAAGCTACTCTCTTGCGCCTCTTCCAAATGCTTTGCCAGGGAGACAGTGGAAGTCTCGAGCGCGGACGAGGTTCGTGCCGAAAGGGGCAGGAGTTGCAGGGGGCGCGGCGCGGTGAGAGTCCTCGGTTGTGGGGCCTCCTCCAGAATCATGTGGACATTCGTGCCTCCGAACCCAAAGGAACTCACCGCGGTCCGGCGCGGTTCATTTCCCCGGGGAAATGGGATCAGCCGGTCCGCGGCCATGAAGGGGCTGTTGGCAAAATCGATCTTGGGGTTGGGCTTCGTGAAATTCAACATCGGAGGAATCTCCTCGCGATGGAGCATGGAAGCGGCTTTGATAAAACCCGCAACACCCGCGGCGTTTGTGGGGTGCCCAATGTTTCCTTTGATGGAGCCCAGGTAGCAGAATTGCTTCCTATCGGTTTTCGCTTCAAAAACCTTACAGAGGGCATCGAACTCAATGGGGTCACCGACCGGTGTACCTGTGCCGTGCGCTTCGACATACCTAATAGTTTCAACTGGCACATTGGCACGGGCCTGCGCCATGGCGATTACTTCGGCTTGGCCTTCCACGCTGGGAGCCAGGAAAGACGCCGGGCGCGCCCCATTGTTGTTTTTCGCGCTGCCGCGCACGACCGCGTAAATCGTGTCACCGTCGGCCAGCGCGTCAGCAAGCCGCTTGAGGACGACAATGCCTGCACCGTCACAGAACATGGTGCCCGTCGCATCGGCGTCGAAGGGGCGGCAATGCCCATCCCTCGAAAAAGTTCCCCCCTCCTGATAGAGGAACCCGCTCTTCTGGGGCACGGCGATGTCGATGCCGCCCGCCAGGGCCATGTCACACTCGAAGTTGAGCAGGGCGTTGTAAGCGCTGTCGATGGTGGTCAGGGACGTGGAGCATGCCGTGTTGAGGCTGATCGCAGGCCCCCGCAAATCCAGCATATAGGCCACCCGCAAGGCGATGTAGTCCTTTTCGTTGCCATACTCCACAGCGAGCTTACCGGCCATGGCCAGCAGGTCAGGGTGGCTCAGCAGGTTCGTGGTGTAATAGTGGTTGTCCCCTATGCCGGCAAACACCCCGATCATTCCCTTATAACGGCTGGGATCGTAACCAGCGTTTTCCAGGGCTTGATAGGCCATTTCCAGGAACACACGCTGCTGGGGATCCATGACCTGAGCTTCCAGTGGGCTGATGCCAAAGAAGGGCGCGTCGAACAGACCAGCGCCGTCAATGATCCCCCGGGCTCGGACATAATCGGGATCGTTCTTCAGATACCCCTCAATGCCCGGTCCTAATTCTTCCGGCTTGAAGAAAGAGATCGATTCCACCGAGTTGCGCAGATTCTCCCAGAGCTTATCGAGGTTATCTGCGCCTGGGAAGCGGCCAACCATGCCGATCACAGCAACCGCATCTCGGGATGAATCCGGGACAGGAGAGGTATGGCGGTGTGCGGTAATGTTACGTTCTATTTCTTTGGTGAGGCCCGGAGCAGAATCGCATTCTTCGAGATATCGGCATAGTTGGGAAACGGTTGGGTACTGAAACACCTTGACTGCCGGAATTTCCCGCTCAAACCGGTGGTAGTACAGAGTCGCCATCCGGACGGCCGCCAGCGAGTTGCCGCCCAGGTCGAAGAAATTGTCGTCAATGCCGATATCGTCCAGCATCAGAAACTCACGCCACAGATCGGCCATGCGTTTCTCCAAAGCCGTCCGTGGAGCAATGTAGTCCTGGGCAAGCAATGGCCTTTTTCTGGCTGGGGGTGGAAGGGCCTTCCGGTCCAGCTTGGCGTTAGGAGTCCGCGGAAATTCCTCGAGCCGCATGAAAACCGAGGGAACCATGTATTCCGGCAGAGTCGATTTAAGAGCTTGGCTCAAGGTGTCGGAGGTCAATTCTTTCCGGCCGATGTAATATCCCACCAGGCGTTTGTCGCCCGGCCGATCCTCCCGCAGCGTTACCACAGCCTCCCGAACACCCTCGATCTGCGCCAATCTGGTTTCAATTTCCCCCAGTTCGATACGGAAGCCGCGAAGCTTGACCTGTTGATCAAGGCGGCCGATATACTCCAAATTGCCGTCTAGCCGCCACCGTACTTCATCGCCTGTGCGGTAAAGGCGCCTGCCGGGAACAATGCTGAAGTTATCAGAAATGAATTTCTGGGCCGTCAATTCTGGCCTGTTGAAATACCCCGCCGCCACCCCTTCGCCGCCAATCAGCAACTCACCGGCCACGCCCGCCGGCACCAGTTGTTTCTCTTCGTTGACGACATAAAATTGGGTATTAGCAAGGGGAGCTCCAAGAGAAATTTCATCCGCGGAGATGATCCTTTGCAGAGATGACCAGATGGTGGTTTCCGTCGGCCCGTACATGTTCCATAGTTCGCGGCATCGGGGCAATAAAAGGCGCGCGAGGTCGGGTGTCATCGCCTCGCCCCCACAGAGAATTCTCAGATCGCCCTTTCCAGCCCAGCCGCTCTCGACAAGCATCCGCCAAGTTGTGGGCGTTGCCTGCATAACCGTCACGCCGTTGCTTTCCATCAGCCGCTTGAGTTCGCCAGCGTCATAAGACTGTTCTTTGTTGGCAAGGACAATCCGCGCTCCCGTCATCAGCGGAAGCAGCAGTTCGAGAATCGAGATATCGAATGAGACCGTCGTTACGGCCAGTAATACGTCGGACGCGATCAACCCCGGCGTTTCGGTCATGGAGAGCAGGAAATTAACCAGCGCACTTCGCGGAACCATCACTCCTTTCGGGTTTCCCGTTGAGCCAGAGGTATAAATCACATAGGCGAGACGAGGAAGCGGGCTGATCGCTGCCAGGTTATCAGCCGGAGAATTAAGAATGGGTTGTTCCTCATCCAGAAGAATGATGCGAGATATGGTTTCAGGCAGGCTGCCCCTTTTTGAGCGTTGAGTGAGGACAAGGGAAGCTTGAGCATCGCCCAGCATGAATGCCAGTCGTTGCTGAGGAAAGCTGGGATCGAGCGGGAGATACGCCGCGCCAGCCTTGAGGATCGCGAGCAAGCTCACAACAGTGTCGAAGCAACGGTCGAGGTACACACCCACTAGATTGTCCGGGCCAGCGCCTTGCTCCCTGAGAAAGTGGGCGAGTCGATTTGCCCTCGCATTCAGCTCCCAGTAAGAAAGGCTTCTTGCTCCCATTAGCAGTGCAGGAGCATCGGGCGTCCGCTCAACTTGTTCTTCAACAAATTCGTGCGGGCTTCGCCCTAAGGGGTAATCCCGTCGAGTGTTCAGCTTGGGGTGAGTCATGTGATCTCTGTATCCCCTAATCGTCAGCAGTTTTGCGTTTCGGTCAATTTGACCTGGCTCCGTGAATTTTCAGGTCGCAATGATCCCCGATCGCTAATGATATTCTCACGTTAGGTTGAATAAGGGTCAATGGCCGTTGGTACTAGGCGTATAGCCCTTTAGTGCCGTCCCACGGAAGTGTCGGACATTTGGACCATTATTTAGATTGGCCCCCCTATGGTGGACCTCGGATTATGGACCAGCGAATAAGTCAATCCTTGGCGGACACGTCGAGACGCGGAGGATCGATGACGACGACGCGGAAACGGTACCGTACCACGTTCAAGGCGCAGGTGGCAATGGAGGCTATCCGGAGCGCGTAGACGCTGAACTAGCGGAGAGCGCACTTCGGAGGACATCCCGTGCAGATCGCCCCTGGGCGCCGAGCGGCGCTGGGCCATAGGGAGGAGATTTTCGTGGAGGAGTGACGGAGGCAAACAAGAGGTTTTGCCTGTTTGTGGTCAGCAGCAGATGAGCCGCCCGGACTCGTGCGCGCATCAGGCGAAATGCTTATAGATTACTCTTCCCATCTGCCGCAACAGAAAGACCGGCATGCGCCGGACCAAACCCGGCAATGGAAACACTCGATCCCTGCCTGCCAGGAACCGCTTCCGCAACAAATCAAAACGATAATAGAAAATCGGAAATTCCGAGCAACCCCACCCCAGCTTGAAGCGCCTCAAGCCCTCATTGGATATATCCGTGCGTCCAAAGTCCAAGCTCACATAGGATTTCCGCCCGTACCATTTGACAGCTTCCCACATGATGAGGTTGTTTGCTCTGACCGCCTGATACCGCTTGTCGGATGCTCCGAACTTATAGACCGCGCGATTGGAAAAGTGGAAAAACACCGCGCCGCCGATGCACTTGCCTTGATGCCAGGCGAGAATAACCCATCCGCGCTTCGGGCGGATGATATGTTCCCAAATCTTACGGAAGAAGTTAAACGGCTGTGGCGGCAGGCCGTGCTCTTTTCTCGTCCCGCAATGAAGCCGATAGAATTCCTTCACGGAGTTCAGGTCTTCCCCGAACTGGATTAGGACCTTCTCCCTCTCAGCTTTTCTGATGTTCCGCCGTGTGCTGCTGTTTACGCCGCCAAATACTGCGCCTTCGTTCCCGTCAAGAACCAGGCTGTGCCCGTAATAGGTGTTCCAGACGGGTTCATCGGGGAAGAGCGGCCGCCGGCTTCTCCATTCAACGTACTTGCAGCCCTGGTTCCTGGCGTGCGCAATAACCAACTTCATCAGGAGTGCGATGTCCGTCTCCCGCTCACTCAGCGGGTCGCAGCAGTCTGAAAAAGGCAGGGATACGAATCTTCGGCCTGTCAATGGGCTTACGATTTTCATCATCGGCATGACCAAGGCAGGCATGCCTTCCCGGCGGCGCGCAAAGTACACAGGCTCGAATCCATATGTTTCATTCAACACTGCTGCCCATGCCGAAGAGTGAAAAGGGGTAGCCCCGTCGAGGGATTCCATCTGCGCATCCCATCCCTCGACCAACTGCGGATTGACGACCTCAACGTCCGCGCAGGCTTGGGCCGCGTTCCGGTCCACGCCTTCAAATTTCACCAATCGCAAGCCAGCCCTGCTCACGCCGGACTGAGTTGGCTTCACAGACCCCGCGGGACTTGTTCGAGGATCAAGCAAATCCACAGGTACCATTTCCTCGGCGTGAGACATACGCCTTGTGTTGCCCCTAGTCGCCATAAGTCTTGTCTTTCGGTCAATTTGACCCAGGTTGATGGATTTTCAGGCCGCAATGACGGCCGAACGCCCACAGCATTCTCACAATAGATTAAGTAAGGGTCAATGTCCATTGGTGCTAGACTTATAGTTCTTTAGTGCCATCTCACGAATATGTCGTGGCACTCTCACCGTTTCCTTGGGATCTGAACTTGACTCGCGAGGGCGGCAGGCGTAGGGTTTTCGCGCGGAAATCGAGTTGAAACCGGAAACTCCGTCAGGCCCGTTCCGCCGCGGGAGAGTCGAGGTGCGCATTTCTTACGTCCCTGGTCAGCCCCGTCGAATCTTGCTTTTTTTGGCCGCGACCGCCTTTGGTTTGACACTTCCCGGAGTTCGAGGCAGACGTTTTGCTACCGGTTGCGCGCCCTCAATGCGGCGGGCGAGTCCGCGTATTCCAATATCCCTCGCGTCGCGAGGTAAATACCAAGGTCTGAGTTGTCTCCACAATCCATCCGATTACGTCCAGCGAAACCAACGCAAGGCCAGCAGGTAGGAGAGAACTCCCCAGAGGCCAAGCACCAGCAGGCGTGCCGGTTGGTGGGAGAGCGGAGCGCCTTCCAAAATGGCGGCGCGGAGGGCATCGTTTAACGCGGTAAGCGGCAGCGCTTTAATCAGCGGATGAAGGAAGGCGGGGAATCGCTGGTAAGAAAAGAAGACGCCGGACAGAATCCACATGGGCATCATCACGAGGTTGATCAGCCCGCTGACCGTCTCGATTTTTTGTGCGCGGCTGGCCGTGAGCAGGCCCACGCCGCCGAAGCAAAGCGCCCCGGCCGCGCTAATGATCAGGATGGAGACCCAGGAACCCGCGACGCGCATGTGAAACACCAGCACGCCAAACCCCAGCAGCAGCACCAGCTCAATCAACATTAACACCAGGCGGCTGCTGGCCAAGGCCAGAAGGAAGTCACTGCGGCGCATGGGGCTGGCGACAAAGCGTTTGAGCAACTTGCGCTGGCGCAAATCCACCAGGGCGAACCCGATTCCCCACATGCCGGAGTTCATCAGGTTCATGCCCAAAAGGCCGGGAATCAGGAAGTCGATGTAGCGCGCCCCGGGTTCGCTGGAAACGCGAGCGCTGCTGGGGAGGCTGTCTTTTCTTCCCGCGGCCAACTGGAGAGCGTCGTCGGTGACGCTGCGGGCCAGCACGCTTTCCGGGCGCGCCGGGTCATAGAGGTATTCAAACCCCGCGCCGCGCGGCGTCACCACCAGGTCGTACTTACCCAGCCGAAACTGGTTGAACGCCTCGGCGGCAGGCAGCACTTCTGCGTGCACCGAGCCCGCCGCCGACGCCGCGCGGAGCAGTTCCATCGCCTGCGCTGCCTCCGGGCCTGCCACCAGCGCCACGCGGCAGACGTCGGCGGGCTTGTTGCGGAAAGCAATCCCCAGTCCCAGCGCCAGCAGAATGGGAAAGATGAAGACCCAGAAAATGACCTCCGGCTCGCGGTACATCTCCTTCAGACGCGCCAGGAGCAGAAGCTCGTAGCTTTTCCAACGGCCGGTAATAATCGGGTGATCGGGTGGTCCGGTGATCGGGTGAACAGGAGAAGCAGGGGACTCGAGTTTTGAATCTCGAAACTCGGAGCCATGCGTATCCGACTTCGAATTTTCGTTTTGCGAATTTCGATTTTCGGGTTCCGCTTCGAAGTGTTTGCTCATCCGATTCTCCGATCACCCGATCTCCCGATTCTTCCTTCATTCCTCCCGCAGGTGCCGTCCCGTAAGGTGCACGAAGACGTCCTCCAGGCTGGCATGGCGTGTGGTCAGGTGCAGCAAGTGCTTCTGGCGATTCTGTATGGCCGCGAGCAGGGCGGGGATGGTCTCATGCGGTTCGCGCACGCTCAGCACCACGCGCCCGTCCTCCTCGTGTACGGCTTCGACGCCGGGCAGCGAGCGCCACGCCTCCAGCTCGCCCGGGACATTCCCCGAGGCGTCGAATTCCACCATGTGATGCCCGCCCAACTGCTCGATCAGCTCGGACGGCGTCCCGGAAGCGATGGTGAGGCCGTGGTCGATGATGGCGATGCGGTCGCACAGGCGCTCGGCTTCGTCCATGTAGTGCGTCGTCAGCAGGACGGTGCCGCCGCGCTGCTGGAATTGCCGGATGACTTCCCAAAGCTGGCGGCGGCTTTGCGGATCGAGGCCCGTGGTGGGTTCGTCCAGGAACAGGATTCTGGGATTGGCCACCAGCGCGGTGGCCGCGGCCAGCCGCTGCTTTTGCCCGCCCGAAAGTTTGCCCACCCACGCGCCGGATTTTTCTGTGAGCGCCATCTCCTCCATCACTTCCCCAATGTCGCGCGGGCGGCGATAGAAACTCGCGAATAACTCCAAAGTTTCGCGCACGGTGAGCTTCTCGGCCAGGCGCGTTTCCTGGAGGGAGATTCCCAGCAGCTCGCGGAGTTGGCGATTGTGCGTCCGCCAGTTATTGCCCAGTATTTCGATTTCGCCGGAGGTGGGTTCCAGCAACCCTTCGAGGATTTCGATGGTGGTGGTCTTGCCCGCCCCATTGGGGCCCAGCAGGCCGAAGCACTCGCCGGCGTGGATCTCCAGATCGAGCCCGCGCACGGCCTCGACGGCGCCTTTGTAGGTTTTGCGCAGCCCCCGGCAGCGAACGGCGACGTCCATGGTCCGCATCATACCGGATTGCGGCGCAGGTGTGAACTCACTTGTCCCCCATCACCGTGACCACCACGGTGCGTTGGCGTCCGCGCACATCGCACTCAAGGTGGAAGATTTGCTGCCATGTTCCCAGCAGCAGGTTGCCCTCGGCAATGGGCACGGTGAGTGAGGGCCCCAGCAGGGTTGCCTGCAAATGCGAATGGCCGTTGCCGTCGTGCCACGCCTGCTCGTGGCCGTAGTTGCGGCTGGGGGGAATGAGCTTCGCGAGGATGGCCGGCAAGTCCTGCTGGAGCCCGGGCTCAAACTCGATGGTGCCAATCGCCGCCGTGCTGCCGATATTGAAAACGTTGACGGCGCCGGTTTTGATGCTCGACGCGGCGACCGCGGCAGCCACCTGCGGAGTGATGTCGTGCATGTCGCCATTTCCTGCGGTGCGAAGGGAAAACTGTTTTTGGTGAACCATATCTCTATGTTCCCACGGCGCGGGCAAGACATCGAGGATATTATGTTGTAATATCCGAGTTGATCGGAAAAGGGCAAGCGGGCGGGGTGGGAGGCGACGGCACAGCCCACGGAGAGACGGCCATGACCATCGAACTGAAACCCGAACATCAGCAAACGATCGACCTGGCAATCCGATCCGGAGTTTATCACGACTCCGGCGAGGTGTTGGATCAAGCGTTCGAGATCATCCGCGCGCAACTTCA
>Ga0074044_10004203_pt1 | contig 12000 bp, 9 predicted proteins | sample BogForMeECP23OM1_FD_94443 | JGI IMG/M metagenome (GOLD analysis project Ga0074044, IMG submission 94443) | Bog forest soil microbial communities from Calvert Island, British Columbia, Canada - Bog Forest MetaG ECP23OM1 | ecosystem: Environmental > Terrestrial > Soil > Wetlands ...
AATCGCTCTCATCATCGGCATTGCCGTCGCGGTGTTAATTCGCCCAGGGGTTGGACTGAATATCGACGCGACAACTTTGGATCCGAATGCCGCCGCCCTGTATGCCGGGCGCGCCAAAGAAACCGGCTTAATTCCCTTTCTGTTGGGTTTCATACCCCAGACGTATGTCAGCGCGCTTACCGGCGGCGCAGTCCCTCAGGTATTGCTGATTTCGATTTTGACTGGGTTCGCGATTGCAAAGATGGGGGAAGCGCGCCAGCGCCTTTTGCGATTCATTGAATCGCTCAACAAAGTTGTGTTTGCGATCGTGCGCATCGTCGTGTGCACCGCTCCTCTCGGAGCGCTGGGCGGCATGGCTTTTACCGTGGGTAGCTACGGCTTAGCCTCTCTCGCTAACCTGCTGAAACTGCTCGGAACATTCTATCTTTCCGCTGCAATTTTCATCGTCTTCGTTCTCGGCGCCATTGCCTATTTCGCAGGGTTCTCTATTTTTCGATTTCTGAACTACATTAAAGACGAATTGCTGATTGTCCTGGGCACGAGCTCCTCGGAAAGCGTCTTGCCGGACATGATGCGCAAACTGGAACGCCTGGGCGCATCCAACTCCGTGGTCGGCCTGGTCTTTCCGACGGGCTATGTCTTTAACACCGATGGCACCAACATCTATCTGACTTTGTCGGCCTTATTTCTGGCGCAAGCCACAAACACCCATCTCTCTTTTGGCCAGATCGCCGGCATTCTTGTTTTCGCATTGTTCGCGTCCAAGGGTGGTTCGGGTGTCACGGGGACAGGGTTCGTCACTCTCGCCGCAATTCTGGCGGCAGTTCCGGCCGTTCCCGTGCAATCGCTGGCGTTGTTGGTTGGCATTGAAAAATTCATGAGCGAGTGCCGCGCGCTCACAAACGTCGTCGGCAATGGAGTCGCTACCCTGGTTGTCAGCCGTTGGCAAGGCGAACTGGATACCGAAAAACTCCGACATGGGATGGCTCACCCGGAAGAAAATGCAGAGCTTCCTTCCGAAGAAGCGAACTGAACCTCGGACAACACCCGTAATCCAATCACTGGGCTTCCGCCGGCGCAGTCACCTCTAGATTGTGCACCAGCCACGGGATAATCACTTTTCGGAAGATAACGGGGTCGGGCCAGACCTTCACCTGTCGCCCCAAATGTCCGCCCTGCGGATTGATCCACGCTTCTTTCGGCACGTCGCCATGACTGAGCAGCAGGTACGTATCGGAAACAGGAACTTGCGTGTCCAGCGCGCCGGAAATGATCAGCATGGACGTTGTAGGCTTTCCTATCAAGCCTTGCGCGACCAACGACATTTTCGGAAACAGATTTACCAGGTCGTCGACCGTATTCGCGCCCTCATAAATGGACATCAGCGCAGGTCCAAGTCCGAATAAATATTCGCGGTTGCCCAGAGTCTTCTGCAAAACGAAATCCTTCTGGAAAGAGGCATCCACCGGCGGTGATTGCGCCACCACGGCTTTCAACCGCGCATGTTCAAGAATGGATAGCTTTGTCGCCCAGTACGCGCCAAAACTTTGTCCATCGACGCCAATTCTCGACTTATCCACTTCCGGGCGCGTCTGCAGATAATCGATCACTTTCGAGTACATACGTTCCGCGTTTTCACTTGCTTTAATCGGAGCTTGGCCTGTTCCGGGCGAATCGAGGCCCATGAAACCAATACCGTAGGGCAGAACTGCGCCGAAATTCTCGCTCAAGTCTTCCTTGCGGCTGTCCAACCCACTGATGGCGATGACCACCGGCACGGGTCCTTTGGCATTCTTCGGAAGGCGTAGATAGCCAAAAATCTCCGAGCCTTCGAATGGGATGCGCACAACTTCCAGAGGCGGATCCATCATTTTTGCGTGGGCGAGAAATGCTTCGAGCGCTTCTGCGTACGCTTTCTTTTTGCCCGGCGAAGACGGAACCGGCCAGCGTCCAAACGAATAGAGTCTCCACGCACGAATGTAATCGGCGTCCGATTTGGCAGGGTCGCTAGCCTGCAGGGCTTTGGCTTCGTTCATATATTTGTCGGCAACGGCGCTGAACCCAGCCGCCCATTCGTCGTTATCCGTGGTCTTGATGGAGGCAAACGCTTCCCTGATATCGCCGGGGTCAAGTCCGATGAGTGGATACATTCCGTTTTCCGCGCGCTTCAACGCTTCCGTTTTGATTTCGTCGAGCGTGCGCTCTTTTTGTTGCGCGTATACCATATCTGCCTTCAGGAGCATGCAACCAACCGCTGCCAGTAATACCAGGCTCCAATTTCGCAAGTGTTTTCTCCTAAAAACGCTCACTTAAGTTTAGCGAGCGCCGCATCGTAGTACGAAGGGTCGTAATATTTTTCAGGCGAGGGTGGATGGCCACCCCATTGCCCTTCCACTTCCGCGCGCAGCTTCAGAACGTTCTTGAACCCATCCAGGTCGAATCGCGCGTCTTTTGCGAACCCACCGGGGTGATTCATCGTTACTTCGTAGTCTTGCGCGGCAATCTCTGGCGAAAGATGGTAGTCGCTGACCAGCAGATCGATCACTTGCTGTTTGTTCGCAGGATTCATCAGCCAGTGCTGCGCTTCGATACATGCGGCAAGAAATTGAACCAGCGTTTCGCGGTGCCCACCGGCCCATTCGCGCAAACTGAAAAAACCAGCGGCCTGATAAGGACCGATGAGCTGCTGCACGGATCCCAGACTCACAAATCCTTCGCTCTTCGCCACAAGAGACACCGGCGGACCTAGCATCGAGCCGGCAAACTCCTTGTGTTCACGCAGGCCAATCAACCGCTGCGGCGTCGCGCCGAATGGTTTGATTTCGCAATCCTTGCCCGCCTCCAAGCCGCTCAGCGACAAGATTTTCTTCATTTGCAATGCATACGCCGTGTTCGGTGCGTCCACGATCAGCGTCTTGCTGCGCAGGTCTTCTATCGACTTGATGTCTGGCTGAGCGATCAGTTCGTTTTGAGACCCCTCAGCCCCCATCAAAATCACTACATCGGCCTTGGCCAATTCCACCATGGCCACGGCGTTGTCCACAGCCAAGTACGCCAAATCGCCGTTGCCCATGGCAAGTGCGGCACGCAGTTCATCGGAGTTTTTCTTGTTGTCCGTCGCCACTTCCACCCCGTGCTTTGCGAAGTACCCCTGCTTCTCCGCGATCGCGAACTGGATGGGGCGTCCCAGCAAAGTCAGGACAGTAAGCTTCTGTGGGGGCGCGGTTTGCGCGAACGAACCTGCGAGCAAACCAGATGCCGCCAGCCACAAGCAAACAGGAGCAAAAACGTTCGTTTTCATAGGCTCACCATACTCAGCGGGTTTGTTCGCGTTGGAACTCCGCACTCCTACGCGGCGCCTTCGTTCAGCTTATCGAGTGACCATTCCTTCACCGGCATCGGATCAAGGAGTGGCTTTCCAAGGTTCGGGCAGCTCAATGCGTATAAGCCGGTGTCGGCAGCCGCCCAAATGATGTTGCGATCCCACTCGATGAACACATTGTCTACCGTGCGGTCGTAGCTCCCGAATTTCTTCAGGTCTCCTCCCTGCGGGGGAATGAAGTAGGCCACTTCCTCCGGCCTGGTCAGGTCGCCGATATCGTAACAACGCAATCCTGCGATGAAGTAGGAATAGGCGATAAATTCCTGCCGCGGCTTACCCGGCGCTTTCAGGTGGGGCGGATTGTGCGCGCCAAAGCGACCGCGCTTGAAGCAGAAGTCGCGATAGGGCGCTTCCGGGGGCGGCACAGGCCGCGGCAACTGTGCGACGGGAACGGGATGCTCCTCGTCGCGAATGTCCACGATCCAGTTCGGCAAATAAATCTGATTGCAGTCGGAGTTCGTGGTTTCGCCGTTTGTCAGAACGTGGCCGCGCTCCAGGATGCCGCAATAAATGGTGTGAAAGGCGATTCCCATCCCCGAATACTGCGGTGGAGGTTCGAAGCGGCCAATTTCCTTTTGATGTTTGGGATCAGACAGATCCAGAATGATAAATCCGTTACACCCGAACGCCCCGTATCCGCGGTTGCCTCCGTCTTCGAGTTTCTTCGGGACGTACACGGGCCCATGCAGCCCGGCAAACGGGGTTTGATCGGCAATCACTTTCGGTGGCACCAGTTTCGACCACATCCACTTGTTGTACTCCGCTTCTTCGCCCTTGCGTGAACCGGGCACCCACCACATGGAGACTTCTTTCGCCCCAGAAGGGTCTGAAGCATCCACGATCATGTTGCCGTTCACCAACTCTCGAAAATAAGAAGGCTGGTGCATAAATGTTTCATCCGGCGCCGTATCGAGGTAGGCGTACTTTCCGCCGTCATAGTAATTTCGGTGAGTTCCCTGCCCTGTGGCGCCTGTGCTGAATTCAGAGAGTTTCACAATTTTTGAAGGATCAGTCGCGTCGAAGAACCGAACGCCGCGAAGTCCCTTATAGTTCTTTCGCTTGTCGTCCAGATGCGGATCATCGTACTTCCCCATTGGGGCTTCCGGCGTCGAATCGGTGATCGGGGTTTGCGCGCCGGTCATTAAGATCCACTTCTTCAGCTCTTTGTTATAGGCCACCTGCACCTGATAGCCCTCAAATCCCCCTTTGTTATAGAGTATCGGGTTGCGCACATTGCTAACGTCCAGCACGTCCCCTTGCTGGAACATGAATCGGCGGTCGCCGATCGACATCATCTGCATTTTGCCGTGCCGGTTTTCGCCAGGCAGAAAAGCGAGCAGTTCCATATTTCGGGTATAGGTCCTGCGATCGAGATAGGAAATGCTGTTTGGGCTGGGGTGCCCGTGATGGTCTGCCCAGGCCATGAGGGAGGATCCGGCCAAAGCCAGGCCGGCCCCGGTCGTCGTCCTTAAGAACTCCCGCCGGCTGGGCGATAGTCCCTTTTCTTTTGTACTCTTCCGGACAGAATCCAACTGGCTCGCACGCGGCTTCCTTTTCATTGGGCAAGCTCCTTCGATGCCAGATCGTAGATTGGGCCCCAGGGCGAGCAGTGACCGTGTCGCTGGCAGAAAGGCAACGAGGCACGGGAAGCAATCGTGCTGTGGTCAGACCCCTATACCATTGGCGCGATAGCGCTGTCAATCCTTAACTTGTTTCGGTCGCTGAGTTTCGGGTATAGTGGTCGGACCGTTGAGCATGCTGCTCTGACTAGCCTGCCCGCCGCCCTCTGTCCCAGCTAGCTAGTTGTCGCCCTGGAGGAAGTTAATGCCCATTGCCAGTGTGAATCCTTCAACCGGTAGACTCGTTCGGGCTTTTGAGCCAATCACCGACGAGCAACTCGAAGCAAAGCTCCAAAAAGCTGCGGACATTTTTCCGACCTACCGCAGCGTTCCCTTCGCCGAGCGCGCACGGATGATGTTGAAGGCCGCGGCCATCATTGAGACCGAGAAAGAAGATTACGCCAGAGTGATGACTACCGAGATGGGAAAGACCTACCGCTCGGCCGTGGAAGAAGCCGCGAAGTGCGCCTGGGTCTGCCGCTACTACGCGGAAAACGCCGAGAAATTTCTCGCCGATGAATTGGTCGAAACCAGCGCCAAAAGCAGTTTTATTCGCTATCAGCCGCTTGGTGTGGTTCTTGCGGTCATGCCGTGGAATTTTCCGTTCTGGCAGGTTTTGCGTTTTGCGGCGCCCGCGCTGATGGCCGGCAACGTCGGACTTTTAAAGCATGCTTCGATCGTCCCGCAAAGCGCGTTGCTGATTGAAGAATTGTTCAGGAAAGCGGGCTTCCCAGACGGTGCCTTCCAGACGCTGTTGATTGGCTCGCAAAAAGTGGAAAAAGTCTTGGCCGATCCTCGCATCATGGCCGCAACACTTACGGGCAGTGAACAAGCGGGTATTGAAGTGGGCATTGGCGCGGCAAAACGAATTAAAAAGGTGGTTTTGGAGCTGGGCGGGAGCGATCCGTTCATCGTGATGCCAAGCGCCAATCTCGAACTGGCAACTTCCACCGCCGTGAAAGCCCGCATCTTCAACAACGGCCAATCGTGCATCGCTGCAAAGCGGTTTATTGTTGCGGAAAGCATCGCAGACAGATTCGAACAGGTCTTTGCGCAAAAAATGGCTGCACTGAAAGTTGGCGACCCGTTTGACGAAAGCACCGAGCTCGGTCCGCTCTCCACGCCCGATGGCGTTCTGGATCTGCATCGGGACGTGCAAAAAACCGTGGCAGCCGGCGGTAAAGTCCTTACCGGCGGCAAACCCCTGGACCGCCCGGGAAATTTCTACGCGCCAACGGTGCTGGTCAACATCCCACTCGGTTCGCCTGCGCATAAAGAAGAACTGTTCGGGCCCGTAGCCAGCATGTTCCGTGCAAAAGACGCTGAAGACGCCATCCGCATCGCCAATGACTGCCGTTTCGGACTCGGTGCCAGCGCCTGGACCAACGATCCCGGCGAGCGCGACCGATTCATTGATGGCCTGGAAGCCGGTATGGTTTTCATCAACCGCATGGTGGCCTCTGACCCACGGATTCCATTCGGCGGAGTCAAGTGGTCCGGCCATGGGCGTGAATTGGGAGCCGTGGGCATCAGAGAATTCACAAATATGAAGACCGTTTGGATTGAAGAGGGGCAATAAGGGGTTGCGGACAACACTTCGGGGGTGGTACCGTGGTCTAACAACTCGACCATAACTCAGTCTGCCTTCCTGAATGGTGACTTCCGCCCTAGTCCCGGGTGTTCAGAACCAAGCAAGGATCGATCGGGTTTCTGGCGACTTAGGCTGAACGTAGGAGGTTGTTATGTATAAAGTGGTTCGTTCTTCTCGCCTTTATGAGCAGATTGTCCAGCAAGTGGAGGAGTCTATCCACAAGGGGGAGCTCAAGCCCGGCGACCAACTTCCTCCCGAACGCGAACTTGCGGAACAATTTGGAGTAAGCCGCACCGCCGTCCGTGAAGCCGTGAAAGCCCTGCGCGAAAAAGGAATGGTGGAGGCCTACCCGGGCCGGGGAACCTTCATCACAGACGGCAGTTCCTACACCATTCGCCAATCGCTCGATCGTATGATGCGCAGCGGCAACGAAGGCTTCGCCTACCTTGCCGAGGTACGTGAAATCCTGGAGCCGCAAATTGCCGCCCTGGCGACGACCAGGGCGGATGAAGAAGATATCGTAGCCATGCGCGAGCAAGTGGCCATCATGGACGCAGCGAAGCATGATCCGGATGCCTTCATCGAGGCGGATCTTGATTTCCATCTGGCACTGGCGGAAGCGGCAGCGAACCCCATCATCCTTTCCCTGATCGATTCCATCGTCGGCCTGCTTCGTGAACAGCGTATGGGGATTTTCCACGTCGACGGCGGTCCAGACCGCGGGCAGTATCACCACAAGAAGATTTTGGAAGCAGTGGAGCACCGGGATGCGGCAGGAGCCCGGGAAGCCATGAAAGCGCATTTGATTCAAGTTCGGGAAGATTCGCGTCGCGCGCCGAGTGAATCTGAGTAGCTGAAGCGGTTGCAGTGTTCGTCGAGGGAGGAGAGTTTTCGTGGCTAATCTCGGATTTGTTGGACTTGGTGTGATGGGCAGCGAGATGGTGCTTCGGCTGCTCGACAAGGGCCACACGGTCACAGGCTACAACCGTACAAAATCCAAAGCAGAATCACTCATTAAAAAGGGAATGAAGTGGGCAAATTCGCCGCGGGAAGCAGCCGCGGCGGGCAACGTGGTTTTCTCGATGGTGACCAACTCGGCGGCGTTAGACGCCATCATGAACGGTCCCGACGGAATCCTTGCCGGGCTCACGCCCGGCAAATTCGTGGTGGACATCAGCACGGTGAGTCCTGCGTTCAGCCGCGAAATGGCAATGAAAGTCCGCGAGAATGGTTCTGACATGGTGGATGCGCCAGTCTCCGGCAGCGTTATCACTCTGCAACAGGGCAAGCTCAGTGTGATGGTTGGCGGGCGGGCGGAAACTTTTGAAAAAGTGAAGCCTTTGCTTCTGGACATCGGCCCGAAGGTCACGCACGTCGGCGATAACGGCCTGGCGTTGGTGATGAAAATTGGAACCAATCTCAGCCTTGCCGTCCAAATGCTGGCTTTTTGTGAAGGCGTATTACTCGCCGAAAAGAGCGGAATTGCCCGGGAAACCGCCGTTGATGTTTTAACGCACAGCGTCATTGCCTCGCCCATGGTGCAGTATCGTGGTCCGTTTGTGCTGAATATGCCGGAAGAAGCGTGGTTCAACGTCAACATGATGCAGAAAGACATGCTTCTGGCTCTCGAACTCGGCCGTCAGCTGGATGTGCCCATGCCGACCACTGCAGTGACAAATGAGTTTCTGACCGCCGCGCGCGGGATGGGCCTGGTCGAAAAGGATTTTGCGGTTGTGTTTGAAGTGTTGGCACAAATGTCTGGAGTAAAGAATTGAAAACAGCGACAGATACCAACAAGCCGGTGTCGGAGGCAAAAACTCAGCATTGGCTGCGCATGTATCGCCAAATGATGCGCATTCGCTTGTTTGAGGAGCAGGTCAACGATCTGTATACCCGAGCGCTCATGCCAGGGCTTGCGCACCTCTACAGCGGCGAAGAAGCGGTAGCGGTGGGCATTTGCGAAGCGCTGACCAACAAGGATTACATCACCAGCACACATCGGGGCCACGGGCATTGTCTCGCCAAGGGCGCTTCTCCCGATCGCATGTTTGCGGAACTGCTCGGTAAGGAAGCCGGCTATTGCCGCGGCAAGGGCGGCTCGATGCACATTGCCGATCCCACGACCGGCAATTTGGGGGCGAATGCGATCGTCTGCGGGAGCGCTGGAATCGCCACAGGCGCGGCGCTGGCTGCAAAACGACTGAAGACGGAAAACGTTGCCGTGTGCTTCTTTGGCGAAGGCGCGCTCGGTCAAGGTGTGCTCTACGAAGTGATGAATCTTGCCACTCTCTACAAGCTTCCAGTGATTTACGTTTGCGAAAACAATCTTTACACGGAGTACACGCACTTTACCGAGACGACTGCCGGCGACATCCTCGCTCGCGGAACAGCCTTCGGAGTGCCTTCTGAAAGTGCGGACGGCCAGGATGTGCGCGCCGTGCACCAGGTCGCGGAGAAACTTGTGAGCCGGGCACGCAAAGGGGAAGGCCCGTCTTTCCTCGTGTGCAATACCTATCGTTATTCCGGCCACCACGTCGGCGACATTAACCGCGAATACTATCGCTCCAAACAGGAAGAACAGGAATGGAAGTCCAAGCGCGATCCCATTAAAAACCACGGTGAATGGCTCATCGCCCAAAACATAGCGAATGCCGCCGCGCTGGAAGCAATCGAAAACGAGGCGCGCACAGAAATGAAAACCGCGGTTGATTTTGCTGTTGCGGCTCCTTACCCTGCCGTGAACGAAGTAGATCAGGACGTTTATGCCTGAAACGGAAACTTCCGTTCGAGAATTGACCTTTGCGCAAGCCATTCGCGAAGCCCTTGCGGAAGAAATGCGCCGCGATCCTCGTGTATGCATTTTTGGAGAGGACGTAGCCGAAGCCGGTACACCCTTCAAGGTTTTGTCTGGCCTTGTGGAAGAATTTGGCTCGGAGCGCGTTCTGGATACGCCTATTTCCGAAGCAGGTTTTACCGGTATGGGAGTCGGCGCCGCGATGACCGGCCTTCGCCCCGTGGTCGACATCATGTTCGGCGATTTTCTGACGCTGACGATGGACCAGATGGTGAACCAAGCTGCCAAAGCCCATTACATGTCCGGTGGCACTTGGAAAGTGCCCATGGTTTTGCGTACGACGCTCGGCGCCACGCGCCGCTCAGCAGCGCAGCATTCGCAATCGCTGCATGCCTGGCTTAGCCACGTGCCGGGATTGAAAGTAGTGATGCCGTCCACGCCGTACGACGCCAAAGGCTTGCTGAAGACCTCCATTCGCGACGAAAATCCAGTCGTCTTCTTCGAAGACAAAATGATGTACAAGCAAAAAGGACCCGTGCCTGCCGAGGAGTACACCATTCCCCTTGGCCTCGCGGATATCAAGCGCGCGGGCGACGACATCACCCTGGTGGCTACAAGCAGCATGGTGCAAGTGGCTCTTGGAGCGGCAAAACTGCTGGAAGAAAGCGGCATTGAAGCGGAAGTGATCGATCCTCGCACCACCTGGCCCCTCGACGAAAAAACTCTTGTTGAATCGGTCAAGAAAACTTCCCGCGCGATTGTGATCGATGAAGGCTACGGCCGTTATGGCGTCACCGGCGAAATCGCTTCCGTTATCGCGGAAGGTGCTTTCTACAGCCTGGAAGCTCCGGTGAAGCGCATGGGCGCTATGCACGTGCCGATTCCCTTTTCTCCCCCGCTCGAAGACGTGACCGTTCCGAACGAACAAACAGTATTCGAGGCCGCGCGCGCTCTTTGCGCGAAGGGCTGACGAAAATCAAGACTGGAGGCGTAGCTTGGCACTGAAGACATACGGCCCGATGGCGGTGGATTGGGAAAACCGCATCGATTTTGACCGCCTGCGCCGCGAACGTCTGGCGCGGGCAAAGGCGCTGCTGGCGAAGTCAGAGATGGGTGCGTTGCTCTGCTTCGACATGAACAACGTGCGGTACTTGACCGCAACGCACATCGGCACTTGGGCCCAGGATAAAATCAGCCGTTTCTCGCTACTTCCGCAAAATGACGAGCCTATTCTTTGGGATTTCGGTTCGGCTGCTCGCCATCACCAGCAAAATTGCCCCTGGCTCGGTGAACGCTCACGCGCAGGAATTCCATTGCTGCGCGGCGCGATGTCGCCCGAGATGGGGCGCGCGGAAAACGTGGCCCGCAAGATCAAGGTCGAACTGGAAAAGCGCGGGTTGCACAAGGAACCGCTTGGCATCGACGTGGTGGAACCCCCGATTCTGTTTGCCCTGCAGCGTGAAGGCATCACCATCGTCGATGGCCAGCAATTGATGTCTGACGCACGGGTGATCAAAACACAGGACGAAATTTCGCTGCTGAACCACTCGGCGATGATGGTGGATGCCGCTTACGACGAGCTCTATCGCGCCATGAAACCGGGCATGAGCGAGAATCAGGCCGTGGGCTTGGCGAGCAAAGTACTCTACGACATGGGCTCCGAGTATGTGGAAGCGGTAAACGCCATTTCCGGCGAGCGCTGCAGCCCGCACCCGCACGTTTTCTCTGACCGCGTGCTGCGTCCAGGCGATCCCGTTTACTACGACATCCTTCACTCCTACATGGGCTATCGCACCTGCTACTACCGGTGCTTCACAATCGGCTATGCGTCGCACGCAATGATCGATGCCTACAAACGTTGCCGCGATTATCTGGACGCGGCCATTGAATTGGTGCGCCCTGGCCGTACCACGGCTGAGATTGCTTCCGTTTGGCCCAAGGCTGAAGAATTCGGCTTCCCCGACGAAGAAGCCGCTTTCGCTTTGCAATTCGGCCACGGCATCGGCCTGGCGATTTGGGAAAAGCCGGTCATTAGCCGCATGGTTTCGCTCGAACACTCGCACGAAATCAAGCCGGGCATGGTGTTCGCACTCGAAACGTTCTGGCCTTCCACCGATGGCTGGAGCGCAGCGCGTATCGAGGAAGAAATTGTGGTGACGGAAACCGGCCACGAAGTCATCACGCGCTTCCCCGCCGACCAACTGATGGTTGCGGGCGCGCACTACTTCACCGTGAACGGCCCTCTTCCCACCACGCGAGAGAACGAGCAGGCTCCCAGCCGCCGCGTGCAAGAAATGATCGAAGCGAGCGCAAAACACGAAGGAGTGGCGGCCACGGACTAGCGCCTTCCCTCCGGGCTCAGAAAAAACTATGGCGATCAGTGTGGTGATGCCTGCCCTGGAAATGGCGCAGGAAAACGGAAAACTGCTGGCTTGGCGCAAAAAAGAAGGCGAATCCGTGCGCAAGGGCGAACCCTTGCTGGAGATCGAAACCGACAAAGCTGTCGTTGAGGTCGAAGCCCCCGGGGACGGCGTGTTGGCCGGTATCACGGCGGACGTTGGCGCTGTTATTCCCGTGGGCGAAACCATTGCGTGGTTGGTTGCGCCTGGCGAAA
>Ga0074044_10004204_pt1 | contig 11997 bp, 9 predicted proteins | sample BogForMeECP23OM1_FD_94443 | JGI IMG/M metagenome (GOLD analysis project Ga0074044, IMG submission 94443) | Bog forest soil microbial communities from Calvert Island, British Columbia, Canada - Bog Forest MetaG ECP23OM1 | ecosystem: Environmental > Terrestrial > Soil > Wetlands ...
GGCGGGGGCGTGTCCGGCCGTTCGATGAAGGCCAATGCGGTCCGGCTGCAACTTCACGCCCTGGTCGACAATCTCGCGAACGTCCTGCGCACGCTGGCGCTGCCCGACCAGGTCGAGCGGTGGTCCTTGACCTCGCTGCGGGAGAAGGTCGCCAAGATTGGCGCGAAAGTCGTTGCCCACGCTCGCTGGCTCGATGTTGAATGGCGCCATCGATCCGATCACTCGATGCTCAGGGTGGAGGCGCGCCCTGATGCCAGCTCGGAGGGTCGGCTTACCCGTGCGGGGCACGGTTTTACCGAATCAGCTCAGCAAGGTCGAATTCCGGCCTTGTCGGCAGCCGCGATGGGCGTACTCTCCCCAAGGAAGGGCTGGTTTGGTCGGCCATCTGGGGAATGCCGGTTGATTGAATTTCGGCCGACCGAGAGGAGGGGCACCCTTGGTGCACATGATGGTTCCGCCAAAGCGGGGATTTGCCAAATCGGAATTCGAGCGCAGGACAGCGCGTGCGCAGAATATCATGCATCACCATGCCTTCGACGCGCTGCTACTCACCGCGCCGCCGAATGTGCGTTATTTCACCGGCTTCGATACGCAATTCTGGGAGAGTCCGACGCGGCCTTGGTTCGTCGTGGTTCCCCTGAGCGGCGCCCCGATTGCAGTCATCCCCGAAATCGGCGGCGCGGAAATGGCGACGAGCTGGCTTAAGGACATTCGGACGTGGCCGGCGCCAAGACCTGAAGACGATGGGACGTCGCTGCTTGCGGAGGCCTTATTGAGCCTGCCACGCCGCTATGGCCGAGTCGGCGCCGAGCTTGGACGCGAAATGTCCCTACGCATGCCCGTTGTCGAATTCTTCGCTCTGCGGGATCGTGTGAAAGGCATTGAATTGACCAACGGCTCGCCTTGCATTTGGGAGATCCGCATGGTCAAGACCGATGCCGAGATCGAGCACATCAGATACATCTGCCAAGTCGCCAGCGAAGCATATGCGGCCCTGCCGACATACGTCAGAGCCGGCGATACCGAGCGCGAGATCTGCAGAAAGTTCAGAAGCGAGATTGCAAAGCTGGGGGCAGATGGGTCGCCCTTTCTCCCGGCGATTTCGGGGGCTGGCGGCGTAAGTCAGATCGTCTGTGGACCTCACGACCGCAGTCTGCGGGAGGGTGACATCCTCTTCATCGACACGGGCTCGACCTATGACGGTTATTACTGCGACTTCGACCGCAACTACGCCGTCGGACAGGTCTCAGAAGCAGCCCACAGAGCTCACGAAGCCGTCTGGAGAGCAACCGAAGCAGGCATCGCCGCAGCCGTTCCAGGTGCTACGCCGGAGGATGTCTGGCAAACCATGGGCAAGATCCTCGAAGATGCCGGCTCGCTCGGCAACAATGTCGGCCGTTTTGGCCATGGGCTCGGCATGCAGCTCACCGAACCTCCCTCGAACATGCTGCACGATCGGACGGTGATAGAGCCCGGCATGGTCCTTACGATCGAGCCCGGCATGGAGTACATGCCCGGAAAAATGATCGTGCATGAAGAAAACGTGGTGATTACGGAAGCGGGCGCCGAGCTGTTGACCAAAAGAGCGCCGCGTCAGCTCCCTATGATTACCTGACGACGGTGACACGGCGGGCGCCCCCTTGAGGGCTGCCGGCCTTGCGCGCCCGTTACGGTCCGCCAACTTCCTTGGCGAGCAATCGCACGACATCCTTGCCCTGCAGCACCTTGTCGCGATTCTCCGGCGTCTCTTTTCCGAGCGGCGTGCCGGCGACGAAGCGATAGAAGTCGGCCGCCCCTTGGAACATTTCCGGGGTCATGCCGGCCGCGCCGAGGGTCTTGGAGATCTCGAGCATTTCGGGCACCCAGCGATAGGCCTTGGGCGGCAGGATCGGAAATTGCCTGAGCGCCCAGTTATAGCGATCGAGCTGGGACTGCCGTAACTGCTGGTCGAGTACGGCGGCGACGCCAAGGCGCTCAGCGGCTATCAGCGCCTCCAGCCATATCGCCTGCGTGCCCTTGGTGAGGGCGCCGTAGCACATCTTGACTGCGCTCGCGTCCGCGATGCCTTCGCCGATCACATGCACGACGAGCTGGGGACCTGCGAGCTGTTCGAGATCGGCGGCGCCAGGGCCCGACACGTAGAGTTCGGTTTTCGCCTTGCCGCGCGGCGGCGGGCCGATGATGCCGGCGTCGAGAAAGCGCCCGCCGGCTCCCTCGATCACGCCCGCGATTGCACGCACGGTTTCCGGCGCGATTGCATTGCAGTCGACGATCAGCGTCCGGCGGCCGGTGGCGCCGAGCGCATCCGCCACCTCGCGCGCGAAATCGAGCGCCGCACCCGGATTGATGATCGAAAGCACGACATCGCATTCGGCAACGAGGCGCCGAAGCGTGTTGACATCGGTCAATCCCGCCTCGCGCGCGAGCGCGCGGGTGCGCTCGCTGCGGTGCTCCAGCGCGGTGTAAACGTTGAAGCCCTGGGCTTTGAGCTGCGTCGCGACCGCCTGGCCCATGTCTCCGGGGCTCATCACGCCGACATTCTCGATTGTCATCTTTCCGGCCGCCTCGCTCGCGGCGCGCGCAGCGGACGACGGCCCAGCGAAGGCGAAAGCCGCCGCCGCAACCCCGGCCGCCTGGAGAAATTCGCGGCGATTTTGCTTGATGGCATCGTTCGCTTTCATCGCAAATCCTCCGGAAATGGCTGTCGCGAAACCAATCGGCGCGGCTGATGGCAGGAGCGGCCATGCCGGACGATCGTGGCGCCGATCCCGACCAGACGGTCGCAGAGTGTGGCGAGCGACCACCGCTTGTCCTCGCCGGACCGTGCATAAGCACCCGGTCGGGGCGCCACCGAGAATGCCCATCAACACATTGATTTACTAGCTAAATCATCCTTCGAGATGGGGCCCCGATCGGCGCCGATTGGGACCCCGCCCAGGCGTTCGTTTTCGGTGCCCAATCAGAGTGTTACCTCAATTTTTGATGGGGTCCCGGTTCGCTGCCGAATCGCAGCACGATCAGAATCAGCCATCTGTCGCCCATCATCGTGTGCTCGTCGCACTCTTGTCCATGCTTGGGCAGTCACCCTAATGGCGGCTTCGTCCGAAATGCGAACGAAATTCTTCCGATGCTCGGTCGAATCGAACGGGACCGACCCCAACCAATGGCGGCACAAACGCTAGCACGTCGCCGTATGGTGAAGTCGATCTCTGGTTGGACGGCGGGCGCTACTATTTGCTGCTCTACACAGTGCATGTCCGCATCGGGTCATTCGGAGCCATCCGACCACGTCAGTAGCGCGGCAGCTATTCCTTCAGCCCCGGAAGCGCGCCCGCGCTGCCGGCATCGCCGCAAGGTGCCTGGAGCAGAGTCGCGGCGGTTATGAGTCCACGCTGCAGACCTGGGTTCCGGCTTTCGCGGGAACGACGGCGATTTTTGATTCGATTTGAACCGAAAACGCCCTAAGGTGCGGCCGTCGCGTAATTGGCGCGGCCGATGGCGACGAGTTGGCCCGCGTCGTTGAGCACGTCGACGTCGACGACGCCCACGCTCTTGCCGCTGCGGCGCACGCGGGCCACCGCGGTAAGGGCCGTGTTGACGGCGGGGCGCAGGTAATCGACGCGGAAGTTGATGGTCGGCAGCGCGCGCCCGAGCATCATGACGAGGGCGAAGTCGCCGACCGTGTCGATGACCGCGGCGATGGGGCCGCCGTGCCACTGGCCGCTCCCCTTGCCGCGCTCGAACTCCGGGCGCATGGCGAGCCGCATGGCGACTTCCTGCTTCGCGGGATCGACCCTCACGACCTTGAGGCCGAGGAAGTCGATGAAGCTCGAGCGGGCGAGGCGCTCCTGCAGCTCCTCCGCACTCAAGGGCAGATCGCTCACGGCGTCACCACGAGCTTGCCGAAGACCTCGCGCGCCTCGATGCGCCGCAGGGCCTCGCGCGCGTCCTCGAGTGCGAAGGTGGCATCGACCACGACCTTGAGCCAGCCCTCATTGACGAGACCGAGGAGTGCCGTGACGTCCTCCCGTGCCCAGCCGTTCGAGCCCTTGATCTGGAGCTCGAAGGTCCAGATGAAGCGGATGTCCTCGGGCGGATCGTAGCCGGCGGTGGCCCCGCAGGTCAAAAGCCGCCCGCCCACGCGCAGGACGCGGAACGATCGCGTCCAGGTCTCCCCGCCCGTGTAGTTGACCACGACGTCGACCCCGTTGCCGCTGCCGGCCCCGCGCCGCGCCGGCTTGCCGTAGAGTGCGTGGACCTCCTTCACGAAGTCGCGCTCGCGGTAGTTGATCGTGTGGTCGGCACCGAGCTCCTTCAAGCGTGCCGCCTTGGCGTCCGTGCCCGCGCAGGCGATCACCACGGCCCCCGCGAGCTTGGCGAGCTGGACGCAGCACACGCCCACGCCGCCGCTCGCACCGAGGATCAGCACCTTCTCGCCCGCCGACACATGACCGTTCGCATCCATCATGCGCCGAGCGGAGCCGTAGGCGCAGGGCAAAGCGGCGGCGTCGACGTAGCTGACGCCGTCCGGGATGCGGATGAGCTGATGCGCCCGCGCGCGGCAGAGCTCGGCGAGCCCGCCATGGACCGTCTCGCCCATGAGCCCGCCCTCGACCCGGTTGATGGGATCGACCAGCACGCGCTCGCCCTGGCGCCAGCCTGCGACCCCGGGGCCGAGCGCCAGGATCTCGCCGGTGACATCGAGCCCCATGATCGCCGGCAGCGGCACCTTGATGCCGGGCATGCCGCGCCGGGTGAAGACGTCGTGGAAATTGAGCGAGGCCGCCTTGACCTTGAGCAGCACGTCGCCCGGCCCGGGTATCGGATCGGGAAAGTCGGCCTCGAGGGCGAGCTTCTCCATGCCGCCGTGCTCGCGCAGAACCAGTGCCTTCATCGCCCTTTCCTCATCTCCTTCACGACGCTGCCGCGGCGCGCGCGCTCAAGGCGCGGCGGTCGATCTTGTTGGTGCCGGAGAGCGGGAGCGCGTCGAGGAACCAGACCCGCCGCGGATGCTGAAAGGCCGGCGCGTGTGCCAAGGCGAACTCCTTGACTTGGCGCTCGTCGAGCGCCGCACCCGGCCTGAGGACGACGAAGGCGACCGGCTTCTGCCATTTGAGCTCGTCGGGGATCGGCACCACGCAGGCCTGATGGATCGCCGGGTGCCGCTCCAGCATCTTCTCGACCTCGCCCGGATAGATGTTCTCGCCGCCGCACACGAACATGTCGTCGACCCTACCCACGAAGAAGAAGAAGCCGTCCTCGTCGCGGCGGAACACGTCGCCGGTCATATAGTAGCCGTCTTCGGTCATCGCCTTCTTCGTCGCCTCGGGCAGCTTGTGATACTCGTTCATCAGTGCGGGGCACCGCATCTCGAGCACACCTTCGTCCGTCGTGCCGCCACCTGAGAGGCGCATCTCGACCTCGGGATGCGCGCAGCCGACGGAGAGGAGCGGGGTGGGCAACCCGCGCGGATGGGGGGCGAATACGATGGGCCCGGCCTCCGTGGTGCCGTAGCCGTTGCCGATCGCAGCGCGGGGGAAGACCGCACGGAGCCCCTGGGCGAGAGCCGGGGAGACGGGGGCCGAGCCCATGCGCAGTGCCGTGACCGAGGAGAGGTCGGTCGCGCGCAAAAGCTTTTCCTCGCGCAGCATCATCGCCATCATCGTCGGCACCGAGGTGAGGAGCGTCGCGCGGTAGTGCTGGATGGCGTCGATATAGCCCGCCGCCGTGAAGCCCGGCAGGAGGATCACGGTATCGTGCATGGCAAGCGAGGCCTGGCACATGGCGAGCGCGTTCATATGGTAAAGCGGGGCCGCGACGAGGACGCGCTGATCCGGCACTACCTTGGCGCGGAGCCGCACGTCGACGACCCAAAGATGGCTCTCGTGCGACAGCACCACACCCTTGGGCCGGCCGGTCGAGCCCGAAGTATAAAGGAACATCGCGGGCTGACGCGATGCGGGGTGCTGCGTCGCTCCCGGGCCGGCCGCGAGCAGACGATCGAAACCCGCCTCGCCGAAGACGAGCCGCGGAATGTCGGGGGGGCAAAGCGGCAGATGCGCTGGATCGGCAATCACGAGCCGCGCATCGGCGTCGCGCAGAATGAAATCGACGGTCTCGCGCGGGAACTTGGTATTGACCGGGACCGAGACGAGGCCGGCCCTGAGCGTGCCGAGGAAGGTAGTGAGGAACTCCGCCCGGTTGGCCGAGAGGATGGCGACGCGCGCGCAACTCCCGAGCCCGCGCGCAACGAGGCCGCCCGCGATCCGGTCGCTCAGCTCGTCGATCGCGCGGAAGGAGTAGCTGCGCGGACCCGTCTCGCCGCCGAGATCGATGAGGGCAGCTGCGTCACGATCGCCGCGGCGATCGACGGCGTCGCCTTGATTGTAGATCGCAGCCCGGCCCGCTGCCCGCGCCAAGGCGGCGAACGGTATCGCGGGTGCTGGCTTGGTACCGTCCACCCCCACCCCTTGCCTATTCGGCGAACTCGAGTGCGACGTTCATCGCGGCATTGGCCGGCACCAGGATGCGCCGCGGCTCGATGCGCGCGGACTCGACCCCGCCCGCGCGCAGTGCGGCGGCCGCTTGCGCGAGCGAGGCCGTGCGGAAGCCGAGCAACGCCATGTAGTCCGCGCGCCCGGCCGCATCGGGCATCGCAGCACCGAGCCGGTGCCTGAGCGCGGCCTCCTCCACGAGCTCGACCTCGGCACCGCCTGCGCTGAAGTTGCGGCTGCCGCCGGCCCCCGCGCGCACTACCTCGCCGCCGAACATGGCCGCGAAGAGCTGCTGCGAGGCCGCGGGGTCGCGCACGGCAATCGCGACGCGGATGATGTGGGTGGCACCATTCGGATGCTTGCGCCACTCCGGGCGCCAGACGAGCTCCGGCGTCACGTGGTGGCAGAAATAGACGCGGCCCAAGGTGACCGAGCCGGGCTTGAAGCGCACCACGCGGAACTTCGCATCAACCGTCCCTTGCGCCAGCCGCACGGGACGGGAGAAGGAGACCGGCTCCATGGCCGGAAGCCCTGCGGCCTTGAGCTCGGCCGAAAGCTTGTCGGGATCGTCGGCCCAGAAGACGAGCCCATTGAGGCCGACGGGATAGCTTGCGATCTCCGGCCGCGCCGCAGCCGCCTTTTCGTCGAGCCCGAGCAGCTCGAGATAGTCCGTCGCGAAGACGGCAAGATGATTGAACGAGCCGAGCGAGTGCCGGCTGCGCTCGGTCAGGTGAAAGCCGAGCGCGCTGTAGGCCGCGAGCGCCTCCTCCATGCGCCCACGCACGTCGACGACGACATGGTCGAGTCTCGGAACCTCATTCGCCATCTCGGAGGACCCCAGCGGATTTCGTCGCGCGCGCGCCGCATCATCGCATCGCGCCCGGGCGACGACAAGGAGAGCGGCGGAGCGCTGCCTGGTGTCCTGGTTATGAAATTCGCGATATCAGCAAAACACGCGTCATTGCGAGGCGGCCGAAGGGCGCCGAAGCAATCCAGAGAGGTCTCTCACCCAGCGCCCTGGATTGCTTCGCTGCGCTCGCAATGACGGGTTTTCCGGGCGGGGCGAACTTCCAAATCGGGAGACTAGCGACGGTTGGTGCCGGCGGGCTCGAGCAGGCGCTCGAGAAAGACGAGGTCGAGCCAGCGCTCGAACTTCCATCCGACCTCGCGGAGGCGCCCCATCTCGCTGAAGCCGAAGGCGAGATGCAGGTGGAGCGAGACCGCGTTGTCGCCCGCGATCCCCGCCACCATCGCGTGCTTCCCCGCCTCGCTCGCGTGAGCGACGAGACGCTGAAGCAGCGCCTTGCCGATGCCGCGGCCGCGATGGTGCTGATCGACGTAGAGCGAGTGCTCGACCGTATAGAGGTAGCCCTCCCACGGCCGGAAGTCGCCATAGGAGGCAAAGCCGAGCACGCAGGCCCCCTCGGCGGCGACGAAGACCGGAAAGTCCCGGCGTCTGCGCTCCGCGAGCCAGCCGCGCCGCGCCTCGAGCGTGGTGGGGGTCACGCTCCAGATGGCGGTCGTATGGAGGATCGCCTCGTTGGTGATCTCGAGGATGGCGGTGAGATCGGCTTCGCGCGCGTCGCGGATCTGCATCTTTCCCTCTGGACCCGGTCGAGATTGTCCATTATATTAGACGAATGACTACTATTCAAGATGATCTGGACGTCCGCCTCTCAGCCCGGCTCAAGGCCGAGCGCGACGCGCGCGGCTGGTCGCTCGCCGAGCTGGCCGGGCGCGCGGGCGTCTCCAAGGCGATGATCAGCAAGCTCGAGCGCGGCGAGAGCAGCCCCACGGCGGCGCTCCTCGGTCGCCTCTCGGGCGCCTTCGGTCTCACGCTCTCGCAGCTCATGGCGCGGGCCGAGGCGAGTGCCGGTCCGCTCGCCCGCCGAAGCGAGCAAGCGAGCTGGCGCGATCCGGCGACCGGCTTCACGCGCCGCACCTTGACGCCTGCGAGTGGGGAGGCGACGGCCCTGGAGCTCGTCTGGGGCGAGCTGCCGCCGGGTGCCGCGATCGCCTATCCGGAGAGCGCCTTCACCTTCATCCAGGATCAGCAGATCGTGGTCATCCAAGGTGCCCTCAGCTTCACGCAAGGGAGCGCGGTCTACGATCTCGGCACCGGCGACTGCCTGCGCCTGGGACCGCCGGCCGATTGCGAGTTCCGCAACGCCGGGCGAGCGACATGCCGCTACATCGTGGCCGTGCTGCGCCGCTAGCGCGCCGCGCTCTTAGCGGCGAGCGGCATCCGGCATGACAGGCGCCGTCCTCACCCTCCTCCTCGTCGCGGCGGGCGGCGCCGGTCTCGTCCTTCAGAATGCGCTCATGGCGCGGATCGCCTTGGGCGCTCCAACGCTCGCGGCCCTTCTCGCCAACTCGGCGGTCGGCCTCGTTTTGATCGCGCTGGTCGGCTGCTGGCTCTACGGAGCGAGCTTTCCGGCGGAGACGCTCGCGCGCTTTCGCCCGTTCTGGCTGCTTCCGGGTGCGCTTGGCACCTTCTTCGTGTTCGCGAGTGTCACCGGCTATGCGCGGCTGGGTGCCGCCTCGACCACGGCGGCCCTCGTCGCGGTCCAGCTTTGCTGCGGCCTCCTCGCCGATGCCTCGGGCCTCACCGAGTCGGGCCGCGGCATCGGCCTGCAACAGTGGCTCGGTGCAGCCCTCCTCCTCACGGGTGCGCTTCTCGTGGTGCAGAATCGCTCCTGACGCCCGAGTCGCGCGTCGGCAAGCGCGGGTTATCCCCATGATTCTCGCGCGACTCGGATGGCTCTCCTTCAGGCGGCCGCGATCGCGGCGTAAAATGCCGACGTGGCGACAGACACATAAGCAAGGCCGCCGATGCGCTTTCACGCCGACCTGCACGTCCATTCCAAATATTCGCGCGCGACGAGCCGGGACTGCGATCTCGAGCATCTCGCCTACTGGGCCGCGCGCAAGGGGATCGGCGTAGTCGCGACCGGCGATTTCACGCATCCCGCCTGGCGCGCCGAGCTCAAGGAGAAGCTGGTCCCCGCCGAGTCCGGCCTTTTCCGGCTGCGCGATGAGCTCGAGCGCGCGATCGCCGAGAAGCTGCCGCCCGCGTGCCGGAGTGCCGTCCGCTTCATGCTCTCCGTCGAGATCTCGACCATCTACAAGAAGGGCGAGCGCACCCGCAAAATCCATCACCTCGTCTACGCGCCCGATTTCGACAGCGCCGACCGTATTAGCGCGCGACTCGCCCGCATCGGCAATATCGCGTCGGACGGCCGCCCCATTCTCGGCCTCGATTCGCGCCACCTGCTCGAGATCACGCTCGAGGCGAGCAATCAGGCCTTCCTCGTGCCCGCCCACATCTGGACGCCTTGGTTCGCCGTACTCGGCTCGCAGTCGGGTTTCGATTCGATCCTCGAGTGCTACGGCGACCTCTCGCATCACATCTTCGCGCTCGAGACGGGCCTCTCCTCCGACCCGGCGATGAACTGGCGGCTTTCGTTCCTCGACCGCTACCGCCTCGTCTCCAATTCGGATGCGCACTCCCCCGGCAAGCTCGGGCGCGAGACCACGCTTTTCGACAGCGAGCTCGATTACTTCGCGATCAGGCGCGCGCTCGAGACGGGCGAGGGCTACGTCGGCACGGTCGAGTTCTTCCCGGAGGAGGGCAAGTACCATCTCGACGGCCACCGCAAATGCGGCGCGCGCCTCTCGCCCAAGGAGACGCGCGAGGCCGGCGGGCGCTGCCCCGTGTGCGGCGAGCGGGTCACGGTCGGCGTGCTCCATCGCGTGGAGGCGCTCGCCGACCGCAGCGAGGACGAGGTGGTGCCGCCGCCGACGGCGGGCGAGGTCGCGAGCCTGGTGCCGCTCCCCGAGGTGCTCTCCGAGCTCGCCTCGACGGGCCCCGCGAGCCTCACCGTCGAGCGCAGCTACGACCGGCTGGTCGCGAGCCTCGGGCCCGAGCTCGCGATCCTGCAAGCGGTCCCCCTCGACGACATCGCGCGCGCGGACTCCTCGCTTCTCGCCGAGGCCATCGCGCGGCTGCGCGCGGGACGGGTCATCCGCGAGGCGGGCTACGACGGCGAATATGGCGTCATCAGGCTCTTCGAGGCGGCCGAGCTCAAACGCCGCACCGCGGGCGGCCTGCTCTTCGAGGTGCCCGGCCGCAAGCGGAAGAAGACGGACGCAGAGCCGCCGAAGGAAGCGTCCGAGCTGCCTTCGAGCGCGACAGTCCCGCGCGAGCGCCACGAGCAGCGCCGCGAGACGTTGGCAGCGCCAGGCGGGGTCGTTCCGGCTTCCCCTCTCGCGGGCCTGGACGACGACCAGCGCCTCGCCGCCGCGACGACGCTCGGCCCGCTCCTCGTCATCGCCGGCCCCGGCTCAGGCAAGACCCGCACGCTCACGCATCGCATCGCCCATCTCGTCGCCGACTGCGGGGTGCCGCGTGCGGCGTGCCTCGCCATCACCTTCACGCGCCGGGCCGCCGCCGAGATGAAAGAGCGCTTGGCGCTCCTGCTGCCGGCCGGCACGGAAGAGATTCCGATCCACACCTTCCATTCGCTCGGCCTTGCCATCCTGCGCGAGCATGCCCAAGCGGCCGGCCTTCATCGCGGCTTCCGCTTGGCCGGCGAGGCGGAGCGCAGAGCACTCCTCGCCGCGACGTTGGCACTTTCCGAGCGCAAGGCGCGCGCGCTGCTCAGCACCATCTCCAAGGCGAAGCGCAGCGAGACGCCGGCCGAGAGCGAAGCCGCGGCGGCGCTCTCGGCCTATCAGCAAGCATTGGCGCTCAAGAACTGGATCGACTTCGACGATCTCGTCGGCCTCGCGGTCCGTGCCCTGGCGTCGGATGCGGCACTCGCGGCGCACTTTCGCGAGCGCTTCCGCTTCATCTCGGTCGACGAGTTCCAGGACGTGGACGCGCAGCAATACCGCCTGCTCACGCTTCTGGCACCCGGCGACGGCAATCTCGCCGTGATCGGCGATCCGCGCCAGGCGATATACGGCTTCCGCGGGGCGGACGCCTCCTCTTTCGAGCGCTTCAAGAGCGATTATCCCGCGGCCGCCGTCGTCACCCTCAGGCGCAACTACCGCTCGAGCGGCACGATCGTGGCCGCGGCAGGCCAGCTCATCGCGGAGTCGCGCGGAGAGGTGCGGTTCGCCGAGATCGTGCGCGAGATGGCCGAGCGCATCATCACCCATACCGCGGCCACGGAACGCGCCGAGGCCGAGTTCGTCGTGCATTCGATCGAAGAGCTCATCGGCGGACACAGCTTCTTCTCGCTCGACAGCGGGCGGGTGACGACGGGCGGGAATGCGGGGCTCGGCTTCGCCGACTTCGCCGTATTGTATCGCACGGAGGCGCAGTCGACGGCCCTTGCGGAAGCTTTCGCCCGCTCGGGCATCCCCTTCAAGAAGGCCTCGCGCGCGCCGCTTGCCGAGGAGCCCGCCGTGTGCGCCTTGTTGCAGGAGCTTGCGCACGGTGGCGTAGACGCGGAGGCCGGCAGCCGCCTCGCTGTCGAGCTCCGCGCGGCGGCCGCAC
>Ga0074044_10004205_pt1 | contig 11994 bp, 7 predicted proteins | sample BogForMeECP23OM1_FD_94443 | JGI IMG/M metagenome (GOLD analysis project Ga0074044, IMG submission 94443) | Bog forest soil microbial communities from Calvert Island, British Columbia, Canada - Bog Forest MetaG ECP23OM1 | ecosystem: Environmental > Terrestrial > Soil > Wetlands ...
CGTAATCTTGAATCCACGCCCTCGAAACGAAAAGCAACATAACGAGAACGTTCATCAAAAACATCGCATCGGCACGAATGCTCTGTTTGTCAGAGGCATGCGGAAATTTCTTTGAGTTCACGTAGAACGCGAAGAATGCGAATAAACCAACGCAGGCTAATGAAACGATTGGGGTCAGGTAACTTAAACCTACGTTCGACATGTATCCAACGACTGACTGGTTTGTACTCGCTGACGCCGTCGCTGCCACTGAAAGCAACGTAGCTACGTAAGTAAAGTAATACCAATACAAGTGAACGGGAACCGCCAACAACGATAATCCGACCACGGTTACGATCGAGATTAGGAAATAGGCAAGATACCGCAGGTCTCTGCGAAACAACACGAAATAGATTAACAACAGAATAGGCGGACCCTTAAGTAAAGTAGCTATTGAAAGCAGCAGGGAAGAGGCAAATTTACGCCTCATTTTTTGGCTTACGAGACTGAGAATAGATATGCTTGCCACGAGCAAGTTGATCTGATTGAACAAAAGTTCCTGTTGAAATGGAAATGATGTCAGAAAAAGCAAAACCCCAATTGAGAGAAATAAAGCTCGTTCTCTCCCTCTGATCGTTAAGAGAAGAGCCAGAAAAGCCAAAGCAAAAACGGAAAGATATACGACCGCCCATAACGGAGCCGCGACGTTGAAATTGAATAACGCAAATAAACCAAAGAATGGAAGCGACGCAGGTGGGTAAACAAAACGCAAACCCAAGTAAGGGTTTACCCCCGCCAACCAAGATTGGCCAGCCGCATAGTAGATCCCGAAATCAGTTTCTTTCGGGTCATACAGAGGAGCAACGGTCCTCCACAAGAACCACGTCGCCCAAGAATTCCAAAAGATCCAAAAACAAATTGCTAACAGGATGATGCTGAATTTCCAAGATTCTGATCGATTCAAAAGTATCAATCCACGTTATACTAAATTAGCTCGTTACACGCGGCTGCTCGTCTCTATTCGAGTAAGGATGGTCTATATCTTAAAATCGATTGAAGCCCTGGCATGGCGGATTAACGAGCTATACGCACGCGCGCCTGCTTTGTTGATCCAGACTGCGAGTGTAATTGAGCCGAAAGTTACCTGGTGAAACTTCGAAGACAGCCTACTGCATAGCCGGACGGAGTTGTCCGCGTCGTCCTTAAGAATCCTCAACGATTTTGGAGACGCTGAGCGAGTGTGAGCGGATGAGGGGGATTATGCTTATGGCTTACGGGACTCCGCGAACATTAGATGATGTTGAAGCGTACTATACGCACATCCGTGGAATGTACCGCGGGGGTGGGAAACCATCATTGGAGGAGGTTTTGGAGCTGACCGAACGTTACAGGAGGATAGGGGGAACTTCTCCGTTGATTGAGATAACGGAGAATCAGAGGAAGAAGCTTCAAGCGAAACTAGATTCTGCAGGCTCGTCGACCGTAGTTTATTCGGCGATGAAGCATTCACCGCCGTTCATAGCGGACGTGGTGGAGCAGGCTTCTGATGATGGTATCGATGAATTGTTCGGGTTGGCTCTTGCTCCACATTACTCGTCAATAAGTGTGGGCACTTACATTCAGACTATGAACGAGGCTAACCTGAAGTTGGCTCGTCCGATGAACGTTCAGTATGAGACTTCATGGCATGATAACCCATTGCTGATAGAGATGTGGGCCAAAAAAGTCGCGGAGGCTGGGTTGAAACTTGGCGAGGGCGGCAACTCTCTGATCTTCTCAGCCCACAGCCTCCCTGAACGGATCCTGAAGACCGACCCGTACAAGGATCAGTTGCTGGAAACTTCCAAGTTGGTTGGGGGGAGATTGAACAGACCGGAATGGTCTTTCTGTTTTCAGAGCGCAAGTCAATCTAGGGAACCATGGCTTGGACCAGACATTCAAGATCATCTCGAATCCCTATACGCTCGAGGTGAAAGGAATTTTCTGCTCGCGCCAGTTGGTTTCGTTGCCGATCATCTCGAGATCCTTTATGATATTGACATTGAATGCAAGGAATGGGCTAGGAACCGAGGAGCGAAGCTTGAGCGATGCGTGATGCCCAACGATTCACCTAAGCTGATTGATTGTCTCTATTCGATAGCGGCGAGCAAGGGATTCGGTTAGACGCGCGAGACGCAGTGACGACTTCTCTGTCAAGTTCCAAGCGTTACGTTTTAGGTGGGGGATTCTTAGTTTAGCCAGCTTGGTCCTGAAATCATGTCATTTTAGTTGACTTTTTCTAGGTTACGGATTCATGTCAGTTTAGAAAGTGGATCTGCCTGGCTCGTTGAATTTGGAAAAGATCGTTTGGTTCTTCTCGAGTGATACATCGCGAGTTTCATTTTGTATGATAGAATATATCGTGTTTCGACATATTGTGCTATAACACGGCTTTTTGCTGTGCAGCTCGAGCGTTTACGCTTGCGGAATGGGAAGTTAGCTGGAGCGTTAGTTATTGGTATTTTCCTGGTCAGTACGTTTGCTATAGTGATGCCTGCTCAGGCCCATTTCACTTTAGGTAACCTAACCGGGACGTATCGGTTTCATAGTGAAGATTTTGATCCGCATGTTTCAGGTGTGGTTGGTTATGTTTGGCCTGGGGGTGGTCTGAATGCGTATTCAGGTGTACCGAACGCTGCTTCCTCTGTGTTATCGCCTGGTTACCAATCTCCGTATCCGTGTACGCTTGCGGGGGAACCGACGGGTAATGGTGGAACGGTTGGATCTAATGGTAATGCGGTTCAATGTAATCCGGCTGGTGCTCCGACTAGTAGTTGGTATCAGTTGCAGGGCAGCGCATACGCGCCGTTCGGCGCAGTGCTGACTGGTTCAACTGGTGATTTGATCTTCGCGATAAATGCAACCGCTGGTACTTGTCCGGGTGGGCATAATACTGGTACGATTTTTCCGAATCTGGGCTGTAGTGGTTTTGATCCGCTCGGATGGAGCGGAATTACGATCTATCTTCCGCCAGGCTTTACCTAGCCCACTATGGACGGGTCGGATGTGGTGACTACGGTCACGAACAATTACGCGAACATTCAGGTCTACCATGTGTCCCCGTATGATCGTTATGCGCCTGGTTGGACGGCGGTGAATATTTGGACTGATGGTGGTCAGAGTGCGATGGCAAACGGAGGAGTCTCATACTACAATCATCAGTTCATTAACTTCACCAACCTAGGTGAATGGTACTACTTCAGAATCAACCAGGTAACAGCCCCGAGTGTTGCGGGGCGCTACTTCTTCAAGATTCTCCTGAGCAGCGACAGCAACTATCTGGCTGGTCCAGAGGGTACGGCAAACAATCAGACCGCTTCAATCCTATTCCAGACCTCAGGTATACTGACGGGTGTTCCAACCGAGGCGCCTACTCAGTTTATTCCTACTCAGAATTGGCCGGTTTTGCTTGTGAAGGGTGAGGTTGATCCGGCGATTGTTACTGGAACGATTCGGTATGGTGGGTATAATTCAACGTTGTATGGGCAGGCGGTTGCTGAGGCTGGGCAGGTCTGGGCTCACATGGAGGACAAGATCGATCCGTACACTGGTCAACAAATAACCGTGTGTCCGGCAATCAGTCAACCTTCAGTGCCAGGTTGTACGGATGCGGTTGGTTACTTTAACGCCACCGCTACCGGACATTATGAGGTAGAAGGCGTCGCGCCAGGCGTATACACACTATATGCTGAGGCGGCTGGTTTTCCGCAACAAGTGTGCGCCAGTGACGTAACAGTGTTGAAGGGTCAATCTTTGCACTTCGATTGCTATGTACAGCCTGGACCAGTGATTCATGGTAACGTGTTCAGTAAGCATCAGTTCGGTGACGAACCTTGGTCGTCTGTATTATGCACAACCTTCGCGAACGGTGGTTGCTATGGCCAAGTGATGGGACCAGCAGGGAGAGGGTTTGCAGGAGTTGGTGCTGCGGGTAATGGTGCGTACATTAAGATTGAGTTGTATGATGCTCCAACTTTAACTAACATACCCGATCCGAGCGCTCACATTGTCTCGTGGTCTCCTCTTCCGTGTGTGGCAGGGGGGCAGGATTTCTTCTCCCCGAAGGGTAATGCTGGAGATTGCGGGGATCCGACGGCTGGATCTCAGGTCGCTTTTCCGTGGCATGAATATATTTTGAATGCGCCCTCAAACGGATTTTTGGCTTATGGAGTAGGACAGGGGGTTCAAGTTTCGCGGTCCTTCCTAACTAGTTCTTGTCCACCTACAGGTTTTGCCTCTTCATGCCTCACATCTGATCCGCAGGGGGTTGGTCCTCCGCAGAGTTGGCATGTGCAGGGGGGTACAACGACTCCATTTCATTTCGAGTTTGGTGTGAAAGGTGAGTATGGTGCGCCTCGTGATTTGAGTGGTATGGTTCCGCAGGTTTACGCGACTTGGGTGAATGGTTTGACGCCTGGTCGTTACTATGTTCGTGCTTGGGTGTTTCGTTACGTTCAGACCGTTCTCGATGGTTCTACTTTTCAGGAATATTATTTTGATGTGACGCCGCAGGAGTGGGCTGGGGACGTCACATTACCAATCGATCTTCGCTTGTCAAGCTGGGTTAACAAGACGGTTCACTTCCATGATCAAGTTAACAGTTTGATTGAGGACCCGATTAATTCGGGAGCAGGTTTCATGTCGGGTTACTTGACGGGTGCTGATGGGAATATTTACAGTTACAATCAGACTGCGTTAGGTCTGTTCTGTGCGAGTGCGATTAATCCAACGGTTGAATGCACTGCGCGTTCCGCGGGCGCGTTTTCAGGTCCTGCTACCTACTACGTTTCGAGTGGTGGGGGTGGTGGTTGGAATATTGGGCCATGTACCAGTTTTCCATGTGTGTTGTCAATTGGAAGCCAGGTTGAGTTGCAACCGCTCTATGATGGTCTAACCTCAGCACCAGTTCATGGTTTCGGTAACAGTCCGTTCGCTGGTCCGAATCTTGATCCGTGGGGGGTGAACAGTAATGCGATTCAGGAGGGTAGAGTGAATATTCAGTTCTGGGGTATCGATAGGACTTGGAGTGGAGAAGATTACGGTATCCCGTCAGGCACGTATACGCCTTACACGTATGTGCTAGGTTACTTGCCTCAGGGGCCGCTTGAGCAGGTATCGGTAACGCTTAGTGGGACACCTACGAGCATTAGTGACCACATGATTCGCGGGCCAGGATTTAACGTAACATTGTACAGTATTGATTGGGAGCGGCCTACGGTTAATCGTGCTTGGGAGTTCGGTAACCCTGAAGGATGGAACACCCTCGAGGGCGCATTTCCAATGTTCGGCAGCGGATCTGTGATCCCACCAGGCGCGTATGGTTCTGATATTAGCGGGAGCTCCAGGTCAGGTTTCATTAACAGTAACAATGTGGGCGCGGAGATTGATCTGGGTGCTTACAGTAATGGTAGCTTGGTGGATTGGACTGGGGATGCAGTTGCAACCGCGCTTCCATCATCTATTGCCACAACGAATCTCTTCCAGAACCAGTTCGAGAATAATGTGACGTTGAATGGTGGAGGCTTCGCCATAACCAACCTGGCTGGGTCCCCGTTTGATGCGAATCAGACATGGTTCGGAAGTGAGTTGAAGTTCCCCGGTGCAGTCGGGGGCTGGTTGGGTGCATCAACCGCTATGGGCGGTCAACCATTCCTAGCCTGCTTCAGCTTAACCTCATGCCCATTCCAGAACACGAATGGCCTATTCATTTGGCCGCATGTACTCGAACCAACCGCCTTCCAACCTGGTCAATACAATTTCGGCGGATTCACGTACGGCTACGTGCAGGATCAAGCGTTCACAGTCTACGCTGAAGTGACTCAAATTGCTGACGTGCGATTGAATCTGGTGATTGGCGTGAACATTACGTTGGATATTCTCTTCAAGAAGGAACATGTGATCACACCAACCGACTTCAACATGTCTGGGCGTGTGAGAATATTCAACGATCAAGGTCGGTTGGTGGGTGAATGGATGAGTTCGAACGGAGTCTACACACCACCAAACAGTGGTGCAACCGTAAACGGTGTAGCCCAAAACGGACGTGCAGTAGCAGCTGATGGAACCATACAATACCCATTCGGCCCATTGCATGCCGTCGTACCAGGCGTACCGCAAGCTGGAACTGTTCAACAACAGTCTCCGCCCGTCGCTAGTGGACTGAATGAGTACAACTTCATCCCAGGTGGAGTATCGTTGCTTCACGCGCAGATCGCAGGCCTACCGCAAGTACCTGCAGCAGGTTACGATGCGCCTCCCGCCTTACCATCCGGCACGTATTCCGGTGATCCTGTTTTTACGCCTGGTTGGTGTGATTTTCAGTTGGATTGTTACGCGTCCGGGTATACGCCTGGTGGCCATTTCGGTCCTGGTCCAACTCAGGTTCTTGGAACTGGCTTAACGTATCCGTTTCCGAATACGGGTATTTCGGGTTATCCGGATTATCAGGGTGGTTGGACTGCTGAAGTTGACTTCGTACCCTGGTACGCGAATAACACTAGCTGTTCAACAATACTCCCGCCGCCGCCGGATATTTCGCCTGTGTTCGATATTTCTGATCCATTTGCCTTATGTAACATATTCTTTTCACATGTGAACGGAAACTACTATCCTCCAGTAGATGGTCTACTGTTAGGTGAATCGTATCATATCATCCCAGGCACCACAGCCACATCCGGTATCAGTCTAACCGAAGACGCAGCGCTCAGCAGTACGTTCCTCGGTCACAGTATGGCGTTCAACCATCTCGGCCCGTACTCGCAGGAGGGTGTTTGGCAGATCAGCGGAACCCACCTGTCGGGTGAGGCTAGCGGAATCTTTGAGGTGGATTTGAACGGATTCATCTCAGGCACTGCATTAGCGTTTACGTGGGTGAACGACTTCAGACCATTAAGCTGGGCGACGGTTAGTGTGACTGGTGCGAGCGGTGCTACATGGAACTATTACACCTCCGATGGCCAATACGGTATGTATCTGCCCGGTGGATCCTATTCGTTAACCATTGCAAGCCCAGGTATTGCTTCACAAACGTTGAGCATCGCGGTGACGGGTGGTGAAGTGGGTACAGCCGGGAACGTGTACATGCAACAATCCAACATACCCGTACCCGAACTTAGCGGATTAGCAGTCGTAGCTTTCGCAGCGTTAGCCGCATCACTATACATCCTACGCAGACGACGACACTAGACCGCAACAACAAGAACGGAGAATCCCTTCTCCGTTCACCATTCAAACGTCGAGGTTTCCTGTTTTTGTTGTCGTCGTTCGTTGATTTTCTATGTTCTTCGGTTTCCAGGTGACCGCGAGTATTCCACCAATCAAACCTAAAACTAAACCGATACCGAAGCCTCCAATTGCAGCTCCGTAAATGCTGAAGAACGAGAAGAGAATTATTAGTGATCCCCAGGTCGAACGTTTCTTCGGTCTCTTAACGAGCATCACAGCAGCCAGAATCACTATGGTGCCCGCGAGAACTCCAACTACTCCCATGAGACCTACGCCAAACTCAAACAATCCCACTCCTGAGCCCAGCGTCCCAGGCCAAGTTACTTGAGCATTAGCGGATTCGAATCCTGTAATTCGAAGCAGAATACCAACCATGCTCGTAAACACGCCACCAGTTAAGATGAGGATTCCCGCGATCAGCGATATCAGAAAAGCCAGCCGCGGTCTTTCCTGATTCACCTTTATTCACCTCGAGTTGATTTGACCGAGGAATCCTGACGGCTTTTTTAGCTGCCTCATGATTCCGTCCAGGGCGCCCACGACAACTAATCAGCCGTGGTTACCAAGGTTCGCATACTAGAACATATTTGAGATTCTTAACAACCTGATTCATCAACCGAAGACCTGACGCCAATCTTCCATGGAAGAAATTTATGGTACTGATTTTCACAGCTTACCTTTTGTAATCGTCATTTAGAGGCTGTGATCTATGGAAAAAGTGAATTTCGGTAAGAAATTTGGGTTGTTCAAAGATTATTGGAGTCCGAAAATTGTTGGAGACCTTAACGACTCCTATGTGAAGATTGCGAAGTTCAAGGGTGAATTTGTATGGCATAAGCATGATCTTGAAGACGAGTTATTTCTGGTTGTCAAAGGCAATCTACTGATTAAACTACGTGATCGAGAACTCTCGTTGGAGTCTGGGGAATTTGTAATAATTCCGAAAGGGGTCGAGCACATGCCCGTCGCGCTTGACGAAGTGCACGTAGTTCTCATCGAGCCAAAAACCACAGTTAACACTGGAGACGTTGGAGGCGAAAGGACCGTCGCTGCCCAATGGGTATGATTTGTGTCCCTAAATCTTTCGAGGTTTTCTATGATACCGAATCATGTTCTCGAGACGTTCTAACGTTTCCGCCACGGTATACTTGCTAGGCTCAGTAACGACACCTTCAACAGGCTTATCGTAACTCATATGGAAATTAAATTCATGATCCTTCTTTAAACATTCATTCAGTCTTCATTAAGTCGTCAATCAAAATGCAGTGTGTGGAGCAACAACACGCGCAACGAGCATTCTGGGTTCGAGTATACACACCCACATTCTAGTTAGACAATCATTTGTACTAGTAAACTGAAATCTGACGACACAAATTTCGAGTGTTCTTATCTGTAAATGGAATTAGGTAAATACGTATAAATTAATGGCGATGGGCTGCCAGCGTGTTAGAATTCTGCTTGATAAGCAGGAGCATGGTTATGGTTGCAAGAAAAGAAAATAGTTGAAGAAAGAACCGCTGATGCGAAACTAAAGAAGGAGCTGGGTTTGCTCGCGCTCACGGCGGTTGGCGTAGGCGGCATGATTGGTTCAGGTATCTTCTCGCTCCCAGCTGTAATGGCTTCGGTTGCCGGCCCATCATTCCTGTACGGCTTACTTCTCACCGGTATCCTCGTAGCATTTCTTGCACTCCCGTACACTGAACTTGGATCCGCCTTTCCGATTACGGGAGGCCCGTACGCGTTGCCGAGGCTTGCGTTTGGTGACTTCGGCGGATTCACAATGGGCTGGGCATACTTCCTGTACGCGTACATAGGAACGGCAGCTATAATCGACATATTCGTCACGTACCTCAACTACTACATCCCAGGCCTAGCGGTGGGATTGACACTGACGCCTGTTGGAATCGCTGTTGCTGTTGTTTTCCTTTGGATATGGACCGCGATGAACATACTCGGAGTGAAGTGGGGAGGGTTGTACGCTATAGTAACCACGTTCGGTAAGCTAATCCCGCTGCTACTCTTCGCAGGAATCGGCTTACTCTATCTAAACTTCGCAAACTTCTCCAATCAGTTTCCGTTCGGTTTTACAGGTATAGGGTTAGCGATGTCGCTTGGATTCTTCTCTTTCACAGGTTTTGAGGCAGTTGTCATTCCTTCGGGAGAGGTGAAGAAGCCTGGGCGCAATATTCCTCTGGCTATGATTCTAACGATCGTAATCGTCACCGCGGTGTACATGTTTGTGTCTATTGCTTTCACTGGAATGATTAACTGGTCTGGACTAGGACTCACGGTTGGAGACTGGGTTTCGATCGGTAATCTCTCCTCACCTTTCGCTAATGTGGGCGGAGCTTTGGGGTTGCCTATTCTAGCTGCGATCGCTATTGTCGGCGCCGTCATTTCGACTGCTGGGTGTGGCGGAGACTGGGTGCTGCTTCAAGGAAGGATTCCTTTCGCTATGGCTGCCGATAACTTGTTCTTCAAATCCATGGGTACGGTGGATGAGAAACGTGGAACACCGGTTAAGGCGCTACTATTTGCATCAGCGTTAACCATGATAATCCAGATTCTTATTCCGAACTTCCCGTCAGCGGCTCTCATAGCATCAATTACGACATTGATCCCTTACGCGGCTGCAGCTCTGGCCTTACCCGTACTGAGAAAGAATAGACCTGAGGTTAGTCGGCCGGTAAAGATACCGTTGGCAGCAGCAGTTGCGGTGGTGGGATTTGTCGGGGCATCAATATTCGTTTACTGGGCCGCATGGCCTTGGACACTAGTAGGAGCTCTTTTGATGATGCTTGGCGCACCCCTATTCTATTTGTTCAAACGACCGATTGCCGGCGAAATTAAGCGAACGGCATGGATTTGGGTTTACTTGATCGGCCTAGCCGTCATATCGTACATAGGCGATCCGTTCTTCACCTTCGACAATTTCCTACCGGTAGGTCCACTGGGGCTCATTCACTACCCATACGATACAGTCGTAGTTGCCGTATTCAGTCTCATAATTTTCGGGTGGGCCTATAAGTCGTCTGTCAGCAGGGCGGCTTAGTTGAGTTTCGAAGCAGCATAGCATGGACACGCCGAAGAACCAACGATTCTTGTGAAGACCACAATTACTATCTTGCCCTCAAACGGCTAACTGGTGGGACCTAACACGGTCGAGATGAAGGCACGTAACAGAAGTGACGGTATGGATCCATTTTTGGAATGTGTCCTCTGCAAAAGCCAATTCGAAATTAGCCGACCAAATTATTTTTGTCCGAATTGTGTTGACGAACATTTAGGTTACTACGGGAACATGCAGATTTCTTATGACTATCGAGGATTGAACAGGGTGCCCTTCCCACTCGAGCCTTCTTCAATCTTCGAAGGCAACACACCTTTGATTCAGAGCAAAGGCTTGTCAGAGCATTACGGCTTTCCAAACGTGTATTATAAATGCGAGATGGTAAACCCAACTGGTTCATTCAAGGACAGAGGATCAGCATTTATCATTGCTCAAGCTCTCAAATTAGGCGTGAAAAATATTGTCGCTGCTTCGTCAGGCAATTTGGGTGTCAGTCTTGCTGCGTATTCACTGAAAGCGGGATTAAACCTGCACATATTTGTCCCCAAAAGCACATCTCCAGAGAAGCTAGAACTTACGAAACTTCTGAAAGCAAACATTGTATATGTTGACGGAAAATTTGAGGACGCATATTACGCATCGCTGAAATCTGAGAATACAGGTGGGTTCTATTCTGCTCATACTGGTTCGAATCCATTCGCATTGGAAGGATACAAAAACGTCTCTTTGGAAATTTTCTCTAAGATTGGAGTACCTGACGATGTTATCGTGCCTGCTGGTGACGGAGCACTTCTTAGTGCAATATGGAAAGGGTTCACAGAACTGAAAGCTGTTGGCTTAGCTGAAAGAACTCCCCATATGATTGCGGTTCAGGTGAAAGGAGCAGACCCGATCGCCACTGCATATCACAGAAACTTGCTGAAGTACGTTGAGAAGAATCCTGTTGATTCGATAGCTGAAGGAATTGTCGCGAGCGAATCGTATAACAGCATATTGACTGTCAAGGCATTGCGAGAATCAGGAGGGTTTCCTGTGAGCGTTACTGACGAAGAAATCAAACGAAGTTTAGGATATGCGGTCAAGGAAGGTTTAATCATCGAGCCAACAAGTGCAGCAAGCTTGGCTGCGTTGGAGAAACTGAAGGATGATGGAAAAGTTGGCAAGAAAGAAACAATTGTGGTGATGCTGACTGGTTCTGGAATAAAGACTCTGTCTGAAATTTCAAAAATTTTGGCTACGTAAGTTACCGATTAGCGCCTATGGAAAACGTTGAATCAAACACTGCTGGTGGTGCCTGGAATCTGGAATAATAGGCAATCAACTAAGCGCGAGGAAAAGTGAGAATAGAGGATGGCTAGATGAGGTTGACGATGAAGCCTAAGATGAAGCCTAGGAAGAGTCCTAAGTAAACGAGTTTCTGCATCGCCACTGATTGCTTGAAGGTTGACTTGAACATGGGCACCAGAACGTACAGGATACTCCCAATCGCCAACCCGTCGAATAAGATAGCGAAGTATGGTAGGTTATAGTAGAAGCCTACAGCACCGCCAAGAATTGTGGGAACACCTCCAACTAGAAACAACGTGCACATGATACCAACTCTCCTATCGTCCCTACCTAGAAACGGTGAGGCGATAGGGAATCCTTCCGTAATGTTCTGGAACAGGAATCCAATCAGGACA
>Ga0074044_10004206_pt1 | contig 11994 bp, 11 predicted proteins | sample BogForMeECP23OM1_FD_94443 | JGI IMG/M metagenome (GOLD analysis project Ga0074044, IMG submission 94443) | Bog forest soil microbial communities from Calvert Island, British Columbia, Canada - Bog Forest MetaG ECP23OM1 | ecosystem: Environmental > Terrestrial > Soil > Wetlands ...
GTCTTTATCGCCGCCGAGGGCGACATCGTCGACCGGCGCTATCGCATCTTGCACATTTCGCCGGCCGCGGTGGACGTGGAAGATATACTCAACAACAACCGGCAGAGCCTTCCGTTGACACAAGGATGAATCTGGATTTCATAATTTTGTAATCTGTAATTTGGTAATTGGAAGGCGAGTTATGCGGCGCGGTTTGAAATTACACAATCACACAATTACAAGATTACAGAATCGCCAGCGCGGCTACCTGATGATCACGCTCATGCTGGCGGTCGCGCTCATCATGATTGCGCTGCTCACCGTGCTTCCCGAGATTAAGCAGCAAATCAAACGCGACCGCGAAGAGGAAATGTGCCATCGGGGTACGGCGTACATGCGCGCGATTCAACATTACTTCAAGAAGTATGGCAGCTATCCAGCGACCATCGAACAGTTGGAAAGTACCAACCATCTCCGCTTCCTCCGCAAGCGCTATACCGATCCGATGAACCGGGACCCGGCCACGGGCAAGGAGCGCGATTTCAAATTTCTGCATCAGACCGATATCAGCCTAAACAACGGGCCAGTCTTGGGAACAACCCCCGGGCCGGGTGGACCGCAGGTGCAACCGAGCGGGCTTCAACCAACAGGCTTGCAGCCTCCGAAGAATAGCGATTCTGGCGATTCATCTTCCGACAGTCCATCCTCTGGCAATCCATCGGCTGCGGAGGGGAATCCGAATTCGCCGGGATCGCCTTCTGCTTCTAATTCAAGTTCCAATTCCAGTTCCGGCTTCAACGGGCCGACGTTCGGCGGATTGCCGATCATCGGGGTCGCCAGCACGAGCAAAGAGAAGAGCATTCGCGTGTTCTACGGAAAAAGCCGCTACAAGGACTGGCTCTTCGTTTATGTGGCGCAGGCCGACCGCGGCGGCCTGCTGACCGGGCCGGTGAATCCTGGCATGCCCACTCCGAACTTGAACGGGGGCAACCTGAATCCCGTCCCAACTGGCGGTAATCCCGGACCGAACGCCGGTCAACCCCAAGGCTTCTCGACGCAACCTCAGCAGAGCCCGGCGCCAACCTCATCGCAGCAGTAGATTTCGCATACCCAGCAAGGTTGCAATAACGGAAAAGCCCCGCATCGAATGCGGGGCTTGCCGTGAAACCGGAACCACGGAAACGTCAGAGCTTAAACATTAAACGAGGAGCCACAGCCGCAGGTGCTCTTCACGTTCGGGTTGTCGAACTTGAAGCCGGCGCCTTCCAGGGTCTCGACGTAATCGACATGCGCTCCCCCCAGATACATCAGGGAGGTGGCGTCGACGTAAACCTTCAAACCGTCAAAGTCGAAAACCTTGTCCATCATGCCCGCACCGTTCTCGAAGGCCATGGAGTATTGAAAGCCGGAGCAACCGCCACCGACTACGGACAACCGCAATCCGGACGGGACTGGCGTCTGCGCAGCCATGATCTCTTTGACCTTGGCAATCGCGGCAGGGGTCAGGACGGGTGCGGTTTTGGGTTGTACATCGGGTGCGGAGGTGGTCGCCATCGGTTGATCTCCTTGTAATGGCCTATTATAACAAAGGCCAAAACGGGCTCGGCAAGGCTTTTCGGGGCGCAGGTCCTACTTCCCGAACCTGAAGCTTAGATGCTTTGGCCAGGCAAGAAGTCGCACGCCCTCTTGCCAATGGGTCTATAATCGTGGCCAGTAGGGGCTCGTACCCGAAGGCCAGCGGCGGTTTTCGCTGGGGCTTAAGGCAGTGCCTTTCGGGGATGGGCCTGATTTCAGCTCCGAGGTGGCGTATGTCTCCAATGTTCGGGCTGCTTCTCGCGTGGGGTATTCTGACCGGGATCCTCATCATCCTCCTGATCTATCGCAGCACCCTCACCATGCACGAGGACGATTCAATCTTCCTGCATGAAACCGAATCCCAGATGCACAAAGATCAGATAGAAGTGATCTCCAAGATGCAAAAGATCACACCGATCGTCAAGGTGCTCGGCGCCTTGTCGGGAGCCATGATCCTGGTGATTGCGGGGTTGTTCATCTATCAGGGATTGAACGGCGCCACGACGCTACAGTAACGGGGAACTCGCGCGTCCGCAGGAATCCTTGGCAACCCCGGCTCGGGGAGGGCTTCGCCAGCGCCACGCGGAGTCTTGCCAGTGCGGGTAGCTTGCCATACCGGTGGTAGAGACGCGGCCAGCCGCGTCTCTACAATCACGCCGCCTTCTGCCGCAGGGTCTCGATGTCAGCGAGCAGCACTCTCTCGTGGCCTTCCGGGTTCACCTTCTCGTACACCTTGCGGAGTACACCCTTGGGATCGACCACGAAACTGGTGCGCTCCCAGAACTTCATCCCTTTCCATTCCGCCTGGCCGATGCCGAGGGACTTCATCAGGCTGGCATCGGTGTCGGCGAGCAGGTCGATGGTGAAGGCGAACTTGTTGCAGAAGTTCTTGTGCGAGGCCACGTCGTCGGCGCTCACGCCTACGACTTTGATCCCAGCGGCGTCGAAATCGGCTTTGGTCGCGGTAAACGACTTGCCCTGGATGGTGCAGCCCGGCGTGTCGTCTTTCGGATAAAAGTAAACAACCAGCCAGTGTCCGGTGAAGTCAGAAAGCTTGATGGTTTTGCCGTCCTGATTGGGAAGCGAGAAATTCGGGAAGGGATTGCCAGCGGATAGCATAGGAGTGTCCTTTCTAGGTTAGCGCTCTCAATGAGAGGTCAGAGGTGAGAGGTCAGATTGCAGAGGTAAGAACTGTTGCTTCAGGGGTTTTCACCTCTGCAATCTGACCTCTCACCTCTGACCTCTCAGAGCCAAGAGCGGTTTTCAAGCGGCTTTCGTCATCTTCCTGGCACGTTCCTCCAACTCTTGCGGCGACACATCTTCCTTGTGCGTCGCGATACCCCAGAGATGTCCAAACGGGTCGCGGATAAAGCCCGAGCGATCCCCATAGAACTGGTCCTCGACCGGCTTCAGGATTTTCGCTCCCTCGGCAACTGCTTTGGCGACAACTTGGTCGCAATCGGGGAGGTACACAAGCAGGCTCACCGGAGACGCGCCGATGGTCTCGGCACTGTGATGGCCCATCTCAGGACACTCATCGGCCAGCATGATGTGCGAGTCGCCGATCTGCAGTTCGGCGTGGCCGATCCGGCCGTCGGGACCAGGCATACGCATGATTTCGGTCGCCCCGAAAACGTTCTTGTAGTAGTCGATCGCTTTCGCCGCTCCCTTGATGATCAGGTAGGGCGTGACGGAATTGTAGCCTTTGGGAACATAGTGGACTTCGTTCATAATTTTCTCCTCTGAGCATGCGGTCAAGGGTTGAGGTAAAGGCGCGCACGCGAGCCCCCACGGCCCGCGCTGACAGGGATATGAGAACACAAGTTAGGTGGAGTCTCAAGGCGGAACTTTTGCGACACGACGGGCGAGATTGTGGCAAGAGCGGCCGAACATCAGCCTGGCTTTCGCCGCGGTCCGCGCTACAAAAAAACGGGCGGATGAACCGCCCGTGTTTCGTATGCCAAGTTTACGAAAAACTAGAACTGACCGCGAAGGGCCTCCGCGAAATTCGCGACGTCCAGCGTGCCCAGTCCGGCTGCGGGACTGTAGCCGTTGCGGCCGTAGTAGAACCAGTTGTCGCCATCTTTGATTGCGTGCAACGGCGGATTCGGCCCCTTATAGCCCCACTTGCTGAAGGCGAGACCGTAGAGCGGGAAGTTCAGCAATCCGATCCGGCGGTGCAAAGATTCGCCCAGCAGGGCCGTGACGCCGTTCAATTGCGGCGCGACAAAGCTCGTGCCGCCCCAGTACGGCTCGACGCCAAAGACGCCGCTCGGTTCCGAGGTGTAGAAAATGAGGTAGCCGGTATTCGGATCGGCGTTGAACGAGATGTCTGGAACATTACGGCCCGGATAATTTCCTGGCAGGGCGTAGACCAACTGCCCGCCGATGATCCAATTCTGACCGGGCCGGCTGTGCTGAGTGCCGGCAATTAAATACTGGTAGAAGGGTTTCTCAAAGATAATGCTCACGCCTCCGCCGCTTCCACCAGGGAAGATTCCGCACGAGATGGGATCGGGGTACCCGAGAGCAGTGCACAAACCATCGAGGTAGTCCCATCCCCACACTCTCTCGTTCGGGATGTTAACGGTGTAAACGGGAGGCGTGCATGCCGCATTCAGGCAATACTCTTGCGTGCCGGCTAGTGTCGTGCCACCCGCGGCGGTAATTGCCGGGTCACTCGCCGGGTTATCCACGCTTAGCGTCAAGCTGCAACTGGGCGGAGTGCAACCAAAATCGTTATTTATATCGTAGGCGCCGCCGTCCCCAGACGCCGCGAAAAGCGACTGTCCCTGAATCGCCGCGCGAACGAAAAGTTCGTGGAACGCTTGTGTCATGCCCACGGTCTGCCCGGTAATGGGATCGGTCACCGGGGAGTTCTCAAGGTTCTGATACCACTCCCAGAAACCCCAACTGGTGGAAATGGAATCTGCGGAATTGGCTTCGACAGCCGCAGCAAAGAGGTCGACGAAGCCCTGGTTGGTATTGGGCGCCTGGTAGACGACGATATTTGCTCCCGGAGCGATTCCGCCCGACTGTTCGACGTCGAGGGTGGTCTCGAGCGAGCCGGACGCGTCGCTGGGCGCGCCGGGCCCGCCATCGATGTTAACGATGGTGATGCGGCTGGCGTTGACCGAAAGCCCGAGCGCGCTCCAATAGGCAAAGGCATCGCTCGGCGTAAAGCTCGCCAAGGTGGCGATGCCAAGCGTGCGGCCGTTCCCCGACACTCCCTTGTTGTACAACGGTTCGACGTCGTAGTGATTGGCAAAGTCGGTCACCGTCAAGAATCCAGGTGCATTGCCCAACGCCGACGGCACGGTGGTTCGTGAGCTGCGCAGCGACTGCGGAACCGACTCATGGAGTGGACGAAGGCTAGGCCGGCTGTCGAGACCAACCACGGCTACGACCGATGCGGAAATTTCGGCGGGAATCGTGGGGCGACTGAGGGGGGCATGAAAGTTGTAGCCGGTGACGTTCCCGTGCGCGGGAACCTGATAGCTATGCAGGCTCACGGCGAAGGCGCGCTCCATGTCGGCCGGCAGGCCTGTCAGTTTGAGAGTGGTCGCGCTGGTCCGTTCAGCCGTCAGCCCGTATTTGGCCAGGCCCGTAATGACTTTCGCGACGTCAGCGTTCGTGGGCGCAAAACGCGCCACGAACTGATCCCTGGTCAGAAATTTGTGAAACTGCGCATCGCCCGGCGTGTGGAGCGAATTCAGCAGTTTCTCTGCCTCGTTCAGTTGGGGCAACCTTAAGGCAATAGTGACCGAAATCGGCGTCGTGCCTGACTGCGCCTTGAGCGCGCCGCGATCGATTGCCTTCGGCGTCGCTGCGTCAGGATAGGGTAATGCGACATGCGCCGGGGTCTCCACGGCTGCGATCTGAGCCATGGCGCTCGAAAGCATTCCTAGCACCAAGAACAACATCAGAAATCCAGTCTTCGAAGTTTTCACGGATTCTTCTCCTTATCGCTGATTGGCGGCCCGACAGCAGTGGAGTTTAGTAGCCTGAGATTCAGGAAATCTTTACGTAAACACGAATCTCCTTCTTGACTCCAAAAGCGGCGACCAAGTGTACACCATCTCGCCCACTCGCAATACTGTGAAAAGATTTTCATCTGGAGTGCACCGAATCGGTTTGCGATTTGCACCAAGAACGCAGGGGCTTCTATTCGATCCCCAATTCCTTCGCCAGCGCCTTCCACTTCCCATCCACCAGCGCGCGCGTTTTCGTGTCCATCACGATCTCGTCCGGCCACGGACGCCCGAAGCCCTCGGTTGACCACTTGCGCGTCGCGTCGATGCCCATCTTCGAGCCGTAGTCGGGCAGGCGCGAGGCGTGGTCGAGCGAATCCACTGGGCCGAGCGTGAACTGGATGTCGCGCTCAGGATCGATATGGTTCAGCACTTTCAACGTGACATCGGGCACATTCTGCACGTCCACATCTTCATCGACCACGATGATGCATTTCGTGAACATCGCCTGACCCAGCGACCAGATGGCGCTCATCACCTTGCGCGCCTGTCCGGGATAGGACTTGCGAATGGAAACTAGCATCAGGTTGTGGAACACGCCTTCGATGGGTAGGTTGATGTCCACGAGTTCGGGGATGGTCAGCTTCATCAGCGGCAAGAAAATGCGCTCGACCGCCTTGCCCATCCAGGCATCTTCTTGCGGCGGCTTGCCGACTACTGTGGTCGCGTAGATTGGATCTTTTCTGTGGGTCACGCAGGTAACGTGGAAGACCGGGTATTCGTCTTCGAGCGAGTAGAAGCCGGTGTGATCGCCGAATGGACCTTCAGCGCGGAGTTCGTCCAGATTGACGTAGCCTTCCAGGATGATTTCGGCATTGGCGGGAACTTCCAGATCGACGGTCTCGCACTTTACCAGTTCGACCGGCTTCTGGCGCAGGAATCCGGCGACTATGTACTCTTCGACGTCGGGCGGGGCGGGGACTATGGCGGAGAAGGTTAGCGCGGGGTCGGTGCCGATGGCCACGGCTACCTCCATCTTGCCGGAGGGGCGATCGCCGGGGGCTAGCATTGAGCCTCCGGAGGAACGGGCCATGATGTCTACCGCTGCTGCAGCCGGGCTTTGCCCGGCTGGACGGGCGAGGGCGCCCGTCCCTCCATCGTTCCGCACGCCCTGGCGCATGTGGTCGCGGTAATGTTCGGCCGCCACTTTCTGCCTTTGCCAGTGCATGCCGGTGGTGCGTTCGTCATAGATCTGCATGCGGTACATGCCGACGTTGCGCTTGCCGGTTTTCGGATCGCGCGTGATTACGCAGGGCAGAGTGATGAAGCGTCCGCCGTCTTTTGGCCAGCATTGCAGGATGGGAAAATCTAACAACGAGAAATGGTCGCGCTGGATCGCTTCTTTGCAGGGGCCCGTGGCTACGGTCTTGGGAAAGAACTTGCCCATCTCGGCGAGCATGGGCAGCATCTTCACTTTGTCGAGAAAGCCTTGCGGAGACTTCACGTCCATGAAAGCGCGGATGCGGTCGGCGACTTGGTCTAGCGCATCGACTTCCAGCGCGAGTTGCATACGGCGGGCGGAACCGAACTGGTTGATGAGGAGTTGCGAACCGGGATAGCCCTTGAGGTTCTCGAACAACAGAGCTTTCCCTCCGACCGTTCCCTGCTGGTCTTTGCCTGTAACTCTACTTTTCGAAACCCGATCGGTAATTTCCGCAATTTCCAAAATTGGGTCCGCTTCGGTGCGGATGCGCTTGAGTTCTCCGGCGCGGTCGAGCGCTTGGATCCAGTCCCGCAGATCGTCGTAGGCCAAGATTCCTCCCCTGATGACAAACGATTATATGACGGGCGCAGCGGCACGGGACCCCACGCCGGTTCCACTCTTCCACATTTCGGGCTCTGCGACTAGGATATGGAAAATCAATTTTGCTGCATCCATGGTTGACGAGGGACGAATGATCCGTTTTAAAGTAAACGGGAAAGAGAAAACGTTTGACGGCGATCCCGACATGCCGCTGCTTTGGTATTTGCGCGACGTGGCCGGGCTCACGGGAACGAAGTTCGGCTGTGGCATGGCGTTGTGCGGCGCCTGTACTGTGCACCGGAATGGCGCGGCCATCCGCTCCTGCACCACTCCGATGAGGGCGGTCAGTGGCGCCGAGATCACCACGATTGAAGGCATCGCTCCCTTGCATCCCGTGCAGAAGGCGTGGCTGGAGATCAGGGTGCCGCAATGCGGCTACTGCCAGACGGGCCAGATCATGCAGGCGATCGCGCTTCTTAAAGAGAACAAGAATCCCAGCGACCAGGAGATTGACACGGCCATGTCCGGCAATCTCTGCCGCTGCGGCACCTATCAGCGGATTCGGGCGGCCATCCATCAAGCGGCGAAGCATCCGGCTGCGAAGGAGACGGCATGAAGCTCATTGAGAATGTCAGCCGTCGCGGATTCCTTGAGGGCACTCTGGCCACTGGGGTGTTCGTGTTGGGCGCTAGATTCATTCCCGTACCGCTTTGGGCTGCGGAAGGCGAAGCGGCACCTGCGCCTCTTCAACCCAGTCTGTGGATGGCGATTGCGCTTGACGGTACTGTCACTATCGTCGCGCACCGCACCGAGATGGGCAACGGGATTCGGACCTCGCTGCCGATCGTGCTGGCTGACGAACTCGGCGCCGACTGGAAGCGGGTCAAGGTCGAGCAAGCGCTCGGTGATCCAAAGTATGGCGACCAGGGAACCGATACTTCGCACTCGGTCCGCGATTTTTTTGACGTGATGCGGCAAACCGGAGCCGCCGGACGTTGGATGCTGATCCGAGCCGCCGCCGCGCAATGGGGAGTTGCACCCGCCCAGTGTGACACTAGCGAGCCGCACTTTGTGCTGCATCGCCCGAGCGGCCGCAAGCTGGGCTTCGGTGAACTGGCAGAGTCGGCCGCCAAACAGCCGGTGCCTGGCCGCGAAGAACTGAAGCTCAACCCGCCGAGCGCCTGGCGCTACATCGGCAAAGAGAATCACGCTCTTTACGATATGCCCGACATGGTCAACGGCAAGGCGCGGTATGGAATCGATCAGGCGGTTGCAGGAATGGTCTATGCCGCGGTCGAGCGTCCGGCGGTGCTGGGCGCCAGCGTCAAAGCGCACGACGATAAGGACGCGGTCAAAGTTCCCGGCGTCCAACAAACCGTCGTCCTCGAAACCTTCAAACCTCCTCATGGCCATCAGCCCATGGGCGGGGTGGCAGTAATCGCGGACAACACCTGGGCCGCATTCCAGGGGCGAAAGAAGCTCAAGGTCGAATGGGACAACGGTACGCACGTCGGGTACAACTCCGAAGAATTCCGCAAGGTTCTGACGGAAACCTCGCGCAAACCCGGGAACGTGATTCGTAACATCGGCGACGTCGATGCCGCGTTTCGGAACGGCGCAACTGTCGTTGAGGCGGAGTACTACACTCCACATCTCGCCCACGCGTCCCTGGAACCGCCCGCCGCAGTCGTAGATGTCCGGGGCGGAAAGGCGTACTGCTGGGCGCCGACGCAGGATCCTCAACAGCTGCAGAAGACGATTGCGGACCTCCTGGGGATCAAGCCGGAAGACGTCATCTGCCATGTCACTTTGTTGGGCGGAGGCTTCGGGCGGAAGTCGTTTCAGGATTTTGTCGCCGAGGCGGCGGTGCTTTCCCAGAAGCTGCAGAAGCCGGTGAAGATCGTCTGGAGTCGGGAAGATGATATCCGCTTCTGCTACTACCACCCTTCGGCGGCGATGTACCTGAAGGCGGCGGTTGGGCCCAGCGGCACGCCCTCGGCCTGGCTGCAGCGCTCGGTGTTTCAAGGCAGCGCCTCGCTGACCGATGCGGAAGTCCTCTACCCCGGCCAGGACGAAATCGATAACGGGTGGACTGACGTTCCGTTCGACATTCCGAACCACCGCGCCGAGAGTGGGCCGGCGCGGGCCAATGTCCGGATCGGATGGCTGCGCAGCGTGACCAATATCTTTCACGCGTTCGCCGTGCAATCGTTTGCCGATGAACTGGCGCACGCGGCAAAGAAAGACCCGGTTCAGTATCAGCTGGCTTTGCTTGGTCCAGACCGAAAGATCGACTTCACCGGTACCAAGTACCAGAACTACGACGCTTCGCTGGATCAATTTCCTTATTACACGGCCCGGCTGCGGCGCGTGATCGAAATTGCGGCGGAGAAATCGGGCTGGGGCAAGCGGTCCAGCGACTTGGGCAAAGGACGCGGGCTGGGCATCGCCGCGCACCGCAGTTTTCTGACCTATGTTGCCACCGTGGTGGAAGTCGAAGTCGACAGCCGGGGGCAGGTGCATATCCCGAATGTGTGGACAGCTGTAGATGCGGGGAGAGTGGTGAGTCCGGACAATGTACGCTACCAGTTCGAGGGAGCGGCGGTATTCGCCACGAGTTTGGCGCTGTTCGGTGAGATTACTGCGACCAACGGCGCCATCGACCAGAGCAATTTCCATAATTATCAGATCGCGCGCATGAACCGCGCTCCACGGCACGTCGCGGTGCACATTGTGGAGAGCGCAGCGCCACCGGCCGGCGTGGGCGAGCCCGGCGTGCCGCCTTTTGCGCCCGCTCTGTGTAACGCGGTGTTTGCGGCCACGGGAAAGCGAGTGCGCGAGTTGCCGCTGTCGAAGACGAAACTGGTGTGACGGGGGAGCCGGGCGTCCCCGTCCTGGGACGAGACGCCCGTCCCTCCACCGGATTGACTTCAGCGCGGGGTCCGGAAGATATAAATGAGAAAGTTGTTGGTGATCCTTCTCCTGCTCACGGGAACATTCGCCACCGCGCAGGAGATTACCGTGGCGGCGGCGGCAGATATGAGTGCTGCTCTTCCGCAACTTGTCGCTGCCTATACGAAAAAAACGGGGCATACGGTGAAGCTCTCATTTGGCTCGTCCGGCAATCTGGCCAATCAGATACGGAACGGCGCGCCGTTCGATATCTTCTTTTCCGCCGACGAAGAATATCCTCAGTTGTTGATCGCCGAGGGACTGGCATCCAAAGACTCGCTGTACCGCTATGCCATCGGCCGGTTGGTACTATGGGTCCCGAGCGACTCGCCGCTGGACTTGTCGAAGCTCGGCATGAAGGCTTTGCTCGACCCTTCGGTCAAGAAGATCTCGATTGCGAATCCCACGACCGCGCCTTACGGGCGCGCAGCCGAAGCTGCGCTGCGGCACTTTGGAATTTACGATCAGGTTTCCAGCCGGCTTGTTCTGGGAGAAAACGTGTCGCAGGCGGCGCAGTTCGTCGAATCGGGTAACGCCCAGGCGGGGTTGATCGCGCTGTCGCACGCGCTCGCACCGGCGCTCAGAGATAAAGGCCGCTACTGGACGGTTCCGCTTGATGCCTATCCCACGCTGAACCAGGCGGCGGTCGTGGTTTCGCGATCCAAACAGCAAGACGCGGCCCGCGGATTCCTGGAATACTTGCGCAGTCCCGCCGCCACTTCCCTGCTCACCAGTTACGGTTTCAGCGTGCCGGTGGAGACGCACTGATATGGAGAAACGTTGAAATGAACTGGGAGGCGTTCTGGTTAACCGTGCGTCTGGCGGCCATCGTCTCGACGCTGCTCGTCGCGATCGGGATTCCCATCGCCTACTGGCTGACTTACTCGCGCTGGCGCTGGAAATTCCTGGTCGAAGCTGCCGTCGGGCTTCCCATCGTCCTGCCGCCGACGGTGCTCGGTTTTTATGTGCTGGTGGCGCTTGGTTCGCGGAGCCCGCTTGGGCGTTGGTGGGAGTCGCTCACCGGCCATACATTAGCCTTCACTTTCGAAGGGCTGGTGATCGGATCTTTGTTATATAGCCTGCCGTTCGCGGTGCAGCCGTTCGCGGCGTCCTTCGGCGCGGTCGATGGCAAGCTGCTTCGCGCCTCGGCATCGCTGGGCCATTCTCCGGCGCAGACCTTTCGCCGGATCGTGCTTCCCCTGTCCAAAGCGGGGCTGGTCACGGGATTTGCGCTCAGCTTCGCGCACACGCTGGGCGAGTTTGGGGTGGTGCTCATGGTGGGGGGCAATATTCCAGGCGTGACGCGAACGATCTCGATTGATATTTATGATCAGGTACAGACCGCAAACTATTCCAACGCGAACCAGACGGCGCTGGTGCTGCTGATCGCCTCTTTCCTCGTGCTGTCGATTGTGTACGGCTTAAACCGGCGTCCGGGAGCGGTGGGTCCATGGCGGTGAAGATTACTCCAGCACCAGGGACCGCGCTACAAACATCGCTACAGCCGATCTCTTCCGAACTCGAAGTCCGCATCCGCAAGCGCTTTCCGAATCCCGAGGGCAGCTTCAACCTGAACGTCCACTTTCGGGCGCTGGCCGGATTCACCATTCTGTTCGGCGCTTCGGGGGCGGGAAAAACCACGCTGCTCGATTGCATTGCAGGACTGTGCGATCCGGACGATGGGCGCATTGCGGTTGGCGGCGAAGACCTTTA
>Ga0074044_10004207_pt1 | contig 11987 bp, 8 predicted proteins | sample BogForMeECP23OM1_FD_94443 | JGI IMG/M metagenome (GOLD analysis project Ga0074044, IMG submission 94443) | Bog forest soil microbial communities from Calvert Island, British Columbia, Canada - Bog Forest MetaG ECP23OM1 | ecosystem: Environmental > Terrestrial > Soil > Wetlands ...
ACGCGGGTATCGGTATCGGCCTTGTCTGCCGCATACATTTGATTGCCGCCGAGTTCCCTGCCGCGGCGCGCGGCGTTCACCGCGTCGCTGATCGCGGCCGCGACGTCCGGATTGGCCGGCGGCAGCAGCCCCAGACCCACGGTCACGGTGGCGGACAGGTTCTTTTCATCGAATACGAAAGTGTGTTCGTTGACGCGCTTGACGACATTTTCGGCCCATGTCTCCACGTCGCGGGCCGTGCCGCGCTCGAGCATGACCAAAAACCCGTTTCCACCGAAGCGGCCGCAAAGATCGGTGGCGGTGAGCTGCACCCGCATCAGCTCCGCGAGCTGCCCCATGAAATCCTCGCTCGAGAGCACGCCGATCGAATTCTGGATGTCGACGAAGCGGTCGGGCTTGATGTAGGCGAACTGGCGTACGCCGCCCTTCATGCTGTGGGAGCAGCGCGCATGCACCGCGGCAATCAGATAGCGCTGCTGCAGAAAGTGAGTGGTGGCGTCGTTCTTGACCGCGTCCGCGAGCTGCATCTCGAGGTCGTGATCCTTGTTTGCACGGGCCGGTATGCTGATGCGCGTGGCCGGCTCGCCCTCGTAATCGGCCTTGGACAGGGTCAGCACCAGCGGCAGGCTCGACCCGTCCGAAAGCAGGGCTTGAACCCTCAAGCCGTGGTCCGTCCACTTGCCCTGCAGGCAGGCGACGAGCGCGCCTTTGAGGGCAGGATGCGTTTCCTGCTCGAACAAATCCATCAGCGGCGTGCCGGTCAGCGCATCGTCGCCGGAATAGCCGAACAGTTCCAGCCAGGCGCGGTTGGCATCCACGATGATGCCTTCCTGCACGTGCGTGATGGCGTCGGCCGAGCCCTCGAGAAACTTCTGCAGCTGCTCGCGGTACTCGCGCGCCGACGACAGCGTCGTGGAGAGCGCGCGCTCCAGGCGATAGGCGCGCAGCTCGCGCGTCACGACCGACTGCAGGCGGCTGCGATTGGCCAATGTGACCACGTCCTGCGCGCCGAGGCGCATCGCGTCCGCTATCGCGGCCTCGTCGGCGTGTTCGCGCACGATCAGCACCGGCATCTCCGGAGCCGTCTGCTGCTTGATCTTCATGATCGACGCGAGGTCGATTCCCAGCTCTTCGATGAACGCAATCAGCATCTCTGGATTGAGCTGAGTCAGCGCATCCCCCAGATCGCGGGCATCCGGCAGCCAGGTGCAGTGCACCGGGTGACCGGCGTTTCGCAGCGTGCTGTTGATTGCCTCGACGTGATCCTGCGACCGCGTCATGACGATCATTGGTACGGCGCCCTGTTCGGTCACTGGTCAATTCCCTCGCAAAATGGCTGCAACCTCGCAAAATGGCTGCAAAGTGTAACATCGGGTTTTCGATGATACTTTGGATCGGTTCCCAATTGGCGTCCGATGGGCGTTGCGGCTATCATACGCGCCCTTCAATCCGAGGCCTTCGATGGCGAACTACAGCACAAACGAATTCAAGTCCGGTCTCAAGATCCTGATCGACGGCGATCCGTACACGATCGTCGAGAACGAGATGGTGAAGCCGGGCAAGGGGCAGGCCTTCAACCGCGTCCGGGTTCGCAACCTGAAGACGGGCCGGACCATCGAGCGTACCTGGAAGTCCGGCGACACCGTGGAGGCCGCCGACGTCGTCGATACCGAGATGCAGTACCTGTACAGCGACGGCGATTTCTTCCATTTCATGGTGCCCGATACTTTCGAGCAGCTCACGGCCTCGAAGCAGGCGGTCGGCGAGGGGTCGCAATGGCTCAAGGACGGCACGATCTGCATCATCACGCTGTGGAACGGCGTGCCGCTGCAGGTGACCCCGCCGGCGCACATGGAGCTCAAGGTGATCGAAACCGATCCGGGCGTGCGCGGCGACACCGCCACCGGCGGATCGAAACCGGCGAAACTGGAGACCGGTGCGGTGGTGCGAGTGCCGCTGTTCATCAACGAGGGCGAGATCCTGCGCATCGATACCCGTACCGGCGAGTATCTGTCGCGCGGCAAGGGCTAGGAGCGCGGCTAGGCATTCTCGATGGGGAAGGCCATCGCCGGCGCCAGCGCCGCCGCGCCGAGGCCGATGGCGACCAGGCGGTCGAAGCCGAGCGCGACTCCCGCGCAGTCGGGCAGGCCCGCGGCCAGCGCCGCCAGCAACCGCTCATCCGCCGGCGGCTCGACTTGACCCCTCTCGCGCCGGATTGCGAGGTCGCGCGCGAACCGGTTGCGCTGCTCGTCGGGATTGGCCAGTTCATGGAATCCATTCGCGATCTCTATGCCATCCAGATACAGCTCGAAGCGCGCCGCAACCGGCGGCAGTCCCGGCTTGAGGCGTGCGAGCGAGGCCTGCGAAGCGGGATAGTCGCAGACGAAGCAGGGGCGCTCGCGCCCGAGCTGCGGTCCGGCCGCCAGGGCCATCAGCAGATCGAGCCGCGCGTCGCGCTCCAGACCAGCCGAGCACTCGATGCCGTGCCGTGCGGCCGCGAGTTCGAGATCGCGCTCGCTGGCGGAGTGCGCATCCACCCCGGCGTGCCGCAGCAGTGCTTGCGCGTAGGTGAGGCGCTCCGCCGGCGCGAGCCGGCGCCGCGGCGCCAGCAGTCGCGCGACCAGCTCCTCGACCTCCGCCATCAAGGCCGCATCGTCGAATCCCAGCCGATACCATTCGAGCAGGCTGAATTCGGGGTTGTGCCAGCGACCGCGCTCGGCATCACGAAATACCCTGGAAAGCTGATAGATATCGCCGCTGCCCGCAGCCAGCAGGCGCTTCATGTGGAATTCCGGCGATGGGCAGAGGTGGAGCGGCGCGCGCATGCCCTCGACCCGGGTGACCAGGGATTCGATCTGCGGGTCGCTGACGCCCGCTGCGCTCAAGACCGGGGTTTCCACCTCGAGCACGTCGCGCGCTGCGAAAAAATCACGCATGTGCGCCAGCATGACGGCGCGCTGCCGTAGTGCGGCAAGGGTTGCCGCGGGGCGCCAATCCGTGGCTGCACTCATGCCATGCCGCCGAGCGCCTGGCCCAACTGCACGACAGAACCGGCGCGCAGAAGCGGATGCCAGCGTGCGCGGTTCGCCTGGAACAACAAGATCACCGTCGAGCCCATGTTGAACCGCCCGAGCTCGGCACCCTTGTCGAGCACCAGGTCCGCAGCGTGAACATGCGTCACGACGCGCCGCGCGGCCGGCGTGACATCGCCGGCCCAGACGGTGGCAATGCTGCCCACGTTGAGCGCTCCGATCAGGATCACCGCGAATTGCCCGAACTCGCCCTCGAACAGCGTCAATACGCGCTCGTTGCGGGCAAACAATCGCGGCACGCTCTTGGCCGTCGCCATGTTCACGCTGAACAGACGGCCCGGTACGTATACCGTATCCAGCAGCCGCCCGCGCGCCGGCATGTGAACGCGGTGATAGTTGAAAGGCGCCAGATAGATCGTGGCAAAAGAGCCTCCCGCGAAGCGCTCTGCCCAATCCTGCTGCGCCAGCAAATCCGTGAGCGTGTAGCGGCGATTTTTGGCCTGCACGAGCTGATCCCGGTCGATGGCGCCGCATTCGCTCACCATACCGTCGGCCGGGCTTGCGACGGCGGCCGCGCCCGCGGCGATCGGCCGCGCATCCGGCCGCAGTGCGCGCGTGAAGAACTCGTTGAAACTCGGATAACGATACGGATCGGGTTCGATCGCCTCCGCCATGTCGACGCAGAACAGCTTGAGAAACGTCCGGGTCAGCAAATTCTTGAACCAGGGCACGCGCACGCGCGCGGCGGCGAACACCAGGCGCGACAGCCGGTGCTGCGGTATCGCGTACTGCAGCCAAACGAACAGGCCGCCGCCGCCGTCGGCCGGACTCGTCCCGTTCATGCGCTCGCGGCCATGATGCGCCGCAAATCCGCCTCCAGGTCCTTGACCGTGAACGGTCCCGTGAGTATGGCGGCCATCATGCCGTGCGGATCCACGACGAAGATCGCGCCAGAATGATAGACGGTATAGCTGCCGTCGGATGCCGGCTCGAGCGTGACGCCGGCTCCGAACTTGCGCGCAACGGCTTCTATCGTCGCTTGATCGGCCGCGGTGACGCCGATGAAATCCGGATCGAAATAAGGCACATATTTTGCGAGCTGCTGCGGGGTGTCGCGCTTCGCATCCACCGACACGAAGATCACCTGGGGCCGTACCGCGGCGCTGCTCGCCCGCAGGCGCTTTTCCAGGACCGCGAGCGTGCTCAGGGTCGTCGGGCAGAAATCCGGGCAATTCGTGTAGCCGAAGAACAGCAGCGACCAGTGGCCGCGCAGGTTGCTCGGTCCGAACGGCTCGCCCCGCTGGTCGATCAGGCTAAAATCCGGGAGCGCGCGCCGGGGCGAGAGATACGTACCAATCGAAAGTTCGACCGGCGCCGCGGCATGCTGCCAGACGAGCGCGGCACCTACGCCCAAGATACCGGCCATACTTATGACTGCAAGACCCAGGAATTTCGATCGAGGTGCCATGCCGCGATTATCCCATATGGCGCCCGAGACCGTCGGCGAGGCCATCGACCGCTGCGCATGCGCGCTCACGCGCGGCCGCGTGCATTTTGGGCACGGGACCGATAATGCACGCGATGAGGCTGCTGAACTGGTGTTTTTTGCGGCGGGGATCGCTCATTCGGAGGGCTCCGGAGCCTACTTGAGGCCCCTCACTGCGCGCCGCCGCGCACGCATCGATGCTCTGCTGCACCGGCGAATCGAGCGGCGTGAGCCTCTCGCGTATCTCACGCACCGGGCGTTCTTCGCGGGGCTGGAGCTGTACGTGGATGAGCGCGTCCTGGTGCCGCGCTCACCCATCGCGGAGCTGATCGTCAAACGCTTCGCACCCTGGGCGAATGCCCGCGGGGTACGGCGGATTCTGGACATCGGGACGGGCTCGGGCGCGATCGCGCTCGCCAGCGCCAGGGCGTTTCCGCGCGCGCGGGTGGATGCGGTCGACATCTCGGCCGCCGCCCTGCAGGTGTGCCGCCGCAACGTGAGGCGCCTCGGCCTCGCCGACCGCATGAGGGTGCTGCGATCGGATTATTTCTCCGCCGTCGCCGGGTGCCGTTACGATATCATCGTGAGCAACCCGCCCTATGTCGGGCGCGCGGAAATGCGCGCCTTGCCGCGTGAGTACCGCCATGAGCCCCGTCTGGGGCTGGCCGCCGGTGCCGACGGTCTGGACTCGGTAAGAGCGATCTTTGCCGCGGCGCGAGAGCACCTGGTCGACGATGGCATCCTGGTCGTGGAGGTCGGCAATGCCGAGGAAGCGCTGTTGCGCGCGTTTCCGCGATTGCCGTTCGTATGGCCCGACATTGTCATGGGCGGCGGCGGCGTTTTCGTGCTGCGTGCGGCGGACCTGTCGACGGCGGCGCTAGTCTAGGGAGAACTTCGCGTGGCGGGAAATACATTCGGCAAGGTATTCACGGTGACGAGCTTCGGCGAAAGCCACGGCCCGGCACTCGGCTGCGTAGTGGACGGCTGCCCGCCGGGACTCGGTTTGAGCGAGGCCGATTTGCAGGCCGATGTGGATCGGCGCCGCCCGGGCACCTCCCAGTACACGAGCCAGCGGCGCGAGTCGGACACCGTTCGGATTTTATCGGGCGTGTTCGAGGGCAGGACAACGGGGACGCCGATCGGGCTGCTGGTCGAGAATGAGGATCAGCGTTCGCGGGACTACGACAAGATCAAGGATCGCTTTCGTCCGGGCCATGCGGATTACACCTATCAGCAGAAATACGGCTTTCGCGACTATCGAGGCGGCGGGCGCTCCTCGGCGCGCGAGACGGTGATGCGCGTCGCTGCGGGCGCCGTCGCGCGCAAGTTCCTGCGCGAGCGTCTGGGCGTGCGCATTTACGGCTTTCTGGCGCAGATGGGCCCCCTGGTGCTCGAACCGAAGGATCCGTCGAGCGCCAATGCGAATCCATTTTTTTGTCCCGATCCGGGCCGCGTCGCGGAACTCGAGCAGTTCATCTGGCGACTGCGCGAGGCGGGCGATTCCATCGGCGCGCGCGTCACCGTCATTGCCGAGGGCGTGCCGCCGGGCCTGGGTGAGCCGGTGTTCGGGCGGCTCGATGCCGACCTCGCGAGCGCCATGATGGGAATCAATGCCGTCAAAGGCGTGGAAATCGGCGCGGGCTTCAAGGCCGTGGAACAGCGCGGTTCCGAACATCGCGATGAGCTCACGCCGGCCGGTTTCAAGAGCAATCACGCCGGGGGCGTCCTGGGCGGGATCTCGTCGGGTCAGCAAATCGTCGTGAGCATCGCTCTCAAACCCACCTCGAGCATCACGGTGCCGGGAATGACCATCGACGTCGACGGCCGGCCGGCGCAGATCGCGACCACGGGCCGCCACGATCCTTGCGTCGGTTTTCGCGCGACACCCATCGCCGAGGCGATGATGGCGCTCGTTTTGATGGACCACTACCTGTGCTTTCGCGCGCAGTGCGCCGATGTCATCTGCCCGACGCCGGTGATTACGCGGAGCCGCGAGTGACGGCCGCCGCCTCGCGGCCGCGAGTCGCCGTCGTCGGCGTGTCGAGCCTCATCGGCGAGGCGGTGATCGAGGAGCTGCGCGCCCGCAAATTCCCGTGCGCGGCACTGCATGCGCTCGACGACGACCGGCATGTCGGCCGGCCGCTGGCGGACGAGGAGGGCGCGGGCGACGACCGGCGGCTGCAGATCTTCGATGTCGCCGGCTTCGATTTTTCGCAGGTGGATCTCGCGTTTTTCTGCGGCCGCGCCGTGCTGAGCGAGCGCTACGCCGAACAGGCGGCCGCGCACGCCTGGGTGATCGACGACTCCTCGAGGATTCGTGCGCGCGTCGATGTACCGCTGGTGGCGGCCGACGTCAATCCAGCCGCGCTGCACAGTATTGGCACGCGCGGTCTGGTGGCTTTGCCCGGCAGCGCGAGCGTTGCGCTCGCCACCGCGCTTGCGCCCCTGCATGCCCTCGCCGGCCTGGTGCGTGCCGACGTCGCCACCTACCAGGCCGTTTCTGGGGGCGGGCGTGCGGGCGTCGATGAACTGGCCGGTGAAACCGTGGCCATGCTGAGCGGCAAAAAGGCGCGCGGACGCGCCTTCGGCCGCCAGATCGCCTTCAACGTGATACCGCAGGTGGACGCGCTGGAAGCCGACGGGGTGACGCGTGAGGAGAGGCGCTTGTGGGAAGAAACGCGCCGAATTCTCGATCTGCCCGAATTGGCGGTCAACGCGACGGCGGTGCGGGTGCCGGTGTTCTTTGGCCACAGCCTCGCCGTGCATGCGGCCTTCGAACGGCCGTTGGTGGCGCTCGATGCCGTCCGGGTGCTGCGGCGCGGCAGCGGTTTGAGCGTGATTGAGGCCGATTCATCTGCCGAATTCCCGACGCCGGCCACACTGGCGATGGCTCCCGGTAAGGTATACATAGGGCGTGTGCGAGCCGATCCGACCCGTGACCGGGCTCTAAATTTTTGGGTCGTTGCCGATAATGTTCGGAAATGTGCGGCACATAACGCAGTTTCGGTCGCCCAGATTTTGGTAAATACTTGCCGGTAAGTTATAGTTAACAGCTTATGTAAAGGGCAAGTGAGAATTCGCTTCCAAGCTCCTATCGCACAATGAACTTTATCCGCTTGCCCACCAGAATTCTGGGAGAAGAAATGTCAGTGACGATGCCTCGCATGATGCTGATGGCGTGCCTGCTATCTCTGTCCTCTTTGTGGCCGTCTTTGTCGTGCGCGCTGGGGCTCGGTGAGATACATCTGAATTCGGCCCTGAACGAGCCCATGAATGCCGAGATCGACTTGATCGCGGCGACACCGGATGAACTGACCGCGCTTCGCGCATCGCTCGCCGGGCGCGACTCGTTCACGCGCTATGGCATCGACCGTCCGCCGTTTCTGACCACGCTGACCTTCACGGTGGGCAAGAGCAAGGACGGCCGCGACGTGCTGCTGGTGCACTCCACCGACGCCATCCCCGAACCGTTCGTGACCTTTCTGGTGGAGGTGAATTGGGCGCGCGGACGCTTGATGCGCGAATATACGGTGCTGCTCGATCCGCCGGTCTATACACCCGGCGAGAATCAGAATGCCGCCGCCCCGGTCGCCGCGCCGACCACGGCCGCCGCGACGCCGGCACCGGCCACGCGCCGTGCGCCCGCACCGGCAGCGGCTCCCGCACCGAGCATGGCGGCGACGACACCGTTGCCGACGGCGACGGCGGCGCCCACCACGGCGCACAAGCGACACGGCGCCAAATCCAAGCCTGCGGCGACGCCCACGGCGCCCGCGGAGGCCGCCGCCCCCGAGACCGCTCCCGCGGTTTCCCATGCCGCGCCGTTGCCGCCGTCGGCGGAATCGGCGAACCCCGCCACCGTGCAGGTCGCCAAGGGCGATACGCTGACCAAGATCGCGCGCAGCCTGCACGCCGATACGCCGGCCGCCGTCGACCAAACCATGATTGCCCTGTATCGGGCGAACCCGGAGGCGTTCGGGGGCAACATCAACATTTTGCGCCGCGGCTCGGTGCTGCGAGTTCCCGATGCCGATGCGATTGCCGCCCTGAATCAAAAGGAGGCGATGGGCGAAGTGCATCGCCAGATCGAGGCCTGGCGCAGCTCCGGCGGTACGGCAGCGGCTAGCGGAGGCCATTTACGCTTGGTGACGCCGGGCACCGGCGAAGGTACGTCAGCGGCCGCGACCGTCGCCGCCACTCCCGCCACAGCCGGCTCGAAGGCGGCGAACACCGATTCGCAAGCACTGAAGGAACGGGTCAAGGATTTAGAAGGGCAACTGGCGGAGTCGAAGCGGCTGATCGAGATCCGCGATGCCGAGCTAAGTGCACTGCAGCATAAGCTTGGGACGCCGGCGACCCCGCCTGCGCCTGCGCCGGTGCAGGCTCCGACGGCTGCAGCGAAGACGGCGCCGCCACCACCGCCGCCGCCGCCGATTGCGGTCGCGCCGCCCCCCGCCCCACAGCCGGCGCCGCCTCCGCCGCCCGAGGCGACCAAGGCAGTGCCGGCACCCGCTCCGGCGCCGGCCGCTGCAGCACCACCCGCGAAGGCCAAGCCGCCGGCGGCTGCGCCGCCTGCCGAGTCAGGATCCTGGATCGATTGGGTGGCGGATCACTTGTGGGTGCCGATGGCACTCCTGGCCGCAGTGTTGCTTGCCCTCGGAGTGGCCGCCTGGAGGAAACGCCGCCCAGGTCCGATTACGCCGATCGATGATTTTGGCGCCAGCCTGGACGAAACGCACATCGACGACATGCGCGAGGCGCCGCCCAAGCTCGCCGCGCAGCGCAAAGGCGGCGATTCATTCGTCGTCGAGGAGTCCGGTCCGCATCAAGCGCCGGACTTCAACGCCGAGACGGGCCGCTTCGGCGATACCGGCGAATTGAGATCGGCCGACGACACGATGTCGAGCGAAAGCGCCGTCAACCTCGATCAGGGCGATCCGCTGGCCGAGGCGGATTTTCACATGGCGTACGGCTTGTATGACCAAGCGGCCGATTTGGTGCGCATTGCGCTCGAGCGTGAGCCGGACCGGCGTGACCTGCGGCTCAAGCTGCTGGAAATCTATTTCGTGTGGGGCAACAAGGACGCGTTCCTGCAGACCGCCAAGGGTCTCGAGGAGACGCGTGATCGCGCGCCCGCCGGCGAGTGGGACAAGATCGTGATCATGGGCAAGCAGATTTGCCCCGACGAGCCGCTGTTCAGCACGAGCGCGGGCAGCGGACGCGGCGCCGGCGCATTGGTCGATCTCAATCTCGAGGGCGGCGAGAACCGCGTGGACATCGACCTGTTCGGTGAACCAGAAGGCGAGCGCAGCACGATGGATCACCCGCTCGCCAAGGAGACCGACGACACGGCGGCCACCGGCGAGTCGCCGGGCCTGCATTCGAGATCGAATCTGGATTTCACCCTCGACGCGCCGGAGCGCGGCGCGGACTCCTCGCCGACGCGCGATATGCCGCCGCGCGATGAGCCGACCGTCGAATCGGAGCTGATGAATTTCGCCGACTCGCCGACGACCGAGTCTCCGGCGCTGAAGACCGCCGAGATGAAGACCGCGGACGTGCGCGATCGCGTCTCCTCGAAGCTCGCCGCATCCAAGGCGGATCAGACCGCCGAGGTGTCGATCGATGACCTGGGCCTCGATTTGGATCACCTGGAACAGACCGGCGCGCCGTCAGCCGACAGCATCCCGCAGCTTGCCGAGACCGATCATCCTTCCGATGCGCCCACCATGGTGGCGGGTCTCGACGAGCGCTCCCGGCGGATGATGGAGGAAGCGGCCAAGAATTCTCGCGACCGCGATCTGACCGAGCTCGAGCGCGAGTTGGAGGCATCCTTCATCGCCGACCTCGACGCGCATCAGGAGGAGATCAAGACGGCGGTGCTCGGACCGGAATCTGCCCCCACGGTATTGATGCCTCGGGAGGGCGAGGCAGCGGCGGCAACCGCACGCTACAAGTCCTCGCCCGAGTTCTCCGACATTCGAGATCCGCAGCGTTCCGACCTCGATTCCACTTCCAAGCTGCGCGGCATCAATGCCGACAGCATCGATTTGGATCTGGATCGGTTGGCGACGGCGCTCGGCAGCGGCGATACCGTGGAGCAGCCGCGCGCGGCCGAGGAAGTGTTCTCGACAGAGGTTTTCGAGGCCAGTCAACGCAGCCGGCGCGTCGACCTCGACGTGGGCGAGGCGATGAACGGCGCGGAGCATCCGACCAATAAACTGCAGGCGCAGACCAACAAGTTGAAGGCGGTTGATCTGGCGATGTCGGAACTGGAGCCGGTGACCATGAGCGAGGTCGGCACCAAGCTCGATCTGGCACGGGCCTACATGGATATGGGCGATCCGGAAGGCGCGCGCAGCATCCTCGAAGAGGTCGTGCAGGAAGGCTCTGCCAGTCAGAAACAGGAAGCATCGCGCCTGATCGAATCGCTGCCCGGCTAGGAGCCTGTCTGAGTATTCCCCGTGGCCTTACCTAAGGCTGATTTCGCTTCAGCCGAGGCGGAGCCGACGTAGTTGGGTCAACACCCAAACAGGAGGCGACAACGACGGATGAAGCGAAATCTGCAAGGGTACGAAGGGTTGGCTTGGTGAGGGGCGTCTGCGGTGTTGCGCGGCTTGGACGTAGTGCCCACTACGTCCAGCGCCGCGCGCCTTGCATCCGCTCCCTCACCAAGCCAACGCGGCTCACGGGAAATACTCAGACAGGCTCCTGGGACCGGGTCCGCAGTCGCAGGCTCTCCCAGCTCGCATCGGCAATCCAGCCGCCGTCGACCGGCAGACTCACGCCGTTGATGAATGCGCCGCGCTCCTCGTCCAGGAGAAACGCGATCGCCTGCGCGACGTCGCCGGCGCGCGCAAAGCGCGCCATCGGCACCCGGTTGACGATGTCCGCATCGCTATACGCCCCGCTGCCCTGATCGGCCGCATCCATTTCCGTCTTGATCCAACCGGGACACACCGCGTTGACGCGCACCCCGCGTGCGCCCCACTCCGCCGCGAGCGTTCTGGTCAGCCCGATGAGGCCGTGCTTGGAAGCATTGTAGGCGCTGCGGTGGCTGACGGCGGCGAGCCCCGCGACCGACGCCACGTTGACGATGCCGCCGCGCCCGCGCTCCAGCATCTGGGTTCCGAGATATTTGCACAGCAGGAACGGGCCGAACAGGTTGACGTCCATCACGCGCCGCCACTGTGCCGCCGAGGTGTCCTGCGCCGCTGCAATGAGACTGACGCCCGCATTGTTCACCAGCGCATCGAGCGCGCCGAACTCCCGCCCGATCCACTGCGCCAACTCGAGTACGAAGGCCTCCGAAGACACATCCCCGCACCGTCCGAGCGCGGCGGCGCCCGCGCCGCGCAGCCGCTCGAGCTGCGCATCGAGCGGCTGAACGTCGAGCAGGATGACCCGGTATTCGCGCCGCGCCAGCAGCTCGGCGGTGGCGAGACCCACGCCCTGTGCGGCGCCGGTGA
>Ga0074044_10004208_pt1 | contig 11985 bp, 15 predicted proteins | sample BogForMeECP23OM1_FD_94443 | JGI IMG/M metagenome (GOLD analysis project Ga0074044, IMG submission 94443) | Bog forest soil microbial communities from Calvert Island, British Columbia, Canada - Bog Forest MetaG ECP23OM1 | ecosystem: Environmental > Terrestrial > Soil > Wetlands ...
CCTGCACGCGCCGCTCAAGCTGTTCGGCTGCGTCGTGGACCCAGGCCCGAGCGCCATCTGGGAGCCGGGCGTCGAGAAGGTGCACGGCCTCACCCAGGCCATCTGCGACAAGCACGGCATGGCCGAGGACAAGGCCCTCCGCTACGTCCTGTCCTGGTACGGCGAGGCCGACGTGGCCTGCGCCCACAACGGCACCGCCTACGACCGCCCGCTCCTGGACACGTGGGCCGCGAGGCACGGCTGGGACTCCCAGCCCTCCAAGGTGTGGATCGACACCATGACCGACGTGGAGATTCCGGGCAAGAGCAGCAGGCTGACCTACATGGCGGCCGACCACGAGTTCCTCAACCCCTTCCCGCACAGGGCCGTGTTCGACGTGATGACCATGCTCAAGATTCTGGACAAGAACGACTTGGGGAAGGTCCTGGAGCTGGCCGCGAGCCCCACGCTGGAGGTCAAGGCCATTGTTTCCTTCGAGCAGAAGGACCTGGCCCGCAACCTCGGCTACCACGCGCAGTACTCCACGAACCTGGACGGCACCAGGGGCAGGTTCAAGCACTGGACCGCGTCCGTGAAGGCGTGCAAGCTGGAGAAAGCGCGGGAGGACGCCAAGGCAGCTGGTTTTTCGATAGAGGTCATCGGATAATCGAATTCGCGCATTCGAAGGAAAATTTGCGACTTCTGCCCCCAGAAGTAGTATTCTATTTCAATCACTGCCAGCAGTGACCCGTCACATGGGGGACTAATGCAGTTCAAACGCTTTCTAGCAGCCGTGCTCGTCCTAGCCGGAATCGCCCTCGGCCAAACCCAAGCTCCCGCCCCGACCGTTCCCAGCCAGGCCGCCCTCCCTTTCTTCTTCCCGCCGGGCTTCTACACCACCACGGACCCGCTCAGGCAGCGCGAGGAGTACGTGCGCTGGCTCAACAGCACGTGGAACTGCAACCAGGGGAACCCGAACGGCATGGGCGCGACGATCCCCGGCAGCGACAGCATCGCCGTGCAGACCGACGTGGTCTCCACCGACAGCGTCACCGAGAACCCCGCGAAGATGAAGATGGTCTTCGACCACTACATCAAGATGCCCAACGGGCAGATACGCTACTCCGACCTGTGCCACACGGAGATGCTCACCGACGCGCAGTTCGCCGTGGTCAGGGACGGGCTCAAGAAGCAGGCCGTCGACGCGGCGCAGCGCGACTACGAGTTCTACGTCATCATCTACGACAAGTCGATCACCGCAAGGGCGGCCAAGCTGGGCATCCCGCGAGACCAGCTGGTGAAGGAGCTGGACGAGAAGGTCCCAGGCAGCCCCACCGTGACCTGGCGCGAGGTGCACCGCATCCCGAAGCCCATGCAGCCGTCGGACTTCGTGCCGCGAGAGCTTCACCTCGGCTTCAACCCGCCGCTGGGCGGCATCCTCGGCGTGACGTGGCTCAACACTGGCGTCATCTACTACAACCCCGACGCCTGGATCACGGACTACCTCAACGGCATCCCCAAGGTCATGCAGCACGAGGAGGTCCACGGCAACATCAACCTTGAGAAGTGGCCCCTCTCCGAGGCGTTCGACGTGGAGCTGATCGCGTCCATCCCCGAGATGCTCTACAGGGAGAACACCACGGACTTCCCGTCCCACGGCTACGCCAGGGACATCCGCGAGCTCGCCCAGATATACTTCGGCATGGACTGGGACGAGATGCACAAGCAGACCGTCAAGATGGACTTCGCCGGGAACATCGTCTACGACGACGAGAAGTACCTCTACTACTACAAGCAGATCGAGCAGATCAAGGCGGAGATGCTCAGGTTCTTCGTGGACGTGACCATCCCCGAGTTCGAGTCCGACCCTATCGGCTGGAGCGCCATCAACGACATACGCGGCGACAACAACACCGTGTTCCGCATCACGATGGCCGACCACTACCAGATATGCTCCCTGGGCGGCTGCGCGAAGTCGCAGCAGTGGCTTGAGGAGAACAAGGACGCCATCAACGAGATCGCCAAGAAGGCGTTCGAGGCTGGCCTCGGCAAGAACCGCAGCGGCGGCAACTTCAAGGACGTGACGCCGTGGATGCGGGCGCAGTACGACAGGCTGTTCATGCCGTCCGAGCAGGCGCAGATCGAGAAGTACTTCGCCGCGCACCCGGAGCAACTAGACAACCTCCGCAGGATGAGCCCGGCAGAGGCCGTGCAGTTCATGCAGAGGTTCAAGGACTCAACCCAGGGGGTAACGGTACGGTGAAAAAGACACTTCAGGCAGCAGCTCTAATCCTCGCGCTCGGCCTCGGGACCGCGTGCGCACCGCCGTACAGGCAGACCTTCAACGACGAGGGCAAGGCACGCGGCTGGACGCAGAAGCAGACCGACGCCGCCTTCGCCTACGCGGACCGCACGTTCTGGTCCCGCGAGGTCGGGGAGAACAAGTACGTCATCAGCTTCGGCAAGGTGCCGACCGCGAAGGTGCGCGAGCAGCTAGAAGGCGTGCTCAAGGACCTGGACGCTGGCCTGGACCCGAAGAACACCGAGATGAAGCAGTACCTCGACACGTTCAACCTCCGCAAGGACGTCGAGCACGACGAGGAGGTGGCGCAGGCCATCTACGACCGCGTCCGCGCATCAGAGCTCCAGGGCCAGTTCAACCAGGCGATGGGCGACACGCCGCAGTACGGCGTGGAGGCGGAGCTGTCGCAGGGCTACAACATCCGCAAGATTTACGTCAACAAGCCGCTGGCCGACGCGTTCCCGTTCACCTCCGAGCAGATCGAGGCGGCGAAGAAGAGCGGCACGCTCAAGCAGATCGCCCAGGTCACGCTGGACGAGTCCGTGCAGTACGACCACAAGGCACCGGACCCCAGGAGCCCAGACGACCAGAACGCCTTCGTGTGGAAGTCCCGCAGCCAGAAGGTCATCCTGACCGAGTACAAGATCGTGGACGTGGACAAGCCCCTGGACAACAAGGGCGACTATATCGAGGGATACCGCGTGATCGACGGCAAGCAGGAGAGCCGCCCCGCGATCAAGGTGTTTTTCCCGACCAGCGGCAGCATGGCCATCCTGCTCGTGGACACGGACGAGGAGGGGCAGCCGGGCTTCGGCATCCCCAACATCATCCAGCAGATTTCCGACGAGACCAACGTGCAGGAGCTCATCGCGAGCGGCGACCTCCTGAACAGCCTCTTCGACAAGAAGGAGGCGAAGAAGAACCGCGAGGTCGCGGCCTCCGAGCTCTTCAAGATCGAGATCATGCCGATCGGCGGCCACGTGGACGAGTGGCAGAAGTCCCAGGACGCCACGGGCTGGGTCGTTCCGTTCAAGTACAAGACCGAGCGCGGCGACAACTACAACGTCCGCATCCACTACAAGAAGCCGAGCTTCGACCCGGAGACGGCCTCCACGCACCCGCACAGCGAGTACATGGAGATTGAGTACATCGAGAAGGAGTACACCAAGTCGGGCGAGCGGTACGAGGCGTCCAACGGCAAGGTGATCGAGTACTACCGCCCCAAGTCCGAGTTCTCCGGGCCCGTTAAGGCCATGGTGCAGTTCGAGGAGGACACCAAGGCGGTGCGCTTCGAGTTCTCCGACGGCTCGGTCGTGGACGGCTTCATCACCCCGCTGTCCAACAAGTTCGCCGAGGACCAGCCCTACGCCAAGTCCTACAACGAGGGGCAGAAGCGGTGGTGGATCGAGTCCAGGGAGCCAGTGACGTGCGCCAGGGCCAGCGCCGCCACGCCGTGCGCCTACAACTACCGCAAGTCGGTCGGCCAGCCCAAGGAGCAGACGGGCGAGTACGTCGAGACGGACATGTACGACACCGTCCGCTCGGAGCACTCCGCCTTCAACAAGGACCCGGACGAGAACCGCAAGCCCTTTGTGATCAAGCGCGAGACGCAGCAGGCACCGCCGACAGCCAAGCAGTAAAAGGCATACGCGATCCCTTGGCATGGGAAACCGTCCCATGGGGTCGCGTATGAGGTTCCTGGCCGTTGCCGCACTGCTCCTGTCGACGCTTCTTCCCGCGTCCGCCTCCGACTCCATCCCGGCCCAGCAGCCCCCCGCCCCCGGCCCGTTCCTGGCCGACCTCTACAAGGCCACGGTCGTCATCTACCGCGACGACAGCGGCACCCTGACGCCCTCCTGCACCGCCACCGCGATAATGAAGGTCGACGGCGGCTACTTCTTCATGACCGCCTCCCACTGCGTCGAGCCGGGCACCGACTACTACGTGTCCTCCGACGAGCTGCCCAAGGTCCTGTGGCTGGTCCGGGCGATAGACAAGGGCAACATCGCGAAGGGCAACGACTACGCCGTCCTGATGGTGCCGACCACGCAGGTGTTCCCCGTCGTGGACCTGGGGGCCGACCCCGTCAACCTGCTGGGGGAGCCCGTGGTGAGCGTGACCGCCCCGCTGGGGATGGGCAAGCAGGTCCTAAGGGGGAGCATAGCCAACCCCTACGTGCAGCGTTCCATACCCGTCAGGGTCAACGGCAAGGTCCTGGGGAACTGGAGGGGCGCGATGCTGCTCCAGATGCCCGGCATCAACCCCGCGTCCAGCGGCTCCGCCCTGGCGTGCGCGAACCAGAGGGCTGTCTGCGGCATCATCGTCGGCGTCATCGCCACCCCGCTCGGGCAGGAGGGCGTCGCCCTCCCGATCAGCGGCCTGCTCCAGGAGCTCAAGTCCCACCTCCCCAAGAAGTAAGTATTAGACACCCATGTGCTGCGGTAGCATCCCCAGGCTGTGCGAGTGCGGCTGCTCGGACTACGAGCATGACGAGCCGTCCATCGAGGACAAGGCGTTCTACGCCCACTTCGGCGGCAGCTTCCCCGTGCGCGGGAAGTGCCACGGCCAGAAGCTCCTGACCATCGTCCAGGGCATGCCCGAGTTCGACGCGTGCCAGTGCCAGAAGTTCAAGGACGCCTTCGAGCCGCTATGCAGAATGCCGTGAAGAAAGCCAAGAAGGAAGCCTCCCTCCTCATCCCCGAGCCGAACCGCGCCGTCAAGCGTTGGGTCATCCTCGGCCTCGACCCGTCCATGTCGCGCACCGGGTTCGCCCTGCTCGACGTGCGCCCCGCGCTCGCCCACACGCCCGAGGAGGGCCCGTACACCGACGCCATCTGGCTGGCCGCCGGGTCCATCAAGCCGGAGGCCCCGCAGGACGCGCAGATGCACACGCGCAACACGCTCTGGCAGAGGTCCAAGGCCATCGCGACCTACGTCAGGGAGGTGGTCAAGTCCGTCGCCCCGGACAAGCGCGACTCCAGGGGCGACTTCCACGTCTGCGCGACGCCCGAGTGCTGCAAGCCCGATGTCGGCCTGATCGTGTCCATGGAGTTCCCCACCCCGACCAACGACTTCCTGGTCAGCCTGAACCGGATACTCAACCTGATCCTGTTCGAGGACGGCGTGCTGGCGGAGAGGTTCGGCGAGATCAAGATGATGCTCGTGAACGCGAGCACCCTGCGGTCGCTGATGAAGTTGACGCAGCGGGGCAGCGGGAACAAGGCGGAGAACATCCTGCGGGCCTACGACTTCATAGACAAGGCGCGGTTCCCGCAGCTGGACTCCGACGCCTGCGACGCGGTCCTCATGGCGATGATGGCGCGGCACGCGGCCTCCATCATGCTCGGGAACGCCAGCGAAATACCCGAGAACTTCCTGAACTCTCTATGTAACGCTACTCAAGACGTTAAGGGGAAAGGGCGCAACGCCCGCACGGTAACACGTGGCCTCCTCCACCGCGTTGAGTATTGGTATAAGTATGAGCGCAAAGGCTATACGGTCTGCGTCAAAGACGCTTCGAACCCTAAGAAAAGCCTCAGTCGCATAAGCTTCTCGATCTAATGGAGGATCGAACCAATGGCAAAGTCCCAGCAGAAGTCTGCCCCGATCGACACCCGCAACCTCACAACCGAGCAGCGCCGCGAGCTGTTCCTCAAGGGGCGCAAGGAGGAGAAGCCCGACTATCAGGTCCTCACCAAGGACTACGTCGACGAGCTCATCCCGTACGGCCTGATCACCTTCGACTACGTGCTCGGCCTCGGCGGCATCTCCCGCCACGGGCGCGTCTCCCAGGTGCACGGCGACGAGGGCGTGGGCAAGTCCACCCTCACCTACCAGATCGCCAAGAACTACCAGGAGTACACGGGCGAGCCGCTGGGCGTGTTCGACTTCGAGGGCACGGGCACGCCGGAGTACCTGGCCCGCATCGGCTGCGACATGGACATGGTCACCCTCCGCCAGCCGGACAGCATGGAGGACGCGGTCATAGACACGATCGACCTCATCAAGCAGGGCTGCCGCTTCTTCATCTACGACTCGATCCCCTGGATCAACACCATGGTGGACGAGAAGGACATCCGCAACAAGAAGGCGTTCCGCGCCTCCTACGGCAAGCACGCCCAGATCATGGACAAGTTCTTCAAGACCCTCCACCCCTACGTCAAGCGGGCGGACGGCCACATGTTCATGATCAACCAGACGCGCTCCCGCATCGACGACAGCCGCGAGGCGGAGTACGCCAACGACTACAGCTACACGAACAAGACCTACGTCCTGCCCGGCGGGCGCATCTGCCGCTTCACCCCGTCCACGATGATCGAGCTCCGCATGATCAAGGCGGTCAACCCGTTCGACGGAAAGCCAGGCAGCTCCGGCGACCCGGCCAAGGACTGCTTCATCGTCGAGCCAGCCACGCCTGAGACGGAGGGCAAGCCCTGCGTCAACCTCGTCCGCGCGAGGACGCTGAAGAACAAGGTCACGGGCGCGGGCTTCCGCGAGGGCCACATCTGGGTCCGCCCCGCCACGAGCGCGACCCCGGGCATCGACGACCTGATGAGCGTCCGCGAGCTGGCCAGGCACTACGGCCTGATCGCCAACAAGGGCGCGAAGTGGTACGTCGGGGAGTCGTTCGACAAGGCCATCGCCACCTACGCCAACAAGGACGCGGCGGTCGAGGACCTGACGGTCGTCAAGAACCCCGAGGTCCACGCCAAGCTGAAGGCGCTGGTCACCGAGCACATCAGGACCGACCAGAGCGGCCGCTTCGACTCCGTCGTCACAGCCGAGGAGATCGGCATGATCGAGGGCGACGACATCCAGGCCCCGGTGGGCAAGGGGCTGGCGGTGGAGGAAGACGAGTAGCCATGGTCAGCGAGGACCACAAGAAGTACTTCCGGGAGCTCGCGGAGGCCTTCGTCGACACGGACCACGTCCTGTCCAACGAGCTCCGCGACCGCGCCGAGGAGGCGCTCTAAATGGAGATGACGTTGAATGAGTTTAAGAAATTCCTAGTCGGAGAACTGGGCACCAATCCCTTGACTGGGGTGTACAGTCTCCAAGTGTCCCACGCCCACAAATTGAGCGTCGAGCGCCTAGCGGCCTTGAAACTGCCTCGCGCTGAAGAGTTGACGAACGGATACGTCTACTGGGAAACTTTGTATTCCAAAAGTCTGAACGCTGTTCTTGACGAACTTCTACCTGGGGCCACAGAAGTGCAAATCTCTAAGTCAAACAACGAAAAGGTCACGATCACTTTCACACCTGAACGCCGAGCCGCAGCGTCCCTTGGACGATCTAGCAGTATTATGGTGAGTGAGCTCCGGTAGAACAATAGACCTTTCAGGTCAAACTTTTAACAGACTTACCGTCATCAAGAAGATCGGACTGAACAAGTCCAGGTCGGCGGTGTGGGCGTGCGAGTGCGTCTGCGGAACGCGCACAAAGGTTGTTGGTTCTGATCTCCGGCGTGGCCGAATACGAAGTTGCGGGTGCCTCACTAAGCACGGGAAATGCAAGACGGTTGAATACACCATCCTTCACGCCGCAAAACACCGAGCTAAGGTTGGAGGTATTCCCTTCAGCCTCAAGTTGAGTGACATAGTGGTTCCCCAAGCCTGCCCGGTCCTTGGCATTCCAATTCAACGTCACATCAAAAAAACACGCGACGACAGCCCATCTCTTGAACGTATATATCCAACAGATGGGTACGTTCCCGGTAATGTGGTTGTCATCAGCCACAAGGCTAATCGGATGAAGGGGGAGTCAACTCCTGAAGAACTTATAGCTCTCGGTGAAAAGTTCCGGAGGCTCTATGCGACTCTCCGGTAAAAATTTTCAGGCCTGGAGTGAGTTTTCATTGGATATAGACGGCCTGACCATCCTCACTGGCCCGTCCGACACGGGCAAGTCCGCCCTGTTCCGCGCCCTCAAGGGCGTCCTCCGCAACGAGCTCCCCGCAGAGTGGGTGCGCGACGGCCAGGACGAGCCGATGGAGGTAGAGGTCGAGGCTGGCGGCTACAGGATCGCCGCGTCCCGCTCCCGCAAGGGCTCCACCAAATACGAAGTCTCCCCAGGTGTCGTAGACCCCACCGACAGGTTCGCCAAGCTGGACGGCGACGTGCCCCCCGCAGTCAAGGGGCTGAGGTACGGCGACGTGACCATAGGGACGTTCGACGTGGACCCGCTCTTCGGCAGGCAGAACTCCGCCCAGTTCCTCATCGACCCCGAGACCTTCAAGCCAGCCGAGGTCAACGCCATCCTCGGGGCGTTCGGCGGCACGGAGAAGCTGGAGCGCGGGAAGAAGGAGGCCAACCTCCGCAAGACCCAGAAGGACGCCGAGGCCCGCACGCTCGCCGCGCAGATACGCGACGCGGAGGAGCGCAGGGCGGCGCTGGCCGGGATGCAGGCCGAGGCGGAGGCCGTCGGCGCGTCTCTGTTCGAGGCGGAGAAGGACATCCGCAGGCTTGAAGTCGAGGCGCACTGGCTCGGGCAGGCGTCAGGCTATCGTCAGAGGATCGTCCCCCTGCGCCAGATCATGGACGCCCTGGCCGTCCCGGACACGGCGGGGCTGGACCAGCTCCACAGGCTGTCCGTGTACGCCGAGCAGGGGGCCGAGTCCTCCGCCTACGCCAGGTGGCTCTCCAAGCCCCTAGCGACCGTTTCTAGCGCCATGGAGGACTGGGCGGCAGTCAGGGCCACCTGGGGCCGGATCGCCGCGCTGGAGGCTGCCGTGGAGGCGGGGAGGCACGTGGTTGCGACGGACGGGCTCAGGGGCTCGCTCGGGGACGCGGAGCGCACGTATTCCGAGGCTGTCAGGCTGTGGAACAGTATTAGCAGGCTAGAAGTCCTCTCCTCGCTGCTGGGGGAACTCAAGGGTTCGGCCGACAGACTGGCCGGGGTCGAGACGGAACTCTCAGCGGCGCAGGCGGAACTTCGCAGGTACACGGATTCGGGTATCTGCCCGAAATGCGGATACCAACTATCAAACCCCTGAGTAAGAGGTTAGATATGCCGTTCAAGAACTCTGAGAAGAAAAATGCCAATCAAAGAAAAAATGCAAAGTTTAGACGGGCGCGTAAGATCAAAATCGGCGAGTGCATCCGTTGCAAGAACCGAGCGAGACCCGGCAAAACGCTATGCAGCAAACATGCAAAGTACCAACATGACGTATACAGAAATGACTACGAGCGTAACCCTGAAAAACATCTCGCTGCGGGAAAATTTCAACGGGACCGTTTGCGACGGGAAGTCATCGAGCACTACGGGGGCAAGTGCGCCTGCTGCGGTGAAAAACAGTTCGAGTTTTTAACGATAGATCATACCAATGGTGAGGCGTCTGTCCAGCGGGCTAAAACAGGTAAAGAACCATCTGGCAGCAGGCTTTACCAGTATTTGAAAAGGAACGGTCTTCCAGAAGGGTACAGGGTGCTTTGTTCAAACTGCAATATGGCTATGAGCATCCACGGTCAATGTCCACATGGGACGCTGCCGCCGCAAATGACAAACCATCCAGCAAATCCGTACAGAAAGCAATGGAGAGCGAAATTTAATGCCTGAATTCCAGCCACAACCCGGTTCCATGTTGGGAAAGCCGACCAAGGAAGTCACGCAAGAGAGCCTGAAGCGGGTCCAGCAGCGCGTCAAGGCGCTCCAGGGCACCCGCGACGAGATCATCGGCGCGTTCAAGGTGCAGGAGAGCAAAAGGGACGAGGCGTATGCTAAACTGAGGGAGCTGGGCATAGAGCACCCCGAGAAGATGAGCTCCAAGGAGCTCCAGGCCTTGGCGGACGAGAAGCGGGCGGAACTGGCCGAGAAGGTCTCCGCGCTGAACGAGCAGCTGGCCCAGGGCGAGCAGCTCATCAAAAAATACCAAGAGCTTCAACAGGAGAACTGACCATGGCCACATCACCAGTGCCGATGTCCCACCCCGCAACCGCGATCAAGAACCCCGACGGCACCTACTCGGTCCGCATCCAGCACACCGTAGGCGGCATCGTCACCGAGGTCGACTTCAAGAACCCGTACTTCGCCGAGGTCCTCGCGAGAGGTTACGCTGCGTCGCTCAACGGCCTTGCTCAGGCTGACGCCGCCATCGCCGACGCGGTGGCTGACGCCAAGCCAGTCATCGCCGACGCCACGGCCGACATCAACAAGGCCCTCGCGCAGGCCAAGTCCCAGGCGCAGACGATCCTCTCGGACGCCCAGAAGGACGCCACGGCGCTCCTGGACGAGGCGGACAAGGAAGTGGAGAAGCTGAAGGCCGACGGCGCGAAGCTCTACAACGACATCAAGGCGCAGGCCGAGGCCCTGCTCGACGCGGCGAAGAAGGAACTCGCTTCGGCGAAGGCGGAGGCCGAGAAGCTCGCGGCGGAAGCCAAGGCCAAGGTCGACCCGAAGCCCGCCGCGCCAGCCGCGACCCCGGCCGCGAAGCCCGTGGTTGAGGAAGAGTAGTGCTGATCGAGGCCGCCAAGATGCAGAAAGGCCGGGAGCTCCCCGACCCGTCCGGCTGGCGCAGGGTACACCGCGTCATCCAGCCGAAGGTCTACGTCTACAACGTAGAGCTGCGGCGCAGCGGCGACGAGTACTGGCCCCCGACCACGCCGGGCGTGTTCGAGGTCGTCTGCTCCTACGGGCGCAAGTCCGGCAAGATGCGGCACAAACGCATCTGCGAGTGGCAGCCGTACGAGGCAGCCGTGACGAAGTTCTACGCCGAGATCGAGCGGCTCCGCAAGAAGGGCTACGACGGATACCCCATCGCCGCGAACTAGACCGATTTCCCTGAAAAACTGGTATTAGGGCACATGCCCGAACCCTTTGGGAAGATGGTGTACCTGGCCAGCCCCTACACGAGCCCGGACAAGGACGTGGAGGTCTCCCGCTTCGACGCGGTCGTCGCGGCATGCGGCTGGCTGATGACCCACGAGACAGGGGCGCAGATGATCTACTCGCCCATCGCGCACACCCACCCCATCGCACGCACCTGCACGCTCCCGGGCCATTGGGAGTTCTGGGCGACATGCGACAAGGCGCTGCTCTCCCGCTGCAACGAGATTTGGGTGTTCTGCATCCCCGGCTGGACTAAGTCCACAGGCGTGAAGGCGGAGCGCAAGATCGCCACCGACTACGGCCTCGCCACCAAGTTCGTCGTCCCGCAGCAGGACGGCTCCTACCTGATCACGGACTCCGAGCCAGAAGGGGAGTGACGTGCACAGGCGGCCGCGCATCGCCTACTCCTACCGCATAGCCTCGATACAGGCGAGCATCGACACCTGCGACGCCGCCCTCCGCCACATAGAGCCCTGCAAGGACTGCACCGAGGACGAGCTCTGCCCCGTGGGCCAGGGGCTCTACGACGGCTACCTCGCGGCGGCCGCCCGCGCCAAGCTGCTGATGGCGGACACCGACTAGGTATTATCCTCTATGCTCGTCAAGCTCGACGACCCCAAGAACCGCGTAAACCTCGTCTGGTCCACGGACTGGCACTTCTCCGACATCCCGCCGGGGCGGCGCAAGGACGACTACCGCAGCGCCCTCCTGGACAAGCTCGCCTTCGTGCGCGGGCTGGTCGAGAAGCTGGGCGGCGTGGCGGTCTGCGGCGGCGACGTGTTCCACCACAAGAAGCCGGGCCACCCGGGCAACAGCCTGCGCCTCCTCATAGACCTCATGCAGGCGCTCAGGCGCTTCCCGCATGGCCGCGTCTTCGGCAG
>Ga0074044_10004209_pt1 | contig 11985 bp, 12 predicted proteins | sample BogForMeECP23OM1_FD_94443 | JGI IMG/M metagenome (GOLD analysis project Ga0074044, IMG submission 94443) | Bog forest soil microbial communities from Calvert Island, British Columbia, Canada - Bog Forest MetaG ECP23OM1 | ecosystem: Environmental > Terrestrial > Soil > Wetlands ...
CTCAAGCATCGCATCATGGCCGCCATGGATGAATTCAATCGCGATCCCGTCGTTCACACCTGGTCCTACAAGCTCGACCATGCCGCATGATCTGATTCGAATTTGGAAATCGATGAACTAGGTACGCGTAATTCGCATAAGTTGCATGCAGACGCCGTCATTGCGAGCGCACCGAAGCAAACGGTTTCGCAGGCAGCGGCAGCGGGACGCGCCAGGTCTGGCCCAGGCCCGGGCTTCGCCTTCGCAATGACGGGAGACGGCCGTAGTCGGTGAAATCGCGCCGCCGCCTCCCCCTGTCGACAAGGATTTTCAGAGCGAGCCTTCGTGAAGACGGGGAGGCAATGGCGCGTGCGCTGGCGCGATATGGAGGCGCCGGGGGTGCTGGAGGCGATGCGCGCGGTAGCGGTCGGATTGAGCGGCGGTTTGAGAAAATGAGCAGAGATCAACCGATATTGGGCCGGTTGCTCGGGGCCGGCAAGGAAGCCGAGGCCTTCGAATTCGGCGACAGGGTCGTGAAACTCTACAGGCCGTCCGCGCCCAAAGATTCGGCGTTCCGGGAAGCGGGGGATATGGCGCTCGCCGAAAGGGCGGGCCTGCCGACCCCGGAAGCATTCGGCGTCCAACGCTTCGACGGGCGGTGGGGAATCGTCATGAGTCGCGTCGAAGGACCGTCATTCGCGGATGCGATAGGGAACCGGCCTGAATTGGCGTCGTCATATCTGAGAGCGATGGCGCGCCTGCATCTGCGCGTGCACCCCGCAATCGCACTGGCCTATGTGGAGCAGTACGCCGACGCCAGCGGCGCATCCGTGACCGAGATCCTGAGCTGGGCGCCGGTCGTCGCCGCGGCTCGCCTTGCGGAGGGAGTGGAAGGCGAAGCGGCCGGACTTTTGGAAATGGCTCTCTCCAATTGAAGCCTACCGCGGCGCCGCCTCGCCTCGCTCGCTCGCGGCGAAGTCGATTTCGACCCGGGTGCCGTTCGGGTCGAAGAAGAACAATTGCCACAGGCCGCCGAGATGGCCGTCCTCCGGCAGCCGCCGCAGATCGTACTTCATCCCTCGCGCTTCGAACCTGGCGAGATAGCCCGGCAGGTCCGTTCCCCAGAACGCCATGTGGTCGAGGACTCCGGGGCCCGCGGGAATGGCTTCGCGTTCGACGACGTGCAGAACGGCCTTGCCGTCGTTATAGAGCCAAGCGCCGCGGAACGAGAACGCGGGCCGGGCCCCCGGCTCGAAGCCGAGCGCGTCGCGATAGAAGGTGATCGTCTTCTCGGAGTCGGTCGTCAGAATCGTGGAATGGTCCATGCGGGCGATCGGCACGTTCGCTCCTCCCGTTCAGCGGGTCGGCGGCAACTTCCAGCAAAGCCTTCGAAGCGGGCCGACGCCGAAACCATAAACCGGCTGGGAGGTCCGGGCGAGTCCCAAAGATCCGTTCCTGTGGCCGCCCTCCCCGCCCGTCGACGGACAGGTTCCTCCCGAACGCGCTATTCGAGCCAGGAGCCGCCGCCCTCGTCAGCCCAACGTCGCACGCAGACGCCCGTTACGACGCCGCCCGTGGCGTGCTATGCCCGAACGCGCCGCATTCTCCGGAGCTTGAACCGCAGTGAAGGACATCGTCGCCGCCCTCGAAGACCGCCGCGAGCGCGCCCGCCTGGGCGGCGGCCAGCAGCGCATCTCGGCCCAGCACGCCAAGGGGAAGCTCACCGCGCGCGAGCGCATCGAACTTCTGCTCGACCACGATTCGTTCGAGGAGTTCGACATGTTCGTCCAGCACCGCTGCGACGATTTCGGCATGGAGGCGACAAAAATCCCGGGCGACGGGGTGGTGACCGGATGGGGCACCGTCAACGGCCGCACGGTCTACGTGTTCGCCAAGGATTTCACCGTGTTCGGCGGCTCCCTGAGCGAAACGCATGCGCAGAAGATCACCAAGATCCAGGACATGGCGGTGAAGAACCGCGCCCCGATCGTCGGCCTCTTCGATGCGGGCGGGGCGCGCATCCAGGAGGGCGTGGCGGCGCTCGGCGGCTATGGCGAGGTTTTTCAGCGCAACGTGCTCGCGTCCGGCGTCATCCCGCAGATTTCGCTGATCATGGGCCCTTGCGCCGGCGGCGACGTCTACTCGCCGGCGATGACCGACTTCATCTTCATGGTGAGGGACACGAGCTACATGTTCGTCACCGGCCCGGAAGTGGTGAAGACGGTGACCAACGAAACGGTGACGGCCGAGGAGCTCGGCGGCGCGCAGGTCCACACCACCCGCTCCTCGATCGCCGACCGCGCCTACGACAACGACGTCGAGGCCCTGTTGCAGATGCGCCGTCTGATCGACTTCCTGCCGGCCTCCAATCTCGAGCGGCCGCCGAAGATCCCGAGCTTCGACGATCCGGATCGGATCGACATGTCGCTCGACACCCTGATCCCCGACAATCCGAACAAGCCCTATGACATCAAGGAGCTCATCTACAAGATCGCCGACGAGGGCGATTTCTTCGAGATCCAGGAGGCGCACGCCAAGAACATCGTCACCGGCTTCGTGCGCATCGAGGGGTCGACGGTCGGCGTGGTCGCCAACCAGCCGCTGGCGCTCGCCGGCGTGCTCGACAGCGATGCGTCGCGCAAAGCGGCGCGGTTCGTCCGCTTCTGCGACTGCTTCAACATTCCGATCGTCACCTTCGTCGACGTTCCGGGCTTCCTGCCGGGCACGGCGCAGGAATACGGCGGGCTCATCAAGCACGGCGCAAAGCTGCTCTTCGCCTATGCCGAGGCGACGGTGCCGAAGGTCACCGTCATCACCCGCAAGGCCTTCGGCGGCGCCTACGACGTCATGGCCTCCAAGCACTTGCGCGGCGACATCAATCTCGCCTGGCCGACGGCGCAGATCGCGGTGATGGGGGCCAAGGGCGCAGTGGAAATCATCTTCCGCTCCGACATCAACGATCCCGCGAAGATCGCCGAGCGCGCCAGGGAATACGAGGACGTCTTCCTGTCGCCGTTCGTCGCGGCCGAGCGCGGCTATCTCGACGAGGTCATCACGCCCCATTCGACCCGCCGCCGCCTCTCCCGCGTGCTCGCCATGCTACGCAACAAGAAGCTGGAGAACCCCTGGAAGAAGCACGAAAACATTCCGCTCTGACGCGGCCGCAGGATATGCCCAGCGAACGACTGTCCGTTTTCCCGACGATCTCATCTTGTGCGCCAACGCAAAGCCGCCGCCGCGGGCCGCTCCCTGACAGCTTTGATCGAGGGGGGCTTGCGTCGCGTCGTCAAGGACGCAGCGGCAGCCGGAGGGACCGAACGCGTTCTTCCCATCGGACAGTTCGGCGACAGGGGCCTCAGGCCGCGGATCGACCTCGACGATTCCGAGCCCTGCAGGAATTGGACGATCGCGGCGGCGGCCGGCCGCGCGCGTGATCTCCGCATTCCGCATCCGTCCTGCCGTCTGCACGGCGAACTGCGGGATCTGCCGCGTGAGGCGGAAGTCAGGGCCTCAGGAGCCGCGGGAATCGATCCTGTGGGACGGACACAATGCGCCGAACGGGACGGCGGCTCCTGGACGGGCGCCGCGACTGCGGCAGCGTTCTCACGAGCGCGCACAGGTCGCCGCGCAAAAGAAAGACCGCCGAGGGGCGGTCTTTTGCAGTTCGATTGCGACGGAGCTCACGCTCAGACGATCGAGATCGCTGTGCGGCGGCGGCTCCGGAAGCCGGCGTAGCTCAGGCCGACGATGCCCACCAGCATCATCGCCCAGGTCGAAGGCTCGGGAACCCAAGTGCTTAAGACCAGAGAGGACGGCGAGCCTAGACCTTTGTTGCTGCTGAAGCTGGTGATGTCGGCCCCGTTCAAAAACTGGCCGAACAGGTTCGCGTTGAAATTTTGTCCATTATTCGAGCTGTTATTCACCCAGTCGATCGGGCCGTTGTAGGTGAACGGCGCCGTAGACCACGAGAGCGCGGGCGGCGGGGCGGCCGCATCGCTCAGGGTCTGGCTCGAAACCGGACTGTAGTTGGTACCCTGGTAGTCGCTGCCCCAGACTGTGACCTTTACCGAGGCCTGGGCAACGCTCATCGCGACGACGCTGCTCATGAAGGCGAGCGCACCAATAGCTAATATCTTGTTCCCCATAGTGCTTCTCCCCTGATTAATGCGCCAGACCTGAACGCACATCGAGGGTGAAACTTGCCAGCTCAATCCCCGTTGACGTGGCTGACCAGGCGCTTCCGGTACAATGTCAGTGTTGTAAAATACCGTCAAGCTGTTTCTGCAACTAAAAGGTTGTGCCGAAGCCATGACGCAGCGTCCCAAAATGCAAAAAGGCGTTTCCCATTCTCGCCTTAACTGGGCTTCCTTTAAGTGAGGGATGCGCGCCAATAAAAATTGGCGGCCGCTGCCGCGCGCCTGCGGGCGAGGCTGCCCCGGACGCCGCGCCGGCCCCGAAAGGCGAGTTCCGCCTACAATCGTGACGCGCGTCCCGCTCGGCAGGCGGCAGCCTGTCGCCTGTCCAGGCAAGGTTTCTCCCGGCGAAGGCGGCCGCCGCCGAGGCTGAGCGTACATGGAAATCTCGCAACGTCAGCGCCGCGGCGAAGCGCGCGCTTCATCATCGCGAAACCATGCGGCTTGGCAGGGCCTTAACTGTCCTCCGAGGCTTTCGCTTCCGCTGCGTCCGTATTCACCTGTCGCTAAAATTTTAGCGCGCAGGCTTTCCGCCGACAAAGAAGCCGGCCGACCAGTGCCAGCGGCTCGAGCGTCAAGCAACGAGTAGGTAAAAAAATGTGTTTTGCCATCGACAGGAGCCGCACGATCATCAGCGCGATGATCCTCGGCCGCAGAGTAACCGCACAGGACGTCGCCTGGCTTAGGCGGGAAGTCTTCGCCAACGGCGAGGTGACGCGGGAAGCGGCGGACGAACTCTTCGCCGTGGCCCGGGCGCGAATGAACAATGCGCCGGAATGGACGGAGTTCTTCGTCGAACTGATCACCGACCACGTGGTCTGGCAGACGCGTCCGACCGGCGTCGTCACCGACGAGCAGGCCACATGGCTCCTGCAAAGGGCGGACGAATGCAAGTCCCTCGAGGCGCTGGCGGCGCTGGTCAACGTCCTGGCCGAGGCGCATCGGGCGCCGCAATGGTTCGTCGCAGCCGTTCGGGCGCGCGCCGTTGGCGGATGGCCGGGCGCGGAAGAAGCGCTCCGGGCCGCGGCGGGCTAGCCCGAAACAGTCCGCAGCGCAGGTAGTCAAGGACGTGACGTCCGCAACTTGTCAGCATTGTAAAATAGCGTTCTCGACCTAGGAAGTTGTGCCAAGACCGTGACGCAGCGTCCCGAACGAAGTCGGGCGGCGGCCGCGAACGAGCGGGAACACCGGGCCGATACTGCGAGCTGAATGGCCAGGAAGCCGTTCGCTTGCCCCTGGCGGGGCGAAGCGCGGCTCCTCCTGTCGCGTCCGTCCCTTCAGTGAGACGCATGGCGGCGCGAGGGGTCACTTGAAAGGAGGCTTACCCCATGAGAACAGCAGGCATGACTTTGGCTCTTCGCGCTGGCGTCGCAGCGGGATAAGCTCGGCTCGAGCCGACGCATGCGTGTGCGGGGTTTGCGAAGGAGATCGACATGAGGCCAGCTGAAGCGACGATGGTGAGGGCGGCGGCGCTCGCGTTGGGGCTCGCCACGGCGGGCCCGGTCGCCGCGCAGTCCGACGCCGTCCAGGTCGTCGTCCCGCCCTCGGGCGTCTGGGGCGGACCGGGCGCCGGCTACGGCGGGCCGCTCGCCTTGGCCGGTCCCTCTTGGGTGGCGCGGTTGCTCGGGCACGGGCCGATCGGCTGCTACTATACCCGTGTGCGCGCCAACAACATGTGGTTGCGAGCGCAGATCTGCGACTGGTACGACTGATGGCGTCGGCGGAGCGCGGGGGCGGCGCAGCGAGGCGATTAACCGATTTGCTAGGCCGGCCGCGGCGGAGGACTTGTTTACGCGCTGGCCCGCTTCCAATACAACGGCCCCACGCGGAAAGCCCGCGCTTTCCTGTCATGGGGAGCCGATGTTCAAGAAAATTCTGATCGCCAACCGCGGCGAAATCGCTTGCCGGATCATCAAGACTGCGCGTCGCATGGGGATCAAGACCATCGCCATCTATTCCGAGGCCGACAAGGACGCGCTGCACGTCGAGATGGCCGACGAAGCGGTCGCCATCGGCCCGCCCGCGGCGGCGCAGTCCTATCTCGTGATCGACAAGATCGTCGCCGCCTGCCAGGAGACGGGCGCGGAGGCGGTTCATCCGGGCTACGGCTTTCTGTCCGAGCGAGCGGCCTTCGCGCGGGCGCTCGCGGACGCGGGCATCGTCTTCATCGGCCCCAATCCGCGCGCCATCGAGGCGATGGGCGACAAGATCGAATCGAAGAAGTTCGCCAACGCCGCCAAAGTTTCGACCGTCCCAGGCTATCTCGGGGTGATCGAGTCGCCCGAGCGCGCGGCCCAGATCGCCGACGAGATCGGCTATCCGGTGATGATCAAGGCCTCCGCCGGTGGCGGCGGCAAGGGCATGCGCATCGCGCATAAGCGTCAGGACGTGTTCGAGGGCTTCGCCCGCGCCAAATCGGAAGCGAAATCCTCGTTCGGCGACGATCGCGTGTTCGTCGAGAAGTTCATCGTCAACCCGCGCCACGTCGAGATCCAGGTGCTCGGCGACAAGCATGGGCATGTCATCTATCTCGGCGAGCGCGAGTGCTCGATCCAGCGCCGCAACCAGAAGGTGATCGAAGAAGCGCCCTCGCCCCTGCTCGACGAGGAGACGCGCCGCAAGATGGGGGAGCAGGCGGTCGCCCTCGCCAAGGCGGTCCATTACGACTCGGCCGGCACGGTCGAGTTCGTCGCCGGCCAGGACCGCAGTTTCTATTTCCTCGAGATGAACACCCGCCTGCAGGTCGAGCATCCGGTGACGGAGCTAGTCACCGGCGTCGATCTCGTCGAGGAGATGATCCGCAGCGCCGCCGGGGAGATGCTGCGCCTGACGCAAGCCGACGTGCAGCTCAAGGGCTGGGCGGTCGAGAGCCGCGTCTACGCCGAAGACCCGACCCGCAACTTCCTGCCCTCGACCGGGCGCCTGGTGAAGTACCGGCCGCCGGCGGAGGGGACGAGGCACGGCGTCACGGTGCGCAACGACACCGGCGTCTATGAGGGCGGCGAGATTTCCATCCACTACGATCCGATGATCGCCAAGCTCGTGACCCATGCGCCGGACCGGCTCGCGGCGATCGAGGCCCAGGCGACCGCGCTCGACGCCTTCGTGATCGATGGCATCCGCCACAACATCCCCTTCCTGTCGGCGCTGATGCAGCATCCGCGCTGGCGGGAAGGGCGGCTGTCGACCGGCTTCATCGCCGAGGAGTTTCCCGACGGCTTTCGTCCGCTGGTCGCCAAGGGCGAGACGGAGCGTCGCCTCGCGGTCGTGGCGGCGCATGTCGATCACATTCTCAACGACCGCAAGCGCCGCATTTCCGGGCAATTGCGCGAGCCGGAGCAGCTCCGTTTCGAGCTCAAGCGGATCGTCGCAATGGGACGCAGCCGGATCGAGATCGAGATCGAGATCGACGCGAAGAAGGGCGGCGGCGTTTCGGTCGTCTTCGCCGACGGGTATAGGGTGGCGGTCCATTCGGACTGGAAGCCGGGCGACTTAATCTGGCGGGGCGCGGTGGACGGCGCCGAGATCGCGGTGCAGACGCGCCCGATCCTCAACGGCTACGCGCTCTCCCACGCCGGCGTCGGGGTCGACGCGCGCGTCTACACGCGCCGGGAGGCGCAACTCGCCGCCTTGATGATCGAGCGGAAGGGGGCCGACGGCTCGAAGACGCTGCTCTGTCCGATGCCGGGCCTCGTCAAGGCGATCGCGGTCAAGGTCGGGCAGGACGTGAAGGCGGGCGAGCAACTCTGCATCGTCGAGGCGATGAAGATGGAGAACGTGCTGAGCGCCGAGCGCGACGGCACCGTCAAGGCGATCCTGTGCAAGGAAGGGGATTCTCTCGCAGTGGACGCGGCGATCATGGAGTTCGCGTGAGCAGGGCGGGCGGCCGCCGCCTCCTCTCGTCCGGCTCTCCGTTCGAGAGGGCTTACGGCTATTCGCGCGCGGTTGTCGCGGCCGACGAAGTGCTGATCTCCGGCACGACCGGCTACGATTACGCCAGGATGGCGATGCCCGAGGATCCGGGGGAGCAGACGCGCAACATCTATTCGACCTTCGCGGCGGTTTTGAAAGAGGCAGGCGGGACGCTCGCCGACATCGTCCGGCTGAGGACCTTCGTCACCGACGTCTTGTATTGCGAGGCTGTGCTCGGCGTGCAGGGCGAGGTTTTCCGCGACATACGGCCGGCGGCGACGATCGTCGTCGTCCCCGCGCTCCTGATGCCGGAAATGAAGGTCGAGATCGAAGCCGAAGGCCGCCTCGGGCGCAGAGGCTGAGACTTCGCGCCCCATTGTGCCCTTGGTGGTGAATTTTCACCACAAAGAACACGAAGAAGCACGAAGTCGGATTTTTGTCAGGCCTTCTTGACCCAGAGGAGGCACCAGCCGGTCGGGGAGATGTCGCCGTCGACCATCTTGCAGGCGTTGGGGGCAACGAAGAAGTTGCAGCCGTCGCACTGGTGGCCGTCCTTCGGATCGGGCTGATATTTCACCGCCGCCGGCGCCATCTTCGCTTCCGCCGCGCCCGACATCAGCGCCAGAACCGGCACGGCGCCAGCCGCCGCCCACAGAACCGTCCGACGGCTGACGCACATTCCAACCTCATCCATCGATCGCCTCCCAGAATTGAAAGTCCGGCGAAGTCCGCCGGCGGCCTCTTGCGCCGATTTCTCGGCGCGATCAACTGCGCTGCTTGCTACGTCGGCGCAGGGCCGCGCTCTGGATATACGACGGAACGAGACGCTTGGGATTTCGACGTTGGTACAGGGCGTCAAGGCGACGACGTGTTCCCTGGCGACAGGGACGTCAGGGAATCAATTCCGCGATCGGAACCAGAACAGGCAATTCCCCAGGGCCCGGTCGGCGCAGTCACGTCGGGTCGGCTGACCGCGCCGGCCCGGCTAGATCCTCGAGGCGCCGCAATTCGCTCCTCCTTCCGACCTCCGGGAAAAAGTCGCTGCAAATGGCTGAAAAAAGCCTCGTTTCGCGCCCGGAAACGGCTCGGCTCAGCGTCCCGCGGCCGCCCGGAAGGCGAGCGCCGTCTCGCGAACGCCGGCCTCGAGCGGCGTGGCGTCGGACCAGAAGGCCTTGGCGAATTTCGTCGCGTCGACGCGGTAAGGGCGGTCCACCAGGAACCGCATCTCGCGCATCTCGCGCAGGAAGGGCGAGAGGGGCCCCATGGGCCCAAGCAAGGAGGCGGGCAATACCCTGATCCGCGGTCGGACGCCGAGCGCCTCCGCCGCGACGCCCAAGATTTCGCGGGTCGTGCGGGTCGGCGCGCAGGGCATGTGCCAGGCTTGGCCGAAGGCGGAGTTAGGCGCCGCGAGCAAAGTCGCAACCGCGCGGGCGATGTCGGGCACATAGGCGTAGTCGTGCGGGAAGTCCGGCGAGCCGATGAACAGGGCGGCCTTGTGCCTCGCCAGCATGCCGATCGTCGGGTCGCCGAGGTAGGACCGGCCGACCCCCGGCCCGTAGAAGTCGGGCGCCCGCAAGGCCGTGATCCTGGCGCGCGCGGCGGCCTCCGTCCAGACGCGGGTCGCGACGGCGCGCGCGGCGGGCTTCATGCCATAGGATGTCAGGGGCATCGACTCGACGAGCGGCGCGGTCTGCGGCCCGTACATGTAGAGATTGTCGATGAAAACCATCCGCGCGCCAGTCGCTTCCGCGGCGGCGACGAAATTGCCGATCGCCTTCGGCCAGGCCTCGCGCCACACGCGACCGACGTAAGGGAAGCCGATCGCGACGACGAACTGCTCGCCCTGGCGCGCGGCCTTGACGACGCTGTCGCAGACGAGCGCGTCGCAGGCGGAAAAGGTCGCGCCTTTCGACAGGTCGGCCGGCGCATTGCGCTGGGCGACGATGACTTCGCGCCCCTCCGCGATGAGCCGCTCCGCCGTGGCGCGGCCGGTCGGGCCGCAGCCGAAGATCACGATCCTGCCGCTCATCGCCTCGTCCGCATGCCGCCGCTAGAGACCAACCGCGCGATCCGTAGGATCCCTCGGACCGCGGTCTCGAGCACGAGCCCCGCAGCGTAGGCGAGGGCGCAGCAGAAGGCCGCGGCTGCGGCGACTCTGAGCGTCATGTCGCCGGCGAAATCGTATGTCCCGCCGTTCAGCGACCGCATGACGAGCGTGAAGGGCAGGGCGGCCAGCACGAGCGGCAGGTCGGCGAACCAGGTCCCCGCGCGGCGGAGGTATTCGACGTAGAGCGCGGCGAATGCGAGCGCGTAGAGCCCCGCGAGCGCGATGCCCGTCCACGATCGGAGCCGCATGGGAATCGGCTTCCCGTTCACTCGGCCTCGTAGGCGACGACCTGCTGCGCCTGGCGGCCGAGGCCCTCGATGCCGAGCGAGACCGTGTCGCCCGGCTTGAGGAAATGCGGCGGCTTCTTGCCGGCGCCGACGCCGGGCGGCGTGCCGGTCGTGATGACGTCGCCGGGCTCGAGGATCATGAACTGCGAGACGTAGGAGATGAGCGTCTTGACGCCGAACACCATGGTCGCCGTCGAGCCGCTCTGCATCCGCTCGCCGTTGACGTCGAGCCAGATGTCCAGCTTCTGCGGGTCCTCGATCTCGTCAGGCGTGACGAGCCAGGGGCCGAGCGGACCGAAGGTCGGACAGCCCTTGCCCTTCATCCATTGGCCGGAGCGTTCCATCTGGAACTCGCGCTCGGACACGTCGTTGCAGACGCAATATCCCGCCACATGCCGAAGCGCCTCGTCTTCGCTGACATAGCTCGCCCGCGTTCCGATCACGATCGCGAGCTCCGCTTCCCAATCGGTTTTCTTCGAGTCTTTCGGAATGACGATGTCGTCGTTGGGCCCGACGATGCAGGAGGGCGCCTTGTTGAACAACACCGGCTCCTTCGGCACCGGCTGACCGGATTCGGCGGCGTGGTCGGCGTAATTGAGACCGACGGCGACGAAGTTGCCGACCTTCGCGACGCAGGGTCCGAGCCTGGGCACGCCGCGCACGGCCGGAAGCGATTCGGGCTTGAGCTTCGCGAGGCGCGCCAGCGCGCGAGGGCCAAGCGTGTCGGCGTCGATGTCCGCCACGACCTCGCTGAGGTCGCGCAATTTGCCGGCGTGGTCAATAAGCCCCGGCTTCTCCTTGCCGCTCCTGCCATACCGAACCAGCTTCATCGTCCCTCCCATTGTCAAGTCGGCCGCCTTCGGCCGCACCGGAATCGACTGTTAGCAAGATGCGACAGGCGGCGAAACGTCAATCGTCGGCGGGCTTTTTCCCGCGCGGCCGCCGACACGCAGATTTGATGCTCGGGGCTTATGGATTTTTCACCCTGGGACCCTCAAATAGTCCGCATTGCATCGTTAGAAGCGGTCAAGCGCCGATCCGGGACCAAGGCGATTTGGTACTTGTTCCTTGTGACGAGCCCAGATTGGGGCTTGAAGGCAGTTTTCGGATGATGTTTGTTGAACGATAGGCGCTCGCGCAAGCGAAAAAAGCGCACGCTATGACTGTCAACGCCCTGCAACGCCCCCGTAGAGAAACGCCCCTGTAACGCCCCCGTAGAGAAAAGACCCGCAAAATGTCAGCTTTGGAACGGATCGCCCTTTTTATTGATGGCGCCAACTTGTACGCGAGCGCGAAAGCTCTTGGTTTTGATATCGACTATAAGCGCCTGCTTAAAGAGTTCCAAGGCAAGGGACGCTTGATTCGCGCCTTCTATTACACCGCGCTGGTTGACGATCAGGAATATTCATCCATCCGTCCGCTGGTCGATTGGCTCGATTACAACGGCTATGCCGTGGTGACGAAGCCGACCAAGGAGTTCGTCGATTCGACCGGGCGCCGCAAGGTC
>Ga0074044_10004211_pt1 | contig 11983 bp, 9 predicted proteins | sample BogForMeECP23OM1_FD_94443 | JGI IMG/M metagenome (GOLD analysis project Ga0074044, IMG submission 94443) | Bog forest soil microbial communities from Calvert Island, British Columbia, Canada - Bog Forest MetaG ECP23OM1 | ecosystem: Environmental > Terrestrial > Soil > Wetlands ...
AGCTGAATGGAGCCTCCGAGGGTGTGTGCCTGCGCCAGAACGACGCCATCGGCGCGGCGCTCCAATTTGAAGTGCTCCTGGAATCGCTCCTTATAGTCTTCAAACCTGGGAGTTGGGACAAACTGGGTCAACGACATGATCTCGTCTCCGTTTAGGGTTTGCTTTCAGTTACGGGCGATACCCCAGGCCGTCATGACAATGGTGGCGACGAACACCAGGTCACACAGGCCCATGAGCGGTCTGATCCGCTTCAAGCCGGACAATGTCCAGACAATGATTGCAGCGATCAACGCACCGGCCAACAGCTCGGTCGTACCCGCACCGTAACCCGTTTGCGGCAACACCATCCCGACCATGACTGCCGACAGCGAGAAGAGCATGCTGTGTGCATGTACCGAGCTTCTCCACTTGTAGGCATCGAACGTTCGATGAAATTCGGCCAGGTCGCCGAGGACTGAAGCGGTCTCAAGCGACTTGGTGTGCGCCTCCTGCTTGGCGCCAAGGTAAAGTCCAATGAAGGCTGCCACCACCATCCAGCCAAGACCGAAAGCGATCAAAGTATTACCCATTGTTCCCTCCAGTTCGCGTGTCACATGTGGATGGGCTTGCCAATGATACCCTTCGCCGCCTCCATGACGCCTTCCGACAGCGTCGGGTGCGCGTGGATCATTTGAGTCAGGTCTTCGGCCAGAAGTTCGCTCGACTTGGCCAGAAGCATTTCATGGATGATTTCCGTGGCATTCAGTCCCACCACATGGCCGCCGAGAATGGCGCCCGTCTGCGGATCGGCGATGAGTTTGACCAGACCTTCGACGCGACCCATGGCAACGGCCTTGCCGATGCCGCGATAAGGGAATACCGATTTCTTGATGGCGATACCTTTGGCCCGAGCCTCATCTTCCCGCAGCCCAAAACCTGCCACCTGGGGCTCGCAATAGATCGTCGAGGGAACGTCTTCGGCGTTGACGTTCTTTGTCCGAGGCGGATGTCCGGCGATGAATTCAACGGCATGCTCGCCTTCCCGCGAGGCCACATGGGCCAGCATCGGTGCCGCCGTGACATCGCCGATGGCGAACACACCCTTGACGCTCGTCTGGTTGTAGTCGCCCACCACGATGAAGCCCCGCGAGTCGGCCTTAACTCCCACTGTTTCCAATCCGATGTTTTCGGTGTTGGGCTTGCGTCCGAACACCGCCAGCGCTCTGTCCGTCTCGATTATCTTGCCGCCTTGGGGCGTTTCCAACACCACCGTTACCGTATTTGCACCCTTGGCCAGCGACTTGGCACGCGCGCTAGTGAGTACGTTAATGCCGCGGGCAACGAAGCTCTTCGCCAGCAGATCGGTGCATTCGTGATCTTCAGTCGGCAGAAGGTGTTCGGCCATTTCGACCAGTGACACCTCGACGCCAAAGGCGTTCATGATAAAGGCGAATTCGCAGCCAATGGCGCCGCCGCCGAGTATGACCATGGACTTGGGCAGGGTGCTCATTGCCAGAATTCCAGTTGACGAGAGCACGCGTGTCTCGTCGAACTCAAATCCCTCTGCCTCAATCGGTCGTGAGCCGGTAGCAATGATGACGTTTTTGGCGTCCACTTTTGTCACCGCGCCATCGGCTCCGGTCACGGCGACTTTGCCCACCCCGGCCAGCCTGCCGGTTCCTTTGATCACCCGCACGCCGTTCTTGCGCAACAGGCCGCCGACACCGTTCGAGAGTGTCTTTGCCGCGGCGCGCGAATTTTCTTGTACCTTGCTGTAATCCAGACCAGAGCGATCGACCTTGACGCCGAGTTTTTCCATAGCCGTCAGGGTATGGAATTCCTCGGCCTGCTGAATCAGATTTTTCGACGGAATGCAGCCCCAGTTCAGGCACACGCCGCCGAGCGCCTCTTTCTCGACGACCATCACTGAAAGCCCTAGCTGGGCAGCCCGAATGGCCGCGACATAGCCTCCCGGACCTCCACCGATCACCACAATATCGTACGCCTTATCCATGGTCGGCCTCACAGCAACATCAGTTCGGGGTTGCTGAGCAAGTCGATGAGCTTGTTCGCGAATCGGCCGATCGGCGCACCGTCGACGGCGCGATGATCGAAACTCAGGCCGCAGGGCAGCATGCTGCGCAACACCATCTGGCCGTCGACAGCGACCGGCTTCTCAATCGGCGATCCGGGCTGGAAATTGACCACTTGCGGCAGGTTCAACAGCGGTGTCGAAACGGCCCAGGCGCCCGGCGCGAAGCCACCGGTGCTGGACAGAGTGATGGTGCCGTCGGCCATGTCGGCTGCACTCAGCTCTCCCTTGCGGGCACGACCGACCAGTTCCTTGATTTCCTGGTCTATTTGCAGCATGCCCTTGGCTTGTGCGTTGCGCAGTACCGGCACGACCAATCCCGAATCGTATTCTCCCTTTCCGGGAAGCGCGACAGCAATCCCGACATTGACGTTGTCCCAAACGGTAATGACGTCGTTGCTCAGGGTCGAATTGCAGATCGGCACATGGCGGCAGGCAACCGCAACCGCGCGTACCTGAAAGGCAAGCAGTGACACCCGAGTGCCCAGCTCCTGTTCTCTCGCCAGCATTGTCTGGCGCGCGGCAAGCAACTTGCCGACATCGGCTTCGAAAAACGCATAGGTATGGGCCGCGGTGGTTTTTGCCGTGAGCATGCGTTCGGCGATGACTTTGCGCATGCCGGTCAGTGGAATGCGTGCCTTTTCGCGCATGGTGCCGGCATTGGCTGTCTGCGGTACTTCCGCGACAACATGAGTACGTGAAGCGAGCGCCTCCATGACATCGCGGCGCACAATGCGCCCGCCCGGCCCTGTGCCGACGACCGACGTCAGATCAAGTTGGTTTTGTCGTGCAATGACCTTGGCCAGCCCCGAAGCCCGGATTCGCCCGCACGTGGCACGTGTTATTACCTCGCCATCCGCCACCACCCTGCCTTTCTCCGGCTCGCTCGCGAAGCGCGCGGCAGATGGCGACGCTCCGCCGGCAACCAGCGAACGGTACTCATCCTCGGTATCCGCGATCTGCCCCATCGATTTTTCGACCGCCAGGACATCGCCCGCCTTGGCCGTCATATGCACATAGCCACGGGAAGGGGCTGGCAGGTCGGTGGTGACCTTTTCCGTTTCGATCGACACCAAAGGCTGGTCTCTTTCGACCAGAGTGCCCTCGGCAACCGCCCAGCCAACGATGGTCCCTTCCGACATTCCCATTGCCAGTTGCGGCAATATCAGGTCTCGTATCATGGCTTTTCCGCTACCGACAGATTTCGCGAACCGCCGCTTCGATGCGCTCCGGCGTCGGCAGGGTGTAGGCATCGATATAGCCGCCCGGGATAGGCATGTTCGGATGGCAGACACGCTTTACCGGGGCGTCAAGCAGGTCGTAGCCTTTCTCCATGACCTGTGCCGACACTTCGGCTGCAAACCCGGCGCGTTCCCAGTCTTCGTCGACGATCACAAGGCGGGAGGTCTTTTCGATGGAGCGCAGCAGGGTCTCACAATCGAAGGGCCCAAAGCTGCGAGGGTCCACCACCTCGATGCTGATTTCGTCCTTGAGCTGTTCCGCCACCTTCAGCGCGTTTTGGACTTGCAGACCGCTGGCCAGCACCGTCACATCGGTTCCCTGCCGCTTCACATCAGCCACACCGAGCGGGATGATGTAGTCCTCGTCGGGGACCATGCCTTTTAGCATCATCGTATTGATGTGCCACAGGAAGAACACCGGATTGTTGTCGCGGATCGCAGCCTTCATCAGCCCTTTGGCGTCCTTGGGCGTCGAGGGCATGCACACCTTGATTCCCGGGTGGTGAATTAGCGCGCCATAAGGGAGCGTCGCATGTTCGTTGGCCACGCGCCGGCCGACACCGCAGGTGCCCATCATGACCATGGGCAGCGGCAGTTGGCTACCATGCATGAAGTGATATTGCGATGCCTGCAGGAACACTTCCGATCCCGCAAAATAGGAAAAGCCGGAATACATGAAGTCGACGATCGGCCGCAGCCCTTCTTGCGCCGATCCCATGGCACAACCGACGATGCCGGGCTCGGCCAGCGGGGTGTCGACGACGCGCCGGGAGCCGAATTGGTCGCACAAGCCTTTGGTATGTGGGAAGGTGCCTGCCTGGATGCTGACACCGAGCATATAGACGCTTTCGTCGCGCTGCATTTCTTCGACGATGGCCTCGCGGATGGCTTCGGTCAGGCTGATTTCTCGCTCATTTGTCATGGTTGTTGCTCTCGATTCGGTTAGACGGCATAGACCGCGGACAACAGCGATTCGACCGAGGGCAGTGCCTTCGGACTGGAGTCGCTGAACGACTCCGCTTCGTCGGCGTCGCGCTCGGCATCCTGTTTGATCCGATCAATCTCATCCGCTGTGAGAACCTTTTTCGTCAGCAACATCTCCGCCGCCAGCATCAACGGATCCTTTTCGGCCTTCCACTTATCCATGAGGGCCTGTTCGCGCGGCGTCGGACCTTCATTGTTGAGCCCGCCGACATTGTGCTCCTGGGAGCGAAGGGTTAAGCACTCGACAAAAATCGGCCCCTTGCCGCTGCGCGCATGATCAATCGCCTTGATGGCTGTCTCGGCGCAGGCAAAAAGGTCTTGCCCATCGACGACGATGGCGGGAATTTTGTAACCTGCAGCGAGCTGCGAAATATGCTCGCCGGGGAACAGCTCCGACATCTTGCTATGCTGAGCGATGCCGTTATTCTCGCACCAGAAGATAACCGGCAGCTGCCAGTTGGCGCACATCAGCATCGCTTCGTGTGCCCGGCCCTCGCCATAGGAACCGTCGCCCGAGCAATTCATGACGACCTGGCCGGATTTCTTGTACTTCGCGGCAAAGCCGTAACCGACGCTCATCGGAAAATTCGCGCCAATGTTTCCGGACGCGCCGAAGATATGATCGGAGGGAAAGGACATGTGGAAGCTGGAGCGCCCTTTGCAACAGCCTGCCTCCCGTCCCATATGCTCCGCCACATAACGCTTGTATTCGACCCCTTTGCTCAAAATATGCGCCAGACCATGCGCGCGGTAGTGCGGCCACATGATGTCTTCCTTGCGCAGGAATGAACCGGCGGCCACTCCCGGCGCCAGCGCTACGCCGCCTTCATGGTAGAACCCCACCATTCGGCCGGCGCGGATGACCCGCATCATCATCCGGTCAAGAGCCTGGGCTCGGGCCAGATTGGTGAGCAGCATCACTTGCTGATCTTTGGTCAAAGGCATAATTTTCTCCGTGTAACGTGTTGTCAGCTCACGGACGCAAAGTCGCGCTTGCGAATGTAGATGGCCTTGTCATCCTGAAAGAACTGGATGCCCGTTGACCCGGCCTCGGGAAGCCCAAAGCCGGATTCCTTGACCCCGCCAAAACTGTGCTGCGGTTCCTTGTAGGCGCTGTGCAAATTGACATGTGTCAGCCCAACTTCGCTGTGTTCGGCAAAATGCCACGCCTTGTCGAGGTCACGGGTGTAAATGGACGAGGACAAGCCATAGGGCACCGCATTGGCCAGGCGCAGTGCCTCCTCGTAGTGCGGCACCTTGTATACTGCCAGTACTGGGCCGAACACCTCCGTCGTCGAGATGTCGAGGTCAGCCGACGGGTTTTCGACGATGCTCGGCGCAATGAAGCAGCCATGCTCCAACCCGTCGGCGCGGACACGCTCGCCGCCGGCGACAAAACGCGCCTTCTGCTCCCTGGCCCGGCCAATATGCCGCAGGATCGAGTCGAGCTGAGCCTCCCCCGCGACCGGTCCCATTGTGGATCCCGACTGGTATCCCGGCCCCAAGCGCAGCGTGCCGGTACGCTGCAACAGGGACTCCATCAGCATGTCGGCGACGCTTTCCTCCACGATCAGCCGGCTTGTCGCCGTACACCATTGCCCGGCGCAGGAAAACGCCCCGACCACCGCATCATGAGCCGCCAACTCGAGATCGCTGTCGGCCAACACCACCATGGGATTCTTGCCACCCATTTCCAATTGGGTGCGGGTGAAGTTCCTGCTCGCCGTTTGGGCAATGTTCCGCCCGACTTCCGTCGAGCCGGTGAAGGTCACGGCACGCACCAGGGGATGAGCCACTAACGCCTGTGACAATTCACCGCCTGAACCGGTGACGAATTGCACAACCCCTGCGGGAAGCCCTGCTTCGATCATTATCTGGATCACCGCTTCTCCGACCGCCGGGGTCTGGCTGGCGGGTTTGAGGATGGCCGTGTTACCCGCCATAAGCGCCGGCGCGAGCTTGCGCCAGGGGACATTGAACGGAAAATTCCAGGGCACGATGACGGAAACGACGCCGAGCGGTTCGCGTCGCGAGTAGCCTAGGATTCCGGCGCGATAACAGTCACCAATGCGTCCGAACTGCCGTTCGCCTTCGCCGATCTGGTAGTCCAGTTCCAGGGCCGCGGCGTCAATTTCGACCAGCGATTCCGACAGTAATTTGCCATTTTCCCGGGTAATCAGCCGGGCGATTTCCTCTCGTCGGTCACGGATGATCTGGGCCGACCGGCGCAGGATGCCGACGCGTTCCGCCAGCGGTTGCCGACGCCATTGCGCATACGCTTCGTGGGCGCCGCGCACGGCACGCTCAACATCCCCCAATGTGGACAAGGGATACTCGTGACATAGCTCACGCAGGTCCGCAGGGTCATGGACACCAAAACGGCGACCGGAGACACTGTCGCACCACCGACCGTCGATGTAGTTCCGATGCTGCAACCGGAAAGAGCTGGACGGGGAAGCAGGACGGACTGCACCCATTTTGGTTCTCCTCGCTGGGGCTTACTGGGCCAGCCCCGACTCGCGCCGGGTCACTTCGCAAATCGCACTCCAGTCCGCCTCACCAAGGTCACTCGAAATTGCCGCCAGCATCTTTCGCTCGATGATCTGACCGATCTCCAGCTTTACGCCCGCGTCGCCGGCACTGGCCAGCATCAGTCTCACGTCCTTCAAGCCGGCAGGCATGGTAAAGCCGGCTTCCGAACTGAACTCGCGTTTTCGCGTTTTTTCCGCGTACATCTTCATTGCCGGATGCGCGAAGGCCATGTCGAAAAACTGCTGCGGGAATTTGAGATCCACGCCGGTCTTCTCGGCAAAGGCATAGACCTCGCCCATGAGCTCGATGATGGAAATGGCGGTGTAGTTGATGCACAGCTTCATGCTGTTGGCGACTGGCGGCAGCTCGGAAATTTCAACCACCATCCGAGCATAGCTGGCGCAAATCGGCTTGACGGATGCTACAGCGTCCGCATCGCCGCCCAGATAGGTTGCCAGCTGGCCCGCCGCAGCGGCGTCCGGTCGTCCGATGACTGGCCCCGAGACATAACGCGTTCCGTGCTCCCGATGGAGCTTGGCGAGAGAGTCGGCGCAGACGGGCGATATCGTGGTGACGCAGAGGTGCACAGCCCCTGGCTTCAGCGCACTCAAAATGCCGCCTTCGCCGCTCAGCATGTCCAGAATTGACCGGTCGTCCATGAGACTGGTGATGACGATGTCGGCGTTCGCCACCGCCTCGCGCGCCGTTGCCGCCCGCTTGGCTCCCGCAGCGACCAGCGCGTCGGCCTTGGCAGCAGTACGGTTCCACACGGTCAAGTCGAAGCCGGCCTTCTGAATACAAGCGGCAATCCCTGAGCCCATATTGCCCAGTCCGAGAAAGGCGATTTTCATTGGCATTTCCTTCTTGGTTTATTAGGGCGCTTTTGGCGAAACGGGTTGATCCAGACGGATTTCGCCCAGATAGTTGCTTTGCTCGCCAAGAACCGCGTCCAGTCGGGCGAGGGAAAATTCGGGATGTGATATCTCGATGCTGTAGGTGCCGCTCGATGTCTCAAGACGATCAAACTTGAAGTCGCCGAAGAAGTCGGTTTTCGTTTCGGCGATCTGCTTTGAACCTTGCAGCAGCCGAACGCGGGCGCCCTCCAGGCAGTCAACGGCACCACCGCGGTTGGCAATCACGCTGCCGCCGATAAAGCACTTCGTATAACGGTACAGATTTCGGTAGTACACGCGTGGCAAGGCCTTCAGTTCGGGACCCAGCGTCTCCAGTTCATCGCGGCGTACCATCTCTTGCATCGTCTCATCCTCGATAAGGAATGAGCGCATTGCACCCGTAGGACAGGCCTGCACGCAGCGCGGCATCGCCCAACCCTTGTCCAGCAGCTGGGCATCAAAAATCCATTTTTGGGGTAACTGCAGCTCCTCGTTCCACCAGATGGCGCCGTAGGGGCAGGCATCGACCAGGTCCTTGCGGCCACGCGCCTTTTGGGGATCGATGATGACAATCCCATCCGTGCGCTGGTAGATGGCACCGTCTTTGGCTGCGGCGATGCACGGAGCGGCGTCGCAGTGATTGCACATGGTCGGCAGATACGCCGTATCGACCATGGGAACCCTGCCCCGTACTCGTCTCTCGATCCGAATCCAGTCGTGACCCTGGCTCGGCTGTGGCGCCGCATATCCGGGAAAATCATTGCCGATATGCTCATCCTTGGTAACAAGGGCGCAGTTGTTAAAGTTTTCGCAAAGAGCGACATCGATCACCATGTTCCATTTTTTCATGGCTATCCCCTGGATGAAGGTTATGGCACGCTTTCGAGCGTGGACTTGCTTGTGCTGTGCAAGGCTGCGCTGCGCTTCCATCGCTCAATCTCCACAAGGCAGGAATTGGGCGCGCTGGCCTCTGTTCCCTGCACCTGCGGCCGCGAAGGGGTCAGGATATTGACGCAGCCACCCAGATCCACCATGCCCTGATCGGTCATGAGGGGATTGAATTCCGCGCTGGATTCGAAGATCTTCACCACGCCTGACGGAACGGTCTGGGAAAGGTCGGCCACACAAATCACCGCGCCCCGATCATTGAACACGCGAACAAGGTCGTGGTGGGAAATGCTGCGTGCAGCGGCATCCACCGGATTGAGGCGCATCACCCAGTAATCGCGATCACCCACCCGCACGCGATGGTCTGCGACGCCGTTGATCACACTGTTCTTGCCATCGCTGAAGGTATGAAAGCTGAAGCGCGGATGAGCCGACACCATCTGCAAGGGGTAGCGGTCGATCAGGTCTTTCGTCGACAGACCTTCCCATGCCGGAATGTAACGATTCAAAGCCGGCCGCTCAGGGTTGGAAGCGTCGCTACGCTCAATGGTCTTTGAGACAAATTCGATTTTGCCGGAGGGAGTTTGCAGGCCCTTGCCAAATTGCTCCGCATACTGGGAGGGCATGGGTAGCGGTTCCGGCGCATCCTTTTGACGATCTTCGGCAAACCAACGCATATAGGGTGACTGGCGTGTCTCGGGCGACGGTGCGGGAACGACGTAGTAGCCCTTCTTGAGAAACGCCTTCCAGGATATCCGGCTCGGCAGTTCGCTCGAATCAAATACCCGCTTGCACCAGTCCAGTTCGCTGCACCCCTCTGAATACAACGCCCCCAGACCTAGGCGCTGAAGGATCTCGAGAAATATCTGATAGTCGGACTTCGACTCCCCGAGAGGCTCGATGCATTTGTGCTGCATTAGGATCATGCGATGATTCAGCTGGCCACTGGAGTCGTGAACATAGCCGCTGCAGTTCGCCCACTCCCCGATGTCCCAGCGTTCCAGTAGCGTACATGCCGGCAGGATGATGTCGGCAAACTGTGCTTCGCCTTCAAACCAGATGGACTGGTTGACCACGCATTCCATGGACGGATGGCGGTAGGCTTCGATAAACCGGCTTGAATTGGCTATGGTGCCGAATGACGATCCGCCATAACGATACAGCATGTGTACCGGCGAGAAGCCCTGCATGGGATAATTGAACGGTGCGAACTGAGCTTCGACGGAAGTGCCGTCCCACAGATATCCCTCGCATTTGCCTTCGATAATGGCCTCGGGGAAGCGCTGGCGGGGGATCATCTGCTTGACCGGGTTCATCGTCAGTACGTGCGGCATCTGGATGTAGTTGTTGACCGACGAGGCGGTCCAGACCAACTCGCCGGAGATCCCGCCATCGGCGTAGCCGGGGAAATAGAAAGAAAAGTCAAGCGGTGTGAAACATTGCAGATTGCCCATATTCACCCCGGGCTTGCCCCAGCCCTGCATCGCCATCATCAGGATCATGGAACGGGCCCATTGCGCGCCGGTCGCTGACCGGCAGGCGCCGCCACAGCCAAGTCCCGCACCGCCAGCCGAAAGATAGGTTTTCTTCTTGCCCCATTGGCGCGCCAGGGCACGCACCACATGGGCAGGCACACCGGTTTCGGATTCCTGCCATTCGGGGGTCTTTTGCACCCCGTCCGTCGCACCCAGGAGGTAGTCCCGCCATTCGTCGAACCCGGTGGTGCGGGTGCGCACATATTCCTTGTCATAGAGGCCTTCCTCGGCCCACACATACATGATGGCCGCTGCCATTGCCGCATCGGTACCGGGACGGATCGGAATCCACCGTCCGCCCAAAAGTTGGGCTGTCGGATTGAGATGCGGGTCTATATGCACAAACTCGATGCCGAGTTGCTTGGCCCAGAGCCGCCGCTGCGTCCCCTCGCCGCCGCCATAGACGCCGGCCGTGGATTCTGGATCACTCGCCCAGAACACTATCATTTCGCATTCCTGCAGGCAATCTTCGACCAGCCCGTAACCACCGGGAAGTCCGACGCGCATGGTGTTGCCGAAATGATGCGCAGCCCCCCAGTACCAGCCCTCCCAGGAGTCGGGATTTGGGTGCACGCGAGTGAAGCCGAGCAGATTTCCGAAGCGGAGCATGGCGCTCAAGTAATAGCCGATGTTACCCCACTGATGATGGGAGCTTTGATACAGCGCCATCGCTCCCGGACCATGCACGCGCTTCTGACGAATGATTTCGGTGGCGACGATATCGAGCGCTTCGTCCCAGCTGATGCGTTCATATCCGGATATGCCGCGGTTTTGCGGATTGCGCGCACCATTGGGATCAAAATCCACGCGCTTCATCGGATAAAGCAGGCGCTTATCCGAATACACCATCGATTTCAGGGACAATGCATGGGGACTGACGGTAGCACGCCGGTAGGGTGTAAAACTGCGTCCCCGGGCATAGATCGTCCAACTCGGGGCATCGTCGCTCGTCAGGTCGATGAGCGTCGTGCGAACGATGCGGCCATCCCTGACAAATACATAGAGAGGACCGCCGTTGGTGGTGGTCGTGTAACGGATCGTTCCATCCCGCATCGGGGTGCCAAATTCCAGGCCCGCGGTCTTGATCCTGTTCATCAACTGCAGGAACCAGACGACGAGTTCGTCCCTGCCCTCGATTACGACTTTGAAGGTCTTGGCCGCCAGCACAACCTCACGCTGGTCGGGATTGGGGTTCGCCAGAAACTTCAGGGCGAGCGGCACATCCTTGATCACCATCGCCACGTCGGGCTTGGGATGAATGCCGGCTTGCGACTTAACCTTTCCGTTTTGGAAGGTGTAGTACCGCCCGAGACTTCCGTCCTTCAGCCTGATCTGAACGACACAATTGCGCTTGCGCATGAAGTCCCTGAACGCCGGGTGCCTGCGCGCGCTCAACTGCAGCACACGGGTGAGCGCCAGCAATACGGCCTTCAGTATGGTCCGTTTCATTCCCGTTTCCTCGACAGAGTTATCTGCCCGCCGCTGGCGGATGGGTCGGCAGCATACTTTTGGAGAACAGTAGCTTGGCAGCCCTCCCGGCGCTTGCCTCGCCATGCCAGGATTGACTGCGCGTGCCAGAACCGGCGCACCGGTTCCATGGAGTTGATCCAGGTCAAGGCCACTCCTGGCCTGGCGCGGCAACATACCGAACGTGGACAAGGGAGGCTCAGACCTTGGGAGCACCCGTGATTGTTTGCGTGGAGGTGGAGCGACCCAGCGGCCCGCTGCGCGAGTGGGAGGACGCGCTTAGCGCCCATGTTGGGCGAGTCGATCCTGTGCTTCGCGAGCAGGAAGCGGTGCGTTGCCTCGTGACGGATGAACGCCCGTTTGTGGGGCGCA
>Ga0074044_10004212_pt1 | contig 11976 bp, 14 predicted proteins | sample BogForMeECP23OM1_FD_94443 | JGI IMG/M metagenome (GOLD analysis project Ga0074044, IMG submission 94443) | Bog forest soil microbial communities from Calvert Island, British Columbia, Canada - Bog Forest MetaG ECP23OM1 | ecosystem: Environmental > Terrestrial > Soil > Wetlands ...
AATCTCTTCCGCAACCTCGTCGCCGAGGGCGCCTTCAGCGTCGCCTTCGTGCCGCTCTTCAGCCGTGCGGTCGAGGAGCGCGGGCACCAGGGCGCCATGGTCTTTGCCGGCGAGGTGCTCGCCGTATTGCTGAGCGCCCTAGCACTCGTCACCACGGCCGCCCTTGCCGCCATGCCCTGGCTCATGGCGCTGATCGCGCCGGGCTTCACGAGCTCGCCCGAGAAATACGCGCTCGCGGTCGAGCTCACCCGCATCACCTTTCCCTACCTCCTCTGCATGGCGCTCGTGGCCCTCTTGGGCGGCATGCTCAACAGCCATTTCCGCTTCGCGGCGGCGGCGGCGGCCCCGGTCCTGCTCAATCTCACGCTCATCGCCGCCCTCCTTTTGCCGCGGAGCTGGGGTGCCACACCCGGCCATGCGCTCGCCTGGGCGGTGGTCGCCGCGGGCATCGGCCAATTCCTCTGGCTCGCCTGGTCGGCCGCGCGCCATCGCCTGCTGCCCTCGCTCCCGCGCCCGCGCTTGACGCCCGCCGTGCGCCGGCTCATGCGGCTCATGCTGCCGGGTGCCTTCGGCGCCGGCGTCATCCAGATCAATATCGTGGTCGCCACCATGATCGCCTCGCTCTTGCCGACCGGGGCCGTCGCCGGCCTCTACTACGCCGATCGGCTCTACCAGCTGCCGCTCGGCGTGATCGGGACGGCGATCGGCACGGTTCTGCTGCCCGAGCTCTCGCGCAAGCTGCGCGCCGGCGACGAGCGCGGCGCGATGCTGAGCCAGAACCGCGCCCTCGAGGCGGCCCTTCTCTTCACGCTCCCCGCCGCGGCGGCCTTGGCCGCGATCGCCACGCCGATCACGCTGGTGCTCTTCCAGCACGGCGCCTTCGGCCCCGCGGCGACGCGCACCACGGCCGCGGCCCTCGCCGCCTTCGCCCTCGGGCTGCCCGCCTACGTCATCGTCAAAGCGCTCGCCCCCGCCTTCTTCGCGCGCGAGGACACGGCGACCCCGGTGCGCGCCGCCGTGCTCGCGGTTGCGACCAACATCGTGCTCAGCCTGGCGCTGATCGGCCCTCTGGGCCCGACCGGGATTGCGCTTGCGACCTCGGTTGCCGCCTGGGTCAATGCCGCGGGCCTAGCATTCTCGCTCTGGCGCCACGCGCATTTGGCGCTCGACGCCGATTTCCGCCGCCGCGTGCCGCGCATCGTGCTCGCCAGCATCTTCTTGGCGGCGGGCTTGCTCTTCGGCGCGCGCGCGCTGAGCGCGGCCTTTGCCGGGGGCCTCGCGCTCAAGATCGCGGCCTTGGCCGCCCTCGTCGGCGGCGGGGTTGTCCTCTACGGCGCCCTCGTGCTCGCCTTCGGTGCCGTCGACCTCGGCTTGGTGAAGCGCTTGGCCGGCCTTGCGAGCAAGGCCGGCACTCCCCTTGACCGTCCCTGAGCGAGCCGCCATAACTCGCCGCGCGTGCCTTCCTTGCGAGCGACGGGGCTCCTCCCATGAACCGCATCTTCTCGGGCGTCCAGCCCACCGGCAATCTGCATCTCGGCAACTACCTGGGCGCGATTCGGAACTGGGTGCGGCTGCAGGACGATTATGCGTGCATCTTCTGCGTGGTCGACCTGCATGCCATCACCCAGTGGCAGGAGCCGGCCGAGCTGCGCGCGAGCACCCGCGAGGTCACGGCCGGCATGATCGCCGCGGGCATCGATCCCGGGCGCTGCATCCTCTTCAATCAGAGCCAGGTCTCAGCACACGCGGAGCTTGCCTGGATCTTCAATTGCGTCGCCCGCATGGGCTGGCTCAATCGCATGACGCAGTTCAAGGAGAAGGCGGGCAAGCACCGGGAGAACGCCTCCGCCGGGCTCTACGTCTATCCCAACCTGATGGCGGCCGACATCCTCCTCTACAAGGCCACCCACGTGCCGGTGGGCGAGGACCAGAAGCAGCACCTCGAGCTTTGCCGCGACATCGCCCAGAAGTTCAACAACGACTACAAGGTTGATTTCTTCCCGCTCATCGAGCCCATCATCCTGGGCGAGGCGAGCCGTGTGATGAGCCTGCGCGACGGCACCAAGAAGATGAGCAAATCCGATCCCTCCGACTATTCGCGCATCAACATGACGGACGCCGCCGATGCGATCGCCCAGAAGATCCGCAAGGCGAGGACCGATCCGGACCCGCTGCCGGGGGACCCCGTCGAGCTGGTGAACCGGCCCGAGGCCGCCAACCTCGTCGGCATCTATGCGGCCCTCGCCGATCTCGCGACCGCGGAGGTGTGCCTGCGCTATGACGGCGCCATGTTCTCCAAATTCAAGGAGGAGCTGGCCGAGCTCGCGGTGGCAAAGCTGGGGCCGATCGGCGCCGAGATGAAGCGGCTCAAGGCGGACGCCACCTATGTCGACGGCATCCTCAAGGCCGGGGCCGAGCGCGCGCGGGAGATCGCCACGCCGATCTTGGGCGAGGTGCAGGAGATCGTCGGCTTCTTGCGCGTATAGGCGTATCGTCGGGCGGAGCACGTGTTTGCTAGAGCAGTTTTACTCTGAGTGGAATCGCCACCCCCTCACCCAGCTCCGGGTAAGGCTCGGCTTCGCCTCGCCAACCCTGCGCAACCCTCTCCCCCTGCAGGGGGAGAGGGGAGGGTGAGGGGGAGCCTCTCCCCCTTCAGGGGGAGAGGGGAGGGTGAGGGGGAGCCTTATGTCCACTCATCCAGGAAATGCTCTAATTCAAAAGCGGGGAGTGCCACGCGATGATTCTCGAGATTGCCCAGATCGAGGTGAAGCCCGGCTTGGAGCATGAATTCGAGGCCGGGGTCGCAAAGGCAAGCGAGCTTTTCCGCCGCGCTCGCGGCTGCCAGGGCATGGAGCTGCAGCGCTCGCACGAGAAGCCGAGCCGCTACCGCCTCTTCGTCAAATGGGAGACGCTCGAGCACCACACCCGGGACTTCCGCGAGTCCGAGGACTTCCAGGCCTGGCGCAAGCTCGTCGGACATTGCTTCGCCTCGCCGCCCGAGGTCGAGCACGTCAGGCTTGCGCTGAAAGGATTCTGAGGACGTCCGGCCTCTGACCATGCAGATCTATCTGCCGATCGCCGAGATCTCCGCCAATGTCTTCACGCTTCTGGGGCTGGGGGCGGCGGTCGGCTTCCTCTCCGGGCTCTTCGGCGTGGGCGGGGGCTTTCTCATGACCCCGCTTCTCATCTTCATCGGGGTGCCGCCCGCGGTCGCGGTGAGCACGCAGGCGAACCAGCTCATCGCCGCCTCGGTCTCCGGCGTGATGGCCCATTGGCGCCGCCGCGCGGTCGACGTCCGCATGGGCATGGTGATGATGTCGGGCGGCCTCGTCGGCTCCTCGCTCGGGGTCTGGCTCTTCAAGCATTTGAGCCAGCTCGGCCAGGTCGAGCTGGTGATCTCGCTCAGCTACGTGCTTCTCCTCGGCCTCGTCGGCCTTCTCATGTTGGCCGAGGCGGCGCGCGCCATGCTGCGCCAGCACCGCCACATCCCGCCCAGGCCGCGCGCGGGCCGGCATCCCTATTGGGTGCGGGTGTTGCCGCTCAAGATGCGCTTCTACCGCTCACGCATTTACATCTCGGCCCTCGTCCCGCTCAGCCTTGGGGTTTTCGTCGGCGTGCTCGTCGCCATCATGGGCGTGGGCGGGGGCTTCTTCATGGTGCCCGCGATGATCTATCTGATCGGCATGCCGACCGCGGTGGTCGTGGGCACCTCGCTCTTCCAGGTCATCTTCATCACGGCGAACGTGACCCTGCTCGAGGCCGTCACCACCCAGACGGTCGATGTGCTGCTGGCACTCACCATGTTGATCGGCGGCGTGCTGGGCGCGCAGGTGGGCGTGCGCGCGAGCGACAAGCTCAAGGGCGAGCAGGTGCGCGCCCTTCTCGCCCTTCTCGTGCTCGCGGTCGCGGCGAAGCTGCTCTACGACCTGGTGGCGACCCCCGCCGACCTCTTCTCGATCGCGCGGGCGTCGCCATGAGGTGCCGTTGCGCCCTGGCGCTCGCCGCCCTCCTCGCCGCCCTCTTGGCCGCAGCGTTGCCGGCGCCGCACGCGCGCGCGCAACAGCTGATCGCCGACCTCTCGAGCCATCTCGTCGCCATCACCACCGGCTTCACCGGCACGGACGTGCTGCTCTTCGGCGCCGTCGAGGGGCCCGGCGACGTCGTCGTCGTGGTGCGCGGGCCAGAGGAGCGCGTGACCGTGCGGCGCAAGGGGCGCGTCGCCGCCATCTACGTCAACAAGAAGGAGATGACCTTCGCCGCGGTGCCCTCCTTCTATGCCGTGGCGGCGAGCCGCGAGCTCGACAAGATCGCACCGGCGGCCGAGCGCGCGCGCGAGGAGATCGGCACCGAATATCTGCGCTTGATCCCCGAGGTGGAGCGCGACCCCCAGACCGTCGCCGAGTACCGCGCGGCCCTCATCCGCAACGAGGAAGCCGAAGGGCTCTATGCCGCGTCGGTTGCGCAAGTGAGCTTCCTCGGCGCGCGGCTCTTTCGCGTGAACGTCGATTTTCCCGCGAACGTCCCGGTCGGCACCTATCAAGTGCAGGTCTTCCTCTTCCGCAACGGTGCCGTCGTCGGCGCGCAGACGACGCCGCTCGTCATCGGCAAGATCGGCACCAGCGCGGACCTTTTCGACTTCGCCCACCGCCATGCCGCGGCCTACGGCGCGATTGCAGTCGCCATGGCCTTGCTGGCAGGGTGGCTGGCCGCAGCCGTCTTCCGCAGGGTGTGAACGCAGGGAGGCATGCCATGGCAGCCGAGGAAAGCCCCAAAGGCACCTTTCTCGTCATCGTCGACCGCACGGAGGAGCTCAACGTGGCGCTGCGCTACGCCTGCCGAGGCGCGCGGCATTGGGGCGGGCGCGTGGCCCTCCTCTGCGTGATCGAGCCGGTCGACGGTGCGGGCTGGATGGCGGTCGAGAAGCTGGCGCAAAGCGAGAACCGCCAGGAGGCCGAGGAGAAGCTCCAGGAGCTCTCGGCCAAGGTGGTCGAATGGACCGGGCAGATGCCGGTCATCTACATCCGCGAGGGACGGCCGCTCGAGGAGATCCTCAAGCTCATCGACGAGGACCCAACCATCTCCGTCCTCGTGCTGGGTGCCGACCCCGGACCCAAGGGTCCGGGCCCGCTCGTCTCGGCCTTGAGCGTGAAGCAGATCGCCAAGCTGCGCGTGCCGCTCACCATCGTGCCGGGCAACTTGACCGACGAGCAGATCGATCTGCTCGCGTGAGCAGCGCGTGCGCGCACGCGGCTTTTTGCGGTTCGTCATTCCGGACGAGCAAATCCTTGTGCAACAAGGATTTGGTCGATCCGGAATCCATGGGCAGGTTCGCGCTGGCGTCACCATGGATTCCGGATAGCAAGGCTCGCAACCCGAAAAAGCGAGCTTTTCCGGGGCTCGCCTAAGCTTCCGGAATGACGACGAACTGAATGTCGATTGGACCTAGTGGCTTCCCGCGTCGGCTCACCCCGGTCAGCGAGGGCCGTCCACGGCAACCGCGCTAGGGTGGCCGGTGAGGTCGATTTCGAGATGCACGCGCCGGGCAATGAGCGCCGGGATGCGCGTGCGGCGGGGGCCGTCCTGAAAGGCGATGATGCCGAGTTCCTCGAAGCGCTTGAGCGTGCGCGAAAGGCTGGCCTCCTTCCGGCCCGTGAGGGCCGCGAGTTCGCGCACGGACGCGGGCTTGTGACGCCGGATCGCGTCGAGGACAGCGAGATTACCGGTAGACAGCAGTTTGACCATCGCCTCGGCCGACACTTGCTCGCTCGCGGCGCGCTGCGCTGTTGCTTCGCTATCGAACCACTTTTTCGGTATCTCGCCGGCAGCGGCGGGATCGCGCACGACGCGCTTGGTCCACTCGGCGAACTCGTGGAGCGAGCCGACCTTATAGGTCATTGGGGATTTCTTTTTCATCGAGCGTCCTTTTTACCTCCTGCCAGAAATCTTCAAGTAGCTGCATGGCCGTCGTGAATTTGTAAGGGCGGCCCTTGTCCTTCGCCGTGCGGTGCCAGTGGTCATAGGCTGCGCGCTTCCGCCTGTAGCCTCGACCCGGCGTTTGAACGGCGTGCGCATTATCAAACCGCACCCAAGGCGCGCCGCCGCGCTTCGGACGCAATATGAGGGCATAGCTGATCCCGTGCGGGCGCTCCGCCGTTGGCTCGGTGCGCCGGACGGTGAACCCGACAACGACCCCAGGGGCCATCTCGAAATCAGCGCCGTCCAATGCAAGCAGCGGCTCTAGTTCGTCCTCCTTCATATGATAACATAACACGTCAAGTTATGATTGTCGAGGCCCAGGCAGTCAATAGAGCCTTTTCGGGACTTCGGGCGGTTGGGGCGCGGCCGGTGTCCCGGACGGCGGCCCGCCTATCGTTTCCGCCCGCGCGCGGCTTGCGCGGGCCGCCGCATCCGGGCGAGTGCCGCCGCCGCTCAGAGCGGGCGGGCGGGCTCGGGCTAGGCGTTCGCCTCCGTGACCGGGCAGCAGAAGACCTCCTCCGGCTCGGAGATGCCGCGGAGCGCGTGGAAGCCGAGCGAGAGGAGCGGCTGGCCGTAGCGGCGCGCGAAGTCGGCGGAGAGGAGGAGGGGGCGGTCGAGCGCTTTCGAGAGTGCCTCGATGCGCACGACCTTGTTCACGGCCGAGCCGATCACGGTGAAGTCGAGGCGGGTGGGGGCGCCGATATTGCCGTAGCCCACGTCGCCGATGTGAAGGGCGATGCCGAGCTTGATGCTGCGCTGACCGTTCGCCGCGCGCCGCGCGTTGAGCTCCCGCACATTGGCAAGCGCGTCGCCCGCGGCGGCGAGGGCCGGCTGGGTCGCCGAGCGGTCGAGCTCGAGATCGAGGGGAAAGATGGCGAGCATGGCGTCGCCGATGAATTTCAGGATCTCGCCGCCGCGCGCGATCACCGGCTCGCCCACGGCCTCGAAATACTCGTTGAGGAGCGTGATGAGCTCGTCGTGGGGGAGCGTGTCCGAGAGATGGGTGAAGCCGCGCAGATCGCAATACCATAAGACGGCGTGAATGGTCTCGAGCTGGCCGCGCTGGACGGCACCCTCGAGCACGCGCCGGCCCGTCTCAGCGCCGAGATAGACGTCGAGCAGGCTCGCGCCGATGCGCCGCAGCTTGTGCACCTCGACCACGAGGCTCAAGATCGGCAGCATGTCGTTAAGCAGCGTGAGATCGTCGGTCGCGAAGCCGCCGGCGCGATCGGAGGTCCAGCTGACCGCCGCCGGGCGGTCCGCGCTGTCCGGCAGCGCCATCGCGACATAATCGGTGGCGCCGGCCGCCTTCAGCTCCGCGAGAATGGGGAAGTCGAGGTGCGGGTCGGGCCGGTCGAGGCGGCGCCTGAGCCCGGCGGCACCCTCGTAGATGACGCGGATGGGGCTGCTGAGATAGGCGTCGCTGTGCTCGGAGCCGTGTTCGCTCTCGAGGCGCTCGACCTCGCCACCGCGCCACCAGCGATAATACACGGCGTTGAGTTGCGGGTGCAGCACGCGCACGCTCAGATTGGCGCGCCAGAGCGGCAGCCCGGCGGCGACCAGGCGCTGGCACAGCTCGCCGAAGAAAACGCCGCCGTCGTCGATCCTTCGGCCTTCGCCCAAGAGCCACTGGATCGGCTCCGGCAGCGCCAGGCGGCCCAGCATGCCGGGCGCAGAGGGCTCCGTCGCTAAGTCGTTCATCGCAGACCTCCTCGCCCCTCATATAGCATGGCAAACTTGATCTTCCACGGCGGCCGGCCCATCTTAGGGGCGCCCGGGGATCCTCCCGTGGTGATAATCGTTGCACGAGAACCGGAATGTTCATTCAAACAGAACAGACGCCCAACCCCGCTACGCTCAAGTTCCTGCCCGGCCGCGAAGTGATGGCCTCGGGCACGGCGGATTTCCCGACTCCTGAGACGGCGAGCCGCTCGCCGTTAGCGGAACGATTGTTTCAAATCGACGGCATATCCGGGGTGTTCTTCGGCTCCGATTTCGTCACCGTGACCAAGGGTGCTGAGCAGGAGTGGCAGCTCCTCAAGCCGGCCATCCTCGGCGCGATCATGGAGCATTTCACCTCGGGCCGTCCGATCATCCTCCCGTCGGACCCCGCGCAAGGCCCCGCAGCAGGGGCGGAGGACAGCGAGCTCGTCGCCCAGATCAAGGAGCTGCTCGACACGCGGGTGCGCCCGGCGGTGGCGCAGGATGGCGGCGACATCATTTTTCACGGCTTCGAGCGCGGCGTCGTCTATCTGCACATGCAAGGCTCTTGCTCGGGATGCCCGAGCTCGACGGCGACCTTGAAGGCGGGGATCGAGAACATGCTGCGGCATTATCTTCCCGAGGTCGTCGAAGTCAGGGCCGTCTGAACCTACCGCCGCTTTTGCACCCGGGAATAGTCGTCATTGCGAGCGCAGCGAAGCAATCTAGGGCGCTTGGTGCGGAACCCTTTCTGGATTGCTTCGGCACCCTTCGGGCGCCTCGCAATGACGAGTGTTTTCCTGATGTGGTGAATTTCAGGGTCGGGTCTAGGAGCGCATTCGCGCTCTCCGTGCCGCCTCTCACATCATCGGCTGGGGCAACGCGCGATCGGAGATGAGCGGATAGCGGCGCGCGTCGAAAAGCTGGTAATGCCACCATTCGTTCCTGTAGAAGTCCCAGCCTGCGGCACTCATGATGCCGAGGAGCAGATGGCGGTTCCGCTGCGCCGTGCGCGAGACTTCGAGACTGCCGTGGTGCGAGCGCGGCGTGAAGGCATCGAAGGCCGTCCCCATCTCGAGCTCGCCGCCGGCGCCGTCGACGAGCGTGAGGTCGAGAGCGACGCCGCGCGAGTGGGGCGAGCCGCGCCGCGGGTCGGCGAGAAATTCCGGGTCGGGCATGTGGCGCCACATCAGCCACTGGGCCTCGGTCGGCCGGTAGGCATCGAAGATCTTGAGCGCGAGCCCAAGGCCCGCCGCCTGCTCGATCGCGCGCGCGAGCGCGGTTGCGGCATCGGGATGCAGGTAGCAGGCGGCGCGCCGGTAGATCGGCCGGCCGGTGAAGTTGCCGGCGCTGGCATAGGCGAGCGCCAACCTCACGGCATGGCTCTCTTCTGTGATCGGCAGCAGAATCATCGGAAGAGCCTCTCGTGCGGATCGCGTGGATGGCGCTCTCCCTTCCTCTCTAGCACGGCGGCAACGCAATGAGGATCCTCGCGCTCGATAGCTCGGGCGCCGCCTGCTCGGCCGCCTTGTGGGCAGAGGGTGCCGTGCGGGCGCAACGCTGGGAGCCGCGCGCGCGCGGACATGCCGAGCGTCTCCTGCCCATGGTGCTCGAAGTCGCGAGCGAGGCGGGCACCGCACTCGCTAGCATCGATCTCTTTGCCGCGACCACGGGGCCGGGCGGCTTCACGGGCGTGCGCATCGGCCTCGCGGCACTGCGCGGCCTGGCACTTGCCGCCGCGCGCCCGATGCTCGGCGTCACCAGCTTCGCAGCCCTCGCCCATGCGACGGCCGCGGAGGAGCGCGCCGGCCGGAGCCTTCTCGCCGTCATCGACAGCAAGCGCGACGAGCTCTTCGTGCAAGCCTTCGACGAGAACCTCGCGGCCGAAAGCGAGGGCATGGTCTTGGCAGCCGACGCGATCGCGGAACGCCATGGGGCGCGTCCCCTGCTGCTCGCCGGCGATGGCGCCGCGCGCGTCATCGCCGCGTTGCGCGCGCGGGGCTGCGACGTGCGCGAGGCCGCAAGTGCCGCCTTCATCGACGCCGCCGTCGTGGCGAGAATTGCCGCCGCTCGAGCGCCGGAGGCATGCGCCGAGCCGCCGGCTCCCTTCTATCTGCGTCCGCCCTCGGTCAAGATTCCCGCGGCGGGGGTGCGATGACGCTCTCGGTGAAGTCCGCCGGCTTCGCCCACCTGGACGCACTTGCAGCCCTTCATGAAGCGGCCTTCGACGATCCCTGGTCGGCTGTGGCATTGGGCGAGCTCCTCATAACGCCGGGCGCCTTCGCGCTCCTCGCCGAACGCAGGCGCTCGCTTGAGGCCCTCCCGGAGCCGCTCGGTTTCATCTTCTGTCGCGCCGGCGGCGGCGAGTGCGAGATCTTGACGCTCGCCGTCCTACCCGCGGAGCGCAGACGCGGGGTGGCCACGGCTCTTCTCGGCAGCGCCCTTAGAGAGGCGGCCGCACGGGGTGCCGACGCGGTCTTTCTCGAAGTGGCGGCCGACAATAATGCGGCACGCGAACTTTACGAGCGCCAAGGTTTCGCCGTCGTCGGCCGGCGCGCGGCCTACTACCGGCACGAGAGCGGCGCCTATCGCGATGCACTCGTCATGCGTCGCGCGCTGCCGCGTGCAACCGTTTGATAAAAGAAGACTTTTTGGTTACACCAAAGAGGTTGTCCTGCAAGACAGAAGTATTTATAACTACAGCGCGCGGAACAGGAGGAGGCAATACAATGGCCGAGCAAAGAAGCCCTGGCGAAATTCTGTCCTTCACGGCGACAATCGTCGCCGCACACGTGTCGAAGAACACGGTGCCGGTCGCAGAATTGCCGAACCTGATCAAGTCGGTGCATGCCAGCCTTTTCGATCTCGAAAGGCCGGCCGCGGCACCAGCCGAGCGGCCGCCGCCGGCGGTGCCGATCAAGAAGTCGGTGACTCCCGACCACCTCGTCTGTCTCGAGGACGGCAAGAAGCTGAAGATGCTGAAGCGGCACCTCAAGACGGCGTACAACCTGACGCCGGAGCAGTATCGCGAACGCTGGGGCCTCGGATCCAACTACCCGATGGTGGCGCCGAACTATGCCAAGCAGCGCAGCCGGCTGGCCAAGGAAATCGGACTCGGGACGCGCGCGCGCAAGGGTGGCCGGCAAGGGTGAGTTGGCAACACGGCGAAGCCGGGCGCATGCCGGAGCAATCGATCGAGATGACGATATGATCGGCCGGCCGCGCGAGATGCCTCGCGCACGAAGGGCCGACGGCGCGAAGTACCGCTGGCGCACCATGCGATCTGCCGGGGCCCGAGGATTTGACATAAGCGAGGACGATTGATTGCAAGCGCTTGCTTGCCAAGCGGCCGGCGAACGCGATAGGCGGCTTGAGGCTTTTCGGCTATACTCTCGAGCGGGGTTTGGCGCAAGCGGATGGAGTCATGCCGTCGCGCTTAGAGAAGCTTTGCCACGACAAGGGCTTGAAGATGACCGACCAGCGTCGGGTGATCGCGCGCGTGCTGTCGGACGCTCACGACCATCCGGACGTCGAGCAAGTCTATCGGCGCGCGACTGAGATCGATCCGCATATCAGCATCTCGACGGTCTACCGCACCGTCCGCCTCTTCGAGGAAGCGAACATTCTCGAGCGTCACGACTTCGGCGACGGCCGCGCGCGCTACGAGGAAATCCCCGAATCCCATCATGATCATTTGATCGACATCCAGTCGGGCCGCGTCATCGAGTTCTCCAATGAGAGGATCGAGCAGCTCCAGCGCGAGGTCGCCGCGGAGCTTGGCTTCGAGTTGGTGGACCATCGGCTCGAGCTCTACGGCATCCCGCTGGCTCCGCAAGCGAAGCCGCGGAAATGATCGAGCTGCTCGTTTCATTCTTGGGCGGCAGCAGCGGGCCGCCGAGCGGGGGGTCGCACGAGTGAGCAAGGTCACGCCGCTCAGGAAGCTTAAGACCTCGCCCGACGAGGTGACGCGGGTCAGCAACCTCGAAGTCCGCCTCGCCGAGGACGAGGAGGAAATCGAGGCGGCGATGGCGTTGCGCTACCGCGTGTTCTACGAGGAGATGTCGGCCAAGCCGAGCCCCGAAGTCGCCGCGCGCGGGCGCGACTTCGACCGTTTCGACGAGGTGTGCGACCACCTGCTCGTTGTCGACAACGAGAAGCACGACGTGCGCGAGCGCGTGGTGGGGACCTACCGCCTCATCCGGCGAGCAGCTGCTGCGGCGGCCGGCGGCTTCTACAGCGAGAGCGAATACGATATCGGCCAGCTCACGGAATACCCGGGCGAGATCCTGGAGCTCGGCC